>Ga0302326_10033261_pt1 | contig 10247 bp, 6 predicted proteins | sample Palsa_T0_3_FD_202264 | JGI IMG/M metagenome (GOLD analysis project Ga0302326, IMG submission 202264) | Peat permafrost microbial communities from Stordalen Mire near Abisko, Sweden - Palsa_T0_3 | ecosystem: Environmental > Terrestrial > Soil > Palsa > Peat permafrost | place: Sweden: Abisko... | reverse complement strand
GAACAAGTAGTCGCGATTCGTTCGGCCGGTGAGGATCTTCACCACTGCCACAAAGAACACCAGATGAATCGCCGCCGGGATGAATGCGTGCGACAGGAAAAAGTAATCGATCGGGTAGAATCCGATGTATGCCAGAGTGACAACGGTGACGATGGCGGGGGGCGGGTCGAAATGCACCAGGCCAGCCACCATAAGAGCGCGGACGATTAGCGCGGCGGAGGTTAAGAAAAGGGTGGGCGCGTCTAAATAGCCTGAGCCCGCGACGGCGAGAAAGCCGCTGGCAAGCAGTCCCAGCAGCGAAAGCTCGAAAAATTGGTCCACCGGTGACATTACGCCGGCGGTGCCGCGGTCCATAATCATATTCTACGGCATCATTTACGCTGAGCCGATTGTTATCATGGAAAGCTTAGGAGAATCATTGAGCCCAGCAGCGTCTTCGTCCGAAGTCCACGTGCCCGATCCCGCGAAACGCCGACTGGCGATCTTCATCGTGCTGGCCTGCACATTGCTTGTGGCGTTGGCGCAGTATTTGATTAAGCTGGGCGCCAATCACCTGTCGCATGCCGGATTACTGGCGACGCTGATCGGAATTTTCACCATACCGCAGTTGTTTGCCGGTTATTGCCTTTATGGCGTGTTTACTGTGATGTTCGTTTTCGCGCTGCGCCACGGCGAGCTATCGATTCTATATCCGCTGATCGCGCTGAGCTACGTATGGGTAACCATTACGGCCGTGTTGGCTTTCCACGACACGATGAATCCACTGAAACTTGCTGGATTGGCGATCATCGTCGCGGGCGTGGCGGTGCTTGGCTGGGGTGGTGGAAAATGACTGGTGAAAAGTGACGACGCCCACTCCGCTTTCGTCCATGGTGTTGGTGCTGGTAGGATCGGTGATCGGATCGCTGGGCGCGATATTTCTAAAGTGGGGAGCGCACGCGGTGAACCGAAACTGGACCAGCATCGCGTTCAACTGGCGGTTGGCGGTGGGCGTCGGAACCTATCTGCTTTCGTCGGTGCTCTTCGTGAAGGGTATGTCGAACGGCGAACTCTCGGTGTTGTTTCCGCTGGTATCGCTGGGCTACGTTTGCACGCTGGCGTGGTCGCGGTTGTTCTTTCATGAGCCGATCACGACGGTAAAACTGGCGGGCGTGGGTTTAATTTTGGTTGGGATCACGTGTTTGGGGTTAGGCGGGCGGTAGGGCAATTGGCCACAGGTCAACGCAGATAAACACTGATTCCCTCAGCGGCGTTGCGTCCCTCGGCGATCGCCCAGACTACCAGAGACTGACCGCGCCGAAGGTCGCCGGCAGCGAAGACGCCGGGCACATTGGTTGCGTAGTTGGGGTCGGTAGCGACGTTCCCGCGCGCGTCCAAAGCCACGCCCAGCTGCTCGATCAAGCCGTTCTGCACTGGACCGGTGAAGCCCATCGCGAGCAATACCAAGCTTGCATCGAGCGTAAACTCGGAACCGGGAATCGGTTCGAACTTTGGCGCGGGACCCACGCGGATTCCGTGCAACTTGCTCACCCGGCCGGTCTCGTCGCCAGAAAACGAAGTAGTGGCCATGCTCCATTCACGGATGCCGCCTTCTTCGTGCGAACTTTCCACGCGCAGTTGCAGCGGCCACAATGGCCAGGGCGTTTGGGGAGCGCGGTCGTTGGGGGGCATGGGCATGATCTCAAACTGATGGACGGAAGCCGCCTTCTGGCGATGCGAAGTACCCAGGCAATCGGCGCCGGTGTCGCCTCCGCCGATGATGACGACGCATTTGCCGGTGGCGAGAATCTGCCGGGGGACATCGTCGCCTTCGCATACTTTGTTTTGCTGCGGCAGAAATTCCATCGCGAAATGGATACCGTTTAATTCGCGGCCGGGCACCGGAAGATCGCGCGGCTGCTCGGCACCTCCGGCCAGAAGGATTGCGTCGAAATCTTTTTGCAGCGCGGCTCCTGTGATGCTATCGCCAACGTGCACGTTGGTTTGAAATTCGACGCCTTCCGCGATCATCTGCTCCAGACGGCGATCTAAGACCCGCTTCTCCATTTTGAATTCGGGAATGCCGTAGCGCAGGAGTCCGCCGATTCGGTCGGCTTTTTCAAACACCGTGACCGAGTGCCCGGCTCGATTCAATTGCTGCGCGGCGGCCAATCCGGCTGGACCGGACCCGACTACGGCAACTCGTTTGCCGGTGCGCTGGGCGGGCGGCTCCGGCTGAATCCAGCCTTCGCGAAAGGCATGCTCGATGATGGTCTTTTCGATCACTTTGATGGTGACCGGCGCCTCGTTGATGCCGAGTACACAAGCGGCTTCGCAGGGCGCGGGGCAGATGCGCCCGGTGAACTCGGGAAAATTATTAGTGGCGTGTAAGACGCGGATGGCCTCGCGCCAGCGATCCTGATAGACCAGGTCGTTCCAATCCGGAATGATGTTGTTCAGCGGACAGCCGGTATGGCAAAAAGGCACTCCGCAATCCATGCAGCGGGCGCCCTGCGTGCGAACCTTGTCTTCTGAAAAATCCTGGTAGACTTCGAACCAATCGTTGATTCGTTCGGGAACCGGACGGCGCTCGGGCGCTTCTCGGACGTATTCGACGAAGCCTGTCGCTTTACCCATGCGCAGCCTCTTGACGCTTGGGACCGGCGGCTGCCGACACCACCTGTGGATGCGCGGTTTCAGCCTTGGCCGGCTGATACCTGGGAATGCCGAGCACGCGCTTATATTCGTGCGGGAAAACCTTGACGAACTTGCCGAGCGTCTCGCCCCAATTTTCGAGAATCCATTTGCCGCGAGGACTGCCGGTTGCTTCGACATGTTTGTCGATCAGATTTTGCAGCGCCTGCATGTCGGCTGGATCGTTGACGGGTTCCAGATCGACGCTGGATTGATTGCAGAGGACACCCGAAAACTCGCCGGTCTCATCCAAGACAAACGCGATGCCGCCGGACATCCCCGCGGCGAAGTTGCGGCCGGCGCGGCCTAGGACTACGACCAGTCCTTTAGTCATGTACTCGCAACCGTGATCGCCGACGGATTCGACCACCGCCGTGGCGCCGGAATTTCGGACGGCAAAGCGCTCGCCAGCCATTCCGTTGAAGAATGCCTCGCCAGAAGTTGCTCCGTACAGAACCACGTTGCCCACCAGCATGTTTTGCTCGGGCAGGAAGGTGGAAGTGCGCGGCGGGTAGACGATGAGACGGCCGCCCGAGAGACCTTTGCCGACGTAATCGTTGGAGTCGCCTTCAAGGGTCAGCGTGACACCCTTGGCCAAAAAAGCTCCAAAGCTCTGGCCGGCGGATCCTGTGAAATGGAACCGTATAGTGTCGTCAGGAAGGCCGGCCGAACCATAGCGCCGCGCGATTTCACCACTCAGCATGGCGCCCACGGTGCGATGCACGTTGCGGATGGGAAACTCGAAATCCACTCGAGCGCCGTGCTCGAGCGCTGGTTTGGCCTGCTCGATCAACTGGTAGTCGAGCGCTTCGCTCAAGCCGTGATCCTGCGCAATGGTGCAGCGCCGACCAACGCGGCGCGGCACTTGCGGATTGTAGAGGATCGCCGAAAAGTCCAGACCGCGGCCCTTCCAATGGTCCACCGCATGCCGCATTTCGATGCGATCCACGCGGCCGATCATCTCGTCCATGGTGCGGAAGCCAAGTTTCGACATCCACTGGCGGACTTCTTCGGCGATATAGAAGAAAAAATTGATGACGTTTTCGGGCGTGCCGTCGAACTTCGCGCGCAAGGCGGGGTCTTGCGTGGCAATGCCAACCGGGCAGGTGTTCAGGTGGCACTTGCGCATCATGATGCAGCCCATCGAGACCAGGGGCATCGTCGAAAATCCGAACTCTTCGGCGCCCAGCAGCGCGGCGATGGTTACGTCGCGGCCGCTCTGCAGTTTTCCATCGGTTTGTACGCGCACGCGGCTGCGCAGATCGTTCAACACCAATACTTGCTGGGTTTCAGCAAGCCCCAACTCCCAGGGAATGCCCGCATGCTTTAACGAAGTGAGCGGCGACGCACCGGTGCCACCGTCATAACCGCTGATCAACACCACGTCAGCGTGCGCTTTGGCGACACCCGCGGCCACCGTGCCCACGCCGACTTCGGCCACCAGCTTGACGGAAATTCGCGCGCGCGGGTTGACGTTCTTCAGGTCGTAGATGAGCTGGGCTAAATCTTCAATGGAATAAATATCGTGGTGCGGCGGCGGAGAGATCAAGCCCACGCCAGCGATAGAGTGGCGCACTCGCGCGATAGTTTCGTCGACTTTGTGACCGGGCAACTGTCCACCTTCACCGGGCTTGGCTCCCTGCGCAATCTTGATCTGCAGCTCGTCGGCGTTCACCAGATAATTGGTGGTGACGCCAAAGCGGGCGGACGCCACCTGCTTGATCGCGCTGCGCCGCCAGTCACCGTTGGGGTCGCGTGCAAAGCGCGCCTCGTCTTCCCCGCCCTCGCCGGTGTTCGACTTGCCGCCGATGCGGTTCATCGCGATTGCGAGCGTCTCATGAGCTTCTTTACTGATTGACCCGAAGGACATGGCGCCGGTGGCGAAGCGCTTGACTATTTCGGCAGCCGGCTCTACCTCTTCGATGGTAACGGTCTTGTCGTCTAGCTTGAATTGCATCAGGCCGCGCAAGGTGCAAAGCTCGCGGCTCTGGCTGTCGACCAGCGCGGTGTATTGTTGGAAGGTCTCAAAGCTCTCTTCGCGCACGGCGTGCTGGAGCTTGCTGATGCTCCCGGGATTCAGCAGATGATATTCTCCGCGCACCCGGTATTGATAGCTTCCGCCGACATCCAGCTCGGTGTCGGATTCAGACACGCCTTGTAAAGAATGGTCGTGCTTCATCTTCGCTTCGCGCGCCAGCACGTCGAGGCCGATGCCTTCGATGCGCGAAGCGGTACCGGTGAAATAGCGGTCTACTAAGGCCTTGCTCAAACCAGCTGCTTCGAAAACCTGCGCCCCGCGATAGCTTTGGAGCGTAGAAATGCCCATCTTGGAGAAAACCTTGAGGAGTCCTTTATTGATGGCTTTCTTGTAGTTCTTGAGCGCCGTTTCAAACGTCATGCCGGCGGGCAGATGGCCACGGGCGGCTTGATCCTCCAGGGTCTCGATTGCGAGATAGGGATTGATGGCACTGGCGCCATAACCGATCAACAAGGCGAAATGCATCACCTCGCGCGGCTCACCGGATTCGATAACCAAAGCGGCCTGCGTACGAGTGCCTTCACGGACAAGATAATGGTGCACCGCCGATAGCGCCAGCAGGCTGGGGATGGGCGCGTACTCTTCATCCATGCCGCGGTCGGTGAGAATCAGCAGGCTGTAGCCCGAGCGGACGGCCAGTGAAGCACGGCGGCACAAGCCATCGAGAGCGCGTTCCAGTTCTTTTTCGCCGCCGGCGACGCGGAACAGCATCGGCAGGGTATTGGCGAGCAAATCGCCCGTGGACACGCGGCGCAGCTTCTCCAAATCGCGATTAGTGAGCAGCGGCTGCTGCAGCTTAAGCGTATGGCAGTGCAGCGGGGTTTCTTCCAGGATATTGCGCTCGTGCCCGATGTAGCTGGTGAGCGACATGACCAATTCTTCGCGGATGGGATCGATGGCCGGATTGGTCACCTGCGCGAACAGCTGCTTGAAGTAGTGGAAAAGCGGCTGGGGCTTGTCGGAAAGACACGCCAGTGGCGTATCGGTCCCCATGGAGCCGATCGGCTCTTCGCCCTTTTCCGCCATGGGCAGCATCAGCACACGCAAATCTTCGTCGGTGTAGCCGAAGGCACGCTGGCGCTTGACGATGTTGTCGAGATCGGAATCGTAGACGCGCGGAGGCTCAGGCAAACCATCCAATGTGATTTGATTCGCCTTAAGCCATTCGCCGTACGGCTGCCGGCTCCACAGGCGCTGTTTCAGTTCGTCGTCGGGAACAATGCGGCCTTCGATGGTGTCTACCAGCAACATCCGGCCGGGCTGCAGGCGGCCTTTGAACTTCACTTCCTCGGGCGCCACCGGAAGCACGCCGGTCTCCGAACCCAGGATCAACAATCCGTCGTGAGTGACCAGATAGCGCGCCGGACGCAGGCCATTGCGATCGAGCGTTGCGCCAATGGAGCGGCCGTCGGTGAACGCAATCGCCGCCGGACCATCCCAAGGCTCCATCAGCGAGGCGTGATATTCGTAGAATGCCTTCTTCTCCGGACGCATGGTGGTGTCGGCATCCCAAGCTTCGGGAATGAGCATCGCCATGACATGCGGCAGGCTGCGCCCGGCCAGAGTGAGAAGTTCGACGGCATTATCGATGGATGAGGAATCGCTGCCGCCGGGAGCGATTATGGGCGAGAGCTTCTTCAGATCGGCGCCGAACACGTCGGATATGAGCACCTTCTCGCGGGCGTTCATCCAATTGGTATTGCCGCGAATGGTATTGATTTCGCCGTTGTGGCACAGGTAGCGATAGGGATGGGCCAGTTGCCAGGAGGGGAAAGTATTGGTTGAAAAACGCTGGTGAACCAGACACAGCGCGCTAATGGCGTCGGGATCCGTCAGCTCCGTGTAAAACTCGGAAATTTGATTGGCCAGGAGCAGGCCTTTGTAAACGATGGTGCGCGAGGATAGCGACGGGATATAAAAGAAGTTTTTGTCGGGCAGATCGGTGGCTGCGATTTCCGATTCAGCGCGCTTGCGGACGATGTAGAGTTTACGCTCCAGTTCGTCTTGCGACATAGCGGACGCGCCGCCAATGAAGATCTGCTCGATGTAGGGCTGCGATGCACGGGCGATGCGGCCGATTGCGTCCACTTCAACCGGAGTGTCGCGCCATCCAAGAACGATGAGTCCCTCCTCACGGGCGATCCGCTCCAAAATTCCTTCGCACAGCAAACGGTGGGACGGTTCCACAGGCAGGAAAACCACGCCGGCACCGTACTCGCCTTCGGAAGGCAGCTGGAATCCCAATGCGGCACATTCGCGCGCGAAAAATTTGTGCGGAATCTGGATCAGAATGCCGGCGCCATCGCCAGTTTCAGGATCGCATCCACAAGCGCCGCGATGGGCCAGGTTGATCAGAATCTGCAGGCCTTTGGCGATGATGTCGTGAGATTTTACGCCCTGGATGTTGACCACGAAGCCGATACCACAGGCGTCGTGTTCGTTTCTGGGATCGTAGAGACCCTGCTCAACTGGGAGTCCGACCATGCCCGAGTATAGCAGTAGTACTATCGACTGGCAATATTAGTATTGTGAAAATTCGATTGACGTAACATTAGGACAGCTAATATAATGAGGCGTGATGGACTTTGATCGGCTCAAGCTTTTCAGGGACGTAGCGCTAACTCGGAGTGTAAGCAAAGGCGCATCAATGAATGGCATCAGCCAATCCGCAGTAAGCCAGTACCTGCAGGATTTGGAAGAGCAAATGGGTGTGACGCTACTCGATCGCGGCAAGCGTCCGCTGACCGTTACAGACGCCGGCAGACTCTATCTCGATATGTGCCGCGATACGTTGAATCGCCGGGACGAATTTCAAGTAGGGCTAGACCTGCTGAAGGGTCACGTGGAAGGTACGGTGCGCGTGGCTTCGATTTATTCGGTGGGGCTTTCGGAACTTTCCAGGCTGGAGGAGGAATTCCTGCGGCTATATCCGCAAGCACGCATCGAAGTGCAATACCTGCGACCCGAAAAAGTTTATGAGGCCGTGGTGACCGACCGCGCAGACATCGGGCTGCTCAGTTATCCGGAGGCAACCAAGGAAGTCACGGTGCTGCCTTGGCGGCAGGAGCAAATGGCGATTGCGGCCTCACCCTATCATCCGCTTGCCAAGGATTCCGAAGTTCCACCACAGGATCTGAACGGCGTGGATTTTATCGCTTTCGATGAAGATTTGCCGATCCGGAAAGATATCGATCGTTTCCTTCGAGAACATCACGTGCATGTGAACGTGACGCTCCATTTCGATAATATCCAGATGATCAAGGAAGCCGTGGCCCACGGGTCCGGGGTGAGCATCATGCCCGCGCGCGTGATGGAAGAAGAAGTGGCGCAAGGACGTCTGGTGCCGATTCGGATCGCGGGCTTCGAATTGTTTCGTCCGGTCGGGATTGTGCATCGAAAAAAGAAGCGATTCCATCGAGCGGGCCAGGCGCTATTGGATTTACTGCAAGGCTCGCCGGTGTCGTTTACGCCGGTCTTGTCCGAAGCCTGACGTGATATACGATTGCGCCTAACGCCACGGTCAGCATCGCCACAGCGGAGACGGCCGGCCGGCGCCGGAAAAGCCGGCGACAAGAAACGCCAGAATGATGACAACCTTCAATGACGTGAGGACATTTTGTTCGCGCGGGGTGCGGCGGATTCGTCCCGGCCAGTCCCTGTGGCGAGATCAGCTTATGGCCTCCGCAGCACCTTGCTTCGGAGGAAATGCTTAACATCGGGTTTGAATTCGTTCCACAGGTTCGCTTCGGCGAACCCCAGGAAGTTCTCGCCGGCCACGGTCCAAGTTCTCTGGTGATCGGGAATTTCCTGCCCCGGATGGCTGTAGTTGATTATAGCCGCGCTGCCAACGGCGGCGACGATGTTGGCAAAAGCGATGTCGTTGCCTCGCGGGGTCGCTATCACCAGGGTGCCAAGAAGCGCGTGCCCCGACCGCCTCCATAGATTAGTGCTGAGAGACGGCTTATATCGGAGGTCCTCATGCAGCGCCGCTGCCGCGCTGCTTTGAAGTCCGTAAGTCACTAGCCTCTTCGTAAAGGACGCAAACACATGGTTGGTGAACTCATCGGTTCCTTGGCCCCAAACGCGCGTGGGACTGAATAACTCCAAAAACGCCGACGACACCAGCGTAGCGGCGTAGGGCTGCACCTGGGTCAATGTTTTCGTGGTGAAGAGCGCGAAGCGTTGATGCAGAGTAAATGGGATTGGCCGGGCGGGAGATATTCCAAGCGGAGTCGAAAATGAGCGCTCGAGATTTTGGAACATCAAGTCCTGATCGTTACTCCGAAACGTGAGCTTGTGATATAAAGACTCGCCCAAATGGGCCATCCGGCTCCGGGATGTCTGAGAACCATGGCCGTCCAGATTCACCCAAACCTCGAGCGGCTCATTCGCAGCCTGGCGAAATATGACGTGCATAGAGGGCGAACGATTTTCACGGCAGCTTTGGATGGATACGGCATCGGCATGCGCTAGCCGCAACAGAAGTGGATCTTGCTCCCACGTGGCGGAATCAGCAAGGCACGTTTTTAATAGCTGGTCGCCGCCCGCGATCACTTCAACGTTGTCCGGAGTTTCGATGCCGAAGGAGAGCTTTGGCAGGTCGCCTTTGGCGAGACGGTACTGAAGATTGGACTTAAGTGTGTGCAGTTCCACGTCTTGCGCCGTGCTAACCAAGCAGGAGAGCAAGAGCAAAGAGACTACTACCGCGAACTGCATAAGGGCCAATCGAGGACCCGACTATACCGGACACTTCGGTTACTGTCTGTACAAAACTGCTCACTCCGTACGGAGGGCTATGGGCCGAGCTTGGGGCCAAGCCCAACGGGCACGGTCGGTTCCCAAGGATTTTCGATACTTTTTGTGGAACTCGCCGTCTGGAATCTCGTAGGTTTTAACAGTCGAATGCAAAACATGCTCGGCACACTTCGCTATACTCTTCGACAGTTCCGGCTCTCGCCGGTATTTACTTCCGCCGCCATAGTGACGCTGGCCTTGGGAATCGGCGGCACCACAGCCATCTTCACGTTGATCCACGCAGTGATGCTGCGGTCGCTGCCGGTTTCCGACCCGGCGCTCCTCTATCGTATTGGAGACGGCGACGATTGTTGCGTGGAAGGCGGACCGCAAGAGCGCTGGGGAATGTACTCGTTCCCGCTTTACGAGAGACTGAAGGCCGGAACTCCGGAGTTCGCAGAAGTGGCCGCGTTTCAGGCCGGCATGGACCGGCTCAGTGTCCGCCGTGAGGGCTCCGCACTCGCCGCCAGACCTTTGCGGTCCGAATACGTGACGGGCAACTATTTCTCGACACTCGGCGTCATGGCATTCGGAGGTCATTTGCTCACGCCCGAGGACGATCGGCCGTCGTCCCGCCCCGTGGCGGTGATCAGCCATCAGGCCTGGGAGACAGCCTATGGAGCCGATCCTTCGGTGGTGGGCGCTACTTTCGTCATCGAGGGGCATCCGTTCACCATCATCGGCGTGACGCCACCCGGATTTTTCGGCGATACGCTGCGCAGCGATCCGCCCGACATCTGGA
>Ga0302326_10033260_pt1 | contig 10247 bp, 9 predicted proteins | sample Palsa_T0_3_FD_202264 | JGI IMG/M metagenome (GOLD analysis project Ga0302326, IMG submission 202264) | Peat permafrost microbial communities from Stordalen Mire near Abisko, Sweden - Palsa_T0_3 | ecosystem: Environmental > Terrestrial > Soil > Palsa > Peat permafrost | place: Sweden: Abisko... | reverse complement strand
CGTCCTCCAGCCCTACGGACACCTCTACAAGGGTGCCCGCAGGCAGGCGGCAATCGCGCTGGAATCGCACGTTATGGCGGACCTGAAAACTTCTACTGTTGGGCAGGCGTTGGATCAAGCCCAGCCGAGGTGGGACATTTGATCACAACATACCTGCAAATAGGCTATGGGCGGTACAGGGCTCGAACCTGTGACCCCCTGCGTGTAAGGCAGGTGCTCTCCCAACTGAGCTAACCGCCCGCGAGATAAGTGTGCCCGAGGCGTCCCCGCTGCGATGACCTGAGAAGAAGGATGCTCGCGCCGTACTCAGAGTCGGGCTGGTGACTTTGCGGCAAGTCGCTCCGAGGATCCACGCTGTCGACCTGGCGGAGTCTGCTCCACGCCCATGGGGAGCCGGTCCGGGTCTTCCAGCTTGGAACGTCCCCATCGCCGGTCGATCAGGGCGTCCCGAAGTACGAGAATGCCTTCCTCCTGTGATCGGCTACAGAACGATGTGGACAGGGCGGCCGAGGCACAGGCGCGGCACGCGAACTCGTGTGTTTTCTTCGGATTGACATGCGAGGGCGGAATGCTCGCCGGGCCATGTCGGCCCGGCGAGCGTGCCCGTCAACCGCAGCCGGTCGAGGTGCCGCAGTCGCGGCAGGTGTAGCAGGTGCCTGCCCGCACCATCCGCCCGCCGCACCGCGCGCACTCGACCGCGTCCTCGTGCGAGTTAAAGAGGGCAGTCTGCCCGGGAGTCGGGGCCTCGAAGGCTGGCAGCGATGGCGTTCCCGCAGCATAGGCCTGGGCCAGACGGGCTCGCACCTCAGGCGAAAGAATCCCGATCTCCTCCTGCTGGTCGACGGTCAGAAACTTCTTCCCCATCCAACGGAAGACGTAGTCGACGATCGATTTCGCGGTACGAATATCGGGGTCATTGGTCGGCCCGGAGGGCTCGAAGCGCATGTGGGAGAACTTCGAGACGTAGACCTCGAGCGGCACACCGTACTGGAGTCCGAGCGAGACCGCGATCATGAACGAGTTCATGAGACCGGCGAGCGTCGTTCCCTCCTTGGCGATGTCGAGGAAGATGTCGCCGGGGGTTCCGTCGTCGAAAAGGCCGACGTGGATATAGCCCTCGTACTCTCCAACCCGGAACTTGCGCCCGACCTCCGTGCGATCGTCGGGCAATCGCCGGCGCCGTGGCGCCGCGAGCGCGCCGACCGGACCACCAACGGTCACGAGCGCGCTCTGGCCGCTCCCGGACTTGCCCGACAGCGGTTGGGCGACCTTGCAGTTATCACGGTAGATCGCAATCGCTTTCACGCCAAGCTTCCACGCGTCCCGGTAGACGTCGGCGACGTCCTCGATCGTCGCGCTCTCGGGCAGGTTGACGGTCTTGGAGATCGCACCAGAGATGAACGGCTGAATCGCGCCCATCATCTTGACGTGCCCTCTGTAATGGACAGCCCGTTCCCCGATCGCGCAGTCGAAGACCGGGTAGTGCTCGGTGCGCATGAACGGTGCGCCAACGACCGTGTTGCGGTCATCGATGTAGGCGACGATCTCGTCGACCTCGGCCGGCGCGTATCCGAGCTTCTCGAGTCCCAGCGGGACGGTCTTGTTGACGATCGTGATCTCACCGCCGCCGACGAGCTTCTTGGATTTAACCAGCGAAAAGTCAGGTTCGACCCCTGTGGTATCGCAATCCATCATGAACGATATCGTCCCGGTTGGCGCCAGGACGCTGGCCTGCGCATTCCGGTAGCCATTGACCTCTCCGATATCGAGCGCTTCCTCCCAGGCCTTGCGCGCTGCGCCCAAAAGGTCACTCGGTACCGTCTCGGTAGACGCGATGTTTCCGACCGCAGCGCGGTGCTTGGCAATGACGCCAATCATCGCCGCCGCGTTCGGGCCGTAGCCGGCGAAGGGACCCATCCGGCCAGCAATCTCGGCCGACTTGCGGTAGGCGCGTCCGGTCATGAGCGCGGTGATCGCCGCCGCGTAGGCACGACCCTCGTCAGAGTCGTAGGGAAGCCCACGCGCCATCAGCAGAGCGCCCAGGTTGGCGTAGCCGAGACCGAGCTGGCGGTAGGCTCGCGCGTTCCGTTCGATCTCGGTCGTGGGATAGGACGAGTTGCCGACGAGGATCTCCTGGGCGAGGAAGAGGACGTCGACTGCGTGCTGGAACGCCTCGATGTCGAGCTCACCGTCCTCCCGACGGAACTTCATCAGATTGAGCGAGGCCAGATTGCAGGCCGAGTCGTCGATCGACATGTACTCCGAGCACGGGTTGGACGCGTTGATCCGCCCGCTGTTTGGGAGCGTGTGCCAGGCGTTGATGGTCGTGTCGTACTGCACACCCGGGTCAGCACAGCGCCAGGCCGCCTCGGCGACCTGTTGAAGCAGTTCGCCCGCCTTCATCGTCTCAACGACCGAGCCGTCGACCCGCGCGGTGAGATTCCAGTCGCCGCCGGCCTCGACCGCCTCCATGAACCTGTCGGAAACACGAACCGAGTTGTTCGCGTTCTGGTACTGGATCGACGACCAGTCGGGCGAATCGAGCGACATGTCGTATCCCGCCTGCTCGAGCACGCGTGCCTTCTCCTCTTCGCGCGCCTTGCACCAGACGAACTCGAGGATGTCGGGATGGTCGACGTCGAGCACGACCATCTTCGCCGCCCGCCGTGTCTTGCCGCCTGACTTGATCGTCCCCGCCGAGGCATCGGCGCCCCGCATGAACGAGACCGGCCCCGAGGCGTATCCGCCCTTCGAGAGCTGCTCCTTGGAGGAACGCAGGCGAGACAGATTGACACCCGAGCCCGAGCCGCCGCGGAAGATGATGCCCTCGCGTCGGATCCAGTCGAGGATCGAGTCCATCGAGTCCTCGATCGAGAGGATGAAGCAGGCGCTGCACTGGGGGCGCTCCTCGAAGCCGACGTTGAACCAGACGGGAGAGTTGAACGCGGCAAGCTGGTTGACCAGTATCGCCTTCAGCTCGTCCTCGAAGGTCTGTGCCTCCTCCTCGGTCGAGAAGTAGCCGCCCTCGCGACCCCATCCTCCCGTCGTCGAGACGATCCGACCGATCATCTGGCGCACCGAACGTTCGCGCTCGGGAGAGGACATGCGGCCGCGGAAGTACTTCTGGGCAACGATGTTCGTCGCCGTCTGCGACCAGAACTTGGGGAACTCGACCCCCTTCTGGTCGAACACAGGCTTCTCCTTGCCGGGGATGAACGCGTCGCGCGTCTCCCATTCGATCTCGTCGAACGGATCGCGGCCTGGAATGGTGAAGTACCGGCGAACAGCGAGACTGGCGTCCTCCCGGACGACGGTGTTCACCAGCTCGCCGGGGTTGATCTGAACCTTTGCGACCTGTCCTCCAGCCACGCTTTCCTGCTCTACGGACGCCATTTAGCTTCCTCTCCCTCCTCGACCGACACGGACGCTTCGCCAGGGCCCGACCGCGCTCCCGCGCTGTCAAGCCGAACCGGGCAGGGTAGGCCTTCGGTCGGATGGAAGGTCCGGCTTGGCACGAATTGCCGGCCCTGCGCCGCGCCGTTCACCTGCCCAATTCTACCGGCGCGCCCCGGACCGGGGCCGCCGAGGATGGCTAGGCTAGGCCTGGGTCTGGTCGGCGTCGCCGGGATGTGCGCGCTGCCAGACCATGCCGGCACCGCCCGCGATGACGAGCAGGATCGCAAGTGCGCCAAGCACGAGCAGCGGCAGCGGGAAGGACTGCGGGTTCCCCGGCGTCAGGTCGTCGAGTATGCCGGCAATGCCGTGCTTCTTCTTCGGCGGGTTCGATTCGGTTGGGGTCGTCGTCGTAACGACCGGCGTGGTCGTCTTCGTGCCACGTGGGGTCGTCTTGGTTCGCCCCGAGGTCGTCGTCGCGGCTGGGAGGGTTGTCCTCTCCGGCGGGATGGGCTTGTGATGCGCCGCTGCGAACTCGGCCGCCTCAATGTCCTGGCGCGCGCTCGAGTAGACCTGGACATCGACGGGAAGGTGCGCGATCGCCTCGCGATAGCATTTCGGCTTGTAGGTGCTGGTGATCTTGCCCGTGTACCACTCGCCCAGCAGCAGCTTCCAGCAGGGTGCCGGAGTCGACCCTGCGGCCATCCCCGACGCGACGGCGGATACGACGACGAGCACACCGACGACGAGCGCTGCGCGTAGCTGCTTCTGGAAAAGACTCACGGGGTGACGGAAGGAGGGCGGGACGCGAAGTGCGCGAAGTGTAGGTGGCGAGGGTGTCTGGCGAGCATACGTGAGCGGTGTAAGGCCATTGTTATAACGCGCTTAGGCGCCGGATCGCACGATGCTAGCGTCGCACGGGACCCGGCTGGCACGGCTCGGCACTCGCCGCCTGCTCCCGCTCCGCGTCACGGGGGCGCGCCTCTCGGCCCGTGGCCCTCGGGCGCAGTCCCGTGCGCTGCCTCGGTCGTCACACCGATTGGGCCCCGCCGCAGCACGAGCGACGCCAACCGAGCATGCGTGTGGCGCCCTTTCGCACGCCCTCGGTGCGCTCCCTGGACGGCCGAACTGCGGCGGCTGCTCTGAGGCAGCGCGGCGCTGTTTTGCGCGGCCCTGTTTCGGCGCCGCCTGGGCGACGCGACGGCCCGAGCCGACTCGCCCAGGCACCGCCGCCTGGCCCGTGGCGGCGATCGAGCACCTGCCCGCGACGGACTCGTCGCGCGCAGCCGGTCGTGGCCCGTTCGGAACGACGACGTGCGCCCCACCGCGGACTCCCCCCGCGGCGTCTCGCGCGCCGTGATCTGCATCGACTGGTACCTCGCCGTCGCGTCGGCGTCGTTCGTCCCGATACCCGGCGCTCTCGGCCCGGCCGCCGGCACCCGCTCAGGCGCCGAGAATGACGGCGAGTTCGCCACCTCTCAGCGCACCCATGCCGATTCCGTCGAGCGGCCCGACGACCTTGATCCCGAGATCACGGGCGAGCCTCAGCCCTTCGCTCCGGTAGCCTGGCCGGTAGAGGACGAGGCTCGTCGCGTAGTTCATCCGTGCCGCGTTGGCTGTTCCCGCTATCCGGTAGCCGAGCCGCCGAAGCCGTGCTGCAGCCCTCGCGGCCGCACCGTTGAGCCCGTTGCCGTTCAGAACCATGATCCTCACCCGGTCGCGCGGCGGCACGTGAACCGCTGCGGGCGCAGGATGTCGATCCGGGCGAGCGGTCTTGGCAGACGCGCTCGGCGGCGCGGACCGCGTCATCGCGTGCGCATGACCTGCGATCGCGTGCGAGAGCGGCCGAATGAGAACGAGCACGCCGATGACGATCAGGAGCACGAACTCGGCGGCGGCAATCGAGCCGGCGACGAGGGTCGCGCGCCGCCAGGGCCCGACGAGGTCGTTGGAGGGGAGGAGCGTCGAATCCACGGCCCCCGGCCTTTCGCCGGGAGCAGGCCGACTCCTGCCGCGCGAGGGCCGGACGGCTTACGCTTACGGCGCCCCGGCGCTCCGCCAGGCCCAGGTCGCCGCGAGACCCTCGGCAAGCGGGGTCTGCGCGGTCCAGCCGAGCTCGCGCGCGGCATGGGAGACGTCGAGCACGGAGTGGCGCACCTCTCCGAGTCGTGCGGCTTCGAATTGCGGTTGGCCGGCGTCTCCCGCGAGCTCGGCGCAGGCACGATGAAGAGCCAGCACCGTCGTCTCCTCGCCGGTGCCGACGTTGAAGACCCCGCCGTCGTGGCCGACGGCTGCGAGTAGGGCGGCGACGACATCGCCGACGTAGACGAAGTCACGCGTCTGGAGCCCGTCGCCGAAGATCACGGTCTCCATGCCGCGCGCAAGTCGGTCGAGGAACACCGCGACCACTCCGCCCTCCAGGCTTGAGGCCTGACGCGGCCCGTAGACATTGGCGAGCCGCACCACGACGTGGCCGGACCCGTGGATGCGGTTCCAGCCTCCGACGTACTCCTCTGCACAGAGCTTCGCGATCCCGTACGGAGAGAGTGGCTCGCGCAGGCTGGTCTCGGTAGCCGGACCGGCGCACTCGCCGTAAATCGCACCTCCTGTCGAGGTGAACACGACCTGCGTTCCGGCGCGGAGGGCCGCCTCGAGCACACGCACGGTCCCGAGCACGTTCACCGAAGCGTCGTCGGCCGGCCGCAGGAGCGAGGTCGAGACGTCGGTCTGGGCTGCGAGGTGAAAGACAACGTCGAGACCATCGAATTCGACGCCGTCGCGGATGTCCCGTTCGAGGAAGCGGGCCGACCGGTTGACCTGAGCTCGGTTGCCGAACGAGAGATCGTCGATCACGACGACCTCGTCTCCTCGGCCGAGAAGCGCGTCGACGAGGTTCGAGCCGATGAAGCCCGCGCCGCCCGTGACGGCCGCCCTCATTGGTAGTCAGGGGCGCGGTGCCCGGCTGAGCCCGTTTCCCGTTCCCCTTCCAATCCGCACGTGAGGTTGTCAGGTTGGAAGTCAGGTGCCCGCGCCACGCGGAGAGCCATGCTCACTCTGACCACGTTTCCTGAAGGCCCGCCCGCGATCCCGGACGGTCGGCCCTGCACGCGAGGAATCCGGACGGGCCTTCGCCCACGACGCGAAACCGCAGCGCCGGCGCACTCTTTACCCCGACGCAGCAGGATGCGCGCCGCCCCTCGCCATGACCGAGCTCAGGCAGGGACTCCGGCACACCGCCCGGCGGCACGCCCATCGTCATGAACGGCCTCCGGCCATGCTCCCGGGCCTTCCGGCCAGTACCGGGGCGGGACTCACACCCGCAGGTCTGATCCAGTCTTATAGGACGCAACACGCTGCAAGAATACGAGTTGGACGCGCTCGCGGCCTCGTGACATAAGCTCAGCGCATGCGCGGACCGTTGTTCGTGAGCTTCGAGGGCATCGACGGGTCGGGAAAGACGACCCAGGTAGCCCTCCTCGCCGAGTATCTCAAGCGACAAGGAAGATCGGTGCGAGTCTTCCGCGAGCCTGGCGGGACCGTGCTCGGAGAGCGGATCCGTGAGCTCGTGCTCGACGGCGGCGAGGTCGTTCCCTGGGCCGAGGTCTCGCTCTTTGCGGCTGCGCGAGCCCAGCTGGTCGCCCACGAGCTCCGCCCGACCCTCGAGGGGGGAAGCGACGTCATCTGCGACCGCTACCTCGACTCGTCGGTCGCCTACCAGGGTCTCGCACGGAGCCTGGGAGCCGACGCGGTGCTCGAGTGGAGCCTCCGCGTGACCGATGGACTCCTGCCGGACGTGACCTTCTTGCTCGCAATAGGCGCCGAGCAAGCGTCAAGGAGGGTCGACGCGCCCTCGACGGCGGCCCGGAGCGTGTCTCCCGCGACCGTACCCGATCGTCTCGAGCGCGAGCCGCGATCGTTCAGGGGACGCGTGGTGGATGCCTACCGACAGCTTGCGCTCCGCTTCCCCGAACGGATCGTGTCGCTCGATGCGGAGCTCCCCACTGCGTCGGTCGCCGAACAAGTACGCGAACACGTCGCCTCGCTCTTGTGCAGCGAGCCGATGGTCGCGCGCTAGCGCGGCGTGCTCGTCGGCATGGCATCGCTCGCTGGGACGGGGCGGGCGGCGCCTGTCGATTGCGGCCGCAAGCCGCGAGCCGCGCGCCGCCGAGCGTCCGCTTGAGGGAGCGCTCAATCAGCACCTTCGAGCGCTTCCATGAGCAACACGAGGCGAAGCGGCTCCTCGCGGCCGCACTCGCCGAGGGCCCGACTCACGCCTACCTCTTCCATGGTCCGGCGGGAGTCGGCAAGCGCGAGATCGCGCGCGCCTTCGCGCGCGGCCTCCTGGGAACGACCCGCGAGACGCACGCGGACCTCTACGAGCTCGACGCGCTCGGGGACATGATTCGCATCGACGCGATCCGCGAACTTCGTCGTGACCTGCACATGCGGCCGTTCGAGGCAGACCGGCGCGTCTACCTCATTCTCAGCGCCGACCTGATGAACGACGAGGCGGCGGATGCGCTTCTCAAGGACCTTGAGGAGCCTCCCTCGTATGCCGTGATCATCCTCGTCGCCGACGCACTGGGGCCGATTGCCGAAACCATTCGCTCGCGCTGCCAGCTCGTCCCCTTCACACGCCTTTCCGAGCGCGCAATGCGGCAAGTGCTCGAGACACGCGCCCCCGAGCTCGCGGAGGAGAAGCGCGTCGCCTTTGCGCGCGTCGCCGCTGGACGACTCGACAGACTGGCCCGGCTCCTCGAGCCTCACGCGGCCGGCCGCCGCGAGACGCTCTTCGCGCAGGCGCGCGCCGTCTACCACGAGCGGGAGTTCGAGCCTGCAGAGGCTGCCTCGGCCATGCTCGCCTGCACCCGGCAGCGCGGGTCCGAGGCCAAGGAACTCGAGGAGGTCAAGGTACAAGCGCTCGAGCTCCCGGCCCGGGAGGCCGAGCAGCGCGTCCGCCGCGCCCAACGCGGAGCCGAGCGAGAGGAACTGCTCGCCCAGCTCGAGGAGCTCGCGAGCTGGTACCGCGACCTTGTCGTCGTCGCGGTCGGCGCCGAGAGCGCGGCAATGCACCTCGACCGGATCGAAGAGCTCCGTGCAGATGCGACGGGGGAGCGCGTGGTTGGCGCCGGACGCGCCGTGGAGGCGGTGCTCGAAACCTGGCGACGTTTCGAAGAGTTCAACCTCACTCCCCAGCTTGCGCTCGAGGCGCTCTTCGTCGAGCTCGCACGCGAACTCCGCAGCTGAGCATCCTCGACCATCTTCTGCTTGGGTAGCCTGGAAGGCCTTGAGGCTCGAGGTTTTCATGCTGGCGATCGGCCCGCCGGCGACCATCGCCGGTTCGTCACGTGCGGGCGCTTTCGCCTCCGCCGAGGTCCCCGACGACGGCCCGCGCTCCGCGGCTGCAAATGCCGCCGTCGCCGACCCTCGCGCGCTGCTCATCGCACTCGTTCCGCTCGCGGGCTTCGCGACGACGCTCTCGGGCGCCCTTTCGAAGCTCCCTATCGCAGCGGCCCGTGCACGCGCCGTTGGCACCCTCTCGATCGAACTCCGCTCGCCGCGGCCGTTGCGGCACGCCATGAGCATCAGCGCATGACCGATATCGCCTTCATCGAGATTCCTGGCGGGTCGCGCAACAAATATGAATGGGACGAGGAGGCAGGCGGGATCGTGCTCGACCGCCGACTGTTCACATCGATGAGCTACCCGTCCGACTACGGCTACATCGAAGGAACGCTCGCCGAGGACGGAGATCCACTCGACGCTCTCGTCCTTGTTAGCGATCCGACCTTCCCAGGGTGCAGGATCCGCGTGCGCCCGATCGGTGTGTTCCATATGTCAGACGAGAAAGGCCCTGACGAGAAGATCATCTGCGTCCCGCTCAACGATCCGACTTGGGGCCGGCTGGCGGACATCCACGACGTCCCCTCGGGACTCCGCGACGAGATCGAGCACTTCTTCCAGGTCTACAAAGACCTCGATCAGAGCGGGTCGGTGGTGACCAACGGCTTCGGGAACCGCAGCGAGGCCGAGGTCGTCACGATCGCTGCCCGAAAACGGCTCGCGTGAGCGCGCGCGACTGGGGTCCGGATCAAAGTTGTCGCTCGTTGCGTCTTTCGCCGCACGAGTGACTCTTGTCGAGCGCGTTAGGAGTCCGTAGGGTGCCTTCTGCACCGAGCACGGAGCGCGAGTAAGTCGAAGCCGCTTGCGGGGGCTGGTACGCCGAAAGCCGCAAGGCCAGAGGCGGAAGGTCAATGGAGGCGGGGGATGAAAGCGCCGCCGACTCGGTGAATTTTCTTTTTGAGATAAATTCCTTCTCTCGTTTCTCGATCTTCGTTGCACGTGCTCGAGCATCGCCGAGTGAGCGCCGCGGGCGAGAATTCCGCCCGGTACACTGGGTTCGCGCGCCGACGTAGCTCAGCTGGTAGAGCACTTCACTCGTAATGAAGGGGTCCGCGGTTCGAATCCGCGCGTCGGCTCTCCCTTTCCAAGCCAAAAGACCTGTAAAGCTGACCGTTTCAGGCCTAGTGGCTCCGGCTCACGAAAGGTCACGAAAGCGCACCGAGGGGCGCCAATGACGAGCAGGTGACGAGCAGAGGAAGGCGACCCAGAGGGTCCCACGTGGGCGCCACGCGGAGCTCAGCAAGGCCGCTATCCGAGGCGCTTCCGAATCTGGTCTCTGACGACCTCAGCGTCGTCGCCAAGGTTCTCCGTCGTGCCCTGGCCGAATACGTTGAGCGGCAGGCCTGAGCAGGCGTTCTGTGCGACCAAAGGCTCGATGCTCAACAAGCGTGCGACCCGATATGTCACGGGAGGCACCGACGATCGACGGCTTCAGACGCTGCACCGGCACT
>Ga0302326_10033259_pt1 | contig 10247 bp, 5 predicted proteins | sample Palsa_T0_3_FD_202264 | JGI IMG/M metagenome (GOLD analysis project Ga0302326, IMG submission 202264) | Peat permafrost microbial communities from Stordalen Mire near Abisko, Sweden - Palsa_T0_3 | ecosystem: Environmental > Terrestrial > Soil > Palsa > Peat permafrost | place: Sweden: Abisko... | reverse complement strand
AGGGTCGGTGCGCAAACGCGGACGGAGCGGAGGCGGATTGGGACAATCCGCGCTACCTTCAGCCGATCCATCCGAAAAGGATTGATCCAAAAAAAATAGGCCTGGTTGAGCCGAGGCACAGTTCGTGCTCGTGACAGTTGACGCTAATCACTCGACAACAACCCGCGACCGATCGACTCAATCAGGTTAAGGAAACGCTGGTTAATCGGCCAATTTTTGCAACTTATTTTCCCTGCTTAATAATTGTAAGCAGCTCATTTCCAATATCTAGTATCCATATAACGAAAGACGGTATTCCGTCTTTCTGCGCGGGTAGGGGCTGGCCCGCCGCCGCATAGGCCAAGAGCCAAAGGGCCCGGGTGGCGCTTGCTCCAGTTGTAAGCGGTCAGCCCGCAGATTTACCTCAACGATTTGCATCCGGTTTTAGCTCTCAAACCCAGTTTACCATGACCCGCCGCCGCTACACCCGTCAGGTTCCCTCTTCCCAGGGCTCTTCGCGCCGCAATTTCCTCACCACGCTGGGGGCGGGCGCGGTGGCTGCCCTCGTCGCACCGGCGCTCATTCGCCGCGCGTCGGCCCAGAGCGCGGCGCCCGAAGGCGGATTCCTGTCATCGAGCGATTCGGGCGTCGATCCCACGAAGGTCTCGACCGTCCGGCTGGCGCAGCTGATTCGGGAGAAGAAGATATCCGCAGTCGACGCGGTCAAGCAGTGCTATCGCCGCATCGACGAGGTGAATCCGAAAATCAACGCCGTCGTCGCCTTCTGCCGGGAGCGGGCCTTGTCCGAGGCGCAGGCGGCCGACGCCGCGCTGGCTGCCGGCAAGATCCTGGGGCCGCTTCATGGCGTTCCCTTCACCATCAAGGATTCCTTTGATACCGAGGGCGTGGTGAGCACGGCCGGCACCCTGGGCCGGAAGGACTATGTCCCGGGGGTGGACGCCACCGTGGTCGCCCGCGTGCGCGCCGCCGGCGCGATCCTTCTTGGAAAAACCAATACGCCCGAATTCACCCTGGGAGGAGGCGGGAAGGGGACGGTCAATCTCGTCTATGGCCTGACCAAGAACCCCTACAATCTCAATTACCAGCCGAGCGGCTCCTCCGGCGGCCCCGGTGCGATCGTGGCCAGCGGAGGAGTCCCCTTCGACATCGGCTCGGACTACGGCGGGTCGATCCGCGGTCCCGCCTACGCGAATGGCATCGCCGGCATCAAGCCGACCCTGGGCCGCAGTTCGCGCTGGGGGCACATCGTCGGTTACGGCGGAGCCTTCGACACGTTTCAGGAGACGGGCCCCCTGGCTCGGCGGGTTGAGGATCTTTATCTCATCCTTTCCCTGATCGGCGGGCCCGACGGCCATGATGCGGCGCTGGCGCCGGTGCCGCTGCGCAATCCCGCTGGCGTCGACCTGAAAAGCCTGCGGGTCGCCTATTACGTGACCAACGGCTGGGTCGATCCCACCCCCGAGGTCCAGGCCGCCGTCAAGAAGACCGCCGACTACTTCACCGAGCTTGGCTGCAAGGTCACCCAGGATCTGCCGCCGAAGTGGAAGGAGCAGGCCGAAATCCGCCAGAAGTTCGAGGGTGCGGACGGCCGGGAGCACATTCGGGCCCTTCTGAAAAAATGGGGGACCACCCAGGCCTCACCGGGGCTCAGCATCACCGGGGATGTTCTCCCGTCGGCGGATTTCACCAGGCTTTCGGAGCAGCTCGACGCGACCCGCTCCGAGCAGCTCGCGTGGGTCGAGCAATACGATCTCATCATCGCCCCGGCGAGCGACCAGGCGCCCATAACCCTGGACTATGAGCGCCCGAAGGACCGGCCGATGGCCGGCGCCAGCTACACCGCGATCTACAATACCAACGGATGGCCCGCGGGCGTCGTGCGGGCGGCCACCTCCGAAAAGGACGGGCTGCCGATCGGCGTCCAGGTGGTCGGCCAGCCCTGGCGCGACGATGTCGTGCTCGCCGCGCTGGCCCACGTCGAGAGCCGCACCGGCGGCTGGCAGAAGCCCCCAATCTGAGATCAACCCAGCGCCGCAACCTTTACCCGGTCTTCCAACATGAATCCCACCACCCTCGTTCCGGACGTCTCCCGGCGCGCTTTCCTGAACAAACTGTCCGGCGGCTTTGCCGGGGCGCTGGCGTCGTCGGTGCCCCTGGCGGTCCTGCAATCGGCGAAAGCGGCCCCCGCGTATCCCACCTCGACCGACACCACGGATGAGATCATCTGGATGTCCGCCACCAAGCTCGCCCAGCAGATCCGGGAGAAGAAGGTCTCCGCGACGGAGGCGGTCCAGGCGTTCATCGCCCGCCAGCAGAAGGTCAATCGGAGCATGAACGCGGTCGTGATGCTGTGCTACGAGCGCGCCCTGGCCGAGGCCAAGGCCGCGGACGAGGCCCAGGCCCGCGGCGAAAGCAAGGGCGCCCTGCACGGAGTGCCGATCACGATCAAGGACTCACTGGACACCGAGGGCGTGATCTCGACCGGAGGCACGATTGGCCGGCAGACTTTCGTGCCCGACAAGGATGCGACCGTGGTCGCGCGGGTCCGCAAGGCCGGGGCCATCCTGCTCGGCAAGACCAACACGCCTGAATTCACGCTGGGCGGCCTGATGGGCTTGAGCACGACCAGCAACGACGTCTATGGCTCGTCCCGGAATCCCTACGATCTCACCCGCAGCACCAGCGGCTCGTCCGGCGGAGCGGGAGCCAATGTCGCCGCGGGCGGCGCGGCTTTCGACATCGGTTCGGACTGGGGCGGCTCCATTCGCGGTCCGGCGCACAATCAGGGCATCGTGGGCATCAAGCCGACCTCCGTCCGCGTGCCGCGCACCGGACACATCGTCGGCTACGGCGGAGTGTTCGACCTCTGGCAGCAGCTCGGACCGCTGGTCCGCCGCGTGGAGGACACGGCCCTGATTACGCCGATTATCGCCGGTCCCGATTTCCGGGACGCCTCATGCTCTCCGGTGCCATGGGCGGATCCGGCCGCCGTGGACCTGAAGAAACTCAAGGTCGCCTTCTTCGCGACCAATGGGAAGACGAAGACGGACGACGACACCAAGTCCGCGATCACGAACGCCGCCAAATGGCTTGACGGCAGTGTGGCGGGAGTCACCGAGGATCTGCCGACGGAAATCCTGGCTGAGCTCTACGAGGCCCGGAACAAGCTGACGAGCGGCGACGCCTGGGCGTTCTATCAGCGCCTGGCCGACAAGAACCATACCAAGACCTTTTCGCCCCAGGTGCACGACCGCATGGGGAAGATGACGCCCATTTCGACCGCGGAGTACGTGGCGGCCTGGATGACGCAGGATACGAACAAGACGCGCATGCTGGAATGGTTTTCGAAATACGACGTCCTGCTTTGTCCGGTCGCGGGCGAGCCCGCGCAGCCGGTCGACATGGGATACGACACGCCCCCGATGGGCGGGGGAGGGTGGAGTTACACCGGGGCGTTCAATACGACCGGTTGGCCCGTGGTGGTCGTCCGGGTGGGCAGCTCGGCCGACGGCAAGCTGCCGATCGGCATCCAGGTCGTGGCTAATCCGTGGCGGGAAGACATCTGCATCGCCGTCGCCGGCTTTCTTGAAGGCAAGTCGGGCGGCTGGAAGCGGCCTCCGATCTGACATGCCCAAGATCCCGCCACCGAGCTCCGACCTTTCCGCGCCAGGCCGGCGCTATTCCGCCCCTTCGGGCGGCCGCGCTGCCCTCGCTTGGTGCCTCGTTGCGGGGCTGATCTTCGCCTCGCGCGCCTTTGCCTTCTCGGTCGAGGAGGCTTCGATCGCGGATATCCACGACGCGTATCGCGACGGCCGGGTCAGTGTGCACCAGGTCATCGCGGGTTACCTCGCGCGCATCGAGGCCTATGACAAGGACGGCCCCTATATCAATTCGCTCATCACCGTGAATCCGCGGGCCTTGGCCGAGGCGGACAAGCTGGACGCCGAAATGCACGCGAGCGGCAAGATGGAGGGCCCTCTGTTTGGCATCCCGGTCATCATCAAGGACAATCTCGATGTCGTGGGCATGCCGATGACGGCGGGGTTTCAGGGGTGGAAGAACTACATGCCCACCGACGACGCGTTTCTGGTAAAGAAGATCCGGGCGGCCGGGGCTATCATCATCGCGAAGGCCTCGCTTTCCGAATTCGCCATGGGGGGAGGGGACAATATCAACTCGGTGCTGCCCGGCTTCGCCCGCAATCCGTACAACACGGCCTACGCCACTGGCGGATCGAGCGGGGGCACCGGGGCCTCGCTCGCGTCGAGCTTCGGCGTCGTCGGCATCGGCACCGACACGGGCGGATCCGTGCGGATGCCCTCCGCCCACAACGCGCTGGTCGGCCTGAGGCCCACCGTGGGGCTGGTCAGCCGCACCGGCTTGGCGCCGCTCGACGGCGTGCGCGACACGCCCGGGCCGATGGCGCGCAGCGTCACCGACATGGCGATCTTTCTCAACGTCATCGTGGGCGCGGACGCCGAAGACGCGGCCACGGCGCGCAACGCGGGCCACATTGCGCCGGATTACACCCAATTCCTGAAGAAGGACGGGCTGAAAGGCATGAAGCTCGGCGTCCTGCGGCAGGTGTTCAAGGAGGCCGTCACCGATCCCCGTATCATCGCCAACTTCGAGAAGACGGTGGCGGAACTCAAGGCGGCCGGCGCCGAGGTCATCGATCCGCTGGTCGTGCCTGAATTGGACACGATACCGCATCCGCCGCAGACCCGGGCCCAGATGAAGGAGGACATGACCAAGTTCATCGCGAAGCACCCGGGTATCCCCTATCCTTCGGTCGCGGAAATCGCGAAATCACACCTGGTCCACCCGCTGCATCAGCAGGCCTTCGACCAGGCGATCGATGCGAAACCGGCGGCCGAGGATCCGCAGACCGTCGAGGGACGCAAGAACGAGGAACTCTTTCGCATCGCTTTCATGAAAGCGATGAATGCGGCCGGCGTCGATGCCCTGGTGTTTCCGACGTGGGCGCAGCTGCCCGCGATCAATGGCGATCGGAATACGCAGATCACGGATGACCCCAAGCCGCCCCCCAACGGCGGGCCCACGCACCTGGGCAGCAGCCTGACCTTTGTCGGGAGCATGCTGCAATGGCCCGCCTTGACCGTCCCGAACGGCTACATCAAGGGGCTGCCCTTGGGGCTGCAGGTGTTGGGCCGGGCCTGGGACGAGGGCAAGATCATCCAGGTCGCCTACGCCTATGAGCAGGCGACGCATTATCGGCTCCCGCCGCCCACCGTTCCGCCGCTCGTCCCGCACGCGCCGTGAGCAAGATCGCCGGACGCCGACGCCCGGTGGCGGGAACGCCGTCGGGCAAAGTCTTATGAAGCCCCGAATTGCCGCCATCCTCTCCGCGGTTATTTTCACCTCGGCCGTCTCCGCAGCCGAGCCCTCCAGCGTCTATTCCGGCCCCGAGGAGGCGACGATCGCCCAGGTCCAGGCGGCCTATCTCGCCGGCCGGCTGACGGCGCACGAGCTGACGGCGGCTTATCTGGCCCGCATCGCCGCCTACGACAAGAAGGGTCCGTATCTCAACGCCCTGATCACGGTGAACGCCAAGGCGCTCGACGAGGCGGACAAGCTCGACGCCGAGCTCAAGGCGACCGGGAAGCTGGTGGGTCCGCTGCATGGGATCCCCATGGTCATCAAGGACAACCTCGACACCGCGGACATGCCGACCTCCGCCGGCGTCGCCCTCTTCAAGAATTTCGTTCCGAGCCGCGACGCCTTCGTGGTCGCGCGGCTGCGCCGGGCCGGGGCGATCATCATCGCCAAGTCGTCGCTCTCCGAACTCGCCATGGGCCTGGCGGACTGCATCAACTCGGTGCTCCCCGGGTTCACGCGCAATCCCTACAACACCGCCTATGCGAGCGGCGGGTCCAGCGGCGGCACCGGCGTCGCGCTCGCCGCAAGCTTCGCCGTGGTCGGACTGGGCACCGACACGGGCGGCAGCGTCCGCGCGCCCTCCTCGATCAACAACCTCGTCGGCATCCGGCCCACCGTGGGCCTCGTGAGCCGGACCGGGATGGGACCCTTGGACAGCGTGCGCGACACTCCGGGCCCGATGGGCCGGGATGTCGAGGACGTGGCGCGGCTGTTGGATGTGATGGCCGGCGTCGACCCGGCCGATGCCAGGACTGCGGCGGCCGCCGGCCATATACCGCCGACTTACACCGCATTCCTCGACAAGGCCGGGCTCAAGGGCGCGCGGATCGGCGTCTTCCGGCAGAGCTTCGCGGGGCGCGGCGGCTCGGATCCGCGCGTGATCGCGCTGTTCGACCGCGCGGTCGCCGACCTGCGCGCATGCGGCGCGGTGATCGTCGATGACTTCACCGTGCCAGGATTTGAGAATTTCCCGCGCCCGCCGCAGACCGCGGCGCAGTCCAAGGCCGACTGGGAGAACTATTTCGCGTACGAGGGCCCCGGCTTTCCCGTCCAGACCGTCGCCCAATTGCGGGACGCGAGGACGGTCCATCCGCTGCACGCCCAGCGGGTCGCCGAAATCGCGGCCCAGAAGCTGCCGCCGGACCAGGATCCCGCCACGGTGAAGGGCCGGAAGGACGAGCAGATGTACCGCGACACGATCGGCGCGGCGATGGATGCCGCGCACGTCGACGCGCTGGTCTTCCCCGTCTGGAGCTACCCGCCCAAGATCAACGGCGACCGCGGCCAGACTCCGCAGGGCAGCATGACCTTTGTGGGGAGCGCCACGCAATGGCCGGTGGTGGTGGTGCCCATGGGCTTCGTGGACGGTGAATTGCCCGTCGGATTCCAAATCTTCGGCCGGCCCTGGAGCGAGCCCCAGCTGATCCGTTTTGGCTACGCCTACGAACAGGCCACGCATCATCGCCGTCCGCCCTCGACGGTGCCTCCGCTGGCCGAGAGCCTCAAGGGCCGGTTCATCGGCACCTGGAAGCTGGTCGCGATCCGCGACCGCGACGCGGCGACCGGCGCCGAAACGCCGGCCGCCCGCGCCGCGGACAACGGCCAGCTCGTCTACTCGGTCAACGGGCGCCTCTCGGTCCAGATCGTCCGGGTCGGCCGCGGCAAGGCGCCCGCGGGCTCGGCGGACGGCTTCAGCAGCTACTTCGGCACTTGGGAGCTGCGGCCGGATGAAGGCTGCATGATCCACCACCAGGACGGAAACCTCGCGGTCGCGCAGGTCGGCCAGGCCGGCAAGCGCTACTATTCATTCGACTCCGCCGGCCTGCTTTCCCTGGCGACTCCGCCGCGGAAGGGGTCCGACGGCAAGGAGACCAGCACCGTTTTCGTCTGGGAGCGCATTCCTTAGGGCATCCTCATTGAAGCCGTGGCCGCAAATATCCAAAGGTAGCGCGCTCTTCCTCATCCTGGCCTGTGGTCTGGCCTCGGCGCTCCATGCCCAGGACAAGCCTAGGATCGCCGTCTTTTCGGGTCCGACCGCGACGATCCAGAACAACGAACCCCTGATCACGAGCAATAAGGCCCGGGAACAGTACGGGCTTCCCACGCTCAAGGACCCATGGGGCCACGTCCTGGTGGACACGCCGCGCCCCCAGCGGCTCGCCGCGCCGGTTACCGTCTATATCGAGATGTTCACGGCTCACCCACTGGAGAGCGATGTGAAGGAGCTGTATGCGCCTCCGGATGGCTATGTCGATGCCCAGGGCCGGTTCTCCAAGCAGCGCACGCATGCGGACGACAAGCCGGTGTACGCTGTCGTGTTGAAGCCGGAGGACGGCCTCTACGCCCTTCCGTACATGGGTCGCCAGGCGGACGGCTCGGCCTGGGATGGGGTCGCGACCCATCCGGGGGCCCCGTTTTCGCAGTCGCGGCAGACGTTCGTTCCCAACGCCTCGCGGATCTTCGAGGAGATCGAACGCAACGGCGGCGGCGTCGCCGCGAAGGCGGACTATGACTTCTATCGTGCGGCGCCGGCCGGCGGTTATACCAAGGGCCTGCCGGCGGCCCTGCGCACGGATGTCGGCACGGGCGACATCCCGCCTGAAAAGCTGGGCGTCGATTTCTTCAGCTATGGGCCCTACCAGGCCTCCCAGACCCGTCCGATCATGGCCAAGGTCGTGAACGTGGTCCAGGCGGCGATGGCGAGCGGGAAGTATGCGGGCGGCATCTGGCTGGAAGGCAGCCCCACCATCGAGGACACGATTTACTGGCTCAATCTCATGATCGACACTCCGCTGCCGATCGCGGGCAACGCGGCCCAGCGCGACCGGGGCAAGGTGAGCCCGGACGGCGACAACAACATCCTTAACTCGATCGACTACATCCTCTCGAAGGTGTGGGCGGGCGAAGACGGCCGGAATCGCCTCGGCACCGTGTTGATCCAGGACGAGGTGATCTTTTCCTCCCGCGAGGTGCAGAAGGGCGATGCCCGTCCGGGCGGCTACGAGGCGACCGGCGGCTTCGGCGGCATCCTCGGCACCATGACCGGGCCCCAGATCACATTCGTGCCGACCCGCAAGAACACCTACCGATCGGAGGTCCGCGTCACGGCGCTGCCCACGGAGGTGGAAGGCGTGATCCGGGAAAACGGAGCGCTGAAGACGGTGATGGTGAGGATCAAGAACGACCGGGGCGAATTGATCGGCTCGGCGATCCCCAAGGTGAGCATCGTCAAGGGCGACCTCTGGTATGACGACGCCGCCGACGGGCCGCCGGCCGACGAAAAGGGCATCAAGGGCAACATCGAGATGCTTTTGGAAAAATACCCGCTGGCCGGGATCGTCGGCGAGGGGCTCGCGCCCTATTCGAGCATGTCGGCCTCGATGGAAAAGGCCCTGGAGCAGGCTCCCCTTTGCGGAATTCCGGTGGTGAAGACGGCGCGGGGCAACGCCCATGGCTTCGTGACCGTCAATCCGAGAAATCTCTACATCGAGGGCAACAATCTGACCGCGACCAAGGCGCGGCTCCTCCTGACGGCGGCGATCATGAAATATGGCGCGCTGCCGCGGGCCGCCGACCCCGACCAACCCACGGCGGCCGAACTTGACGCCATACGAAAAAAGATCGGACTCTATCAGGCGATTTTCCAGACCCACTGAGATTGAAATTGTTGCGCTTACTCTGGCCGTCCTCGTGGACCGGGCGCGCGGTGGCGCTCCTGACGGCTTGGGGCGTCGCGGGGATAGGTCTGGCTTCATGGCCGAGCGCCCGCGCGGCCACCCCGCCGGATAATCGGCCCATCCCGGCGGCGGTCGCGGGCTTTGTCACCTCCGACACCTGCCGGTCCTGCCATCCGGGACGTTATGCGGACTGGCACGCGTCCTTCCATCGGACGATGACGCAAGTCGCCACCCCGGCGAGCGTCCTCCCGAAAATGGACGGCACCGAATTGACGCGGGACGGCTTCACCTACCGGATCGAGCGCAAGGGGGACGCCTATCAGGTGAGGAGGCGGAAGGCGGGCGCGCCGGCCGGCGCCTCCGAGCCGCCGCGGGCCATCGTGCTGCTGACCGGTTCGCACAACATGCAGTTCCTCTGGCTGGCCGCCGGCAAGGGCCGGACCATGGAGCATTTCCCCTTCGGCTGGCTCGTGGCCGAAAAAATGTGGGCGCCGCTCGACGATACCTTCCTGGCGCCGCCGGAGTTTCATCCGCTGCAGGCCGACGGCGATTGGAATCGCGGATGCATCGACTGCCACACGACGCAGGGCCGCTCGCGGGCCCTGCCGGGAGGGGGATTCGATTCGGAAGTGTCCGAATTCGGAATTTCCTGCGAGGCCTGCCACGGCGAGGCCCGGGCCCACGTCGAGCGGGAGCGCAACCCGGTCCAGCGTTACCTCGCCCGCCTGGCCGGCCGGCCCGATCCGACGATCGCCAACCCGGCGAAAATGGATGGTCCGCGTTCGGCTCTCGTTTGCGGACAATGCCACAGCGTGTGGAGCTTCAACTCCGCCGCGGAGCGGGCGGCTTGGAATCTCGAAGGCTCAAAATTCCGGCCGGGCCGGACGGATTTGGGCGGGCGCTTCGTCGTGCAGCCGGCGGACTCGGCGCACCTGGAGGAGAAGAAGGCCATCCTCGCGGACGATCCCTATTTCTACAAGGACAGCTTCTGGGCAGATGGCATGGTGCGGGTCGTTGGGCGCGAGTACAACGGCGTCGTGTCCTCCCCCTGCTTCAAGGGGGGCGCCTATTCCTGCGTCTCCTGCCACGAGATGCATTCCGAACCCGCCCCCGACGCGACCCTGCGGGCCCGGGCCGTCAATCAATTGAAGCCGGAGGCGATGTCCAACC
>Ga0302326_10033258_pt1 | contig 10248 bp, 13 predicted proteins | sample Palsa_T0_3_FD_202264 | JGI IMG/M metagenome (GOLD analysis project Ga0302326, IMG submission 202264) | Peat permafrost microbial communities from Stordalen Mire near Abisko, Sweden - Palsa_T0_3 | ecosystem: Environmental > Terrestrial > Soil > Palsa > Peat permafrost | place: Sweden: Abisko... | reverse complement strand
GAAGCCTGACCCAGCGGCGCCGGCGAGACCCGAACCCGCGAAGACCTCGCAGGAGCGCAAGCGATTGTTTGACGATTTGCTGCAAACCGCGCTGCCAGGTTTTGAGAAGGACCTGCGTGAGAAGGATCTGACGGCGGCGGGGCCGGGACGCCCGCGGCAGGAGACTAAACTTGGCGCACGTGCGGCTCCCGATCGCGCCGCGCAGGCGATCCTGCAAGGCCGGCAGAAGTACACGGCTCTGCGAATTCCGGTTCTGGCGATCTACTCGCTTCCGCATAAAGATAACGAGGCAGACGACGACGCGGACGATGAGGCGCAAGCCAAGGCCTTCGAAAGCGGCGTGCACGACGCGCGGGTGGTTCGATTGGCGCATGCGAGCCGGAAGGTGTTTCTATCGAACGAGGCGGATGTGCTGCGGGAAATGACTGCATTCCTGGGCGGGTTGCAGTGATCGTCGTGCGGGAGATCGCCGCGGCGGATGCGGGCGCGGCAGCGAGGTTGAGTGGTGAGCTGGGCTACCCGGCGTCGGTGGAGACGATGCGGCAACGAATCGAGTCGCTGGCCGGATCGGTGGACCGCGCGGTGTTCGTCGCTTGCCTTGACGAAGAGGTCGTCGGCTGGATCGATGTCGGCGTGATTCATCATTTGCAAGCGGAGGCGCGTGCGGAGATTGGTGGGTTGGTGGTCGCGAGCGAGGCCCGCGGCGGCGGGATCGGACGGCGTCTGCTGGCTCGGGCGGAGGAGTGGGCTTTGGAACGCGGGCTCGCGAAAGTGGTTGTGCGTTCGCAAATTGCGCGCGAGGGGGCGCATCGATTTTATTTGCGGGAGGGGTATGAACGGACGAAGACGTCGGCGGTGTTCACGAAGATGCTCGGCTAGAGCCAGCTACGCAGCGTCCAAATTCCAATCTGGATGCCGATTGCCTCGTCGCCGGGCGTCTCGTCAATCGTGACCCCTCCTGAATATCGCCCTTCGGCGGCACACCGCGCTGAGGCGCCGCGCGATAATAACCATACCAGCCTCCACTGCAACCGGAGCGCGAAGTAAGAGGAACCGGTCCAATGCCCGACATCGAAAAGACAATCGAGCGGTTGAACGATGCGCTCACCGTCACCGCCGCCATCCAGGAGCGCCACACCAAACTCCTCGGCGACCACGAAGACAGCCTGAACGCCATCCACAAAATGGCACTCGCTCAAAACAAGATGCTCACCGCGCAGAGCGATGCGATGCTCTCGCAGATCGAAACCGCCGGGGAGCATCGCAGGCAAATCGACCGCCTCAACACAGAAGCCGCTCGTTTCCGCCGCGAGTCGCAAGAGATCCAGAAGCGCACGGATGAGAAGCTCGAAGAGCTCGCGGACAAGCTCAATGGCCTCATTGGCTACGTCGAAGGCCAGCACAAGCCGCCGCAGTAAGCACGAGCGAGCGAAGACGTCGGCGGTGTTCACGAAGACGCTGGGTTCGATGCAAGTCAGGTTATGTCGAGATGCCAGTCCGACCTCCGATCGCCTTCGTCGTCGAATGGCCACCATGTGTCGTGGGAAAGGCGGAGGTTCATTCCTTCCTCGGTGATGAAGAAGTAAGTTTTGAAAAACTCTTCGACGATGTCCATCGGCGGCATGCCCTCGACCTCCCTGGATTCCCCGGGCCATGGCGACAAGAGCCAGGCTTTGGCTAATCCGTCCTTCACCAACTCAGCCATTGCGTCGACGACCTCGGAACGCCCAATTTCAGCCCGCACTTGGCGGCATCTCGATTGACATCGGAGAGAATAATCTGCTCGACGTTCTCGCCATCGTCGCAGATGGAGTTGAGGACCAATCGACGGACAACTCGACGCGAGTCACAATCCTCCGCCGACGAACCAGACCACTTCGATCTCGGCGCCATCCTCGATCATCGCCGTACTCCAATCTTGTTTTCGCACGATGGAACGGTTGAGCTCGACGGCGACGCGAGCCGGGTCAATGGCCAAGAACCCCAGCAAACCGGCCACATCGAGACCGTGAGGAACGCGCCGTGGCTCGCCATTTAGCACAACTTCGATCGTTTTGGTTTCAGCAACTTCCATCAGGCCGTTTGACACTCCGTTTCGTTGCTCATTATATTCAATAGTTAAGCTTTCAACGTGACCGAACGTCGGCGTGAGTGTTTCAACGCAGCGAACGGCGATCGACCAGATGCCCACAACATACACCGAAACCTACTTCCCCCTTCTCCTCCAGATGCTGGTCGCCGCGGCCATTGCCGGTGGATTAATCGGCGCGTCGACTCTACTCGGCAAGCGCGCGCGCAGTCCGCTGAAGGACACGCCGTACGAATCCGGCATGGCTCCGGTGGGCTCGGCCGCCGAGCGCTTCAGCGTCAAGTTCTACCTGGTGGGGATGATTTTCATCCTGTTCGATAACGAAGCCGTGTTCCTGTATCCGTGGGCCGTGGTCTACCGCCAGCTCAAGATGTTCGGCTTTTTCGAGATGGTCGTCTTCGTGGCGCTGGTGCTGGTGGGCTTCTTCTATGTGTGGAAGAAGGGCGCGCTGGATTGGGCAGTGCCAACGAAGTTTCCGGTAGGACACAGACAGGGGGAGAAGTGAGCCTTCCAGCGGTAAAGCATCCGGCAGTTCTCGAAACCAAGGAGGCGTTCGGCGAAACCACTCTGATCGCCGATCCGGCGCAGATTGTGGATCTGTGCCGCTACCTCAAGCACGATGAGAAATTCATTCGCATTAGCGCGGTCACGGCCGTGGATTGGTTTCCCAGCGAGCCTCGTTTTGAAGTGGTCTATCATCTGCACTCGATCGAGCGGAACGTGCGCCTGCGGGTGAAGTGCAGGGTGAGTGGGGCTTCGCCTGAGATCGATTCCGTCACGCCAGTCTGGGTCGGAGCCGATTGGTATGAGCGCGAAGTTTTCGACATGTTCGGAATCGGATTCCGCAATCATCCCAAGCTGGTCCGCATCCTGATGCCCACGGATTGGGACGGCTTCCCATTACGCAAAGACTATCCGGTTCACGGCTACAAGTACGATTACGGGAACGAGTAGGCCATCATGAAAAAGCTTTTCGAGGAACACGTAGAAACCATCGTCGCGACGCAGGAGATTCCTGCCAGCCCGTCGGCGCCCCGGCGCATGACGCTGAACATGGGGCCTCAGCATCCTTCCACTCACGGCGTGTTGCGGATCGTGCTGGAGCTGGAAGGCGAGACCATTATTTCGGCTGCTCCCGACATCGGCTTCCTGCACACGGGCATCGAAAAGGAGTGCGAGCAGAAAACGTGGGCGCAGGTGGTGACGCTCACCGATCGCGTCGACTATCTTTCGAACCTGGCCAACAATTTGGTCTACGCGCTGACGGTGGAGAAGCTGCTGCAGATCGAGATCCCTCCAAAGGCGCAGTGGCTTCGCGTGATGATGACCGAGCTCTCGCGGCTCAACAGCCACTTGGTATGGCTCGGAACGCACGCTCTGGACATCGGCGCGATGAGCATGTTCTTCTACTGCTTCCGCGAGCGCGAGGACATCCTGCGGATTCTGGAAATGTTCTCCGGCCAGCGCATGATGACGAGCTACATTCGCATCGGCGGCGTGGCGCTGGAGCCTCCGCGAGGCTGGCAGCAGGCTATCGGCAAATTCATCCGCGCGTTTCCGACCAACGTGGATGAGTACGAGAATCTGCTGGATTCGAATCCCATCTGGACGCGGCGCACCAAGGGCGTGGGCTACATTTCGCTCGAAGACATGCTGGATCAGGGCGTCACCGGGCCGATGATCCGCGCGGCCGGCGTGCCCATGGATCTCCGCAAGACCGAACCGTATTCCAGTTACGAGAAGTTCGATTTCAAGGTGGCGACCAGGACCGAGAACGACGTGTACGCGCGGTATCGTGTGCGTTTGGAAGAAATGCGGCAGAGCGCGCGCATCATCACGCAAGCTCTCGAAGGAATGCCGGAAGGCCCTTGGCAAGCGGACGCTCCGCACGTGGTTCTGCCGGAACGCGAAAAGATGAAGACGCAGATGGAAGCTCTCATCTATCACTTCAAGATTGTGACCGAGGGCTTCCGAGTGCCGGCGGGCGAGGTATATCAGTGCATCGAATCGCCGCGCGGCGAAATCGGATATTACATCGTCAGCGATGGGACATCGAAGCCTTACCGCGTGCACATGCGCACGCCCAGCTTCGGAAATTTGCAGGCGCTGCCGACTCTGCTGCAAGGGATTTTGCTCGCCGACTCCATCGCCGCGCTGGGCAGCATGGACTTCGTGCTCGGAGATACGGATCGATGAGCGCACAGCGAAGCGTTGTGCGCGGTGGACAATTTCGATGAGCGCACAGCGAAGCGTTGTGCGCGGTGAACAATTTCAATGACTTTTTCTCCTCAACTCGAAGAGCGTTTCACCCGAATGCTCGCCAGCTATCCGGAAGGCCGCAAGCGCTCCGCCGTGGTGCCGATGCTGATCTACGCGCAGGATGAAACCGGCGCGGTGACTCCGGAGCTGATCGACGAAGTGGCCAAGCGCTGCGAGGTGGCTCCGTTGCAAGTGGACGAGGTGGTGGGCTACTATTCGATGCTTCACCGCAAGCCGCAGGGCAAGTATCACGTCCAGGTTTGCACCAACATCAGTTGCATGCTGGTGGGCGGTACCGAGTTGTATGAACATGCGAAGAATAAGCTGGGAATCGGGCACAAGCAGGTAACCTCCGACGGCCAGTTTTCGTTAGAAGAAGTCGAGTGCATGGGCGCGTGTTCGTGGGCGCCGGCGGTGGAGATCAATTACGATTTTCACCATCATGTGACTCCGGAGAAGCTGGACCAGCTTATTGAAGCTGTAAGGAAGCGCTGAGTAAGATGCCAACCAAGCTGTATAACGAACCGAGTCCGCTGGAGACCAGGGTGCTGAGCAAGCGCTTCGGGCTGGAGAATTCGCACACCCTGGACGTGTACCTGGCCAACGACGGCTTCAAGGCGTTTCTGAAAGCGCACGAGATGACGCCGGCGCAGATTATCGATGAAGTGAAGGCGTCTGCACTGCGCGGACGCGGCGGCGCGGGTTTCCCCACGGGCATGAAGTGGAGCTTCGTTCCGCGCACTTCGCCCAAGCCGAAATACATCGTGATCAACGCGGATGAGAGCGAGCCGGGCACTTGCAAAGACCGGCTCTTGATGGAGTACGATCCGTACCAGATGATCGAGGGGATCCTGATCGCTGCCCTGGCGATGGATTCGCACAAAGGCTATTTGTACATCCGCGGCGAGTATCGCTACTTGCTCGACCACATGGACAGGGTGATCGCGGAAGCGTATTCGCGGGGCTACCTGGGAAAGAATATCGCGGGCACCGGATTCGAGTTCGATCTGGTGGCGCATTCGGGTGCGGGAGCATACGAGTGCGGCGAGGAAACGGCGCTGCTGGATTCGCTGGAAGGCAAGCGCGGCATTCCTCGAATGAAGCCTCCGTTCCCGGCAGTCGCCGGAGCGTGGGCTTCGCCGACCTTGCTCAACAATGTCGAGACGTTCAGCTCGATTCCGGTCATTATTCGCGACGGCGGTCCGGCGTTCGCGGCATTGGGCACACCCAAGAACGGAGGCACACGGCTGGTGTGCATCTCCGGGCATGTGAACAAGCCTGGCGTGTATGAACTGCCTCTGGGCTTTCCGATGCTGAAGGCGATTTACGAAGTCGCGGGCGGAATTCCGGGCGGCAAGAAATTGAAAGCGGTGGTGCCGGGCGGATCGTCGTGCCCTCTGCTGAGGGCCGATGAATGCGACATTCCGATGGATTACGATACGCTCGCGAAAGTCGGAAGCATGCTGGGCTCGGGCGGAATGGTGGTGTTGGATGAAACCACAGACATGGTGAAATTCGCGCTCCGCATTATGCGCTTTTACGCGCACGAAAGCTGCGGATGGTGCATTCCTTGCCGCGAAGGCACAACGTGGCTGAAGAAGATTCTGCAGCGCTTCGACGATGGCGGCGGACGGCATGACGATGTGGCGCTGCTGGGCGAGCTTTCGAAGAACATGCTGGGGCGGACGTTCTGTGCTCTGGGCGATGCGGCGGCGATGCCCACCATCTCCATCGTGGATAAGTTCGCTGCGGATTTCGAAAAACGTTTGACGGTGCTGGTCTAAACTATGGCGGAAACAGTAAAGCTGACAATCAACGGTAGCCCCATCGAAGCCGAGAAGGGCGCGTTGCTGATTGAGGTCGCGCGAGCCAACGGCATCGAGATTCCGGCGTTTTGTTACTACGAAGGCCTGTCACTTCAAGCGGCTTGCCGCATGTGCCTGGTGGAAGTGGAGAAGACCCCGAAGCTTCAGGTCGGCTGCACTCTTCCGGTCGCCGAGGGCATGGTTGTCCACACGGAATCGGATGTCGTCAAGAGTGCTCGTAAGGGCACTCTCGAATTCCTGCTGACCAATCATCCTCTCGATTGCCCGGTGTGCGACAAGGGCGGGGAGTGCGAGCTTCAGGACATGGTGTTCCGCTACGGCGCCGGCGAAAGCCGCTTCGTGGAGCGCAAGCAGCATGTGGATGAGCAGCAATGGTCGCCGGTGGTGTTCTTCGACGCGCCGCGCTGCATCCTGTGTTACCGCTGCGTGCGCGTTTGCAACGAAGGCCTGGGCGTAAACGCACTGGGCATCGCCAATCGCGGCGTCATCGCCGAGATTGTGCCCAACCATCACGATCATCTGGAATGCGACGAGTGCGGCGCGTGTATCGACATTTGCCCGGTCGGCGCGCTGACCAGCGGCATCTATCGTTATCAGACGCGGCCGTGGGAGATGAACCATGTCGGCACCATTTGCACGCATTGCGCCGACGGCTGCCGCACCACTCTGGGCGTGCGCAACGAGAAAATCATCCGCGGCAATAATCGCGATAGCAGCGGCATCAACGGCGAGTTCCTGTGCATCAAGGGCCGCTACGGATTCGACTTTACGGAGCACCCGGAGCGGTTGCAGTCGCCGCTGCTCAAGGTCGGCGATGGCTTCGAGCCCGTGTCGTGGTCCAAGGCGCTGGAGGTCGTGGCGAAGAAGTTCGCGGCGGTCAAGGCTGCCGGTGGCAGCTTCGGGGTCATCGGCTCCAGCCACACAACTAACGAAGAGAGCTTCTTCCTGCAAAAGTTCGCGAGGCAGGCGCTGGGCACCAAGAATATCGATCATCATCGCAGCGGCGATCTGACCACTTTTGTCGACGCGTTGACGGATCGGGCTAACGTTCTGGCGACGGTAACGGATTTGTACACCGCGAAAGCGGTTCTGGTTGTCGCGAGCGACCTTTCGCAGCAGCACCCTCTGCTGGCGAATCAAGTTCGGGCCAATGTGCGGCATCACGGCGCGCATGTGTATGCGGTGACATCGGGCCCGGTGCGCGAGGACAAGCAATCCATCGCCAGTGTGCGTGTGGAGAAGGGGGGCGAACTGGCCGGCGTCGAAGGGTTGCGCGAGAAGCTGGCGGCCGAGGGCGAGTTGGTGATCCTTTTCGGCGACGCTATTCAGGGCGAGAGCTTGCGCAAGTTAGTCGCATTCGGCGATTCGCTGGGAATTCCTGTCAAGTACGTTTGCCTGGTGGATTATTCCAATTCGCGCGGGGCGTTCGATATGGGGCTGATTCCGCGCGAAGGGGGAATGTCTCGCGAGCAGATGCTGGCTTCGAGCGATCTGGACGTGCTCTGGGTGGTCGGCGCGAATCCGCTGAAGTCCACTTCGCTGGCGGCGAAGAATGCGTTCGTCGTGGTGCAGGATCTGTTTATGACCGAAACCGCAAAGCGCGCCGACGTTATTTTCCCTGCGGCGTCGGCATATGAAAAGTCCGGCACGGTGACGAACGTGTGCGGCGAAGTCCAGAAGCTGAAGGCCGCGATCAAAGTGATGGGCGCGAAGGCCGATCTCGAAATTTTTGGGCTGATCGCCAAGGAGATGGGACCCGACGTGGTGAAGACGGTTGGAATCTGGTCGCCTGAGAAGGTCTTCGAAGAGATCCGCAAGACCGTTCACGGCTACGACGTTTCTGTGCCTGTGATCGCCACCGGCGGCGCAGCTCCGACGATGCCTCTGAATGGCCGAGTGGCCGCGCTTCCAGGCACGGTGGCATCGGCCGGCGACACCTTGTTTACTTCCGGCACGCTCAGCCGCTACTCCAAGATTTTGAATTCCGTGATGGAAGCTCCCGGGGAATTGTACGGCGGCAAAGGGTCGGCATCCTAATGCCTTATATCGTCCTCAGTGTTATCAAACTGCTGATTGTGGTTCTTATCCTGATGCATGTGCTCGCCTACTTGCAGTGGGTGGAGCGCAAGGTGATCGCGCACGTGCAGCTTCGCGTGGGGCCGCGGCGCGTGGGTCCGCACGGTTTGCTCCAGCCCTTGGCCGACGTCATCAAGCTGGTCACCAAGGAAGGCATGCTGCCGTCGCACGTAAACACGCCTTTCTATTTCCTGGCGCCGTTTATCGCGGTGCTTTTCGCGCTGATTCCGATGTGCCTGATTCCCTACGGCGGCGACATCACGGTTTTCGGAATCCACACCACCATGCAAGTCACCGACGTCAGCGTCGGAGTTCTGCTGGTTTTCGGCTTGTCGGGCATGGGCGTGTACGGAGTTGCGTTGGCCGGTTGGGCTTCGAACAACAAATATTCACTAATGGGAGGGCTGCGCAGTTCCGCGCAGATGATCAGCTATGAGCTCCCCATGGCCATGGCCATCGCCGCGCCGTTGCTGATTCTGAACACGCTCAGCTTTCGGCACATGGTGGACGGGCAGGCGGGCTTCTACTTCGGTTTCATCCCCAAGTGGACCATTTTTCAAGGGCCAATTCCGCAGATCTTCAGCTTCATCCTATTTATGATTGCCGCGTTCGCCGAAACCAACCGCGTTCCGTTCGATCTGCCTGAAGCGGAGAACGAATTGGTGGCGGGGTTCCATACGGAATACTCCAGCATGACGTTCGCGGCCTTCTTCATGGCCGAGTACGCCAACATGATCACTGTCTCTTGCATCGCGACGCTGCTGTTCCTGGGCGGCTGGCATCCCCTGTGGCCCGCGGCTTACGGCTCCAGCTTTCTGGCTCCCGTGATTTTCGCCGCCAGCGGATTGGTTTGTTTCTCGCACGGGTTGCGTCCAGCGCGACCTCTCGACCGCATCACTCTGCCGGTCTTCGGCGTGCTGTTCCTGGGACTCGCGGCCCTGTTTCTGATTCCGGCGGGGCAACAGATTCTGATACCTCTGTTCTGGTTCGGAGCAAAGACCGGCTTCATCCTGTTCGTATTCATCTGGGTTCGGGCCACGCTTCCACGCTTTCGCTATGACCAACTGATGGGCTTCGCCTGGACCTTCATGTTCCCGGTTGCTTTGATCAACCTGTTCGTGACTGCGCTCGGGGTGGCCCTGAGTTAAATATGGACATCGTCTTATTTCTCCTCTTCGCGGGGGTCGCAGTGGTATGCGCCCTGAACCTGGTGATCCAGAAGCACCCCATTGCAAGCGCGCTGTCATTGATCGGCGTGATGGCGGCGTTGGCGGCGATTTATCTCCAGCTGGGCGGCGAATTCATCGCCGCTGCGCAGCTTGTAGTCTATGCCGGCGCAATCATGGTGCTGTTCGTTTTCGTCATTATGTTGCTGAACGAAGGCAAGGAGCGCAAAGCCAAGCGGCTTTTGTGGGTATCGATCGGCGGTTTGCCGCTGCTGTTCGTCTTTGTGGCGCTGATCCATTTTATGATCACGCACCTTCTACCAGCTTCGGAGAACGTACAGTTCGGCGGCTTCACGGACGGGACTGCCGCGGCCATCGGAACGAAGTTGTTCACGGCGTACCTGCTGCCGTTTGAAGTCACCAGCGTGCTGATCCTAATCGCCATCGTGGGCGCGATCGTCCTCGCCCGAAAGGAAGTGGATTAATGCCCTTTCCGCCGTTTTCATTGGTAGCCGGTGTTCCGCTCACGTGGTACCTGACGCTGAGCGTGATTCTATTTGCCCTAGGTGTCGCGGGCTTTCTGTTCCGCCGCAATATCATTACCGTGTTCATGTCCATCGAACTGATGCTGAACGCGGTGAATCTGACCTTTATCGCTTTTTCGTACAAGCTGAAACAGAACGACGGACACATTTTCAGCTTCTTCGTGATGGTGGTGGCGGCGGCGGAAGCGGCGGTGGGACTAGCCATCATCCTTACTGTGTTCAAGAATCGCCAGACATTGGAAATCGACGAGGTAAGTTCGCTAAAAGATTAGGCGCACCCTAGAACA
>Ga0302326_10033257_pt1 | contig 10248 bp, 10 predicted proteins | sample Palsa_T0_3_FD_202264 | JGI IMG/M metagenome (GOLD analysis project Ga0302326, IMG submission 202264) | Peat permafrost microbial communities from Stordalen Mire near Abisko, Sweden - Palsa_T0_3 | ecosystem: Environmental > Terrestrial > Soil > Palsa > Peat permafrost | place: Sweden: Abisko... | reverse complement strand
CGGTCTGCACCCGGACTCGACCCTCGGTCACCGCGACCGTGGAGATCCCGCCGCGGGCCTCGACACAAAATCTCGTGCCTATGACGACCACCTGCATCTGCGGCGTCTCGACCAGGAGCGGTCCCTCCGCCAGCAGGTCTCGATGAGCGATCTCCGCGCACAACGCCCCGTCGTCGAGCGCGATCCGATACTCGCCGGAGTGTGCCGCCGCGGGCAGTCGATAGATCGCCTTGGCTTGCACGCGAAGCTTCCCGACCCGACCGAGATCGACCGGGGTCCAGTCCTGGGTCGCCGCCGCCAGCATTGCGTTCTTGTGGACGACGGAGGCGGACGAGGATCGGGTGTGAATGAGCGCGAAGGCCAGCAGCGCGAACGAGCTCGCCAGCGCCACGGGAAGCAGCCATCCAACTCGGCCGGCGTCCGCGTGCTGGCTCGCTTCCAAGCGTTCCCAGACGGCCCTCTTTTCGGCGGTCATCCAGGTCGGGGCCTCAGCGCTCCGTGCCAGGAGCCTCGAAGCCTCGAGCTCGAGATCGTCGTTCAAGTCCTCCGGCATTTCCTCGCGCCAAGGCGTCATGGTTCGCGTTTCCTCTCCAGCTCCAGCGCCTTCAGGAATTCGCGGCGCGCAGCGTGCAATCGGGTCCAGACGGTCTTGAGGGGAGCGCGAACCGTCGCGGCGATCTCTTCCCCGGACAGCCCTTCGAGCTCGAACAAAAGGAAGACCGTGCGCTTCTTCTCCGACATTCGCTCGACCAGCCGGTAGACCCGAGCGCGGTCGTCCTGACGCTCGAGGTCGGTCTCGAACCACCGCGCTTCGGCGGGCGATGGGTTGGCGAGGCCGAGCCGCCGGCGCCACAGGGCCTTGCGTCGGGCGGCCGAGACGATGCGCGTCGCCACACCGTAGAGCCAGGCCCGGGCGTCGAGCTCGGCGGGAAGGCTGGTCCACTTGCGCAGCGCCACCAGAAACACCTCGTGCGTGAGGTCGTCGGCATCCAGGGCGGGTCCGCCCAGTCGCAGGACCGCGGCGTGCACGAAGTCGGCCTGGTCACGGTAGAGCCGAGCGACGCCGTCTCTGTCTGAAGTTGACCCGCTCGAGAGAGTTTCAAGCATTCGGTGGTACGCGTGCGGGGCTGTCGCCATGTCCTACTTGTTCTTGTCGCGAGCCACCCGAAAGCTTCAAAAAAAGCTCAGGGCCAGACCGAGCGTCCCGTCGAACCAGGCGGGCGGCAGCGACAGCACCGGCCTCGGCACGCCTCCCAGGGAGACGTCGAAATCGATCTTGGGTCCGATCGTGGCGCTCAACTGCGCATAAGCCGAGAGGTTTCCCGAGATCCGTAGCTGCCAGAGCCCGGCCACGAATCCGGCGGGAACGAGCTCGAAGTTGGAGGGGTCGAGGGTGTAGCCGCTCGACCGGGACTCGAAAGCCTGAAGCGCCACGCCTGCGAAGACCCGGGGCCCGTTCGCATCTTGAGCGAAGAACGCATAGCGAGCTGCCAGCGCGAACACCTGCCGGTGGGCGCTGATGCTCGCGGTCGCGGTGCTCGAGAGCCGGTCGGTGGCACTCGCATTTTCAAGCTCCGTTGCAAAGACCGCCGCTCCCAATCCCCCCAGGACAGACACGTCCGCGGACAGCGTGACTTCCGGGCCGAAGTTGGTCGCGTCGCTTCCCAGGCTTGCGCCTCCGCCGAGGCGAAGCGTCAGCGCGTCGCGCCGGCCAGGGGAGAGGGGAGGGGTGACGGCAGGAGTGACGGGAACGGGGCGAGCAGCGCTCTCGGGAGGCCCCGGTCGAACCGTCTCCGGGACATCTCGCAGAAATCCCACGCCGTGCCACGGCAGGTCGCGCAGCCAGGCGTCGACCAAGAGCCCGATGGTCTCGGCGAGATCGGCGCAGCTTCCCTCCCGGGCGGGCAGCCGGCGTCGAAAGGGGGCTCCTCCGGGCTTGCTGACGAGGTCAATCTCCAGCTCATCCGGAAGCTGCGCCAGCGAGAGGCCGAGCTCGTTGCCGCTGGGTTGGCCCGCCGCCACGCGGTCGGCGCCGAACCGCCGCGAGAGACTCTGGAGGAGCTCGTCGGGAGATGGACAGGCGAGACCCTCGGGAAGCGACACTCGCAAGACCGGCGCCGCCGCGGCGCTGGCGGGAAGGAGCAAGGCGAGGAAGGCGGCGACGGCTACGAGCAGGTCCCGGTGTCGCATTCGCCGCTGCAGCAGCCCTGGTCGTCGTAGCACGGATCGCCCGGGGCATCGCAGGCGCAAGCGAAGTCGGTGCAGATTTTGGAGCAGCACATGGCGTCCCCGTTGATACCGGCGTCCGAGTCGCACGTCCCGCCATTCGGCTCGCAACAGGCCAGGCCGGCGTCCGTGGAGCCTGGATTGTACGGCGAGGGCGGCACGCTGAAGTCGGCACAGACGCGATCGCCGCAACAGTCCGAGCTGGTCGCGCAAGGCCCGCTCGTCGCGGAGCAGCTCGCGCACTTCCCGTTGGCGCAGCTCAGGCCGATGCAGGCGAAGTCGCTGTCGCATCCCGCGTCCGAGCCGTTGCGGCAGAAGGAGTCGCCCACCAGGAAGCCGGTGGATTGGATACAGCTGCCGCCGCAGCAGTCATGATCGCTCTGGCAGCCTGGGTCGTTGGGTAACAGACACCCGCAGTGCTTGTTCACGCAGATGGTGCCGCAACAGTCGGAGTCGCTCTCGCAATTGGTCACGGTCGGGTCGCAGCAGGCCCCGGTTTGGACCGTTCCGGCGTCGTCGAGAGCATGCGCGCACTCGAGTCCGTTGCAGCAATCGGCGCTCACGCCGCAGGCGGTGCGCATCTGCCCGGAGTTCGATTCGCAGCGGCACTGTTCCTCGACGCAGTTCTGGCTGCTGCAGTCCGACGGGCCGGAGCATTGCTGGCCTTCCGGCTCCAGGCAGGTGACGTCGCACGATCCGCTGCAGCAGCTCGGGTTGCTCGCGCATCCGGTGCCGAGCGGGAGACAGGGTCCGGCGTCCCGGGTCGACGCCCCGGTGCTTCCGCCGAAGCCGCCGCTGGCGCCGGTGGACCCGCCGGAGTTGGTTGCACCTCCCGAGCTCGTTGCACCTCCCGAGGTCGTTGCCGCTCCCGAGCTCGTTCCGGCGCTGGCCGTGGAGGCCGCCGTGCCCGAGCCGGCCGTCGTCGAGCCGGAAGTGGAGGCGGCGTGCTGCGAACCCGAAATCACCGATTGCGTGCAGGCCGCGAACGCCAGTGCCCCAGCCGCTGCGAGCAATCGATCAGCGCCTGCCGCCCTGACGTTCCGCACGTTTGCCTCCCCGAGCCGCGGGCGAGCATACGCTCGCGGGCTGCGACCGCAAGAGCACTGGCGTTGCTCGCGATGCCCTCCGGGTGGTACGAGCCGAACAGCTTCCGCGGGAGACATCGGACATGTTCGCCAGACGACTCTTCGTGATGGCCTTGATGCTGGCGTGCCCCCTCGGGTCCGCCTGTCTGAAGATCGGGGGGGCGCCCGTGCCGGGCATTCCGCCCTGCTGCAGCGCGGCCTGTGTGGAGACGCTGCTGGGCTGCGGTCTCTTCCCGCCAGGATCGCCGGATTACACCTGCTTCATCCCGCAGTTCTCCAGCGCTGACACGGACGCGGGGGCCGCCGTGGCCCGGTACGCCGCGGAGGCCTGCACGGCCGGAGACGAAGGCGCGGAGCTCGGCTGCATCGCGCAGAAGTTTCCCGGCGATGCCTGCGCCAAGCTCACGGCCGACGCGGGGAGCGTGGCCTTGCAGTCGCAGATCGATCTCGCCTGCCCCGGCGGGTTCAGTCCCGGTGCGTGCGACGCCGCGTGCCTGAGTTGCAAGGAACAGTGCCAGCAGACCAGCATCGATTGCAACGCCGCCTGCCCGGATGCCGGAAGCTTCTACGGCTGTCTCGGCTGCAACGCCGCCTGCAACCAGGTCCAGCTCAAGTGCGGTCTGACCTGTCTGGGCGAGTGAGCTCGGAGGGCGAGTCGGGCGCGCTTCCAGTCGCCGTCCGCTGGTTTGGCGTCGCCTCGCTGATGACCGACGCCGCCGGCGAGCTGATCTACCCGCTCCTGCCGCTCTTTCTGACCTCGGTGCTGGGGGGAAGCGCGGCCTTCGTCGGCGTCATCGAGGGCGGCGCGGAGTCGACGGCGGCCCTGCTCAAGCTGGTCTCGGGAAGGATCTCCGATCGCCTGTCGCGCCGAAAGCCGCTGGTGGTGTTGGGCTATGGCCTGACCTCCGCGGTGCGCCCGCTGATCGCGCTCGCCTCGAGCCAGTGGCAGGTGCTGGCCATCCGCTTCCTCGACCGGGCCGGCAAGGGAATCCGGGGCAGCCCGCGCGACGCCATGGTGGCCGACCTGACGCCCCGCGAATCGCGGGGGAGGGCCTACGGCTACCACCAGGCCATGGACAACGCCGGGGCGGTGCTCGGTCCCCTGGCCGGTTTCGCGATGATGACCGGCCTTCACCTCGGGTTGCGCACCATCTTCGCGTGGGCCGCGGTTCCAGGGGCGCTGGCCGTCGCCGCGTTGCTCGCGATTCGCGAGCCAGCCCGCGGGGGGCCAGAGGTCAGCTCAAAGGCCATCCCAGGGGCCATGAGCGAGGCCCTCGAAACGGACCCCTCCCATGGCCTGCGGCCGCTGGTGCCTTACCTCGCCGTTCTCGGGATCTTCACGCTCGGGAACGCGTCGGACGCTTTCCTGCTGCTGCGGGCCGCCGAGGTCCTCCATCCGGGGTCGGTGCTCGGGAGCGCAATCCTCGCCGATCCGAAGCTGCTGCTGCTCTGGAGCCTGCACAACGCCGTCAAGGCTGTGCTCTCGTACCGGGCCGGCGCGCTGGCCGACCGCTATGGTCGCCGTCTGATCGTCGGCCTCGGCTGGGCGGTCTACGCCGTCATTTACCTGGCCTTCGGCTTCGCGGACTCGGCTTGGCAGATGTGGGTCCTGTTCGCGGCCTACGGTGTCTACTATTCGCTGGTCGAGGGCGCGGAGAAGGCCCTGGTTGCGGAGCTGGTGCCGAAGCAGCGCCGCGGCAGCGCGTTTGGCTGGACCAGCGCCGTGGTGGGCGCGTTCAGCCTGCCGGCCTCGGCCCTCTTCGGATACCTGTTCGCGCTTCGCGGTCCCGCCTTGCCGTTCGCAGTCGCGGCGGCGCTGGCCGCAATCGCCGCCCTTCTCCTCGGGCTGGTCGTCAAACCCGCTCGAGAGGAGCGGCCTTCGCAGTAGCGTGGCGTAGGGCTGAAGGGCTCAGTCGGGTGCGTTGTAACAGATGCCCTCGGGCTCATTCAGCGGCTCGCAGCCATCGGCGAGATTTCCGTTCGCGTCTGTGATTCCGTCTTCGCAGACAGCCCCGGCTTCGGTGCACGTTTGGGTCTTGGTGCAATCCGGGGCGCAGAAGTAGTCGACATCGTCCAGCGTGGTGCAGACGGCTCCGCTGCTGCCGCAGTTGGTATTTCCGTTTTCCGGGTTGCACCCCAGGCAATAGGGGTCGGCTCCGGGGCAAAGGGCGGAGGTCGGCACGCAGACCGACTCGTTTTCGTTGTTCAGCGGCTCGCAAGAGGCGGCGGCCTCACTGCACGTGCCGGTCGCAGTGCAATCCGGGGCGCAGAAGGCGGTGAACTGGTATTCGAAGCTGACGCAGATCGCTCCGCCGGGGCAGACAGCGGCGCCGCCGTCGCTCGGCTGCGTGCACGGTTGGCAATACGGGTCGCCGCCGCCGTCGTCGGGAGTGCCTCCGTCGCTGACCGTGGGGCACAAATCGGTGCCGGGGTTGCAGTCAGTCCCGAGGAGCCCGCCGTCCAGCGCGTAGATCGGGACGCAAAAGGCGCCCGCCTCGCTGCAGGTCATCGTCTGACTGCAATCGGTCAGGCAGTAGTCATTGCCGTCGGCCAGCTGGTAACAGATGTTGCCGATGGCTCCGCAGTCGCTTTGCTGCGTGCACGGCTTGCAGTAGACGCCGTTCCCGGCATCCGCGCCGCCACTCGTGCTTCCCGTGGATCCCGCTCCCGAGCTACTGCCGCCCGTCGTGCCATTGCCGCCCGAGCTGGTACCGGTCGACGATCCGGTTGAGGTGCCGAAACCGGTCGAACCTCCTGACGCGCTGCCTGAGGTCGCGGCTCCCGTCGTTCCGCCTCCGGTGCTGGACGAGGTCGAGCTTGCGGCGGACGCCAGCGGGCCCGTGGTCCCGAGTGGCCGCTTGCAGATCCCCAGGGCGCAGTACTCGCCCGCGCCGCAATCGGATTCGTTTTGACACGCGCCCGGGTTCGAAGAGCAACCCGGTACAAGCCAGAGAAGGGCTCCAAGGAGCCCGCCGACGGCGATAGGTTTCCGCATTCGGCACAGACTAATCAATTTGGCCGAGGCAGGCGAGTGGGATGGCTTGAGGTGCTAGGGTGACGTCAATGCCAGCCAGCTTCACGCCGGCGCTGTTTCGCTTCCTGGCCGAGCTCGCCGCCCACAACGAAAAGCCCTGGTTCGATGCCAACAAGGCTCGCTATCTGCGCGACGTGCGCGATCCCATGCTGCGTTTCATCGGAGCGCTGCAGGCGCCGCTGGCCAAGGTGAGCAAGCACTTCGACGTCGATCCCCGTCCGGTGGGGGGATCGATGATGCGCATCTACCGCGACATCCGCTTCTCGCCGGACAAGAGCCCGTACAAGACCGCGGTGGCCGCCCAGTTCTCGCACCGCGCCGGCACCGAGACGGCCATGGCCGGCTTCTACCTCCACCTCCAGCCCGGCTCGTCGATGCTGGGTGGCGGCGTGTGGCGGCCGGCGCCCGACGCGCTGCAGCGCATTCGCGAAGCCATCGTCAAGGATCCCAAGGGCTGGCGCGCGGCCTCATCGCCCAAGGGGCTCGGTGCGGATGCCGCGTTTCACGGCGAGGCGCTCAAGCGCGCCCCGCGCGGCTTCGACGAGAACCATCCTTGCATCGAGGATCTCAAGCGCAAGGACTTCGCGCTGGGATTCAGCTTGTCGCATCGCGAGGTGGTCGGACCGAGGGCGCTTTCGACGGTCGTCGAGGGGTACCGCCGCATGTCCCCCTTCATGCGGTTCCTCTGCAAGGCGCTGGGGTTGCCGTTTTAGTGATTGGGGAACTCTCGAGCCCACACCGGTAGCTTCCGATTCGGCCTTTCGAGCGGTCGATGGCTGGTTGTTCACTGACGAACAGAGCCCCGTAGCTTACGACGACGGTCTTCTACGCTCCGGACGCGGCCTTGGAGGTTCCGAAGGCGGGTCAAGAGCTTCAAAAGCCAAGCTTGGAAGCTCTGATGGCGGTTTAAGAGCTTCTGATGGCGGGCTATGAGCCTCTGAAGCCATACTCGGAGCTGCAAGTGGCGGGCTATGAGCTTCAAGGGCCACACTTTAAGCTTCAGATGGCGGGCTTGGAGCTTCCAAGTCCACGGTCTGAGCTTCAGATGGCGGGTTCTGAGCTTCTGAAACCACGCTCATAGCTTCTGATGGCGGGTCTATAGCTTCATGTGGCGGCTTTGACGATTCAATGACCGCCATCGCCTGCTATCTGGACCAGTACACGCGCTCCCCGAGAGCGCCCTAAAGCTTCATCGTCAGCTCGACGTCCCCGGCAAACGGGATCGAGAGGTAGCCAGAGCCCGGCGCACGCACCAGCGCCTTGTACTCGGGCGAGGCGTCGGCATTGTCGGCCACCAGGTATGACCCGGCCCGCAACCGCGGCGCCACCAGTGCCAGGATGCGGGCGTAGAGAGGCTTGTGACCGTCGAGCAGCACCAGGTCGACCGTTTCAGGCAGGTCGTGCGCCAGCGTCTCGACCGCGTCACCCTCGCGGATCTCGACCAGGTCTGCCAGTCCCGCCGCCTGAAGGTTGCTACGGGCGTGGGCCAGCTTGCTGTGCTCGAATTCGGTTCCGATCAGCTTGCCGCCGCCGTTGTCGCGCAGCGCCGCCGCCAGATGCACAGTCGAGATACCGAAGGAAGTGCCGAACTCGACGATGGCGCGGGCGCCGTTGCCGCGCGCCAGCATGTAGAGCAGCGAGCCGGTCTCCGGCGACACCGCCATCAGGATGTCCTTGGCCTTGCTGAAGAACTCGCGGTAGTCGGCGTTGGGGTCGGCCATGCGCGCCGCGCGCTCCTCGCGCGAGAGGTGGCCGAACATCTTGGCCAGCAGCTGGTCGCTCCTCTCGGCGTCGGCGAAGAGCCGCTTGAGCAGCGCGGCGATCGGCGGGCTGGTGAGCGTGTTAGACATGGCGGCCTCCTGGAGGAGCGCGCTAAAATACGAATAACCATTCGCGTTTTCAATTCGCATTCGGAGATCGCCCATGCCCCGACCGCCCGCCACCGTGACTGCACCCAGAAAACTGCCGAAACAGGCCCGCTCGGCCGAGCTGGTGGGAGCTATTCTACAGGCCGCGATTCGCGTTCTCGAGCGCGAGGGCGCCGCCGCCTTCACCACCGTGCGGGTGGCCGAACAGGCCGGCGTCAGCGTGGGCTCGCTCTACCAGTACTTCCCCAACAAGGAGTCGATCCTCTTTCGGCTGCAGGAGCAGGAGTGGGTGCGGACCGGTCAGCTCCTGGAGGGCATCTTCACCGATGCGCGGCTCGCCCCCGCCGAGCGCCTGCGGGTCGCGGTGGGCGCCTTCTTCCGCTCGGAGTGCGACGAGGCGCCGCTGCGCCGAGCGCTGGGGGACGCCGCGCCGATCTACCGCGATGCGCCGCACGCACGCCAGCAGCGGGTGCGAACCCTGAAGGTGCTCGACGACCTGATCGGCCAGGTCGTGTCGGGTCTGTCGCCTCGCCGCCGCGCCTTTGCAGCCGAGCTTTACATCGCGCTGATGACGTCGATGGGCGAGAACATCTCGGAGAGCGGCCGGACGCCCGCCGAGGTGGACGCTTGGGCCGCCGCGACCGGCGACATGTTCCTGGCCTATCTGCGGGAGCTGAAGCGGTAGGGGACTCTGCGCAGCGCCGCTCTCCTCGCCTACCTCGCTGAGCGTTTCGCCGCCCGCTGAAGCGGATAGGATGGCAGCCGTGGATCGTCTGACAATCTTCGGCTTGTTCTCCGTCACCGCGATGCTGGTCTGCTATGCGGCGGAGAAGCGCAGCCCGTGGTTCATCCTCGGGTTCGCTGCCGCCTGCGGGCTGGGCTCGACCTACGGCTTCCTCCAGGGCGCCTGGCCCTTCGGACTGGTCGAGGCCATCTGGTCGGTGGTCGCCTTGAGACGTTGGTGGGGCGAACGGTCGAGGCTCTGGTAAGGTGCGCCGCATGCTCAAGAACGCGCTGGCTCTGGCAATCGGGCTCTCACTCGCTGCCGGCTGCACCTCGGCCTCGTCGGGCACCACCACCGCCGCGAGCGGTCCGGGCTTGATCGGGGAATCGACCGGCCGCGCCAGTTCGACGGCTGGTGCGAGCAGCTCCGGCACGACGGGCATGTCGCTCAGCTCGACCGCCGGCCCGACCGGCACCGGCACGACGGGAATGTCGCTCAGCTCGACGGGTGGAACCACCGGATCCACCGGGACGGGCACCGCTTCCGGCACGACCGGTACTTCGGGCGGCTGGACGGAGGTGGGCAGTCTCGCGGATCCAGGCCAAGGCAGCACCTTCGTCAGCTACCTTCTGCCGCTCCCGGGGCCGTCCAACCTGCCGCAGGTCGTTTTCACCGAAAACTTCGGCGGAGTCGTGGGGGTCTTCGAGACCTACTGGGATGGCGGGTACGTCACGCCGGAGCTGATCTTCGATGGCGGCGAGGGGAACTTCTACAATCTGCAGGGAACCTCCTGGAAGCAGGGGCTCGCCAACCTGGTGGTCGCCATCGACACGAATTTCAACTTCGTGGCGTTCGAGCAGGTCGACGGCGGGACCTGGACGCCCCTCGCCACCAGCGTGTCGCCGATCCCCGAGGGGGGCCTGGCGCCCGTCTTCGACCAGGCCACGGGTCAGGCTTGGGTCGCGGGGGTCGCCGGCACCTTCACGAACGGCAGCAACACGAACCTCTACCGGCTCGACGACGCGGGTGTGACGGTGCCCTTTCCCAACGTGGGGGCGGCTTCGATCGCGGCGGCCCCTTGCACCAAGTCCGACGGAGGCTCGCTGATCTGCGTCGCTTACATCACCGGCTTCAACGACCAACAACTGTGGGTCGAGACCTTCGACCCGGTCACACTGGTCCTCGGGACGCCGGGCGCGCTCTTCGACTCGGCCGACGCGGGCTTCGACAAGTTCGCTTCCGGCTGCGCGATCACCGAGGTGAGCCCCGGCACAGTGGTGGCGCTGGCGGCGGGGCTCGGGCCCGGCAATC
>Ga0302326_10033256_pt1 | contig 10248 bp, 7 predicted proteins | sample Palsa_T0_3_FD_202264 | JGI IMG/M metagenome (GOLD analysis project Ga0302326, IMG submission 202264) | Peat permafrost microbial communities from Stordalen Mire near Abisko, Sweden - Palsa_T0_3 | ecosystem: Environmental > Terrestrial > Soil > Palsa > Peat permafrost | place: Sweden: Abisko... | reverse complement strand
GTTGGTGTCCCGCGGCGGAATCTAGCGTCTGGCGAGTGGCCAGTTATTGCACGGCTTTTCGTGAAGTGGGTGTGATAAGTGGCCACTCGCCCGGCAGCTTATGGCTAACTCACCGCATCGACCAGTCCCCAGGCCAATGCTGCGTTAGCGTCCAGGGTGCGGCCGGACAACACCAGATACGCGGTGCGCCAACGGCCGATCCGCCGGGTCACGCTGACGGTACCGCCGGCGCCGGGGATCAGGCCGAGGCTCATTTCCGGCAACCCGAACATCGAATCCGGCGCAGCCTCGACCCGGCCACAGAACGCCGCCATCTCCGATCCGCTGCCCAGCACCTGACCGTGCACATGAGCGCAGCAGGACTTTCCGAGTCGCGCGGTCAGCGCGTCGAGCGCTAACGCCGGGCTGTAACGGGTCCGGGCCAGATGCGCGCTGGCCGGGTCGCTGAACGTGCCGAACTCCGCGAGGTCGCCGCCGCTGCAAAATGACGGGCCGGTCCCGGTCAGCACGATCTCGTCGACTGATGAATCCAGTTGCGCCACAACCAATGCCTCGAGCAACGCGACACGGGCGTCGGTGGAGAACGCGTTGTGACGTTGCGGCCGGTTGAACGCGATCCGCAGCGTGTCGCCGTCACGGTAGGCCAGTACCGGGTCGGCGATGACGGGCATCGTGGCGGGGCCGCGTTCGGCCAACCAGCGAGCGAACTCCGGACCGGCCTGCAGCGTGGAGTAGGCCAGCGACTCTGTCATCACGCCGGCCAGTGTCGGGCCGGCCGGATCGACCGACCGCAGCACGTCGTCACACACCGCCGCGGCGATCGGCCAGCGCTCCGCTCGTGCGGTCAGGTCGTCCAGCGCGGCGTCGATCGATGCGACCGTGATTGCCCGGCGGTCGTCGACATCGTCTTCGGTCAGGGTGAATGTTGCTCGCTGCAGCCAGAATTCAGACGCCCTGGCCAGCGAGCCGACGGCGATCAGCGGAACGTCGCACACGTCGACATCGGACGCCGGGTCCGAGACGTCGACGATGCGCAGCGTCACAAAGAATACTTCTTGACCAGCTCGTGTTTGAACATCTTGCCGGTATCGGTGCGCGGCAACTGCGCTTCGAACGAGATCGATCGTGGACACTTGTAGTGCGCCAAACGCTCTCGAAGCCAGGTGAGCAATTCGTCACCGAATTCATCGGTGGCGTCGGCCGGGTCAACGGTCTGCACCGCGGCCTTGACGCTTTGGCCCATCTCGTCGTCAGGGATACCGAACACCGCAGCGTCGAGCACTTTCGGATGAGTCACCAGCATGTTCTCGGCTTCCTGCGGATAGATGTTCACGCCGCCGGAAATGATCATGTGATGGCGACGGTCGGTCAGGTACAGGTAGCCGTCTTCGTCGACATAGCCGACATCGCCGACGGTCGTCCAGCCGTGCGTGTCGCGGGACTTGGCAGTCTTCTCCGCATCGTTGAGGTATTCGAAGGAAAAGCCGCCCTCGAAATAGATTTCGCCGGATTGACCCGGTGGCAACTCGTTGCCGTTCTCGTCGAGAATGTGGATCTCACACGCCATCGGTTTGCCCACCGAGCCGGGATGGGCGAGCCATTCCTCGGCGCTGATCAGCGTCGATCCGATCGCCTCCGAGGAGGCGTAGTACTCGTCGACGATCGGTCCCCACCAGTCGATCATCTGCTTCTTGATCTCGACCGGACACGGGGCGGCCGCGTGCATCACCCGCTGCAGGCTGGACAGGTCGTACGAGTTACGTTTTGCTTCAGGCATTTTCAGCATCCGAGTGAACATGACCGGCACGAACTGGCCGTGCGTCACCTGGTGCCGCTGGATGGCCTCGAGACAGCTCTCGGGTTCGAACTTCTCCAGGACGACCGTCGTGATGCCGCCGGCCTGCACGCTCATCGACCACACCGACGGCGCGGTGTGATACAGCGGCGCAGGGCTCAGATACACCGCGTCCGGGTGCATCCAGAATCCGACGAGCGCCGACATCATGCCTGGCGCATCGGCAGGCGAGACGTGCAGCAGCTCGCGTTTGATGCCCTTGGGCCGACCAGTCGTACCGGAGGAATACTGAAGCAGATCACCTTCGCGCTCGTCATCGATCGGTGTATCCGGCTGACCGGCAACGCATTCCGGGTAGCGCGCCCAGCCCTCCAGGTCGCCGGCATCGGAGCCGGCGATGAGAAGTAGATGTGGCAGGCCGCCCGGCAGGTGTTCGCCGAGGTTCTCACACGTTTTGCGCAGCGCGGCCGATCCGATGATCGCCTTGGCCGCGCTGTTGTCGACGATGTAGGCCGCTTCCGGCGCGGTCAGGTGCGTGTTGATCGGCACGTAGTACAAGCCGCTGCGCCGGGCCGCCCACATGACCGGGTGGATGTGCTCGTTGTTTTCCATCAGGATCGCGACGACGTCGCCTTCGACCAAGCCGGCCTCGCGGAAGTAGTGCGCCAGCCTGTTGGCACGCGCTTCCAGCTCATCGAAGCTGATCACCGTGCCGGACGGGTGAAGGATGATGGCGGGTTTGTTCGCTCCTCCCTGACCGGAGGTGTGCTGCCGAATCTGCATGGGCAGACTTTACCGCCAGCATAATTGACAGCTGTCAAGAGGGCGCGATCACTCTATACCTCAAGGCGACTGCAGCTCTTCGGGCTTCGGGTGCCCGCCGTGACGCGTGGCCCGACCGGCGAAGGGCGCCGCTAACGTCGGCAGCAACTCGCGCCGATAACGCACCACGGCCACCACCGCTATCACCGCATACACCCCGCTGAGCACCAGTCGTCCTTCGGTCGAGGTGAGCGGGAACTGGACAACGAACAAACCGAGCAGCGTCCAGGCGGTCCAGCGCTGGAACCGCAGGCCCAGCAACAGCGTCACGCCCATCAGTGTCTGCGCGGCGGTCAGCACGATCTCCTCGATCTGGCGGCCGTCCAAATGCATTGCGGCGCTTCCCCCGCCGAGCATGAACGCCACCGGCAACGATCCGATGAGCAGTGTCCACTGGTTGACCTTCGCCGAGATCAACATCGCGATGGCTATCCCGCCCTTACCCCGGGCGGCAAGGATCGTCGCGATGATGAACTCCGGTGCCTCCGACGCCAGCGGGGCAAGCCACTGCACCAGCAGGAAGCGGTCGATACCCAGCTTGGTTCCGGCGCCGATCAGGTTGTCGGCGAATGGTTTTGCGCATGTCACGATCACTGCGGCGGCGAAAATGAACAGCATGGACACCGCGATGCGGCGCGCCCGCTCAGGCAGGGCGCCCAGCGCCGCGGCGGTGCCGATCAGCTCGGGTTCCTCGACATCGCCACGGCTCAGCTTGAACAGGTAATAGCCGAACCAACCCAGCAGTGCCACCCCGAGCGAGATGTGGATACGGCCAGTCGCGGGGATGACGAAAGCAACCACCCCGGCGATCATCAGAAACCCGATCTCCACCCGATTGCTCGGATCGAGTTCCAATCCGTCGAGTTTGCGTCCGGAGGTCCGACGCGCGACGAGCACACTGATCAGCACGACCACCGGCCATCCGAGTCCCATCAGCAGCCGGTTCGACCCCGTCATGTTCGCCGCCGCGTACTGGGTGTACTCGGGCATGTGACCGGCGGTGAAGGCGTAGTACAGGTCGACCGCGTATTCCGGCAGCACCGCGATCACGGCGAGCACCGCCACCGCCAGGCTGCCGGACACGTCCAGCTGGGCGGCTTCGGCGGCCCAGGCAAGCACGAAGCTGGCCCCGACCACCGCGCCTCCGTAGGCGAGTAACCCGAGGACTGGATCGACCTGGGTGCCGAGTGAGCGCAGCGCCAGCGCGGGGCACAGGATGAGGACGACGATCGCCAACGAGCGGACCAACGTGTGCGACGGCGCGGCTGATCTGACTGCATCGCGGGCGGCAGCCGACACCGATACCTCGTCCCCTGTCGAAGAGAGGCCTGCGGCGACCCCCGTCGCTTAAGCTACCCGCCGGGGAGGCACCCAGCAACGCGAACGCGCTACCAAGCGTGGGCCAACCGCGTAGTGATTCCGCAGCTCAGCTTGGTCAAACACCAGAGTTGGGCGATCCGAAACTACGGATGTGGCTACCCTGCCGCGAAACGGGGGGACGGATTAGTCGGCCTCGGCGAGACGATGCTTGAGCGCGTCGAACTCGTCCTTGACGCCGGTGGGCAGTTTGTCGCCGACGTACTCGAACCACTCTTCGATCAGCGGCACCTCTGCGCGCCATTCGTCGGCGTCGACAACCAGCGCCCGGTCAACATCAGCGGCATCGATGTCGAGCTCGGCCAGGTCGAGGTCGTCCGCACTGGGAACAACACCGATCGGGGTCTCGTGGCCGCCGGCTTTGTGCTCGATACGGTCGACGACCCACTTCAGCACCCGGCTGTTCTCGCCGAACCCCGGCCAGAGGAACTTGCCGCCGTCGCCGCGACGGAACCAGTTGACGAAGAAAATCTTCGGCAGCTTGGACTCGTCGGCGTTCTTGCCGAGGTCGATCCAGTGCTGAAAGTAGTCACCGACGTTGTAGCCGAGGAACGGCAGCATGGCCATCGGGTCGCGGCGCACGTCGCCGACCTTGCCCTCGGCGGCCGCGGTCTGCTCACTGCCCATGGTGGCGCCCATAAACACGCCGTGCTGCCAGTCGCGGGCCTCGGTCACCAGCGGAACCGTGGTCTTGCGGCGAGCACCGAACAGGATGCCCGAGATCGGCACGCCCTGTGGGTCGTCCCATTCCGGCGCCAGGATCGGGCACTGCGACATCGGCGTGCAGTAACGCGAGTTCGGGTGCGCGGCTTTGGTCTCCGTCTCGCGAAGTTCCCAGTCGTGGCCCTTCCAGTCGATCAAGTGGTCAGGCTCGCCTTCCAAGCCCTCCCACCAGACATCGCCGTCGTCGGTGAGCGCGACGTTGGTGAAAACGGTGTTGCCGCCCTCGATCGTGCGCATCGCGTTGGGGTTGGACTTCCAGTTGGTGCCGGGCGCGACTCCGAAGAAGCCGAATTCCGGGTTGACGGCGTACAACTGACCGTCCTTGCCGAAGCGCATCCAGGCAATGTCATCGCCGAGGGTTTCTGCACGCCATCCGGGTATCGTGGGCTGCAGCATCGCCAGGTTCGTCTTACCGCACGCCGACGGGAACGCCGCGGCGAAGTAATACGCCTTGTTCTCCGGTGAGATCAGCTTCAGGATCAGCATGTGCTCGGCGAGCCAGCCTTCGTCGTGGGCCATCGCCGAGGCGATCCGCAGTGAATAACACTTCTTGCCCAGCAGCGCATTACCGCCGTAGCCGGATCCATAGCTCCAGATTTCCCGGGTCTCGGGAAAGTGGGTGATGTATTTCGTGTCATTGCACGGCCACGGCACGTCTTTTTGCCCGGGCTCCAGCGGTGCGCCGACCGAGTGCAATGCCTTGACGAAAAAGCCGTCGTCGCCGATCTTGTCCAGCGCGGCCTTGCCCATTCGGGTCATCACCTTCATCGAGGCGACGACGTATTCGGAGTCGGTGATCTCCACGCCGAGCTTGGGGTCGTCGGCGCCGAGCGGGCCCATGCAGAACGGGACGACCCACATGGTGCGTCCGCGCATGCAGCCGCGGTACAACTCGGTCATGGTGGACCGCATCTCGGCCGGGTCCATCCAATTGTTGGTCGGACCGGCGTCGACCTCGCGCTCCGAGCAGATGTAAGTCCGCGACTCGACTCTCGCCACGTCCGACGGATCCGATAGCGCCAGGTAGGAGTTCTTGTGCTTCTTCTCGTTCAGCTTGGTGAACGTGCCGGCCGCTACCAACTGGTCGGCGAGTCGCTGGTACTCCTCCTCGGAGCCGTCCGCGAATACCACTCGGTCGGGCTGAGTGAGTTCGGCGACCTCCTCGACCCAGGACAACAGACCCTGGTGCTTCGTCGGGGCAGTATCCAAACCAGGAATCGTCGCTGAAGTCATCAAAATCTCCTGCTGTCGCGTTGCACGTGATGCGCGGCTAGTTTGCGGCGGCTTTTATAACAGGTTATCGCGAGCTGTATACCCATAAAAAGTCGAGGGTGTATTGGCTAACTCACAGGAACGATTCAGAACACGTTATCGGCGGTGTCTGTCCAGGGTTTTTCGCCAATGTCGGCGTCCTCGGCGTCCGCTGACGCCGGTTCCGGCGCCTGAACCCCGCGGGACGGCGGATCGCCGAGTTCGGCGCGCACCGCCTCGAGGGCAGCCAGCACGGTCGGCATCTCGCGTCCGCGCAGCGCTGCGGCGCGCGCCCCCACTACGGAGTGCTCGCGCAGCTCGGTGTCGATCGCGCCGATTTGCTCGGCGACCCGGGTGCTTTCGTCTTCGTCCTGCTCGCCCATAACCGCGGTCAGCGCCGACTCCGCCGACAACACCCGCGTCGCGACCAGTTGCTCGGCCGCGGATTGCGCCAGCCCGGTCGCCTCGCCGGCCCAGCGGTCCAGCAACCCGCGGTCGCGGAGTAGTCCGCGGCTTCCGACCACCCACACGGTGAGTCCGAGCCCGATGGCCGCGCACGCGACGGTTCCGGCGATCGTCAGTCCGGGCGCCAGGTTGGCCAACAGCCGGCTCAGCGTCAGCGCCACGCCAAGGCCGAAGCCGGCTCCCACCAGCATCATCAGCCGAGATTCCAGTTTTCTCGACTTCAGCTGCGGGGCAGGTGGCTCGATCGTGGGCAGCGGCGCCGATGCCGGCGTCTCGATCGTCAGGCCGAGGCCTTGGGCGAGGTCGGCCAGATGGGTGGTTGTGCCGCTGTCCACCTCGGCGACCAAGTCGTTGAGCCGGACAGTGGCGTAGGACACGAACTCGGGCAGCTGGGCCTTGGTCAAGCTGGCCGCAGCCTCCTGCAGCTCAGAGCGCACTGAGGCGCAGCGGTCGCGAGCGAAGTACGACAGCTGAACCCGAGCCTGCTGGGTCTGGCTGCGCAACGCGATCGTGCGCTCGGACTTGGCGAGGCGTCGGTTCCGCAGAATGGCGCTGCGCTCTTCACGCAGCGCATCGGCCCGCGCGCGGCGCCCCGCGCCGTCGGCGTCACGGTCGTAACGGTCGGCAACGGTCTGCAGCCGGGACTCCCACGCGCGCAACCTGTTTCGCCGCGCCAGCTCGTCATCTGCGAGTTGACCGGACACCGCGGCGATCATGTCGTCGACCTGAGGTTCGCCCTGCTCAGGCGCGGCGGCGGCGCCCACCCACGGCACATCCCGGTACCGCGGCGCATGGGCTGCCAACACCTCTCGGTTGGCTGCGAGAACCTCGTCCCAGTTGCGGTGGACGTCGATCTTGGACACCACACCGATCACCGCATCCGTTTCGGAGATCGCCGCATCCAGCAGTGCGCAGTCGGATTCGGTCAACACAGCTGCAGCCGAGACGACGAACAACACCACTGCCGGTGCTTCGCCGGGCGCCAGCTCCGTCGACTCGATGAAGCGCTGCTCGGGTAGCCGTTCGGTCAGGGCGGCGACGACGCCGGTCACCCCGGACAGCCACGGGCCCGTCACCAGAACCGCGTCCAGGCGGTCGATGATCGGAATGCCGAGCTTGGGGCCGATCGAGGCCACCATGGCGTCGACGTCGGCGTTCGCGTCGTTGTCGGGATGGTCGGTCACGCCGCACCCCCGGCCGCGGCCCACAGCCGCAGCGAACCCCTGACGATGTCGGCGCTGCAGACCTGGTGCACATCCGCGATCGGCCGGTCGCGCCGCCAGTCCAGCGCGCGACGCAGATGCTGTTCGGCGGTGTCGCCGCGGTCAACGGTCGCGCCGGCCGCCTCGAGGACGTCCACTGCGGCCATCATCCGGGCGACCACCGCGTCGTCGCGGGAGAGGAATTCGCTGATCCGCTCGTCGGTGACGGCCAGCGTCTCCAGGTCGGCGACCGCGTCCAGCACACGCAGGTAACGCGCTTGCGCGCCGAGCCTTTCGATCGCGTCGACCACATCGTCGACGCGGCTCAGCCGCCGCAACCGGATGAGGGCCTCGGCGCGATTGGCGCCTTGGCGGATCGCGGCGATCGCCTGCGCGATGCCGAAGACGTCGAGGGTGTCGACGAGCCGTCGACGCAGCGGCGCGGCGACAGCGCCCCCGGCTGCCAGTTCGTGCAGCCCAGCCCACATGTCGTCGTCCAGCAGATCGTCGAGCGCGGCGACGGCGAGGATCCCCACCAGCGGCTCGACGGACAGACCGGTGCGGGCGGACAGCTGCCGGCAGCGACTGCTGGCCGCGCTGGTCGGACCCTGCGGGTAACGGCCGACTTCGGTGGTGGCGATCAGATCCGCCTTGGTCAATACCGTCAGCACCGGCCGGTCGGACGCTCCGATCGCGGCGCTGTCTTCGGGCTTGACCACCTCGGCGAGGAGATAGACGTCCAGGTCAGCGTCTGATGGCTGGGGTGTCAACGTGATGGTGCCGCGCAGTTCCCCGACGCGCGCCAGCGCACCCGCGGCGGTGCGGCGACCGGCGCCGGCACGTCCGGACACCGCCACCCGCAACGGGGTGGCCAGCCGCTCGGCGATCGCGGCGCAGCGCGGATCGCGAACGTCGGCCGCGAACCGCTCCAGCTCGTCGACGAAAATCGGATTTGCCCCTATCCGCTCAAGCTCGCCTAAAGGTGCTGCAACGCCCCATTCTTGCTGAGCAACTGCCGATAATTACGCAGCACCACGGGTTTGTCGGTCGAATGGTGACATCTGCGCCGCCTCGAAGCGAGTCACTCGATACCAGTCAAAGGCAACTGTTGGGTATCAATCTGGCCCGCGGGCGGCCACATCATGGGTTCATGGGTAACGATGAACGGATGCGCGCGCAGCCCTCGGTGGACGCGGCCTCACCGCCGACGCCTACGACGACCATGGCTGCAGACCGTCTGAGCGGCTACCGCCGCAACACCAGCTTCCGCTCGCGTCGTTCTCAGTTGTCACGTGCCCAGCAGCGGACCTGGGAGCGGCTGTGGCCGGAACTCGGCTACGTCGCCAGACCGCCCGGCGACCCCGAAGCTGCGGTCGAGCCGCTGGACACCCAGGCCTGGTTCGGTCGTGAAGCACCACTTGTTCTCGAAATCGGCTGTGGCACAGGGACTTCGACGATCGCGATGGCGCGGTCCGAGCCGAACGTCGACGTCATCGCCGTCGAGGTCTACCGGCGCGGACTGGCGCAGCTGTTGTCGGCGATCGACCGCGAAGACGCCACCAACATCCGGTTGATCCGCGGCGACGCCGTCGACGTGCTGGAACAACTGCTCGGGTCCGGCTCGCTGAGCGGGGTTCGGGTGTTCTTCCCCGACCCCTGGCCCAAGGCCCGCCACCACAAACGCCGGCTGTTACAGCCGGAAACGGTGGCGCTGATCGCTGACCGGCTGCGTCCCGGCGGGATTCTGCACGCCGCCACCGACCACCCCGGTTACGCCGAGCAGATCGCCGAGGTCGGCGACGCCGAACCCCTGCTGGCCAGGCTGGATGCCGACACCGAACCCGTGATCTCGGTGGTCCGTCCCACCACTAAATACGAGAATAAGGCGCAGGACGCCGGCAGCGCCGTCACCGAATTGCTCTGGGAAAGAACCCGCCCATGAGCCTGACCGATCAAACAACCCCGCCGGTCAGCGCACCGGTGGGCCTACCCGGCGACCCGGCATCCGATACCGCGCCCGCGATCCGGCGCGTGCTGCTGGTCTGGGATGCGCCGAACCTGGACATGGGCCTCGGCTCGATCCTCGGCCGTAGGCCTACGGCCCTGGAACGCCCGCGCTTCGACGCGCTCGGCCGCTGGTTGCTGGCGCGCACCGCCGAAGTGGCGGCCAATCGGGACGACGTTTCCGCTGAACCAGAGGCGACGGTGTTCACCAACATCGCCACGGGCAGCGCCGACGTCGTCCGCCCCTGGGTGGACGCCCTCCGTAACGTCGGGTTCGCGGTTTTCGCGAAGCCGAAACTCGACGAGGACAGCGATGTCGACAGCGACATGCTCGAGCACATCGCGCACCGCTCGCGGGGCGGATTGGCGGCGTTGATGGTGGCATCCGCCGACGGCCAGGCTTTCCGTATACCGTTGGAGGAAATCGCCCGCAGCGGGTTACCCGTGCAGGTGCTTGGATTTCGTGAACATGCCAGTTGGGCGTTAGCGTCGGATACCTTGGCGTTTGTCGACCTGGAGGACATAGCGGGTGTTTTCCGGGAGCCGCTGCCACGGATCGGGCTCGATTCGCTGCCTGAGAAGGGGGCGTGGCTACAACCGTTCCGGCCG
>Ga0302326_10033254_pt1 | contig 10248 bp, 6 predicted proteins | sample Palsa_T0_3_FD_202264 | JGI IMG/M metagenome (GOLD analysis project Ga0302326, IMG submission 202264) | Peat permafrost microbial communities from Stordalen Mire near Abisko, Sweden - Palsa_T0_3 | ecosystem: Environmental > Terrestrial > Soil > Palsa > Peat permafrost | place: Sweden: Abisko... | reverse complement strand
CGAGCCGGAGCAGGTCGGTGATCCGGTGCAGCCCGACCATGGCCTGCTGGTAGCCGTCGAAGACCTGGGACAGCTGCTGGACGGGGGAGAAGAACAGGTCGATGTAGAGCAGGTAGGCGATCAGCGCCCCTACCTTCAGCGTCCCGTTGTTTACCTCGCCGGTCGCGATGACCAGGACGATCGCGCCCGCCACGGTGGACAGGGTCTGCACGAACGGGAAGTAGAGCGCGATGTACCGCTGCGCCCGCAGCCGCGAGGTCCGGAAGGCCCGGCTGAGCCCGCTGAACCGGTCGCGGTTCGTGCCCTCCCGGCGGAACGCCTGGGTCACCCGCAGCCCGGCTACGTTCTCCGCGAAGGAGGCGTTGACCACGGCGACCTTCTCCCGCGACTCGCTGTACGCCCGGGCCGACTTGGCCCGGAACACCAGCGTCGCCGCCGTCAGCACCGGCAGGATGCACAGTACGGCCAGGCCCAGCTTCAGGTTGATGATGAGCAGCGCGGCCAGCACGCCGAAGAAGGTCAGCACCGAACTGACCATGGTGACCACGCCGGTCTGCAGGAACGTGGACAGCGCGTCCACGTCGGTGGTCATCCTGGTCATGATCCGACCGGACATCTCACGTTCGTAGAAGTCCAGGCCAAGCCGCTGCAACTGCGCGAACAGCTTGACGCGCAAAATGTATAGCAGCCGTTCTCCGTTGCGCCCTACGACCATGGTCTCACCGATGTTCACGACCCAGTCGGCCAGCACGATGGCCAGCCCGATGAGCGAGACCACCACGATGGCGTGGAAGACCTTGGTCTCCACGCCGTTGTCGATGCCGCCCCGGACCAGCGCGGGCAGCGCCAGCCCGGCCACGGCGTCCAGGCCGTCCAGGATCAGCCCGATGACCAGCGCGGCGGCGATCGGCTTGAGCAGCCGGCGCAGCGTGAAGTGCCGGTCCGGGGCCCGCGCCTGAGCGATGTCCACGTCCGGCACGTCCTGGGCCGGGGGCAGTGCCGCGACCCGGGCCAGTAGCTCCGGGGAGGGCGGCAGGCTCTCGAACGTCCCGCCCATGTGCCCGTGCGCCCCGGTGATCGCGGCCCGGGCCTGCGCCGAAGCGCCGGGTCCCTGTCCGTCGAGGACGTCTTCCACGGTGCGGACCTGACGCGGCCTGATCAGCCGCGCGCCCGATTCGGCGTCGGCGTCCTCACCGGTGATGAGCTGCCGGTACAACGGGCAGCGCTCGCTCAGTTCCTCGTGGGTGCCGGTGTCGGCGACCCGGCCCTGGTCCAGGACCACGATCCGGTCGGCCAGGTTCAGCGTGGACCTGCGGTGCGCGATGATCAGCGTGGTGCGGCCCCGCATCACCTCGCGCAGCGCGGCGTGGATCTCCGCCTCCAGGCGCGGGTCGATGGCCGAGGTCGCGTCGTCCAGGACCAGCACCCGGGGATCGGTAACCAGAGCCCGGGCGAGGGCCACCCGCTGGCGCTGCCCGCCGGACAGGGTCAGGCCCTGCTCACCGACCACGGTGTCGTAACCCTGGGGCAGCTTGACGATGAACTCATGAGCCTGCGCCGCCTGGGCCGCGGCGAGGATCTCCTCCTCGGTGGCGTCCGGCCGGCCGTAGGCGATATTGGCCTGCACCGTGGTGGAGAACAGGAAGCTATCCTCCATGACCAACCCGATCGCGGCGCGCAGGGAGTCACGGGTCACCTCCGCGACGTCGTACCCGCCGACGCGGACCGAGCCGGCCTGCGGGTCGTAGAAGCGCGGCAGCAGCAGCGCTAGCGTGGACTTGCCCGAGCCGGACGCGCCGACCACAGCGACCGTCTCGCCGGGCTTGACCCGGAAGGACAGGTCGCGTAGCACCGGCTCGCCGGGCACGTAGCCGAACCCGACGTCGTCGAAGCTGAGCCCGGCCGCGTCGCCCGGCAGCTCGATCGCGCCCGGGCGGTCGGCGATCACCGGCCGGGAGTCGATAATGTCGAAGACCCGGATGACGCTGGCCCGGGCCTCCTGCCCGAGCGTGATCATGTAGGTGAGCATCCGCACCGGGCCGGTCATCTGGGCCAGGTAGGCCGAGAACGCCAGGAACGTGCCCAGGGTGATCGAGCCGTGGATGGCCAGCCAGCCGCCCAGCGCGATCACGCCGACCAGGCCCAGGGACGGGACGGCGGTCAGCGCGGGGTTGTACCTGGCCGTGAGCCGGATCATTCGCAGCCGGGAGGCGAACAGGTGCGCGCTCGTCGCTTCCAGCTGCTCTTGTTCCTGCTCCTCCTGCCCGAAGCCCTTGACCACCCGCACGCCGCCGATGGCCTCGTCGACCAGCCCGACCACCTCGCCGGACTGTTGCTGAGCGTCCCAGCTCGCGGGGAACAACTTGCGCCGGGACGCAAGCGCGATCATCCACAGCGCGGGCGCCACCGCGGCCGTCACCAGGGTCAGCAGGGGGGAAAGGACCACCATGATGCCCAGGGTGAGCACGAAGAGCACGATGCTCCCGAGCGTGACCGGGACCATGGACATGATTCCCTGCACCATGTTCAGGTCAGAGATGGACCGGCCGACCAGCTGCCCGGTGCGGATCTCGTCCTGGCGCGCGCCGTCCAGCCGGGACAGCGAGTCGAACAGCTCGGTCCGCATGTCGTGCTGGACATCCAGGGACAGCCGGCCGCCATGGTAGCGGCGCAGGTAGATGCCGACGAAGTTCATCGCGGCCGCGACCAGCAGCAGCCCGGCCAGCGGCCAAATCGACTGTCGGTGCGTCACGATGACGTCGTCGACGATCTTTCGCTGCACCAGCGGGATCGCGGCCGTCGCGACGGTGGCCGCCAGCGCTCCGCCGAGGGAGATCAGGACGCTGCGCTGATGCCGCCAGCAGTACCCGGCCAGGCGTCGCAGCCATCCGTATGCCGGTGCCCCGGCGTCCCCCCCAGCCCCCGTGCCAGCCGCATGCCCGGCCCTGGATGACAGCAAAACCGCCCACCTCACGTCTCGTCCCCGACGAGAGAACTAACAGCCCGCCCCGTCGATTCATTTCCCTAACTAACGATCTAGCGGGAAACGCCAGGGCGAGCCGGGGCGGTCAGCGGTACCCGTCGTCCGGCGTCCGGGACGGGGGAGAGGCGGGCTCGGAGTAACCGCGGCGGACCACCCGGTGCCGCGTGGCGCGCATGGAGACCCCGCTGACCAGGGAGCCGATGGCGATGCCGAGGACCAGGTTGACCACGGCGGTGGCCGCCTTCTGGTCCACCGCCGCCGTCGTGCTGAACGGGAACACCACCGCGATCACCGTGGCCAGCCCGATGATCCAGTTGAAGAACACCCGCGGTCGCGGCGTCGACAGCAGCAGGAGATGCATGATCGCCGTCGCGAACAGCGCGATCGCGGCGGACGCGAACACGTACCCGGCCGTGGACGCGGCGCCCCAGGCTCCGTCCCGCTGCGGGGCAAGAATCGGGATGGTGAACAGCCACCGGCACACCAAGATGCCGACCAGCGCGATCAGCGCCGCGACGACGGCGGTCGCCGCCCCGCCCGACCACAGCGTCCTGGCGTCGACCCGGCGCTGGAACTCCGGTTCGGGTTCTTGACTGCCCATCGGAATTGTCATCGGCTCGCCTTACGTTGACAGCCTGTCCCTACAAAATTAACCTCCCAGCGTCGCCCGAAACCCTCGCCCCCCCGAAACACTCAGGCCAGGATAAAACTCGCAGAAAAGCCGCGGACCGGGTAGCCGGACGCCGGACCGCAAAACGCGGATCGGTAATGTGTGCCCAGCCACTGAACCGCACGCAGTGGCTGAGCCTGAACTCCGGAGGTAAACATCGTGGCCAAGCCCGTCCTTCAGGTCATCATCGGCAGCACCAGGCCCGGGCGGGTCGGGTCGGCCGTCGCCGACTGGATCATCGACCGGGCCAGAGCGCGCGGGGACTTCGAGGTCGAGGTGGCCGACCTGGCCGTGCTGAACCTGCCGATCTTCGATGAGCCGAACCACCCCAGGCTGCGCCGGTACGTCAACCAGCACACCAAGGACTGGAGCGAGATCGTCGAGCGCTCCGACGCGTTCATCTTCGTGATTCCCGAGTACAACTACGGGTTCAACGCGGCGACCAAGAACGCCATCGACTACCTGCATCAGGAGTGGCAGAACAAGGCGGCCGGCATCGTCAGCTACGGTGGCGTCGCGGCCGGGACCCGCGCCGCGCAGATGCTCAAGCAGGTCATGTCCGCCCTGAAGATCGTGCCGGTCACCGACGCCGTGAATATCCCGTTCGTCGGCGAGAAGCTCGACGAGGACGGGCGGCTCAAGCCCAACGAGATCATGGAGGGCGCCGCCGCGGCCATGCTCGATGAGCTAGCCCGCTGGACGCAGGCCCTGCGCCCGCTCCGGGCCGGCCAGAGCTAGGCCACCGCGACGGACACCGTGGGGTACCCGCTGGCCCCGTTCGGTTCCGGCTGCGCGTCGAAGCTGGTCTGGGTGTAGCCGGTCTTGTCGGTGGCCCGCGCCTCGATCAGGTGGTTCCCGCGGGGCGCGTCCCACGGCCAGACCCATTGCCGCCAGGTGTCGATGCCGGGCACGGCGGCCAGCGTGGCCTCGTTCCACGGCCCGTTGTCCACCCGGACGTGCACGGCGTCGATGCCCTTATGCTGGGCCCAGGCCACGCCGGCGATCGCCGTCCGGCCGGCCGAGAGCTGGTTGGAGCCGCTCGGTACGTCGATGCGGCACTCCGTCTTGATCGGCGCCTGCTGAGACCAGCCGCGCTGGGCCCAGTAGGCGTAGTTGTTCGCGAAGGTCGTGACGTTGATGTCCGTCACCCACTTGGTCGCGGACACGTACCCGTACAGCCCGGGCACGACCATGCGGGCGGGGAAGCCGTGCGCGACCGGCAGCGCGGTGCCGTTCATCGCCACCGCGAGCAGGGCGTCCCGGCCGTCCATAACGGTCTGAACCGGCGTGCCCGAGGTGAACCCGTCCACCGAGGTGCACATCAGCTGGTCCGCCCCGGCCTGGATGCCGGCCTCGCGCAGCACCCCAGCCAGGCTGGCGCCCAGCCAGAGCGCGTTGCCGATGTACGGGCCGCCGACCGGGTCCGATACACAGCACAAGGTGACGTAGTCCTCGATCAGCGGCCGCTTGAGTAGGTCGTCGAAGCTGAGCGTGAGCTCGCGGTTCACCATGCCGTGGATCCGCAGCTGCCAGCTGCCGGGATCAACCTGCGGCAGCACGATCGCGGTATCCACCCGGTAGAAATTCGCGTTCGACGTGACGAACGGGGAAATCCCCGGCACGTTGAGGTTCACGCCGGGAGGCAGCGACTCGGTCACCGACGGCTTGGGGACGCGCAGTGTCTTCTGCGCGGTCGTCACGCTGCTCCGCTCGGCCAGCAGCCGTCCCGACAGCTCGGCCCCGGCCGCGATGACCACGGTCGCCGCGCTGACCTTCAGGAAACTCCGGCGCCGCGGCCTGGCCGTGTCGAGCTCGGTGCCCTCGTCCAGTTCCTCGGGCTCTCCTGCCCGGCCCAAGCCGGCCGGGTGGGCAGGCGCGGCGGGCACGTCGGCCACAGCCGGCAAGTCAGGCGCGGCCGGCCGGTCAAGCTCGCCGGCGTCAGCCGCATCCCCGGGCGCCCCGGCCCAGGTATCCCGCCACGGCGCCTTCGTCCAGGTACTCCGACCGCGCCGGACTGCCGGACCGGTCAGGGGAATGAGGAAATACAGGACGGCCGCCGCCGCCGCCGTCGCGGCCACGGTGGGCAGCAAGCTAGCGACGTTCGCGGCGGGACGGGTCGCGGCGGCGGTCAGCCCGACGATCGCGAACACGGCCAGCCCGGCCATGCCGTACGACAGCCGCCGGGTGGCCGCCTCGCCGATCAGGGCCGCGAAGATCGCGAGCACCACCAGGATGCCTCCGACCAGGACGACCTTGTCGTCCGAGCCGAAATCACTGACGGCGAAGTTCTTCAGCCACGACGGCGTGAAATCGATCTGCAGCTGACCCACCGCGACCACCGGCGACCCGTTGGCACCGGTCAGTCCGGCCACGAACTGGCCCACGCCGAGCGCGGCGCCGGCGGCCAGCAGCCCGGCGACAGCGCCGCGGCCGGCCCGGCCGCGGTCCCGGTCAGGCCGACGGCTTGTTCCGCTCCGTTTCATTGCCACACAGGGTATTCGTTGCGGCGTAGGCGCAGGTTTGCCGGGCCGGAGAGAATTTTCATGGCTGAGGCGGGGACAACCCCGCCACCGGCAAACCCTAGTGGTTCCTGCTACGAATAACAGTTGTGAGTAGTGCTGCTGCTGGCCCGGGGGGGCGAACCCCAGGAACCCCCCGCTTCTGGGGGGGTTCCGCCCCGTCAGAAGCCTCTGGGACCCCAGGCGGGGATCTTGGCGAGCAGCTCGGGCTGGTGGCGCGGGGGGACACGGCGGCGTTCGATGCGGTCTACGAGCAGATCGCCTCGTCGGTGTTCGGCGTCGTCAAGCGGGTGATCCGCGATCCGGCCCAGTCCGAAGAGGTCACCCAGGACGTCATGCTCGACATCTGGCAGGACGCCGCCAAGTTCGATGCGGAGCGGGGCAGCGCGCTGGCGTGGGTGATGACGCTGGCGCACCGCCGCGCCGTGGACCGGGTCAGGTCCGTGCAGAAGGAAGCCGAACGCGAGCGCCGCGTCGCGACGGCCGACATTCCCTACGACGAGGTCGCTGAGGCCGTCGAGTCCAGCCTGGAGCATGAGCGCGTCTGGCGCTGTCTGGGCTCTCTGAGCGAACTGCAACGCGAGTCGGTCACCCTCGCCTACTACGGCGGCTACACCTACGGCCAGGTGGCCGGCCTGCTCGGCGTGCCGACCGGGACGATCAAGACCAGGATGCGGGACGCGCTGATCCGGCTGCGGGACTGCCTGGGCGTGACCTCGTGAAGCGGCCACAGCGAAAACGCGAACCGCACACCCTCGCCGGGGCGTACGCGATGGACGCGATCTCCGCCGATGACCGGGCCGGGTTCGAGCGGCACCTGACCAGGTGCGCCGAGTGCGCACAGGAGATCGCCAGCCTGCGCGAGGCCACCGCCCGGCTCGCCGCCGCCACCGCGCAGGCCCCGCCGCCGGGACTGAAGGAGCGGGTGATGGCGGCGGCCGCGACCACCAGGCAGCGGTCGCCGGTCACCGCGGACGTCCCGGCCCGGTCCAGGTCCGCCCGGGTGCAGGGCGCCTGGATCAGAACGAGGGCGTGGCTCGGCTCGTTGGCCTGGCGGGGGCGCCTGGTGGTCGCGGCGGGCGCCGTGGCCACGGTGGCCGTGCTGGGTGCCGCCGTGGTCTTCGGGGTCTCGAACGGCACCATGCGACAGCAACTCAGCCAGGCTCAGGCGAGCAGCCAGCAGGTAACCGCGGTGCTGACGGCACGGGACGCCACCATGATGACCAAGACGGTGCGAGGCGGCGGGACGGTCACGATCGTGCTGTCGCATTCGATGCGCGCGTTGGTGTTCACCGCCGCCGGCCTGCACGCGCTGCCTGCCTCCCGGGCCTACGAGCTGTGGCTGATCGGCTCGGCCGGGGACCGGCTGGTGGGCATGCTCCCCCAGGCCAGCGACCACATGGTTGGCCCGGTCATCGCGTCGGGCCTGCGCTCGGGTGATCATCTCGCCCTGATCGTCGAGCCGGCCGGCGTCACCAGCCGTCCCAACCCCCCGATGATGCTGGACCTCGTGCTCTAGCCGGCCTGCTAAACCCCCGGGTCCCGCTGTATCGTGCTATGTCGTAGCGAAGGGGGGCCAAGGATGCGCACGCTCAGGGCCACGGTCTACACCCGCATGGAGGAAATGAGCTTCCGGTCGGGCGCGGCCGCGGGCGCGGGAGCGCTCGCCGCCGTCGGGACCGCGATCGCGCTTGCGGTCACGCTGACCGGACACAGCGCCGCCGCGACGAGCGCACCCGGTCCGACGGCGCCCGCACGCTCCGCGCCGTCGGCCCCGCCGTCCGTCACCCCGTCCGCCACGCCGTCCGCGACCCCGTCGTCTAGGCCGGCCAGGTCGGCGTCGCCTACCGCGTCGCCCCGGGTTTATGGGCCGGCCGCCACGGTCACGATCCCCCAGACGACCCCGTCGACGGCTCAGCCGCCCGCCGTCCATCTCGGGCCGCCGCGGCGTCCGCCGAGGAAGCCGCCGATTCCCCCCGATCCCGCCCCCATCCCCACGGAGTGGTGGCCGTTCTGATCGCCGCTACCGCCCCGGCCCCCCTGGCGACCGGCGTCCTCATGCGTACACTGGCGACGCATAGGCAGGCGGATCACGCGTAGGGGACAGGCCACGTGAGAAGGGACAGCGATCGCGCCAGCCGGGATACCGGCGAGGTCGCCGCGGTTCCGGTGGTCGCGCGGAACGTGCGGTGGGAGCGGCCCACGGTCCGCGCGTTCTGGAACGCGCTGGCCGACCCCGAACGAGAGGCGCTGGCCGCGGCCGGAGTGGAAGAGGTCTTCCGGGCCGGATCGGTGCTGTACCGCGAGGGCGACGACACCTCCCAGGTGATGATCGTCGACTCGGGCTGGGTCAAGGTCAGCGTCCGGGATGATAACGACGCGGGCGAGAAGATCCTGGCGGTCCGCGGTCAGGGAGACGTGATCGGCGAGCGTGCGGCGCTGACCACCCAGGTGCGGTCGGCCACCGTGACGGCACTGGATGAGGTCTCGGCCATGGTCGTGCCCGCGGACCGGTTCGCCGAGTTCCTGCGCGGGCATCCCCGGGCCGCCGAAGTCCTGCGACGCCAGGTCAAAGAGCGCCAGGAGGAGGACAGGGCCCGGCTTTTCCCCGGCGAGCGCGCCAGCGCCGAGCGCCGGCTGGCCTGGCTGCTATTCGACCTGGCCCAGCGCCGGGGCGGTTACCGGCACGCCGCCACCGCGGCGTTCACCTTGCCGATGTCCCAGCAGGAACTCGCGGACTGGGCCGGCACCACCGCTGACGCGGTGGGCCGGTTCCTGCGGTCCTGGCGGGAGCGCGGGATAATCGTCCGCGGCGAGCGGTCCCGCCGGCTGACCGTGGTCGACCTGGACGGGCTGGCCGCGATCTGCGACCCCGTACCGCCGGACGCGGGCCCGGTCGCCGGCGGCCGCGAGGGCCTGACCGGGAACGGCCAGCCGGTTACCGGCGAAACTGCCCCGGACGTGGCCAAACGCTGGTTCGGTGCCCCCGGTGAGCCGCTGAACTGCTCGATCTTGTTTACCGACGTAGCCGGTTTCGGGAATCCCCTGCGCCTTGACCCGGATCGTGCGGTCGTGCGGGCGGCGCTGTACGAGATCTTGCGGTCATCGTTCGAAGCCGCGGGTGTGCCGTGGGCCGACTGCTATTACGAGGACCGCGGCGACGGCGCGGTCATCGTGGTGCCGCCTACCGTCTCTACGCTTCGGGTGGTCGACCCGCTGATCCCGGAGCTGGCGGCCCGGCTGCGGCAGCACAACCGCCGGGCCAGCGAGGTGGTGCTGATCCAGCTCCGGGCCGCCCTGCACGTCGGGCCGGTCGGGAAGGACGCTGAGGGGCTGACCGGGCAGGCGGTGATCTCCACCGCGCGCATCCTGGACGCCCCCGTCGTCAAGGAGCGGCTCGCGGACGCGCGGGCCGACCTGATCTTCGCCGTGTCGGACTACGTCTACGATCACGTGGTCAGGCACGGCGCCGGACGGGTCGATTCCGGTGCCTTCGAGCATGTGACGGGCCAGGTCAAGGAGTCCCGCGTCTCGGCGTGGATTCATCTCGCCGGCCGGATCGAGCTACCGCCGTCGCCGGTCAGCGGGTCCGTGCCGCTGCCGGTCGCGCCTCCGCTGGGGAAGCTTCCGGCGGACGTGCGCGGCCGCGACGGGCTGCTCGGCGAGCTGCGCCGGGCGCTGCACTCCTACCCCTGGCGGGCGAGCCGGACCTTCGTGATCACCGGCATGGGCGGGCTGGGTAAATCGACCGTCGCGCTGGCGGCCGCCAAGATGGCCAAGGACCGCGGGTACCGGGTGTGGTGGCTGGGCGCGACCGATACCGCGCTGCTGACCAGCGGGATGCTGGAAGTGCTGCGGGAGCTTGGCGCCCCGGAATCGGTGATCGCCCCGGTCCGCGAGGGCGCGCGGACCGCCGCCGCGCGGGCCTGGGAGTTCCTGAACGGCGAGCACGTCGGCGGCCGGCGCTGGCTGCTGATCTTCGACGGCGCCGACCACCCCGCGGTGCTGGCCGGCGCGGACGCGACGACGCCGGCCGACGGCACCGGCTGGCTGCGGGCCGACCCGGCCGGGATGGT
>Ga0302326_10033253_pt1 | contig 10248 bp, 9 predicted proteins | sample Palsa_T0_3_FD_202264 | JGI IMG/M metagenome (GOLD analysis project Ga0302326, IMG submission 202264) | Peat permafrost microbial communities from Stordalen Mire near Abisko, Sweden - Palsa_T0_3 | ecosystem: Environmental > Terrestrial > Soil > Palsa > Peat permafrost | place: Sweden: Abisko... | reverse complement strand
ATAACACGTGATCAGGTGCAGTTCCGCGTCGCCGGTGGGTTTGAGTGAGGCAGTGTTGGAAGGCAATACGACTTCAGTTCCGCTTACTCGATAGGTATACTGCCCAGCGCCGGTTTGCAGAACGATTGCGTCACCCTTGCGGATATCCTTTAAGACGCGAAAGTGAGTGTCTCGATGGCCGGCGATGATGCAGTTGCCATCCTGGCCGGGCATCGGCGTGCCACTCATGTGCCCGGGACCGCGCCGCAGTTCGCCGTCGCCGTCGCCTTCCACCACATACAACTCAGTGTTGAGGCGCGGGATGATCAACTTGGCGACCGCATTGCCCGGTTGCGGCATCTGACGCGTCCCGATACGCGAGGTGCTCGGGAAGGGAGACGGTTTGGCGGATTCGATGCGGTCGAATTCGCGACGGGCTTCTGTCTGCCCGGTTTTCGACTCCAAAAGATCGCGGGCGCCGAGAGAGAGTAGAGCCAAGCCTCCGGCAATTAACAAACACCTGACGAAGAATCGACATTTGTGACGGCCGGTAAGCATAGGAGTGACTCCCTCGACAGGCGCCCGCGAGAGCGGTTATCGCTTGCGGCGGAGGCTCGCGCCTACGCCCGCTAGCGTTCCGCCGCTCAAAAGCATCATCAACCAACCAGCGTCGGTGTGCGGCATAGCAGGGGCTTCGTCTGCGGCTGGCGCGGGAGTCAGTTCGAGCGTAGGTGCAGGCGCCGGAGCCGGCTCGCTCATCTCACGATTAGCGGTGTTGTCCGGCTGAGTCTGCGGCTGCACGGTTGCCGGAGCAGGTTCAGGGACCGGAGCAGGCTCGGGGGCCGGCGCGGGTTCTACGGCGACAACCGGTTGCGGCGCTGGCGCCGGAGGAGCCGGAGCGGCGGGCATGGACGACGCGCTGGCCGTTACAGCGATTGGCTGCGAGGCTTCGTTCTCCCGTTGTTTCACGTTGTTGGGCAACACGAACTCATATCCGTAATCTTTACCCTGTATCCAGATTTTGTCGAAGTAGTAGTCATTCCCGATGTGATGCAGTATCACGCGGGTGTCGGACTGAGTGCGGTTCTCGAGCGCCGAAATAGTCAACGCCGAAGTCTCGAACTTCATGCCGTTATCGCCGTAGATCAGCAGCACCGGGCTTTTGGCGACGCTGTCCAGTTCTTGGATGGTATAGTTTCCAGGTTGAAGAATCTTATCGCCTATCGTTACCGAGTAGGGCAGGTTGACTTCGACGCGGTCGTTCAGCGGCTGAGCCTCGATCTTATTGGGCGCTACCAACGTGGCGAAGCCCGCCAATGCGATCGCTCCGAATGTAAATGTAAAGCTTTTAGTATTCATGGTTTTCATAACTCCTTTTTTCCAATCCCCGTTTAGGTGACCGTCACTGGAGATAAAGCAACCGTAGTTCCAATGGAAAGCCGCCGCCGTTTCGAAAATGGGATTTTTGGTGTAAAAGGTTACGCATGCGCGCGGCACGCCGCGCAGGGGCAGATATTCCGGAAGTGATCGTACGAATAAATTCCGGAACTGTGTCCGTCGCTCCAGTTGATGCGGATGGCATAGCTGCCCACCGGTTCCACGCCTAACATCTTTAATGCGGGCTTGAACATCTGAAATGGATTATCCGATTCGGGCTCGCGCGGGGGCGTACCGTGCGTGCCGGTGCATGAGGCGCAGGGACATTTGTCGCGCAGATAGGTAATTCCATACTCGCTGTGGTGGCCGTCTTTCCAATCGATCTTGATGCCCTTCGATTTCGAAATGGCGATGTGTTCGGGATCTGTGTGGGGGAGCATGTCTTAATGCAGCAGGCGCTCTACGTCGCGGACTCCCGAGATGCGGCGCATAGCGGCCACCAGCTTTTCGAGCTGCTTCTTGTCGCGCACATCCACGGTCATCTCCACCAGCGCGCCATCGTGATCGAGATTGGTCTTGGCTTCGAGGCTCCGGATGTTGGCGCTTTCGTTGAAGAGCGCGGAGGTGAGCTGGTTCAACATGCCGGGCCGGTCGTCCGTATGCACGGCGATGCGGACCGGAAACGAATCGTCCGCGGCGCGCGCCCATTCCACTTCGATTTTGCGCTCGGCGTCGTACATCAGATTCTGCACGTTGGGGCACATCTTCGAATGCACGGCCACGCCCTTGCCGCGCGTCACGTAGCCGACGATGGCCTCTCCGTGGATGGGGTTGCAGCACTTGGCGCGGTAGACCAGCAGGTCGTCAATGCCGCGGACCTTGACCACCGCGTCGCCATCGTGCTGGCGGCCGGGCGCGCCCGTGGGAGGAACTTCCAGGGCCGGCTTGCTCTCGGGCGCCTCCTCGGCGACGATCTCAGGCGCGATCTTGCTCAGGATCTGGCGCGCCGAATACCGGCCGTAGCCCAGCGCCGCGTACAAGTCTTCCGCTTTACTGTAGCCGTAGGCGGCGGCCACCTTTTCCAGCTCGCCTTTGCCGATCTTGCCAAGCTGTACGCCGAAGCGCCGCGCCTCTTTTTCCAGATACTTCTGGCCGATGTCGATCGCCTTGATGCGCTCGCTGGCGTTGATGACGTGCTTGATCTTGTTGCGGGCGCGCGCGGTCTTGACGAATGCCAGCCAATCTTTGCTGGGCACGTGGCCGGGCTGGGTCATGATCTCCACCACGTCGCCGTTTTTCAGCGCCGAGCGTAGCGGCACGATGCGGCCGTTGACCTTGGCGCCGGTGCAGGTGGCGCCCACATCGGAGTGGATGGCGTAGGCGAAATCGATGGGCGTGGCGTCGCGCGGCAGCACCAGCACTTTGCCGCGCGGAGTGAACGTGTAGACCTCTTCCGGGTAAAGATCCACCTTGAGAGTGGACATGAACTCGGTGGAATCCTGCACGTCGCGCTGCCATTCGATCAAGTGCCGCAGCCAGGTGATACGCTGATCGTCGGCCGCGGGACCCTTGCGGCCCTCCTTGTATTTCCAGTGCGCCGCGATGCCTTCTTCGGCGATGCGGTGCATCTCTTCGGTGCGAATCTGTACTTCGAATGTCTGGCCCTGGGGCCCGACCACGGAGGTGTGGAGCGACTGATAGAGGTTGGGGCGCGGTATGGCGATGAAATCCTTGATGCGGCCGGGAATTGGGCGCCACTTGTTGTGAATCACGCCCAACGCGGCGTAGCAGTTCTTCACGGAATCGGTGATGATGCGCAGCGCCATCAGGTCGTAGACCTGGTCGACGGTGATCTTCTGCCGCCGCAGCTTTTGAAACACCGAATACGGGCGCTTCACGCGGCCGTCGATGCGCGCCGGAATCCCTTCGCGGCGCAGCTCGGCTTCCACCGTCTGGCGGATCTCTTCCAGAAACTCCTGGTTGGAGTGGCGGCGGTTTTCGATGGCAGCGACGATCTCCTGGTAAGCGTCGGGCTCCAGGTGCTGGAAGGCGAGATCTTCCAGCTCGCCGCGCACTTTGCCCATTCCCAGGCGGTGCGCGATGGGCGCGTAGATTTCGATGGTCTCGCGCGCGATGCGCTCGCGGCGCTCCGGGCTCAGGTAGCCGAGCGTCCGCATATTGTGAAGGCGGTCGGCCAGCTTGACCATGATGACGCGGATATCCTCCACCATGGCCAGCAGCATCTTGCGGAAGCTTTCAGCCTGTCGATCTTCGGCGGAAGAGAAATCGAGTTTGGTGAGCTTGGTGACTCCGTCGACGCAGCGGGCAACCTCTTCGCCGAACTCCTTGCGAACCTGGTCCACGGTGACGCTGGTGTCTTCGACGACGTCGTGCAAGAGGCCGGTCTCCATGGCGACCACGTCCATGCGCATGTCCGCGAGGATGTGGGCAACCATGACGGGATGGGCCATGTAAGGTTCGCCGGAATCGCGAGTCTGGTTCTGGTGGTAGCGTCGCGCGAACTCGAAGGCCTTCCGCAGCGGCGCTAGGTCGTCCTTGGGACGATACTCGCGGATCTTGTCTTCCAGCTCGGCGTACAGCTTGCCGACGGGGTCGGGAGGAACAAGCGGAGAGACGGGTAGGAGGGGCGGATCAGGAGCGCTGGCAGACTCGGGGAGCACTAGATTAATTGTATCAACTGAGGCGGGCTAAGACTTCGACGCAGAGACGCTGAGGCGCAGAGATAAGCGCGGAGAAGAATTCATAGGTTTTCTCTGCGCCGATCTCTGTGTCTCAGCGTCTCTGCGTCGAAGTCATTTTTTCACTTTGTGTCTTGCGTAATGCCGTTGGCGGCGGCGGCCTTAGCCTTCTTGTCGGCCAAGATCCTCTTCGCCTCCAAGTCCCGGTCAATCCACTTTTGGGCAGTGGCGATGTCCTTGTCGAACTGCGCCTGATCTTTATCGTCCAGCAGATACGCGCGCTCGCGGATGAGCAGGTTCTCATAAGCCATCGCATCGCCATAGAGCGGGTCAATCGACAGGCATTTGTCGAGATTGTCCAGACCGCCCTGAATAACTCCGTCCCACTTGGCCTTCAACTCGGCTTTGACTTTCTTGTCTTTAATGGGGTAGGGAGAATCCATCGCCTGCTTGAGGTCGTGCATAGCGGTCGCGTAGGCCGGATACCACTTCGACCAGGCGATAAATCCGAGGCTGTAATACGCGTCGGCGTTCTTAGGATCGAGCTGAATCACCTTCTGATACCACTTTTCGGCCTCATCCAGCTTCTTCTCATTCAGCATGAGAGTAGCGATGTATGCGGCGGCGGTTTTGTTGTTCGGGTCCTGCTGCAAAACCTTCTGGAACTGGTTCAACGCCTCGTCCGCGTTCTTGGTATTGTCGGGCGCTTCCGACCCGGGTACATACTGCTGCATGTATGCAACGGCCAGATACAGGCGCGCAGAGGTAAATTGAGGCTCCAGCTCCACAGCCGTCTTGAAATGTTCCACCGCTTGCGGGAACTGGGCGCTCTTGAAGGCCGACACTCCCTTATTGATCTGATCGCGGGACTTCAACTGCGTGCAGCCCGCGGCTAAAAGCGCCAGAGAGAGAACCGCTAGAACCGACGTCGATTTACGCATGAATCCTTCCCCAAGAAAATTACTGCTGTCCCAGATCTTTGAACGGCATCAGCCCGACCTTGTCGATGCCGGCGCCGTGTGCGATATCGATAACTTGAGCCACCCACTGATACTCGATATCCGGGTCGCCTTTGACGAACATGATGCGCTCGGCGCGCGTCTTGAAGATGTCTTCGAGACGCTTGCCCAGAGAGTTCATGTCAATGGGCTCGGTGTTGACAAGCATGCCATGGTCCTTGTTGATAGTGACCACAATGGTGCGTTCGTCGGCTGGAGTCACCGGCTCATTCGCCTTCGGGGGCTGTGGGATTAGCGCCTCCAGGCCTTTCGGCGTCAGGGGCGTAATCACCATAAAGATAATGATCAGCACCAGCAGCACGTCGATCATCGGCGTCATATTGATATCGGACTTAGGGCCGCCGCCCCCGCCCATTGACATTGCCATAAAATTGCTCCTTTAAGAAACTGAAACAAGCGCGTTCACACGATTGTGAACGCTGCACGCACGGGCCAAGAGGCGCCCCGCGCGCCACGAACTTACTTAATCCCCGGAAGGCGACTTCTTCTGGTTCGGATCTGCATTCGGACGCCGCGCATCCTGCATCTGCTCAGTCAACAAACCCAACTGGTCCACGCCGGCGGCTTGCAGGTTCGTCACCACGTCCAGCACTACCTGGTACTTTGCCCGCGTGTCGGCTTTCAAGAAGCACTCTTTGTCGGTGCGGTTGGAAAGCATGTCTTTCACTTTAGGGGCCAATTGGTCAGCGGCAACTTGATCCCGGCCAAGATATGTTTTGCCATCGCGCGTGACGGAGACCAGCACTGCGTCAGTGCGGTCGGCCGCCTGCATGGCGATCGGATTCCGCGTCTTGACCAAATCGATCGGAACGCCCTTCGACAACATGGGCGTGATCACCATGAAGATGATGAGCAACACGAGCATAACGTCCACCATGGGGGTGACGTTGATGTCCGACACCGCCTGCGGCGCGGTGTGTCTCAACATCGATTCTGAATCTTCCATGCCTACCATCGTGTGTCTCCAGTTCTATTTGAGCCCAAGGTATGGCGGGGAATTCCACTACGAAACTCCCCGCACCATCAACTCGCGGTTGAATCATTCACTCTCCGCTTCCTTACGGTCGCGGCTCTGTTTCAGCCAAACTGGCTCAGCTCTTGCGGGCCGCGCCGCGTTGGCTGCGCTTCAGGAAGTAATCGATCAACTCGGAACTGGAGTTGCCCATTTCCACGTCGAAGGCTTCGATTCTGCCGGTGAAATAGTTGTACGCCCACACCGCGGGCACGGCCACAAACAGACCGATAGCGGTGGTGACGAGAGCTTCGGAAATACCGCCGGCCACCGCGCCCAGACCAGTCGACTTCTGCGTCGAAATGCCTTGGAACGCGTTGATGATGCCGGCGACAGTGCCGAATAGACCCACGAACGGCGCAGACGAGGCGATAGTCGCCAAGCCGGAGACGCCGCGCTTCAACTCGGCGTGAACGATGGCTTCGGCGCGCTCCAGAGCGCGGTGGGAAGCTGCGATTTCTTCGCCGGGAATGTCGGTCGAAATCTGATGCGCCTGGAATTCCTGCAATCCAGCCACAACCACCTTCGCCAAGTGGCTTTTCTTGTACCGGTCGGCGATTTTGACGGCTTCATCCAGCTTGCCTTCGCGCAGCGCGCCGGCAACTGCCGGAGCGAACTGCCGGGACTGCTTCTTGGCCGCGTTGTAGGCCATGAAACGGTCGATCATGACGCCGATGGAGTACGCCGACATCAGGAACAACAGGATCACAACGCCTTTTGCCAAGCCGCCCATCTGGTTCCAGAGGTGGATCGGATCCCAACCCACACCGCTATCGTCGGGCGCCGCCTGTAGCATGAAGTACAGGGACCACGCCTTGTGAATATGCAAAGCCAACATTTTTCTTTTATCTCCTGCGAGTTGATTTTTGCTACCTTATATCCGGCGTTCAATCATGTGCGCCGGGTTACTACTGACTCAAAGTAAAGATGACATCAATGGTAGTACTGACCTTCACGGGCTGCTCATTGAGCATCGTCGGCTGGTAAACCCACTGCTTTACGGCGTCGAGAGCCGCCTGGCGAAGCAGGGGGTGCCCGCTGACCACCTTCAGTTCCTGAATATGTCCGTCTTCGCCGATGATGGCGGAGAGTTCTACGGTGCCGGAAATACGCGCGCTCTTGGCAATCTGCGGATAGACAGGCTGCGGATTGCGGACCAACTTGGCGTTCTGCACGCGGCCGCCGACCGGGATGATGCTGGGGCGCGGCGGCGGAGCTTTCTCAACCTTCTTGGGAGGCGGCGGAGCGGCCGTGGGCACGCCGCCTAGTATGCCGCCGAGCACGCCGCCGATAGCGCCGCCGGACACGCCACCGGGGACGCCGCCCGTCACGCCCAAGCTGGCGCTAGGGGCTTCGTCTTCCTGGATCTGCTTAATTTCTTTGGGGATGACTTTCGGCTGCATCAGTTTGCCGGCGTCCATCTGGCGGGGGATGACTTTCACCACTTTAGGAGGGGCCGCCGCAGGCGGGGGTGGAGGCGGCGGAGGCGGAGGAGGCGCGGTGATCAGCGCGCTCAATTGCGCTCCGGGCAGTTCGTCAAACCAGATCAACGGTATCATCACGCCGAAACCCAGCAGAAGGATCTGGATTCCGAACGAGGTCATCACCGTCCAGGTCGTAGCAGTCTTTCCAGTTTGTACAAATGTTTGTTCAAACATGAACGCGTTCTCCCTTTACGTCACCAGCGGCGAAGACCGCCGGCGCTACCTATTTGTACCGCCTTCATTGATGGCGGCGATCACGCCTCAGTTTTCCAAAGGGCCCTGAGCTACCCATTTAGCCAAATACCGCCTGCGCTGCCGGCTTGCCACTGGGCAAGCTAAAGCATACCCCACCTACTTAACTGCCTTGGCCGGGGTCTTCCGGCCGGCGTCCGTCCGCGCCAACGTAGGCGGAACCGGCGCCGTCTTCCTGCGCTTATCCGAATAATTATGCCAGAAGAGCACGATCGGGCTGGCTACAAAAACCGACGAATATGTTCCGACAGTGATTCCGCAAACCAGCGCGAACGAAAATCCATGCAGCACCGGGCCGCCGAAAATAAATAGCGCCAGCGCGGTGAGGAACGTCAGCCCGGAACTCATCACCGTCCGGCTCAAAGTCTGGTTCACCGCCGTGTTCATGACCTTTTCCAGCGGCTCGCGACGCGACATCTTCAAATTCTCACGAATGCGATCGAAGACGACAATCGTATCATTCATCGAGTAGCCGATGAGAGTCAATAGCGCCGCAACCACGGTCATGGAGATCTGCTCGTTAAAAATGGAGAAGAGCCCGATAGTGATGATGGTGTCGTGAAAGACCGCGATCACCGCGCCCACGCCATAAATCCATTCGAAGCGGAAGGCAATGTAGGCCAGCATTCCGGCCAGCGCATAAAGCGTAGCCAATAAGGCCTTCTGCTTCAGTTCCGCGCCCACCTTTGGGCCGACCATCTGCACCTGCTGCACGTGGTAAGGCGCCAGGTAGCCCTGCTGCTGGATGACATTGAGAATCTGCGGAGTCACGCCGGGCACGCCGCTCAACTCACTCAGGCTGCCGATCAATCCCGAGTGCTGCTTGTTGTAGTCCGCAATATTCGAGGCCAGAGTCTGCAATTGCTGCTCGTTCATCCCAATTCCGGCCTGCGAAAGCGGGTCGCGCAGCCGGTCCGCCAGCGCGTCATGACCCGCATTATTGAGATCGAGCTTGCCGTTGCCGGGCTGCCCGAAAGTCGCCACCAGCACTTGCTCCATGGCCGCACGATTGATGTTCAACACCTTCTCGTCCTGCAGCTCGGTGCCAATCTCGACTTCATTCTGCGTGGAAGGGTCGGTAATGGTCTGAACGCTAACCTCACCCTTGATCTGCGCCGAGTGCGAAAATGCGGCGCGGATTTTTTCGAGCGGCGGCGGATAGGCGAATTTGACCGTCATCAGAGCGCCACCCTTGAAATCAATGCCGTAGTTCAATCCACCCTTTGCGGCAATGCTGCTTAACCCAGCCACGGTCAAAATCAGTGAGGCAATGATGAACGGCCACTTCTTGCCTAGGAAATCATAATGCGTATTCTTAAATAATTCCATCGAACCTTGCCATGCTGGTTGGCCGTTTGATTATTGGACACCAGCTTGTTAAATTTTGTTCCCCGGATATCGCTCCCTCTCGGTCGCGGCTCCGTTTACTTCAGAAACTAGATGCTCAAAGCTTCCACCCGCTGCACGCCGGAGAGCTCGTAGTCGAAAATTGTGCGCGAAACGAATACCGCGGTGAACACGTTCGCCGCCAAGCCGATCATTAAAGTGACTGCAAAACCCTTTACCGGCCCTTCCCCGAACAAAAACAGGAAGGCGCACGATACCATCGTAGTGACATGGGTGTCCACAATGGTCCACCAAGCCTTGCCGAACCCGGCGTCCACGGCCGCCACCACCGACTTTCCGGTCCGGAGCTCTTCACGGATACGCTCGAAAATCAGCACGTTGGAATCGACCGCCATACCAATAGTGAGAATCACGCCCGCGATGCCCGGCAGCGTCAAAACCGCGCCAAAATAGGCAACCGCGGCCAATAGAATAATGGCGTTGAGTAGCAGCGCCAGCACCGCATTGATGCCGCTGCGCTTATAGTAGATCAGCATCACAGCGACCACCGCGATGAGGCCCACCAGGCCGGCCACAAAGCCTTCGTGGATGGAATCGGCGCCCAAAGATGGCCCGATGGTCCGTATCTCCAAATATTTGATGCTGGCCGGAAGCGAGCCGGAACGAAGGTATCGAGACAGGTCAACCGCTTCGTCCTGGCTGCCCAGACCGGTGATGCGTCCGGAATCTTCGATCTTGTTCTCAATAGTGGCCACGCTGACGGCCTCATTGTCGAGGACCACGGCCAGCTTATTGTTGACGTTGGCTTCGGTGTAGCGTCCGAAACGCTTGCCGGCATCCTGCGACAGGTTGAAAGCCGTCTCCCACTTGCCGAACTCACCCTGGCTGGGACGCGCGTTGCGCATCTCCTGCCCGCTGACAACGGGATTCTTGCCGACCAGATACCACTGCTCCCCCTCCATGCCGGCGCGGGTCTTGGCCTTCACCAGCTTGGTGTTTAGCGGCAGAATGCCGCCGTGCTGCGCCAGGGCGGCATCGCGGCTGGCGTAGGGACCATCCTTCACATCGTCGATCTCGAG
>Ga0302326_10033250_pt1 | contig 10249 bp, 8 predicted proteins | sample Palsa_T0_3_FD_202264 | JGI IMG/M metagenome (GOLD analysis project Ga0302326, IMG submission 202264) | Peat permafrost microbial communities from Stordalen Mire near Abisko, Sweden - Palsa_T0_3 | ecosystem: Environmental > Terrestrial > Soil > Palsa > Peat permafrost | place: Sweden: Abisko... | reverse complement strand
AACGATAAGGAATACTAGCGGGCTTCGTCCGAGTGGCCTGGATAGTCCCACGAGCACATCCCACCACCAAACGCTTTACGGTCAGTTGGAGCGAGTACAATATTTGGAGATTGGATGCTGATGTGAAGACCGCATTCGCTTTTGCACTCACCGCTTTCGTTTTTTCGGCCGTTACTTTTGCTCAACCCCAACAGCGCGACTTGCGTCTGGAGCCGATCCGGGTGCAAAAGAAGATCGCGCTCGTCATTGGTAACCAAGCATACCCAAAGAGCCCTTTACGGAACCCGATCAACGACGCGGCGGCCATCGCGCAGGCGCTCCGAGCGTTGCAGTTCGATGAGGTAATTGAGAGACGTGATCTCACGATGCGACGGATGCGGGCCGAGATCGACGGGTTCGCCGCCAAGTTACGACCGGGCGACCTGGCGTTCTTCTACTACGCCGGCCACGGCGTGCAGGCTAACGAACAGAACTATCTGATCCCGACGGATTTCGCGGGGACTTCGGAAGCCGATCTTCCTTACGAATCGTATCCCGCGTCGCAGGTACGGGACAAGCTGGAACAGAGCGGCGCGCGGATGCGGATACTAGTTCTGGATGCCTGCCGGAACAACCCATTCCGCACCAAGAGGGATGGGGCGAGGGGACTCTCGCCGATGGCGTCTTCGGTAGAGGGAACGTACATAGCTTACGCCACGGCTGACAACGGTGTGGCGGATGACAACCCAGCGGAAAGCAACGGACTGTTCACAAAGCAATTGCTAGCCGAGTTGCAAAAGCCTGGTCTTGACCTAAAGCAAATTTTCGAACGAGCTAAGGAAGACGTGTACGTCGCATCGGGGCGCAAGCAGCGTCCCTTTACCTACGATGGCGTGATCGGGCAATTCTACTTCATGGGGCCGGTGACGATTGTGAACAATCCGCTCGGCGCTTCATCCGATCTGGCTAGGAGGGAGGAAATTGAGTTCTGGGGTGGGATCGATAAGACCGACGCGGCATCATTGCAGATGTACTTACAGCGGTATCCGAACGGCACCTTCGCAGCGATTGCGCAGCGCGACTTGACGAGGATCTCGGAATCCGCGTCTTCGAAGACACCGGCAGCCCCCGGGGCCGCGCCCGTCATGGAACCGAAGAACACCCTCGTTCCACCGCTGGCGCGAAATGCCGACACGCCCGATTTCGTAGGTGTGAGCACGCTGGACACGCCAGTGATCGAGACGATCGCCGGCCGCGACTGGCAGTTTTCCGGAAACGGGATGCCGGCCCGACAGGTCCCGCTCGGATACGTATACGGCGTGGCATGCGATCGGGCCGGCAATCTCTACGCCACGGACTGGCTTGCCGGGTATCTGTTCAAAATCGACATAGCGGGCTTCCTCCACGTCCTGGTGGGCCCGGATTCGCCGCCAGGGAATCGTCCGATAAATCCGTATCTGGTGACTGTCGACCTGGATGGCGCGGTCTACTTCACTCAAGACGGCAATGTTCGCATCATGAAGCTGTCGCCGAACGGGAAGATGGAATCGGTGGCCGGAACTGGAAGGGCCGAGTTCGCCCCTGACGGTCGGCTTGCCAGGCAATCGCCGGTGAATGCCGTACGAAGTGTGGCCTTCGCACCCGATGGAACTATGGTATTCAGCGAACGATACCGCGTACGGCGTATCGACCGACAGGGTCTGCTGCAGACGATTGCGGGCAACGGCCTAGAGGGTTGTGGCGGTGACGGTGGGCCGGCGCAGGCTGCTACCCTGAACCTCCCGCAGCAAATGGCCTACGACGCCGCCGGTAATCTGCTCATCGCCGATCAAGGATGCGCAAGTATTCGCAAGGTAAGCCCCAATGGCATTATTTCTACCCTGGCCGGCCGAGACGTTCTGGGAGATCTTGGGCAACCGATCGGGCTGGCCGTCAACAGCCGGGGCGACGTTTTTGCGGCCTCCCTCGGCCGCATCTTCAGGATTCACGACAGAGCGCTTTCCGTGTTCGCAGGCACGGGGTCTCTCTCGATAGCCGATGCTTCAGGCGACGGTGGAGCTGCCATACAGGCAACTTTCGCCTCCTGGCAGTTGGCGGTCGATGCTCACGATAACCTGTTTTCAGGCGGGTGGGTATTTGGACACGTCAATAGAATCGACCCCGACGGAAAGTACACAATCGTTGCCGGCAACGGCCAATGGCGATTGACTACCGACGGAACCCCGGCCCGCGATGCATTGTTCCGGAATTTACAGCGTGTTGTGCTGGACGGAAATAGGAATGTTTTCCTACTCGATGCGCGTCAAAGCAATCGGATCTACCGAATCGACCGCAGCGGATCCATTAGCCGATTCGCAGGCGGCTTCGCCGGGCCCTACCGCGACAACGTGCCGGCGCGAGAGTCCTCGTTGGGCCTACCTTGGGGACTACGGGCGCGGCCGGACGGAACCGTCGTTTTCAGCGATGATCGGCATCGCGTCTACGAGGTCGGTACCGATGGCCAAATCCACGTCATTGCCGGGAACGGAAGGGCTGGCTACACTGGCGACGGAGGCCCGGCTTTAGAGGCCACGCTAAACAATCCGAACGGTCTTTGCCTCGATGCCGCCGGCGCCATTTATATTGCTGATACCGGCAGCCACCGAGTGCGGAAGGTAACTCCCGATGGCAAGATCAGTCTGGTAGCCGGCGATGGAATGGCCGGTTTTGCCGGCGATGGCGGACCAGCAGACCGGGCTTCGTTGAGAGCGCCAACCGGTGTGGAGATTGGTCCGGACGGCGCTCTATATATTGCCGACGCAGGCAATAATCGCGTGCGGCGGGTTTCGGGCGGAGTCATTACCACGATCGCTGGCAACGGCTCTAAGGATTTCGGAGGCGATGGCGGGTCCGCCCTGAATGCGGGTCTTTTCACACCCACCGAAATAGCGTTCGGACCCGACAGAAAGCTGTACGTGCTCGATGTGGATCACGCCCGAATCCGCCGCATCGATTTGGTTTCCGGAACGATTTCTACCGTCGCCGGCAACGGCGAGCCAACCGCGTCGGGAGACGGCGGACCACCGCTAGGCGCGGGACTCGGAGCTCCGCGGGGTCTCGCGATTGATTCCGCAGGCAATCTTTACGTGACCGACGTAAAGTCGGGTCGCTTACGGATCGTTCGACCGGCGCGAAACCGGATTTCTCTTCCCCCAGACTGAGCGGGTGCAAGATAAATAGCGATATTGGGGGATATCGTGGCGCGATTCCGGACCGCGCAAATGCTCGTGCTCAGCGTCGCGCCGCCTGCTACCCTGGTCGGACCCAAATGACAGACCTTCAACGTTCCCACTCCGAGCTCCGCGCGGCGGTGATCCTAGCACCAAGGAGATTTGCAACTCGATAGCTGCAGTGGTAGCCACGAAGTCACGTCTAGGCAACGCACAACGTCCGCGAATTTGGTCGCGTCGCCGGATTGAAGACTGGGCGATCCCGTAACTGATTGAGCCAACCACATGCCCCTCGGTCTGGGAGGCATAGAAGAGGGGCGGAGGGCGCGCGATCGTCAAAGGGCAGCATATAGCGACTTCCGGCAGGAATCCCACGCTCGCGGCTCTCAATCATTCCGCTATCTGTCAAATCAAGAGCCCGCCGGCAAATAACGCAACCGCATCCCCTCAGGTCCGAGTCGGGTACAAGCAAAACGATGCGGACGGCCCTACTATTAGCTCTGACTGGGGTCGGCCCAACCCGCGTTCTCTGCCAGTCCTCACACCCGTACCGGAGCGCCCAGCGTAAATTGCACTATCGCTTCGGCAGGAATAGTCACTGCCAGACGCGTCGCGACCACAGCCTTAGCGTTCGGGTCGGGATCTTCCAGCTTGCGGTGCTTATGATCCGCCTCATAGGTGGCGGCCGTCAACTCGATAGGGAAGCTCCGCCCGCTGAGATCGAGCGAGTCTAAGCCCAGCACCAGGCGTGCCCGTCCCTTCAGTATGCCGGCTTCATGATTCGCCAGAACATGACCTTTGAGGTGGGTGCCGGCGGGCACAACCACGTGGCCGTTCACCATGATCGAGTCGATCAGCGCGGCGGTGAACGCGTCGCCCGCTGAATTCCGCTCGGTGCTGAGAGCTTCGTTCACGCGGACCTTGAGCGTTGTTCCACTCGGAATCACAAAGCCCCCCACAGGAGTTTCAGGGATGACCCTGGGTATCCCGTCCTGCGACCATGCCACGCCCGCCAGCAAGGGTGCGATCCATAACCATTTGAACATGGGGTTACTTACCTCCCAGCCAACCCTAAGCAACCCATCTGCCAGTCGAAGGAGCGCGTTATTTATCCTTATCCGCGGCTGGCGGAATCTTCGTGCCCGAGAAGTCTCCCGTGATGTCATATGGCGCCACCGCCACGTCTCCCTTGATTTCGGTCTCGGAGCTGAACGCGCCCGTGTAAGTCAGGGTAAGAGTATCGCCGTTGTAGGGCAGCGAGTGCGCCCAGGTAATCTTCTCGCCCGTTATAGTCCCGGTAACCGGCCCCTCACCCGTCTCGCCTTTACACGTTCCCGTCAGTTTTTCGCCGTCCTGCTGGAAGGTGCAGGATGCTTCGTGGCTTTCGCCCGCCACGTTAATCGTGAGTTTCCAACTGCCGACGAGCGTTTTGTCGGCTGCCACGGCGGTTAGAGCCGCCAGAAGAACCAGAATGGACAATCGTTTCATGCGCTACCTCTTTCTCCGTTGACGACGGATAAGCTGGTATTTTAGCAACACGGCGGTTGTTCTGAGTTAAACCTGAGTTAAACTAGTGCCATGGAGTCCACCACCCCCTCCACCAATCGCCCTGCTCTCTTCGGCTCGGACTAGTTTCCCGCCCGCCGCAGCCTCGTCCCACAGCTTCCACAAATGAATAGGAGTTTCTTATGAGTAAGGCCATGGACTTGGTCCGGCAGGATCTTCCCCATTTGACCGGCCGCGTGCCCGGACCGCGGGCGCAAGCCATCATCGAGCGCGACGCAAGTGTCGTATCGCCGTCGTATACGCGCTGCTATCCGCTGGTAGCGGAGAGCGGTGAAGGCGCCATCGTCCAGGACGTCGACGGCAATCGCTTCCTCGATTTCAACGCCGGTATAGCGGTAGTGGCCACGGGGCACTGCCATCCGCGAGTGGTGGATGCCATCCAAAAACAGGCCGCCCGCCTGATCCATATGTCGGGCACCGATTTCTATTACCCGGAATTGGTGGCGCTGGCGGAAAAGCTGGCCGAGATCGCGCCCGGCGATGTGCCGCGCCGCGTTTCTTTCGGCAACTCCGGCGCGGAAGCCATCGAAGGCGCCATCAAGCTGGCGCGCTGGTCCACCAAACGCGACAAGATCATCGCCTTTTTCGGCAGTTTCCACGGCCGCACCCTCGGTGCGCTTTCGCTTACCGCCCGCAAATCGGTGCAGCGCGCCGGGTTCGGACCGCTGCTGCCGGGCGTGGTGCACGCGCCCTATCCCAACTGCTACCGCTGCCCGTTCGGCCAGCGCGAGGAGACCTGCGCGGTGGAATGCGTCCGGCACATCGAAGACGTTCTGCTGAAGACCATCGCGCCGGCCGAGGAGACGGCCGCCATCGTGGTGGAACCGGTGCAGGGCGAAGGCGGGTATGTCGTCCCCCCGAAGAAGTTCTTCGACGAGCTCACGCGCGTGGCGCAGGAAAACGGCATTCTGCTGGTGACCGATGAGGTCCAGTCAGGCATGGGCCGCACCGGAAAGATGTGGGCCAGCCAGCATTTCGATATGGTGCCGGACATCCTTGCCGTGGCCAAAGGGATCGCGAGCGGCATGCCGCTGGGGGCGACCGTTGCGCGCGCCGACCTGATGACATGGCCGCCGGGCGCGCACGCCTCCACCTTCGGCGGCAATCCCGTGGCTTGCGCCGCTGCCCTGGCCACCATCGCGCTGCTGGAAGAAAGCCTGGTGGAGAATGCCGCCCGCATGGGGCAGTATCTGCGCGATCGCATGAAGGACTGGCCGGCGCGCTTCCCCACTGTCGGCCAGGTTCGCGGCTTGGGTCTCATGATCGGGATCGAACTGGTGCGCGATCAATCCACCCGCGAGCGCGCTCCCGAACTGCGCGATCGTGTGGTCAACCGGGCATTCGAGCGCGGTCTTCTGGTGCTGGGCGCAGGCGAGAATACCATCCGCTTATGCCCGCCGCTGGTGATCACCCGCGATCAATGCGATTTCGCGCTGGAGACGTTGGAAACTTGTCTCGCAGAGGGATAGCACTGCTGCTGGCCGTTTGCGGCGCCGCCTCGCTCGAGGCGCAATCCGCGTCGCCACTGTTTCCGATGGCGAAGGGTACTACTTGGACGTACACTGGCACGGTCGGCATCCAGGGAAAAGATGCCAAGTTGGAGGAAATCCACTTATCGTGGCAGACAGAGGTAGTGGAGTCCGTCGACCGCGGACCAATGAAAGCAGCGCTGGTGCGTGGCGATCCGCGGGATTTCATCTGGTATTCGGGAGAGCCGGAGCATGGCTGTTATCTCGTGATCACAGTCGAGGATCGCGAACTGTACTTCCAGAATTCTCCGGCGTGCGTTCTGCCACCGGATCCTTCGCTGGCGCTCAGCCCGGAGAATCTTCGGCTCAAGCTGCCCGCTCGCGTGGGCGATATCTTTGCCGCCGACCCGGAACGGAAGAATGACGGCCGATACGCGTGGTGCGTCGAGTCGGTCAATCAAGTGAACTTTTCCGATGTCAAAGGTGTGCCCCAAGACCGGAACTTCGACACCTGTTTGCTCATGTACCGCACCAATCCGGACCACCAGATCGCCACGTACGTCCCCGGCATTGGATTGACGGAATACGTCTACTCCCACCATGGAACTCCCTCCGAAGTCCACATGAAGCTCGCCGAGTTCCACAGCACGGCCAAGTAACCCTGAGATATCATTGGGGCGTCATGGAGCTTTCCCGAAGACGTTTCGCTCATTTCGCGGGCGCCGCCGCGCTGGCTGGCCGTCAACTGCGCGGCCAGCAGGCGCCAATCACCGCGCAGCAGGTGATCGACCGCATTCAGATGGGCGGAGGCCCAAGCCCGGGCGACATTAAGGCCGGCGATCCCGCAACCCAAGTCAACGGCATCGCCACCACAGCGATGGCCACCATGGACGTCCTCAGCCGCGCCTCGAAGGAAAAAACCAACCTCGTCATCACGCTGGAGCCCGCCTTTTTCGGGCGCCTGGACGCCGCGATCTCCGACGATCCCGTGTATGCCGCCAAGCAGGAATTCATTCAGACGAACGGCCTGGTGGTATGGCGCTTCAACGATTCCTGGCGCGCTCGCAAGCCCGATCCGCTGGCGGCCGGCCTCGCCCAAACACTCGCCTGGACGAAGTATCAGGTGGCTGACGATCCCACGCGCTACGACCTTCCCGCCATGCCGCTCGCCGCGCTGGCCGCCGATCTGGCCAAGCGCCTCAATGCCCGGGCCGGCATCCGCGTGGTGGGCGATCCGCAGACCTCTGTGCGCCGCGTCGCCCTGTTGCCGGGCTCCTCACCGCTCGCCGCCACCATGAAGATTCTCCCCGAATGCGACGTCGTCATCGCCGGAGAGACGCGCGAGTGGGAATCGGTGGAGTATGCGCAGGATACCGTGGTGTCCGGGCGGAAGAAGGGATTTATCATGCTGGGACACGTGCTCTCCGAAGAGCCTGGCATGAAAGTTTGCGCCGATTGGCTGAAGAGCCTGGTCCCCGAAGTTCCAGTCCGCTGGCTGCCCTCCGGCGATCCCTATTGGAGGCCCGCCTAATGACCGCCAACGAAGTCGTTGAGCGAATCAAGAAGAATCTCGGCCTTCCCTGGAATGAGAAGACCTACCGCGACACTTTCAAGGTGGGCGATCCCAACACGGAAGTGAAAGGCATCGCCACCACCTTTATGGCGACGCTCGACCTGATCCAGCGCGCGCATGCCGCCGGCATGAATTTCGTCATCACTCACGAGCCGACCTTCTGGAGCGATCGCGATACCGTGAGCGACGTGGCGGACGACCCCATTTACAAGTTCAAAGTAGATTTTTGCGCGCGCAACAACATGGTGGTGTGGCGGTTCCACGATCACATTCACGCCCGCCAGCCCGACCTGATCTGGGTGGGACTCGCGCGTGCGCTCGGTTGGCAGCAAACCGCGGGCAGCCGCAATCGATTTACGTTCCCGCCGACCACGCTCGCGGCGCTCGCCACCGACGTACAGCGGCGCATGAACATTCGCGCCCTGCGCGTGGTCGGCGATCCGCGCGTCAAGGTAAGCAGCGCCGCCGTGGGCATGGGGTACAGCATTCCGCGCGTCGCGCCCGACGTCGATGTCGTGATCGGCGGCGAGAATCCCGAGGCGGGCGGACAGTTCGACGACACCGAATACGTCCTAGACGCCGCGTTTTTCGGGCGGACCAAGGGCGAAATCATCCTCGGGCACGCTATCTCCGAAGAGCCCGGCATGGAAGACTGCGCCAACTGGCTGCGCACTTTCGTCAGCGAGGTTCCCATCCAGTTCATTCGGGCGGGCGAACCCTTCTGGTCTCCGAAAGCATGAAGCGTTTCGCTCTTCTTCTGCTCGCCGCGACGCTGCAGGCTGCCACGCTGCGCTATTGGGTGCAGCCCTGTACGCGCCGGGAGAGCGGCTGCAAGACGGACGATCCGGAATTGGCGCAGTGGGCCATGGAAGCGTGGCAAACCGCGTCCGGCGGATCTTTGCGTCTCGAAAAGACGGCCGAGCGCGCGCAGGCCCACATCCGCGTCTATTGGGTCACGGGCAGCGATGGGCTCTACGGCGAGACGCGCATGATCGATGTCAACGGCGAGCGCGGCGCTGAGGTCTATGTGCTGCCGACGGTGGTCCCGCCCGGCGAGAAGGATCAGCTCCTGCGCGATGCCATCGTATACTTGACGTGCCTGCATGAGACCGGACATGCGCTCGGACTGGAGCACACCGCGAATTTCGCCGACATCATGTACAGCTTCCAATACGGCGGCGACATCCCGGAATATTTCGGCCGCTATCGCCGGCTGCTGGAATCGAGATCCGACATCCGTAAGCACTCCGGCATGTCCGCCGCCGACCGGCAGCGGGTGGCGGAGCGGTTCAAATAGTGGGGCGGACCCTCAAGCGCTAACCGGACCGTTTAGTTTAAGCGGCCGATGGCCTGCGCTGAGAGCGTGCCTTCAACGTCGATCGTGATGGTAATGGTGCGGGAGTTTCAAGCTGACGTGTCCATCGCCGCAACCGGCGTTTGCAGACGATCTGATCCTTCAGCCGCGGCCAGTCACGACGTCGATCTGCAGCTTGGGATCAGCGGCCGGGATCTCGGTTTCCGGCAGGCCTAATTCACGCCGGACGATGTTGGCTCCTTGCGCGATCGCGCTGGCTTTGTAGAATGCGATCTCGCGGTTGCAACCCTGACGGCCGAACCCACAGTCGCTGGACACTATCAGGCGCTCCGGCGGAATGTATTTCAGGGCCTTGCGAATTTCGATGGCCACCTCCTCCGGGCGATCCGCTTGCAACACGCGATGGCTTACCGCTCCGATGCAAATCTTTTTCTTCAGGTCGTGTTTGAAGGGCTCAAACAGCTCGATATCTTTCTGTTGGCGATCCTTCATCTCCAGCGTCCAGACATCGCCGCGGCAGCGTTCCAGATAAATCTCGATGGAGTTGGCATAGCTGGTGTCTTCCATCACACGCTGCATGTTGGGGTTCCCCCAGCAGGTGTGAATCCAGATCTCCACATCGTCGAGTCCCTGGACCTCGCGGTTGAAAGCATCGATCATGAACTTCACTTCATCGTGATTTTTACCGTACGTGTTCGCCATGAAGTGAAACGTTGGTTCTTCGATCTGGATGCAGCGGCAGCCCGCTTCACGCAGAGCCAGCAGCTCTTTGTTCATGGCTTCGGCCATATCCCAGATCACCTGGCGTTTGTCCTGGTAGTGAGGAGTGTGGATATCCAGGAACAGGGCCATCACTTGAGAACAGCATGTGCCGAACTTGACCGGCTTACGGGTCTTTCCCTGCGCGATGCGCCAGATCTTGGCATAGTCGAGCGGCCGATGCTCGATCTTTCCTACCACGTGCGGCCATCGCCACCCGGTATAGATCTCGTTCAGGAGCGTGCCCGGCGGATAGTGGAGCCACGGCGCGGTGGTCTCCTCCGGCTGGAGATGATCGCCCTCAAACCCGGCCCAGCGTTGCAAGGGATAGTGATGCCAGGCGCGCCCCGCCAAGTCCTCATCCACGTGAAGATCGCCG
>Ga0302326_10033248_pt1 | contig 10250 bp, 6 predicted proteins | sample Palsa_T0_3_FD_202264 | JGI IMG/M metagenome (GOLD analysis project Ga0302326, IMG submission 202264) | Peat permafrost microbial communities from Stordalen Mire near Abisko, Sweden - Palsa_T0_3 | ecosystem: Environmental > Terrestrial > Soil > Palsa > Peat permafrost | place: Sweden: Abisko... | reverse complement strand
GGCACCTTGTCGAGAAATCAAGGAGACCACAGGCATGAAGTTGTTTTCACGATCCTCGGCCGAAGGGCCGGGAAAGAGAAGGGGCCTAGCCGGTCGGCTGGCACTGAGCGTCGGTCTCCTTCTCCCCATTGCTGCCTCCTTTGGGGTGTTCGCGGCGGTGTTCAGCTCCGCCCCGGCATCGGCGTCTATTCCCGCCACCGAGGCGCCAGGGACCACGTACTTCCCGGTCACCCCAAACCGGATTGCTGACACTCGGGCCAACTCGGGCTTCCAGGGCGCCGGCGATACGCTGAGCAGCGGCCAGATCCTGACGATCCGCGTGGCTGGACTGCCGAGCGATGGCGTTCCGGCAACTGCCACCGCCGTGGTCCTCAACATCACCGCGGTCAACCCCAGCAGCGCCGGCTACCTGACCGCGTACGCGGCCGGACAGACCACCCCGTTCGCGTCGACGGTGAACTTCATCGCCGGCCAGACGATCGCCAATGAGGCGACGATCACCCTCGGGAACAACGGGGTCACCTCTGGGTACGTGAGCATCCTCAACCACGTCGGCCTCACCAATGTGGTGGTAGACGTCCAGGGCTACTACCTCCCAGGACCCACCGGTGCCTTCTACTTCCCGGTCAGCTACCCCAACCCGGTGACCGGAACCCTGGACAACGCCCCGATCCGGGTCCTCGACACCCGTCAGAACTCGGGTCAGCAGGATGCGGGTCAGACCCTCGGTCCGGACCAGCAGCTGACCTTCTACCCGGGCACGTCGTCCTTCGCGCCGAGCCTGACGCTGGTACCGAGCAACGCCACGGCAGTGGTGATCAACCTGACCGAAGCTGATTCCACGGCCGCGTCGTTCCTGACCGCGTGGGGCACCGGCATTGCTCAGCCGTTGGCGTCCGACGTCAACTTCTTGGCCGGCCAGACCATCGCCAACCGGGTGATCCTCCCGTACAACACGACCACGCAGACCGTCTCGGTCTACAACTGGGCCGGATCGACCGACGTGGTGGCTGACCTGGACGGGTACTTCTCCCCTGCTCCTCTCGAGCCCACCCTGTGCCCGGTGACCACCGCGGCGGCCAACCAGACGACGCTCTCGTTCACGGCGACCGGCGGCACGTTCACGCTCAACTACGGCGGGAACACCACCGGGACCATCCCCTACAACGCCTCGGCTGCAGCGGTCCTCAGTGACCTCCAGGCCGCGCCGACCTACTTCCCGACCACGGGTGTGTCGGCGACCGGCGGTCCGTTGGGCACGGCTCCGGTGGTCATCACCTACGCCTCGGGCGCCCTCACCATCACGGGCAACCTGGCCGGCCTCACCGGTGGCACCAACACCGTTACCACGGTGGCGCTGCCGGCGGTCTACCCGTCGACCTGCCCCGGTTTCTACCCAGGTAGCTACTACTACGGGTTGACAGCTCCGGCACGGATTGCCGACACCAGGGCCAACTCCGGTGAGCCGTACACGCTGTCGACCTTGGGTGCGTTGTCGATCCTCGACATCGACGTCCCGGGCGATGTGTGGGGCCCAGCGACCGGGTTCAACGCCCCGGCCAACGACGACGGAGTGGACATCAACGTGACGGTGACCAACACCACCGCGGCGTCGTTCCTGACCATCTTCCCGGCCCAGGGCGGTATCGGCCTGGCTCAGTTGACGACCTACCCCACCTCGGACATCAACTGGGTGCCGGGTTGGATCATCTCCAACGGGGACATCGTGACTGAGACTGCTTCCTTCCCCTTCAGCTCGATCGATGTCTTCAACTGGTCGGGCAACGTCGATGTGGTCGTGGATGTCTACGGCTACTACGCCCCAGTGTGACCTGATCCTTCCGGGCTAGCGCCCAGGAAGTACAGAAGTTCGAGAGCCCCGGTCCTTTGGGACCGGGGCTCTCGGCGTTTTCGGGGGAACGGCCTACCGCCGTACCACCACCGAGGTCGGGAGCAAACTGTGAGCCCATTAGGACTCAGTGGAAACACGCTCTAGCTGACGCAGCCACCAGGGAGACCGACCCAGCCGACGTTGCGCACACGACTAGGGACAATGGCGGTCATCCGGTCAGCGCAAGCGCATCGCCGTCCCGATCACCTGCGGCCGGTCAGCTCCCAGCGCTGCGGGATCCCAGAGCTGTGCCGCACCGTCCCCCTTGATTCCAAGACGATCAGGTGGGCCAGCGCCTCTCCCAACGCAGAGCGCTGCATCCAGAACGAGATCTCGTCCCACGGCCGGCTCCAGGTGAGCCCGATGGTGATCTCCCATGCCGTGGCCCCGGGGTGCTGGGCCAGGATGGCGGCGATCTCCGAGAGCCGGCCTTCATGGTGGTTGCGCAACTGCACGATCCGCTCGGCCAGCCCCCGGAACCGGTACTCGTGGGCCGGCAGGACCTCGCCGACATCGAGGGCGGCCACCTTGTCCAGAGCGTCGAGGAAGTCGGCCAACGGGTTGGAGGTCTGCTGGGGGTGGTAGGAGATATTGGGAGTGATCCTCGGCAGGACGTGATCGCCGGAGAGCAGGAGACGGCGGTCGGCGTCGTAGAAGCACAGGTGCCCGGGTGAGTGACCGGGCGTCCACACCGCTCTCAGGTTCCACCCCGAGATCTCCGGGCGGTCGCCGTCCTCGAGCAACACGTCGGGCAACACCGCGTGCACAAAGCCGCGCACCGGCATCGACGCGCCCCTCATCGAGTCGAGCGAGTCGACCGGGACACCACTCTCCAAGAGGTGGCCGCGCATGCGGGTCAGCAGGTCGTCCATCTGGACGTAGCGCTGCGGCAGGATCTCGGCGTCGGCCGGATGGAGCGCGATCCACGCCCCCGACGCCTCCCGGACCCGTCCGGCCAGGCCGTAGTGGTCCGGGTGGATGTGGGTCACCAGCACCGACTTCACGTCGCCGATCTCGTAGCCAGCCTTGCCCAGGCCACCGTTCAGCGCGTTCCAGGCCTCCTCGGTGTCCCATCCGGCGTCGATCATCGCCACGCCGTCGTCGAGCTCGAGCAGGTACACCAGGACGTAGCGCAACGAGTTCTGGGGTATCGGGACCGGGACCGACCACAGACCCGCGCCCAGGCTCTCGACCGGGGGGAGCACGTCGTCGTCCCACGCCTGCTTCTGCAGGGTGCCACTGATATCGATTGCGTCAAGATCTGCGTCCACGCCACCCCCGGGTCCGGACCGTTCGGTCATCGCAGGTCGGGCTCATGCTAATGACCTCGCGATCGGGTCCAGGTTGATCACGGGATCCGCCGGGCCAGGCACGAAAACAGGGCAGACAGGGCCCACTGGCTAGATTGGAGGATCTGATGGCGCGCTCGGAGCCAGCGGCGACGGTCCGAGACGAGCATCGGTCCAGCAACCACTCACGACACGCGTGATCACTTCCCCCAACGACGACGCGCCGCGACCGTTGCGCGCAGTGGACGCCAACCCTCTCGCAGCGATCGCCCGCCTGCACCGCTTGTGGCGCCTGTGCGCCCTGGGAATCGGGCTGGTCGGGGTCTTCGACCTGGTGACCTCGGTGCTCCCGCCGTCACGCCATCAGCTGACCTTCCTGCTGCGCTTCGCGCCACTGGTGGTGGCCCAGGGAGCGGCGGTGCTGCTCGCCGTGTGCGGGCTCGTCCTCCTGGCTCTCACCCGGGGCCTCCGGCGCGGCCAGCGCCAGGCGTGGGTGCTCTCCTGCGGTGTCCTCCTGCTGGCGGCGGTGCTCCACCTGGCCCGCGGGATCGACAGCGTCCAGTGCGCGCTGAGCCTGGCCCTGCTGGCCGTCTTGGTCGTCAAGAGGGGGGCCTTCGTCGCCAGCACCGATCACACGGCCAGGCGCTCGGGGGTGCTGCTGGTCATCGGTGGGCTGGCTGCGACGGTCGTGCTCTCGACGGCCTCGGTCGAGGTGTTCTTGGCCATCGATCGAGACGGCCGGAGGCTGCTCCCCCTCCACCTCGCCATCCTGGGCGTGGCCGAGCGGGTGGTGGGCGTGCAGACGGTGGCCTTTCCGGACCGGGTCAACCGGTTCCTCGCCCCCACCCTGTTGGGCGTGGGCCTGGCTCTCGCCGTCGTCGCCATCCTGGTCATCTCGCGGCCATTGGTCGACCGACGCCACCGGACGAGCGAGGGCTCGTACAACGAGGCCCGGCGTCTAGTCAGTCGTCACGGCGGCGGCACGCTCGACTACTTCGCCCTTCGGTACGACAAGCAGCACTACTTCGCCGACGAGACCCTCATCACCTATGCCGTCCACGGCGGGGTGTGCCTGGTGTCGCCCGATCCCATCGGTCCCCCGGCCGAGCGGGAGCGGGCATGGGCGGAGTTCTGCCGCTTCGCCGACGCCAGCGGTTGGATCGTCGCGGTGCTGGGTGCGGATGGTTCGTGGCTGCCCACCTACCGGGCCAGCGGCCTGGGCTCGCTCTACATCGGCGACGAGGCGATCGTCACGCTGCGCGACTTCGACCTCTCGGGCGGCCACAAAAAGGGTCTCCGACAGGCGGTCAACCGGATCGCCCGCCACGGCTACCAGGTGTCGTTCCACGACCCCCGCCACCTCGAACCGGCCCTGGCCCAGTCCTTGCGACTGCTCATGGAAGAGAGCCGCCGCGGTGAACGGGAGCGAGGGTTCTCTATGACTCTCGGTCGCCTGTTCGACCCGAACGACGCCGACCTGCTGCTGGCGGTGGCCCACAGCCCGGCCGGCGAACCGGTCGCGTTCTGCCAGTTCGTCCCCGCACCGGCGATCGACGGCTACTCCTTGGACCTCATGCGCCGCGACCGCGGTGACCACCCAAATGGGTTGATCGACTTTCTCATGGTGGCCACGATCGAGCACCTTCGGGCGCAGGGCAGGACCGCCTTGTGCCTCAACTTCGCCACGATGCGCAAGATCCTCGCCGGTGAGGCCGGCGACACGGTGGGCTTCCGCTTCCTCGGATGGGCCTTCCGTCGGCTGTCGCGTTCCATGCAGATCGAGTCGTTGTGGCGCTTCACCGCCAAGTACGACCCCGAGTGGGTCGGCCGCTACCTGGTGTTCGGGTCGGTGGAGCACGTGCTCTCGGTGGGGCTGGCCGTGGCCCGGGCCGAGTCGTTCTGGGAGCTTCCGGTCATCGGGCGCTACCTGCATCCGGGGCGCCAGAGCGTGCTTGGGCGAGCCCGCCCCGACACCCGCCCCAAGGCGGCCTGAGGCCCTCATGGCCACCGGAGACTCGGTGCTCTCCATCGGATCGCAGGGGTCGGTGCTCTCCATCGGATCGCAGGGGTCGGTGCTGTCCATCGGCTCGATCGGCTCGGCGCTCTCGATCGGCTCCATCGGCTCGTTCGCATCGCTCGGCTCGATCGGGTCCTTCGCCTCGGTGCTCTCCATCGGATCGGCCCTCAGCCTGGTCTCGGTGCTCTCCTTCCGGTCACGCTTCGCCTCGGGGGCCGGCCGGCGCTCGATCGTTCCGGTCACGCTTCCCTTCCCGCTCCGCCTCGCTCCGATGGTCCGACGGCGAACGATCCGTCCGAATGAGCAAGGGTGAGCGGATGAGGTCGTCGTGACCGACCGCCTGGAATACCTGAACGCCCGACTCCAGGGGCTCGGGACGACCATCTTCGCCGCCATGTCGGCGGTCGCCGAGGCCACCGGCTCGGTGAATCTCGGCCAGGGATTTCCCGACTACGACGGGCCGATCGAGGTGCTCGACGCGGCCGTGGCCGCGATCGGCCAGGGCCACAACCAGTACCCGCCCGGGCGGGGAATCCCGTCGCTGCGCGACGCGATCGCCCACCACCAGCGCCACTGGTACGGGCTCGACTACGACCCGGCCACCGAGATACTGGTCACCGCCGGTGCGACCGAGGCGCTGGCCGGCGCCATCCTGTCGCTGTGCGAGGTCGGCGACGAGGTGGTCATGTTCGAGCCCTACTACGACGCCTACCCGGCCCTGGTGGCGATGGCCGGGGCCACCCACCGGGTTGTGTGCCTATCCCCACCCACCTGGAGCTTCGACCCCGACGAGCTGCGACGGGCCATCACCGCCCGCACCCGGCTCATCATCGTGAACAGCCCCAACAACCCGACCGGCAAGGTCTTCGGGCGCGACGAGCTCGAGCTGATCGCGTCGGTCTGCCGCGACCATGACCTGATCGCCATCACCGACGAGGTGTACGAGCATCTGATCTTCGACGGCGCGCACCTCCCGCTGGCCGGATTCGAGGGCATGCGGGACCGGACCGTCACCATCTCGTCGGCCGGCAAGACCTTCTCGGTGACCGGATGGAAGATCGGTTGGGCCTGCGCGATCCCGCCGCTCATCGCAGCGGTGCAGACGGCCAAGCAGTTCTTGACCTACGCCGGCGGCACCCCGTTCCAACACGCCATCGCCGCCGGCCTGGCCCTGCCCGACGAGCGGCTGGCCGCGGTGGGCGACGACCTCCGCCAACGCCGCGACCTGTTCTGCCGCGGGTTGTCCGAACTCGGTTTCGACGTGCTGGCGCCGGCCAGCGGCTACTTCGCCACCACCGACATCGCCTCGTTGGGAGAGCGCGACGCCATGGCGTTCTGCAACGAGCTGCCCGAACGCTGTGGGGTGGTGGGCATCCCGACCCGGGTCTTCTACGACCACCCGGACCAGGCGGCCACCTTGGTCCGCTGGGCCTTCTGCAAAAGCACCCCGACGCTCGAAGAGGCCCTGCGCCGCCTGGCCAAGCTGTCGCCGGCCCGCTGAGCGGCGCCCCAGCCCGAAGACGGGCTCAGTCCGAAGAGGGACTCAGTTCGACGACGGGCTCAGGTCGTAGAGGGTGACCCCACCGACCACCTTGGCGGTGTAGTGGGACTCGACCCAGGAGGTGATGGCCGAGGAGTCCGCTGACTCCTGGGAACCAGGGACGGTCGCGGCGCGCTTCGCCGTGGTCGAGCCACCAGCGACGGTCGTGGCGTGCTTCGCCGTGGTCGAGCCACCACCGAAGGCCGCGAACCCGCCAGCGAACCTGGCCCCGAACCCGCCACCCAATCCGCCACCGGCGATGAAGTAGTGGACCTTGCCCTCGGACACCAGTTTCTTGAACGTGGCCAGGGACGGGTCGGGATCGGTGCCGTTGAAGCCACCGATCGCCATCACCGGATCCCCGGTCCCGAGTTGGTAGCCGGCCGCGGTGTTGGCGCCGACGGCCGCCGCGACCCACGTGTAGCTGCTCGCGTCGGCCTGCAGCGTCTTCACCAACGCCGCGCTCGGCGTGGAGGCGTTGAGGAGCCCGCCGGCGCCTCCCCCTCCTCCACCGCCACCGAGGCCACCGGCGCCACCGGCGCCACCGACACCCGCCCCGGCCGGGCCGGCCGAACCGGGAGCGAAGGACGGCGGCGCCCCGGGCCCCACCCCTGCCGGTGGCGTGAACCGGCCGGCGCCAGCACCGGGCGTGAAGCCCGGACGACCCGCGAACCCGCCGGCCCGTCCGGGGCCGCCGAAGCCGCCCAGCAAGGCGGCGGTGCTGGTGGGGCCGGCCGTCGGGATCGCACCCGATTGGGAGGTCGCCACGGTGTCGAGGGTGAAGGCGAGCGGGCCGGCCAGCGCCACCCCGATGCCCACCAGCGCGACCGCCCGGCGGACGCTGCGCCCGACCAGCGGTGCGGCCAGGATGCCGAGAGCGACCACGATGCCCGCCGCCAGCACGGTGAAGCGCAACCACGGGAACCAGCCCGGCGTGCGGCCGAGCAGCGCGTAGGCCCACCACGCGGTGAGTGCGGTGGCCACGGCCAGAGCGGCCCGGGCGAACCACTGGTGCCTGCGCCGCCACAGCTCGACCGCGCCCATCCCGACCAGCGCACCGATCGCGGGAGCGAGAGCGACGGTGTAGTAGGGGTGGATGATCCCCTGGCCGAAGCTGAACACCGCCGCGGTGACGATGAGCCAGCCTCCCCACAAGATGAAGGCGGCCCGGGTGCGATCCTGACGCGGTGCCCGGCGGGTCAGCCAGAGGACGGCGACCAGCGCCACCAGCGCGGCCGGGATCAACCAGGAGGCCTGGGTGCCGAAGGTCGAGTTGAACATGCGGGTCCAGCCGGTGGGGCCCCACATGGACGTCCCCGACCGGCCGCCGCCGACACTTCCGGCCTCGCTGCCGGTGAGGCGGCCGAATCCGTTGTACCCGAAGATGAGGTTGAACTCGCTGTTGTCCTGGGAGCCGCCGATATAGGGGCGGTCGGCGGCCGGGGTGAGCTGCACGGCGGCCACCCACCAACCGGCCGCCACCACCATGGCGGCGCCGCCGGCCAGCAGCTGGAGGATCCGACGCCCGAGCTTGGGCGGGCCGGCCCACAGGTAGACGAGACCGATGGCCGGGATGACGAGGAAGGCCTGGAGCATCTTGGTGATGAACCCGAATCCGACGCAGGTCCCGGCGAGCACCAGCCACCAGGTGTTCCCCCGCTCGAGCGCCTGCACGGTCGCGTAGGCGGCGATGACGAGCAGCAGGACCAAGAGCGCGTCGGGGTTGTTGTACCGGAACATGAGCGCCGCCACCGGGGTGAGCGCGAGCACCGCGCCCGCCAGCAGGCCGGCGGCGGGCGAGAACCACCGTTTGACGGTCGAGTACAGGATCCCAACGGCCGCCACACCCTCGAGCGCCTGGGGCACCAGGATGCTCCAGGAGTTGAGCCCGAACATCCGCGCCGAGAGCTCCATGATCCAGAGCGACGCCGGGGGCTTGTCGACGGTGATGAAGTTCGACGCGTCGAAGGACCCGAAGAAGAAGGCCTTCCACGACTTGGTGCCGGCCTGGACCGCCGCCGAATAGAAGGAGTTGGCCCAACCCTGGGCCGACAGGTCCCAGAGATAGAGGCCGGCGGTCACGGCCAAGAGCACCAGCAGGCCGGGACGCGCCCACGCCGGGTCGTCGGGCCCACCGCGCACGAAGCGCTTGGGCCACGAATACCGGGCCGGTTGTGCCGGGCCGTCGGCCGACGGTTCGATTGGCGGCGCCTCGGCGGCGGGCGACTCGATCGGGGGGGCGATGGTCATGTCGATCAGGCTCCTCGGGGCAGATCAGTGGACGTCGATGAGTTGGCGGCCGCCGCGTCGGGGCGGGTCGTGCGATACCTCGGACGGAAGACCCAGGTGCGGAGCCACCAGAAGCGGGCCAACCCGGCCAGCCCGCTGGCCAGGGTGACGGCGACCAGTGCGGCCGGCAGGGACGAACGGTCCATGGCCATGGCGATGGCCAGCGCACCGGTGGTGACGGCCAGGCCGATCCCGATCAGGGCCGAGGTCTCGAGCAGCACGCGCCACCGGTCGGCGTGCGGCTTGCCACGAGCGGCCAGCCGGCGGTGCACGGCCGCATTGGCCACCCCGCAGCCGATCACCGACAGCGTGTTGGCGGCGAACCCGCCGACCAGTGGCCACAGCAGCGCGAACACGCCGAGGTAGGCCAGCGTGCTGAACAACCCCACGCCGGCGAAACGCAGCAGCTCGGCCGAGGTGGCCTGGTCCGCGGGGCGGCGGGCGGTTGCCTGGGCGGCCCCGGGGTGGCGAAACATGCGCCACACGCCGCGCAGGTCGTTGCGGATGGTGCGGGCGATGTCGACCCGGGAATCGGGGTCGTCGACCCAATCGACCGGTACCTCGTGGATCCGCAATCCCACCCGCTCGGCCACCACCAAAAGCTCGGTGTCGAAGAACCACTCTTCGTCTTGGATCAAGGGAAGCAGACGGGTGGCGACATCTCGCCGAAGGGCCTTGAACCCGCACTGGGCATCGCTGAACCGGCCCCGCAGGGTCAGGTGCAACAGCGAGTTGTAGCAGCGGGAGATGATCTCTCGGACCGGGCCTCGCACCACCCGTGCCCCCGGCGCCAGCCGGGTGCCGATGGCGATGTCGCTGTGGCCCGAGACGAGCGGCGCCACCAACGGCAACAGCGCGTCGAGGCCGGTCGACAGGTCGACGTCGAGATAGGCCACCACCGCAGCGTCGCTGGCCGACCAGGCTGCCCGCAGGGCCCGTCCGCGGCCCTTTTCGTCCAGGTGGATCGCCCGCACGCCGGACAAGGAGTTGGCCAACGCCGCCGCCTTCTCCCACGTGCCGTCGGTGCTGGCGTTGTCCGCGATGGTGATCCGCGCGGTGAGCGGGAACCCGTCATGCACGAAGTCGTGCAGGGCCCGCACGCTCGATTCGATCTGGGCCGCCTCGTTGTAGACGGGGACCACGATGTCGACGTCGGGGGCCCGGTGCCGCGCGGGACCGTCGGGGCGGGACAGCTCGATCACGCTCATGGGGGCTATCGTCCCC
>Ga0302326_10033245_pt1 | contig 10250 bp, 11 predicted proteins | sample Palsa_T0_3_FD_202264 | JGI IMG/M metagenome (GOLD analysis project Ga0302326, IMG submission 202264) | Peat permafrost microbial communities from Stordalen Mire near Abisko, Sweden - Palsa_T0_3 | ecosystem: Environmental > Terrestrial > Soil > Palsa > Peat permafrost | place: Sweden: Abisko... | reverse complement strand
CCGCTCGTTTTATACCGAACGAAGCGAAAAATCTTTCCCATGTGCGACAGCGGTGAACCATGCGTCAGGTGGCCTCCGTGTGAGAGATCCATAGCCAGGATCGTCTCGCCAGGTTTGAGAAGGCCGAGATAGACAGCTTGATTCATCGGCGACCCACTGAGCGGTTGCACGTTAGCGTGCTCGGCACGAAACACAGTCTTTGCGCGCTCGATTGCGAGCCGCTCGATGGTGTCGTAGTGCTGCTGTCCTGCGTAATAGCGACGACCGGGATAGCCTTCAGCGTATTTATCCGTCAGCACAGACGCGTTCGTCGCGAGCACCTCCGGATGCGTGTAATTCTCTGAGGCTATGAGATCGAGGGTGTCGGTCTGACGGCATTCCTCGGCAAGAATGGCACGAGCTATTTCCGGATCAAATTGAAGGAGCGCAGATTCTTGCAATGACATAGAGCCTCCTGGGCACGTGCTTTCAACGCGGAAACACGGATGCCCAGGCGCGCGGCAAGATTCTTCACAGGCTCCCTGCTCGTGAACTCGAGCGATTTGCGCCAGTAACCTGCGGCCTGAGTAAGGTACAGATGACGGGACGACCTAGCAAGTCTGAAAGGCCGATATGAATTCGCCGCCGGCGTGCGCGCTTCATCTTGACTGCGCGAGATCAGGCGCCAAGGGGAGCGGCTCCCACAATGTCTGCGTCAGCGCGACACCTCCCGGTAAAGTTAGCAGGAGTATGAGCGTTAGTCTGAATCTAACGTGCCGCGCCGGATCGGCGCCGTGAAGCAAGAGGCGCCTTCTCACTTACTTTCCTCGCCGCGGCTACTCGACTTTGAGGACGACCCGGAACCGTGCTTTCCCGCTCATCATTCGGTCGTACGCTGCCTGGGCTTGCTCGAGCGGGTAAATCTCATTCATCGAAGCGATTTTGTGCCGTTGGCTAAAGAGCAGCGTGTCTTCCGAATCCACACCGGTGCCGGAATACCAGCCCTTGATGGCTGCACGCTTGCGCAAGAGCTCGAGCGAATCGACTGTTAGGGCGCCAACCGCTCCGATCACCATCATCGTGCCGTTCAAGCCGAGTCCGCCTACGATCGCCTGCATGGCTGCTGCATCCGTCACCGTGGCGAGGATCGCGCGGGCTCCGCCCAGATTGCGCAGTGCGGCGGCCGGATCTCCCGCGGAGCTGTCGATGTAATCACGCGCTCCCAGCGAGAGCGCAAGCTGTTCCTTATCGCGGCCACGATTTACCGCGACCACACGAAATCCCAGACGGGCCGCAAACTGAATCCCTAAATGACCTAAGCCGCCCACGCCGTGAACGGCCACGAGGTCGCCGGGACCGGCACCGCAGTGGCGTAGTGCATTGAATGTCGTAATTCCTGCGCAGAGCAGCGGCGCAGACTCCACAGCGTCCAGTTCAACGGGCACGTGCGCCAGTGCGGTGACGTGAGCCAGCATGTGCGTTGCATAACCGCCATCGCGGCTCACGCCGGTCGCACCCTGAATGTTCTCGCAGGCAAACAAATTGCCCTGACGACATGGTATGCAGTAGCCGCAGTTGCCGGGGAACCAGCCGACTCCCACACGCGTACCGGTCTGCCAGCCCTCGACATCGGGGCCGACGGCCTCCAATGTGCCAATTACTTCGTGGCCCGGAATCCGAGGGTACTTGAGCCCGGGCATATGCCCCTGTACCGTCAGAGAATCGCTGTGACAAACACCGCACGCCTGAACACGGATGCGTACCTCGTGACGCCCCGGTTCCGGGACATCGCGCTCTTCCAGCCGCAGCTTTGCATCCCCAGCGGGAACGATCATTGCGCGCATTTTTGGCATGATTCCTCCCGTGCGTTTAACGTCACGGCAAGCCGAGTGAGCAAGCTACATTCCGCTTCCACGTCTGTCCACCTCGGCGAATTTCTCCTGCGGAGCGTAATTCCTGGAGCTAACAATGTCAGCCTACATCCTCGCCAAAGTCGAGATCACGGATCACGCCGCCTATGAGGAGTACCGACGGCGCGTGCCCGCCGTCACCGCAGCATACGGGGGTCGCTACCTCGCGCGCGGCGGCGCTGTCCAACGCCTCGAGGGCGATGAGCCGATCCACCGGCTGGTGATTCTTGAATTTCCAAACATGGAACAGCTAACGGCATTTTATAACTCCCCGGAGTACCGGGCATTGCTGATCATGCGTCAAGGCGCCGCGAAATCAAATCTGCTTGCCATCGAGGGCGTGTGAGTGCCTCGCCGACTCATCCGCTGTGACATACTGTTGCGTCCAAAACTGATGACAAGGGAAGTATTCACAATGCGAAAAATGCTTATCGCACTGGTCCTGGGTGCGTTGGCGGCTGGACCGGCTGCAGCTTCTGAGAAAACAGATGTCATGGCCGTCCTGCATCAATTCGTAGACGCCTTCAATAAGGGCGATATGAATGCTGTGCTGGCAGATTGTGCCGACATGACATCCCTGATCGACGACCTGCCGCCCCACGAATGGCACGGCACGGGGGCTTGCAGCAAGTGGTCGAGCGACTTCGACGCTTTCACCAAAGCGAACGAAATCATTGCTGAGGTCGTCACCCTCGGCAAGCCCCGGCACATCGACATCACAGGTGATCGTGCTTATGTCGTCGTCTCTGCCGGTTATACCTTCAAGGTGAAGGGAAAGCCGATGAAGCAGACCGGTTCGATCATTACAGTTGCCCTGCAGAAAGGTGCCTCCGGCTGGCATATGACCGGATGGGCATGGAGCGACGGCATTGAGACTGAAGTGAAGTAAAGGGCCCTTGGCGTGCGGACTGGCCCATCGCGTGGCGCCCTATGCCAGCAATTCTTTCGCGTGAGCCCAAAAGTGCTGCACCAGTTGGCCCGCTGGTTCCGATTTCGCGAGACTCGCGGCCTGACCGGCCCAGGCCTGCATGCGCTGCACCTCACCGCTTTTGTGGGCAGCAGCGCGCATCCTTGCGGTCAAGCCGCGCTGAACCGGATAGGGTGCAGGCGGTGGTGCATCCGGGGCCAAGGCAGCGAGCACATAGTCGGTGGCAATGCTACGGCCCGCACGGCCACTGAAGACGCGGCTGAGCACGGTATCTTCCGGTGCGGTCCTCGCCAGGGCCTGCGCCCATGCGGGGTGAATCTGCGCCTCCGGACAACGTAGGAAACCTGTGCCGATTTGCGCTGCGCTCGCCCCGAGCGCGAGGGCTGCAGCAACGCCGCGTCCATCGGCAATTCCGCCGGTTGCCACCACTGGTAAGTGCACGGCCTCAAGGATCGACGGGAGCAGCGCGAACAGCCCGATCTGTTGGCGCTCCGCCAGGGCAGCGTCGAAGCAGCCGCGATGCCCTCCCGCCTCCATGCCTTGGGCTACGACCACGTCCGCACCGGCCGCTTCGGCTAAGCGCGCTTCCCCGACGGTCGAGACGTTGGCGAACCAAGCCACGCCGCTTTCCTTGATTCTTGCGACGAACTTGGGCGGATACAGCCCCATGACCGATGAGACGATCGGCGGCCGAGCGATCAACAGTGCCTCGCATTGCGCGGCGAAATCCGGCGGCGTGGCATCGCCTGCGTCCGGCAAAACGGCTGGCCCCCAGGTACCCAGGAACTCACGGACGCGTGCCTCGTGTACGGCATCGCGTCTGGGTGCAGGATCGGGAATCCAAAGGTTCAGGTTGAACGCGCCGTTGCTCTGGGCACGCACGTCGGCAGCCCAGCGAATGATCTCCTCAGGCTGCATCAGGAGGGCTCCGCACGACCCAAGGCCCCCCGCGTTTGCCACGGCGATGGATAGGACGGGCGCACTGACTCCTGCCATGGGTGCGAGCAAAATAGGCACCCGCAGTCCAAAGCGCTCACAGAAGCTCGCCGCGCGTGCGAGAGTTGGACTCATCCGATGCTCAGTCAAACCACCCGAGATCCTTGGTATCCGGCATCGCAAACGGCTTGTCAAAGAAGTCGAGCACCGTTCTATTGAAACGCGTCGGATCCTGCGCCGGAATCATGTGAGTTGCGCCGGGAAAGATCGCCAGCTGTGACTTCGGGACGGCGTGGAATATGCTGAGCGTGTGCTCGTCGCGGATCACATCGCGATCAGCGGCCATGACCAGCGTCGGAACTTGGATGGTGGCCAAATCACTCAGCGGTATGTGCGGCTGAGTTCCCAATAGGCTGAGAAATTGCAACTGTAGTTGCAGCCGCTTTGGATCATGACTAGTCGCAAGCTGCGCCATGATTCGGTTACGCACCCGTACGATACCATCCACGGCCCATGGATATGCGGCTTCCGGTTGCAGGTTCGCGCCCATCACCGCCAGCATCCCGACCTTTTCCGGGTGATGGATCGTCAAGAGCAGGCCGATGATGCCACCATCGCTCCAGCCCAAGACTTTGACGTGATCGAGCATCAGGTGATCGAGAAGAGCATTGGCATCCTCGCTCATCTGTTCGTAGCTTACCCCTTGAAATTCCTGATCGATCCACCGTTTCCGTGAATCAGCAACAGTGGCGCACCCTCGCCATAAGTTTCGTAATAGAAGCGGTTGTCGTTGAACTCGAAGGTGTTGCCAGCGGCGGGACTGTTGCCAAATTCCCGGGCGGCCAAGTAGGTTGCTGCCACGGCTGGTGCGCAACTGAAGACCGTGGCAAGCGCGGCGATTGCCACGAGCATTCGCATATTCACAATCTCCCTACGCCGGCTTGATTCACCGGTCTTTGCATGTTCCTATTATCACGCAATAGCCACCAAGCCAGCGCGGCCCGAAACAGGATGCCTCAACGGCCGCTATGCGGCAAGCTGAAGCGCAATAGTCCCGCGCACAAGAGTTCGATCGTTGGGAGGTCGCTGCGATGAAAGCCATTCAGATGCACGGATACGGAGGCGTGGAGCAACTTCGCTATGAGGAAGTGCCGACGCCCATCCCGGGACCGAATGAAGTGCTGGTTAAGCTCGCAGCCACGAGTATCAATCCCATCGATTGGAAAATCCGGCGCGGGGATCGAAAGGCCACCATGACGCCGCAGTTCCCGGTGATACTCGGCCGCGACGTCGCCGGTGAAGTCAGCGTGGCCGGAGCTGCGGCTGCAACCTTCAGGGTCGGCCAGAAGGTAATGGCGCTGGGCAATCGCACCTATGCCGAATTCGTGACCGTACCGAGCGCGGTGCTGGCGCCAGTACCCGAGGGACTGGATATCGAACAGGCTGGCGCACTGCCTCTGGTTGTTTCCACCGGAGCAGAGCTCATGGAGCGCATCGGACCGCAGCACGGCGACACCGTGCTGGTGACAGGCGCGCTTGGAGGGGTTGCACGCACGGCCGTATATGTCGCCCTCGAACGCGGAGCGCGCGTTATCGTCGGCGTGCGGGCAAACCAGAAGCAGCAAGCTCAAGCGCTGCAGGCCGCGCAGATCGTCGCGCTCGATTCAGATGACGAGATCGGCGCGCTACCGCAGCTCGATGCGATCGCCGACACCGTGGGTGGAGAGGTTATCGGCAAGCTGCTCGCGAAGCTCAAGCGCGGCGGCGTGCTCGGCTCGGTGCTCGGAAAGCCCAAGGCCGCCGAGGGCAAGGACATTCGCGTCGAGGTGTTCGGTGTACAGCCCGACGCGATGCGGCTCGCCCGCATGGCTGAGGCGGTCCGAAGTGGCAAGCTCGCGATTCCGATCGCCAGGAAATTCAGACTGAGCGAGGCCGCCGCTGCGCAACAGCTGGCGGAGACCGGCCACGTCCATGGCAAAGTAGTGCTCGTCCCGTAACCGGTGTTGCCCAGCGCCGCATTGCGCATGCCTCATGCGCGATCAATTCGCCCCGAATAGCATCCGCGCTTTGCATTGTGAGCGTGAATGTATGCAACATGAGCGGACGCGAAAAAGCGGGCGATGAGGTCCTCGACGTGCTGTCCATCCACCACATCGGCATCCAACATCATCCCCTCGATATCATAGGCACGCAGGGACAATAGTCGCGTGCGCATGACCTCTGGAACTTCGGCCACCCGGTCGTAGATATTTTCGGCGCCTTCTCTGACAAATATTGCGTGAGTAGCCCGATACGGCGTATCGGCGGGCTGGCAAACGTGATTGAGTAACAAGAGTTTCTCACCGACCAAAGCGTCACGCATCTCGATGCGGTCTGGGAAGCCAGGCTGCTTGTCAGCGATGTAGCGCTTGACTCCATGTTGCGCAAGTTCTTGGTCGCTCAGACCATACAGATGGCGGAAGAGCTCTGGGGAAAGGCCCCTAATGCGGAAACCCATAAAAACTCCCAATCTCAATGGTATTTATCAAGGTATCCAAGTTAGGTCATCAGCGCGCTCCGATTCTTGCTGTTCTATTCTCGCTGACGGATCTCAACGACTTTAACCGCCTGCACGGCAAAATTGCGCTGGGCTTTCGTCACTGACGTTGCTTGTGGATGCACCCATTTGCACAACGAACTCCGAGACGCCGATGTGGTTTCTGGAATGAGGATCCCAGTCATATGTCCAGCCCATGCCGGTCCAGGGGAACCCGAATTCTAAAGTTCCACCGCTGGAGATGGCTGTGCGATGGGAATACCAAAACTGCTGCAAAAGAAAACGCGCCGTCTCCTGAGCAAGATTGGGATCCAGTGAGGTCCCGCCAATACATCGTGGATGGTTCGGGACCGAGCGATCCACCCCACCCGGGCAAGGACGAAAGATGAGATTCTGCGAAATTTCGAATGTATACACGTGCCAACGCTTGCCGGGGTTCGCAGTGATCTGCGGCGGCAATCCCAGAAGCTCCTCCAAAAATAAGACAGAATTGGATTTTCCGTGACACAGGGAGCGGACCTGGGCGGTGGGAGCGACCCAGTTGTACTGTGTCACAGTGTCGAGCGCGGGGTCGTCGGTGAAGGTACTGACCAAAGCTGCGCTGGCGTCCCCGAACGACCACAGCGGGATGTTCCAATCTGCGTGTCGAACGGCCGCCTCCTCAATCGCATGCTGATATTGCTTTTGCAATTGCTCAGACTTGGCGGCCTCAGCGTGAGGCTGAATCGCGCACGCACCAAGGGATAGACAGGCGCATACCATCCAGACTGTCTTATATCGACTAGTATCTGTGCACATATCGCCAACCTGGGCACGTCTCGAGATGGACGCATGCTGACACTAAATCGTGCCCCATCGAACGAGCAAGCGGCAACTATGTGGGCGAGTCGGCCCAACGCAGCGGGGCGACCTTCTGCACCATGAGCAACCAGCCGATCAGGCCGAAGGCGCTGACCGCCGCGGCGATCTCGAACGCGAGTGTGAACTGACCGGTTCGGTCGACGAGGACGCCGGTAACGAGCGGGGCCACGAAGCCGGGCAATCCACCGAAGGCATTTTGGATGCCCACCCACCGTCCGCAGGCGCTGGGCCCCGCGATGATCTGCGGGATCGCAAACAGACCCGGCGATGCCACGCCGACGATGACCTCAAAGACGAACAGCGTTGCGATCGAGCCGCTGGTCGGCAGTAGCACCATACCCGCCATGCAGATGATGGCGGCAATGTGGAACAGCGCCATCAGGCTCTTGTACATCACCGTTGGGCTTGCGCCGGCCATGATCCGGCGATCGGTTAACCAACCCATCCACAGCGCGGCGACCGCGTTGAGCAAATATGCCCACGATGCAGTCCACGCCATGGACTCGATCGAGAGGCCGCGTGCCTTCACGAGGTAATACGGCAACCAGGCAAGAATGAAGTAGAAGCTATAGTTGGCCGAGAACATGCCGAGGCATGCACCCCAGAGCGAGCGCTGACGCAGGATCTGTCGCAAAGACGGTGGCCGCAGCGAGGGTTCCGCCGCGGCCACCGACTTTGGAACCACGACGCGACTCCAGGGCAAGAGCCAGAGCAGCGAGACGCAGCCGAAGACGATGAACACCGGCCGCCAGCCGTAGACCGCCATCATGAGGCCGCCGACGAACGTGCCGACGACGGGCCCAAGCAGGTAGCCGAAGCTGAGCCAGCCGTTGGCGAGACCCAGCTTGCTGATATCCAGCGCGTTCGCGAACACCTTGCAGGCCGACGGGAACGCGGGGCTTTCCCCCAGCCCGAGCAACAGACGCAGCGCCAGAATGGCGGCGAAGCCGTTGGCGAACCCGGTGGCCAGCGTAGCGATCGACCAAACGACCACGCCGAGTGCCAGCATCCGCGGCGCACCGTAACGCTCGACCAGCCAACTGACCGGAGCCATGACGAGGACATAGCCGTAGTAGAACGCCGACAACAGGATGCCGAGCTGGCTCGCGCTCAGATGCAGCTCATCCTGCATCAGGGGCGCTGCCGTCGCGAGCGTGCCCCGGTCGACGTAGGTGATGAACAAGGCAGTCGAGACGAGAAACACGAGCGTCGCAGGCGACGTCGCGGCGCGGGCCGGGGGGAGTCTGGAGTTCTTATTCATCGTCGCCTCACCGGATCGCGCACCACCGCATGGGTAATGCTGAGAGATGATTGCCGATGGCGGTGGGACTGGCAACCACGTCAATCAAGCGCGCGTTGGCCCGTCGACGCTTATAGCGCAGCCCTGTCCGAAGCAGTCAGTTGGAAGTGGGTACTTTTAGGTGCAACATTTAGATTCGCATGAACGACGGCGACAATAACTACTGGTTTCGAGCCAAGCGCTATGGGTGGGGCTGGGGATTACCGATCACCTGGCAGGGCTGGGTCGTGTTTGTGGTCTGGTTTGCCGTTTTCATTTCTGCGATGCGCTATTTAATTCCCCGTCGAACAGTCCTGTTTCTCATCTTCACACTCGTGATGAGCCTTTTGTTATTGGCAATCTGCTACAAAAAAGGCGAGCCACCGCGCTGGCGCTGGGGAGAGCGCGACGAGTAATGCCAACGCAATCGCTCCTGACCCCTAATTCTTAGACGAAAGCGACGTTTCTCACTCGGATGGGCTCAGTGGCATCCGGGCCGATCGCTTTTCTCCAAATAAAAAGTATAGATCTCGCAGTCAGCGGCCGCCGGCGGCCCCGGGACGGGAACTGCACGGTTCACCGGCGGCAGCAATCGCACGTAGGCCACGATCGCACGCAGATCCTCCTCCTCCAGGTTGGAGAACTGGTCCCACGTCATGCCCTGCCAGTGAAGTTGCCTGCCATCCCGGCTGACACCGCTGCGGATCGCGCGTTCCAACTGCGCATCGGTCCAGGCACCCACGCCCGCCCGCGCGTGCGCAGTGATGTTGCGGGTCCACAGCGTGCCAAATGGTCTCCAACTGATTGGCGTGCCGCCGCTGCCGTCAGTGCCGTGGCAAATAGCGCAGCTCACTGAGTACAAATAGTGCCCCCGTTCCACCATGCGAACGCGCTCGGCCGGCATCTCGCGCGTGTCCGGTTTAATATCGCCAGCGTTCACAGCCTTTACCAGCGCATCGGGCGGCATGTTCCTGATAGCAGGCCACTGGGACAGAATGAACAGCAGCACGCCAGCGACGGTGAACCCGAGCACGGCGCCGATTGTTGTCAGCACCCCCGGGCGCGGACCTGCGCACACGAACAGCACGAGTCCCAGCACAAGTACTAACCACTGCGCGTCGATGAGCACAGCTTGAACGCGCGCCGGGGAGCCTCTCGTGGGATCTATCGCGAAGTTGCCATCGGCATACGTCAGCGCTTTGGGCATCGTTGACGGCAGTGGCAGGGTGAGTTTCATCGCAATGGTCTCAACGAGTCCATAGGACAGCTTCGGTGGTATCGGGTTATGCACCGCTCGGGATGCGGTCTTGAGAAAGGTGGCAATAGCGATCGCATCCTCGTCGTTGAAGTTGTGGAATTGGGCCCAGAGCATTGCAAACGGGTTAAGCGCTCGGTCTGGCGCCTGGCCATCACGCAGTGCTCGGGTAATCTGCGGCACAGCCCATTGACCCAGGCCCGTCTGAGTATCCGAAGTGAGATTGCGGCTCACCGAGTAGCCGTGCGGGTAGTAGCCCACGCGCATGCCACCCGCGAGGAATGCGTCGTCAACGTTGTAGATTCCGGCGCGGTCAATCTGCGTATGGCAGAGGCCGCACAGTTCCCAGCGGGTAATGTATTCGCCGCGTTGCGCTGGATTCGCGGCAAATCCTGCACCCCCGAAGCTACCGTCCTTCTCCCATGGCGGCGTGCGGGCAAGCGAGGCGACAAAGTTGACGAGGTCCCAGCGCGCAGCGGCCGGCAGCACGCTCGCGTAGGCGGGCATCGGCCCCGGCGTGATGCCGGTAGTCAGCCGCAGCCAGACGTCCTGAGGCCGACTGCCGC
>Ga0302326_10033244_pt1 | contig 10251 bp, 10 predicted proteins | sample Palsa_T0_3_FD_202264 | JGI IMG/M metagenome (GOLD analysis project Ga0302326, IMG submission 202264) | Peat permafrost microbial communities from Stordalen Mire near Abisko, Sweden - Palsa_T0_3 | ecosystem: Environmental > Terrestrial > Soil > Palsa > Peat permafrost | place: Sweden: Abisko... | reverse complement strand
TGCGCGGGTATTTTCCCCCTCATTCACATCGGGCGTATTTGGTTTGGATGGTGGCTTTTCCCCATCCCCAATTCCTACAGCATTTGGCCGCAATTCCGGTCGCCCTTGATGTGGGACGTGTTCGCCGTCTCGACCTATTTCACGGTTTCGGTGCTCTTTTGGTACATGGGTTTGATTCCCGATCTGGCGGTCATGCGCGACCGCGCCAAAACCAAGATTCGCAAATTCAGCTACGGCTTCTTCGCCCTTGGATGGACGGGTTCCAACCGCCATTGGAGCAATTATGAATAGGCCTACCTGATCCTGGCCGGACTTTCGACGCCGCTGGTGCTTTCGGTTCACTCCATCGTGTCCCTGGATTTCTCGGTTTCGCAATTGCCCGGATGGCATACGACGATCTTCCCGCCCTACTTTGTGGCAGGCGCCGTGTACTCCGGTTTCGGCATGGTGCTGACGTTGTTGATTCCATTGCGGCGCATGCTGCATTTGGAGGATATCATCACGGTGCGGCACGTGGAGTTGATGTGCAAAGTCACTTTGGGAGTCGGCTCGATTGTCGGCTACGCTTACGCGATGGAATTCTTCATCGCCTGGTATAGCGGCAATCCTTACGAGAGGTTCCTGTTCCTGCGCAATCGCGCGGCTGACCCGTTCATTATCGGGCCGTTGTTCCATGTTCCGCCAGCGCCGTATTGGTGGGGATTCTGGACGATGGTGATCTGCAACGTGGTGGTGCCGCAATTTTTCTGGTTCAAGAAATGGCGCACCAGAATGTTGAGGGTTTTCGTTCTCTCCATCCTAGTCAACGTCGGCATGTGGTTCGAACGGTTTGTCATTGTCATCACGTCGCTGCACCGCGAATTCATTCCCTCCAACTGGGGTTATTACGCGCCGACCTGGGTGGATATTTTGCAATTCCTGGGGACCTTTGGCTTGTTCTTCACGTTCTTCCTTTTGTTTATTCGCTACGTTCCATTGATCGCCATCGCGGAGGTCAAGGGCGTCACACCGCAAGCCGACCCGCATCATCCGCTGGGCGGCGCCAAATTGGGAGGACACCACTAATGCCGGCTCCTTACGCCATCATGGCCGAGTTCGAAACCCCCGCCGACATTCTGCAAGCGGCCGAAAGGGTGCGCGAGAACGGCTACCGCCATTGGGACGTATTCACCCCATTCCCCATCCACGGCATGGACAGCGCCATGGGAATTAAAAACTCGATCGTGGGTTGGTTTTCGTTCATTGGCGGTTGCACCGGTTACACCACCGGCATGTTGATGATTTTCTTCATGAACGATGTGAGTTACCCCATCGTCATCGGCGGCAAACCCATGTTCAGCCCTTTCGGGGCCTTTCCGCCGTCATATGAATTGACCATTCTGTTCGGGGCCTTTGGCGCGCTGTTGGGTATGCTCTTCCTGAACCGCCTGCCGCGCCTGCACCATCCGCTTTTGAAAAATGGCCGATTTGCCAAGGTGTCGTACGACCGCTTTTTTGTCGTGATCGAATCCAGCGATCCGAAATATTCGGAAAAAGAAACCCGCCGGCTGCTCGAAACCATCGGCAGCAAGCATATCGAATTGGTGGAGGAATAATGCGCTATTTTCTTCTCCTCTATGTGCTGATGATTGCCGGCGTGGTCGGCATCTGCGGGCTGCGCGGCAGCCATTCGCATCGGCCTCAGATCGAACTATTTCCCGACATGGTGCGGCAAAACAAGGTGCGCCCGCAGACGCCCAGCGAATTCTTCCCTGATGAACACGCCTCGCGGCTCATTCCCGTCGGCACCGTCGCTCGCGGCGGCCCTTACGTCATTGGCGGCGAGGAGCTAAAAGTCGATGGCAAACCGGTTTATCCGTACGAAGATTCTCCTGTCAATACCGGCCAAATCGTTGGAACAACCAATTGGCTGCCACTCAGTCCCGTGCCGCTCTCGCGCCAATTACTCGAACGGGGCCAGCAGCGTTACCAGATCAATTGCCTGCCCTGCCATGGTCCCGATGGCGACGGCAAAGGCATCACCAGCAAATACGGCCTGGTGGGGATGCCCAGTTTTCACGATCAACGGTTGATCAACATGGGCGACGGGGAAATTTTCAACACGATCACCCACGGCAAGAATCAAATGGGTGCCTATGGGCCTAATGTCACCGTAGAAGACCGATGGGCCGTCATTGCTTACGTGCGCGTCTTGCAACGCAGCCAATTGGCCACGCTCGAAGAAGTGCCCGAATCGTATCGCTCGACGCTCAAAAAATAGATTATGAGTTCAAACTCTCAATCCGCATCGGTGGCCAGGCTTGATTTGTCCAAATGGCGCAATCTGCCCGTCATTCTGATCGTGATCGGCGCGATTGGCGCGGGCGCGGGCCTGGCCTTGGGCGGCCTGAAACAATTTGCCTTCTCGTGGTTGCTGGCCTTCATGTTTTCCCTCAGCCTTTGCCTTGGCGGGTGGTTCCTGGTCATGGTGCATCATCTTTTCGATGCCAGTTGGTCGGTGGCGACGCGCCGTTTGTGCGAGCATATCGCCTGCCTCCTTGCGCCCACGATGCTTATTTTGTTCCTGCCCATCGCCTTCACCGCCAAGTCAATCTATCATTGGATGCGTGAAACCCACCCGGATCATTCGGTGCAATCCAAGTACCCGCTTTTCACCATCGCCGGATTTTACGTGACCATGGCGGCATTGTTCGTCATTTGGTGGTTTTATTCCAACCGTCTCCGTCACTGGTCCTTGCGCCAGGATGAAACCGGCTCGGCGGAATGCACACGGCGGATGCGCGTCTTCGCCGCTTCGGGCATCGTCTTATTCGCCATTACGCTGACCATGGCCGCCATGATGCTCATGAAGGGTTTGATGACCGAATGGTACTCGACCATGTATGGCGTCACCTATTTCGCCTCTTCGGTGTGGGTCACGCTGCCGACTGTCTATGTCATCACGCTCATCCTCCAGCGGACCACCGCATTGCGCGACGTAGTCAAGGAGAACACTTATTACATGATTGGCTCCCTTTTCTTTGCCTTCACGGTGTTTTGGGCCTACGTGAATTTTTCCCAATATTTCATCATCTGGAACGCCAACATGCCGGAAGAAACCTTTTGGTACAAACTGCGCGAAGTTGGTTCGTGGAAGTATGTCGGCCAGATCGTTATCATTTTCGGCCATTTCTTCATCCCGTTTCTCATGTTGCTGCGCATCGACTGGAAACTCAAGTTGATACCCATGGTTCCTTTGCTTGTTTGGGCGTGGCTTATGCACTTTGTCGATCTGGAATTTCAAATCATGCCCGCGCTGCACGCCGACGGCGTTCTCACCGGCGGTTTGCTGGTGGATGCCGCCTGCGTTTTGTTTTTCGTCGGCGTGCTCATGAAAGTTCTCATTGCTTCGATCCTGCGGTATCCGGTCTATCCTTTGAGAGACCCGCGCATGTCGGAAATGTTGGGCGTTTACATGCCGCCTGCCACGGGCGGTTCCATTTCACCTGAGGGAGCCAAATGAACAAGGAAGACTACAGCCAAAAAACACGCCTCGGCGCTTACGTCTTCGGACTGCTCGGAACCTTCCTCATCGTCGCGTTATTGGTTCAGTTGATGCGCTCTTATGCCGAACCCCCTTCGATCTCGGCCACGCGCGCCGCTGAACGCTTAAAGATCCTGACCGACTTCAAGGCGGCCAACGCGCCGTTGGTCGAGAATTATGATTGGACGGACCAAGCCAAGGGATTCGTCCGTATTCCGCTTGAACGGGCCAAAGAATTGGCGCTGCAAGAATCGAAGGACCCGGTGACGGCCCGTTCCAATCTCGTGGCCCGCGCGGCCAAGCTGTTTGCCCCTGCGCCAAAACCCCCTGAAAAGAAGAATGTTTACGAATGAGCGCGATGGTTACTCCAGCGCCAATAACCTCCCCCGCCCCGCCTCCTTCGCAGACGTGCGGTGCGGAAGCTGCGCGTCCGGCCGCGATGCTGGCCCTCCTGACTGGCGCGGTGTCGTGGCTGTTGGTCGCCTTGCTCTTCGGGCTGATTGATTCGATTAAGTTCCATGCTCCAACCTTTCTTGCGGGTGAAAGCTATTTGAGCTACGGCCGCGTTCATGCGGCGCAAAACGTCGCATTTCTCTACGGGTTTGGCGTCCCGGCCGCCCTGGGTCTTGGTCTCTGGTTTTTGTGCCGACTCGGGCGCACAACCCTCGCCGGGCCTTTGGTCGTGCTTATAGGCGTTACCGTCTGGAACTGCGCCGTCGCTCTGGGCGTGGCGGCCATTCTTTGCGGGCACGGCACTGGTTTCGATTCCTTTGAAATGCCCCTATGGTGCGCGCGCATTCTCCTACTCGCCTACCTGCTGATCGGCGTCTGCGCGCTGCTGACCTTTCACCAACGCGCGCCGGGACCCCTTTATCCGACGCAATGGTTTGTCGTTGGATCGCTTTTCTGGTTCCCGTGGGTTTTCTCGACGGCGGCGTTGGTTTTGCTCGGCGTGCCTCAACGTGGCGTGCTCCAAGCCTTGTCCGGTTGGTGGTGCGCGCAAAATATGGACGCCGTTTTCCTCGGTTTCGCGGGGCTTGCCGCGGCCTATTACTTCATTCCGAAACTTCTTGGCCGTCCGCTGCACAGTCATTATCTGGCGGGGCTGGCGTTTTGGACCATTGCCCTCTTTGCTGGTTGCGGCGGCATACCCAACGGCGCTCCCCTGCCCTCCTGGATCGTCAGCTTGGCCCTGGTGGGAACGGTGCTGACGGTGATGCCGATTCTGGCCGTGGCCATGAACTTCTATCAAACCGCAAATCGGGAATTCAAGGCGCTCGATTCCGACCCGGTTTTGCGTTTCATTTTCGTGGGCCTTCTCTTTTGGATCATCGCGAGCGCGCAGCAAATCGTCGGCGCGCTGCCCACCGTCAGCGCAATTACCGATTTCACCTGGTTCGGCGCGGCTCAAAAGGAACTGTTCCGCTACGGGTTTTTCACGCTGACCGTGTTTGGCTCGATTTACTACATGGCGCCGCGGCTGCTCGGTCTGGAGCATTCCGTCTGGCATCCGAAAATGCTCAAGCTCCACTTCTTCCTAACGTTTCTGGGGGCGCTGATTTCTTATGTTGCGCTGCTGGTGGCCGGTCTTGAACAGGGCATCCTCCTGGCCAATACCGCCAACACCTTCCCGGATGTGATGCGGCGAACGATGTTTCCATTGCGCATGGGCACGCTGGGTGATTTGCTTGTGACGGCGGGAACCGTTGTCTTTCTGATTAATTTTGCCGGTGTCCTGAATCAAGCCCGCACCCAGTGCTGTCCGACACGAAAGGAGGTCGGATGAACAGCGGCCCGATGCTTTTCCTTGGCTTGTTCGCGACCATGGCCTGCTCGTGGACTGGTTTCATCCTGGCCCCGCAATTGCAACTGGGCGACCTGACCCAGACCAATACTGTGGTCGTGGGCGACGCGCTCTCCCAAACCTATCCGGTGGCCGTGCCGGGCGTCGCCCATGCGGGCGCGGAGGTTTTTCGCGCCAACGGCTGCGCCGCCTGCCACACACAAATGGTTCGCCCAAGCGATTTGGGTTCGGACCTCCAGCGCGGCTGGGGCAAGCGCCGCAGCCTCGCGGAAGATTATCTCTTTGAGCAGCCGGTCATGCTGGGTTCGCAACGCGTCGGTCCAGACTTGGCCAACTTTGGGCGCCTCATGGATACCAACAACAATAACGAAATTTACAAGCGCTTTTTCGATCCGCGTTCCATCACTCCCGGCTCGGTCATGCCGCCGTACCGGTATCTTTTTGAAACGCGCAAGATCGGGCCTTTCCCCTCGACCAACGCGTTCGTTCCGCCTGAAAAGTACGCCCCGCCGGCGGGCTACGAAATTGTCCCACGCCCGGAAGCCCGCACGCTGGCGGCCTATTTGTTGAGCCTGCACCAGGACGCTTATCTTTATGAGGCGCCGCCGCCGGAGTCGCTGTGGCCAAAAAAGACGAACGCTGTGCCGACAAACGCCGCTCCAGCCGCCGCCAAACCCGCCCCGAAATGAACCCTGACGAGCCAAAGAAATCTGTCAATCAGAGCGTCTCGGAACCAGTGGCCGAGAGTTGGACCATTCCCATGTGGATGATCATTCTCTTCGCCTTGCTGATTTACGGCGGAGCCCTTTTCATGGCCGAAAACGCCGGCGGGTTTGCCAAGGACGTGTACAACCCCTACCGTTCCCCTGAAGACGTTGCCGCCGCCAACCCACAGGATCCGGATGCCATACGGCGCGCCGAAGGCAGGAAGGTTTTCGCGGGAACTTGCGCTGCCTGCCATCAAGACAGCGGCTTGGGACAGGAAGGCAAAGCCCCGCCGCTGGTTGGCTCCGAATGGGTGCTGGCCGAGGGAGGCAATCGAATTGCCCACGTCGTTCTTAACGGCCTGAGCGGCCCGATCACCGTCAAAGGCAAAGAGTGGAACCTGGCCATGGTGCCCTGGAGGGACAACTTCTCGGATGAACAAATCGCCGCCGTGCTGACTTACGTTCGCTCTTCCTGGGGCAACAACGCCGGACCCATCAGTCCCGACCTCGTCAAGACCGCGCGCGCCGACAAGCACCCCGGCGCGATGAGTTCGGAGGAATTGCTGAAAATGCCGGTGCAGTGATTTTTCTGAAATTACGCTAATTTTGCCAGTTCCGGCCACAGCAAAGCCCCCATTCTCGCGCCTTTCTCGTAGCACTCCAAATTGAACTTTTCGTTCGGCGAATGGGCGTTGTCGTCCGGCAGCGCCAGGCCCAGCAATAAGGAATCGGCGCCCAGGACTTTCTTGAATTGCGTCACGATCGGGATCGAGCCGCCTTCGCGCATGATGATCGGCTCGCGGCCGAAGGCTTCTTTCAGCGTCCGCAACGCTGCCTGCGCCAGCGCGCTGGTTGGCGAAACCATGTACGGCTCCGCCCCGTGGCCGGATAGGACTTCCATCTTCACCGTCGGCGGACAAAGCGCCTTCAATCTCTTCAAGATGACTTTTCGGATACGCGCCGGATCCTGGTCCGGCACCAACCGGAAGGTCAGCTTGGCCCGCGCCCACGACGGCACAATGGTTTTGCTCCCTTCGCCTTGATAACCGCTGGTCAGCCCGTTGATCTCCACTGTCGGCCGCGCGCTGCGCTGCTCCACGAATGTATAGCCGCGCTCGCCGAACAACTTGGGCACGCCCAGGAATTTGCGGTATTTTGTCTCCGTCATCGGAATGCGCGCCGCCTGCTCGCGTTCGTAAGCGGACAGCTTAACGACATCGTCGTAAAAGCCGGGGATGTTGACCCGCCCGTTTTTGTCCCGCAACTGGGCCAGCATCTGGCACAAGGCCATCGCCGGATTATCCACCGTGCCGCCAAAAATCCCCGAATGCAAATCGCGCGACGGCCCATGCAGGATGACCTCGCACGCCAGAATGCCCCGCAACGCGTACGTCAGCGCCGGATGTTTCAAACTCGGCATGCCCGTGTCCGAAATGACCACCGCGCGGCAGGCCAATTCCTCCCGCTTCGCGACCAAAAATCCCTCCAGGTTCGCGCTGCCGACTTCCTCCTCGCCTTCGATGACGAAAGTCAGGTCGCACGGAAGCTCCGTATTGGTTTTCAGGTAAGCCTCGACGGCATTGAAGTGCGCGAGGTTTTGGCCCTTGTTGTCGCAAGCCCCCCGCGCAAAAACCGAGCCATTTTCCAGACGCGGCTCAAAGGGCGGACTTTTCCAAAGATCGAATGGCTCCGCCGGCTGCACGTCGTAATGTCCATAGACCAAATAAGAGGGTTTGCCCGTGCGTTTGGTCCTGGCCAGCACCACCGGATGGCCGGCGGTCGGGCGCACCTCAGCCTCCAGGCCGATCCCCTGGCAATGTTTCACAAGCCACTCGGCGCACGACGCCATGTCGGCGCGATGGTCCGGCTGGGCGGAAACGCTGGGAAAGCGCAGATACTGGCAAAGTTCATCAACAAAGCGGCTCTTGTTGTCTTCGATGTATTGCAAAACGGCATTCATGGCATATTCTTCGGCAAGGTGTTACAAGGCCCAACCCGGTTCGATCTCGGCATCCACGGAGATTTCCCCCAAGCCGGCCATCCACTTGCGCTCCGCCAAAATACCGATCATGGCCGCATTGTCAGTCGAAAACTTCCGATCCGAGAGCCGCAGCCTCAATCCCTCCACTTGGCAAGCCGAGGCCAATTGCCGCCTCAATGCGCTGTTGCTCGCCACGCCGCCGGAGGCCGTCACGCAACTGACCCCCATCCGCCGCGCCGCGCGGACCGTCTTGGCCGTCAGCACATCGACAATGGCCGCCTGCACGCTCGCGCATAAATCGCGCAGTGCTTGCGGCTCATCCGCCAACGCGGGGCGTTTCTCCAGGAAATACCGTACCGAAGTCTTTAAGCCCGCGAAACTGAAATCGTCATTTGGTTCGTGGATCATAGGCCTTGGAAACTTGTAAGCGATGGGATTGCCCGACATCGCCAGTCGATCCATTTCAGGTCCCGCAGGATAAGCCAGTCCCATCAGTTTGCCGGTTTTGTCGAAACATTCCCCGGCCGCGTCATCCAGCGTTGAGCCGAGCACGCGATGGCGAAACATGCCTTCGACCAACACCAATAAGGTGTGCCCGCCGCTGACGATGAGCGAAACCGACGGCTCAAATTGCGAGAAATCACTTCGAGGCGGGTCCGTGAGAATCCAGGGCGAGTATAAATGGGCCTCGTGATGGTGGATACCTAGAATGGGTTTGCGCAAACTAAAGGCCATCGCCTCCGCCGCTTTGAGGCCGGCCAGGAGAGCGTTGGGCAATCCCGGCCCGCGCGTCGCCGCCACCGCGTCCAACTCGGCCACCGAGACGTGAGCTTGGTGCAAGGCCTGTTTTGTGACCGGCATCAAATTGCGCAGATGTTCCCGCACGGCCAATTCCGGGACCACCCCGCCGTATTCCGCGTGAATAGCCGTCTGCGACGAAATGACATTGGACAAAATGACCCCGTCACGCACGACCGCCGCGCTGGTTTCATCACAGGAGGTTTCGATGGCTAGGAGAGTCAAGTTTTCAGGTGCCTTTCATGCGCTGATGATGGCACATTTTTGAAAAACGCAAAAACGATAATTTGCCAAAGGCCGCCCCGGTGCCCAAATTCTCTTTTGCGCCCCTAACCACGCGCAGGGCGGCTGGCAGGATTGACACTTGCTCAGTCGCAGATTTGGCGTGCAAGATCGGGCGGACTTCACCGTAATTGAAAGTATGATTTTATTCAACAGCGTGAAATGGCGCCGGATCGGTAATGAGGCGATTCTCGCCGGCATCGTCCTTGTGCTGGCACTCGGGGGTTATGCCGCTTACACCCACCGGAGCCGGGCCGGAATCCGCGTTGAGGCGGGGAATTATCGGGCGGTGGCGAAGAGCGATTCCGATTTGGCGGATTTATTGCGCGCCAGCGATTTGGCCGGCAGAGCCTGGGACGCCGCCTTTGACGGCCGCTTTGACGACGCCGACCCGCTGGCCAGGCAATGTCTCAAAACCGATCCAACCAACGACCACGCCCTCTACGCGCTGGGCCTCTCCGAATTCAACCACCAATATTATTCGCAGGCTGCCACGAATTTCGCTGCGGCGCGGGACGCGGTATCGGACTGGAGATACCGCAATGCCCTGGCCATCGCGCAAACGCAGTTGCATGACTGGAATGGCGCGAAGAGGACGATGATCGAGAACTTTGCCAAATTTCCAAACACGGACGTGCTGAATGCGGGATGTTGCTTTGGCAACGATCATGCCCTCGCGGCCACCGAAAAGCTCGCGAAGGACTTCCCCAGCCAGGCGATCGCGCATTATCTCTATGGCGTGACGCTGGCCCAAGCGCAGAATGCCTCCGGGAGTCTGCAGGAACTGACGCGCGCCACGGAATTGGATCGCACGTTGGCGGCAGCTTTTCTGGCCCGCGCCGCCCTGCGCCATCAATTCGAATTCGACGACACAAGTGCTTTTCAGGATTTCAGCGAAGCCCTGCGCCTGGAGCCGAAACTTCCGGCCGCATTGCGTGGCCGCGCGGAAATCGAAGCGGCCCGCGGCGACTATGCCCTTGCGCAGTCAGATTTTTTCAGCGCCATCAAACTCTCGGCCGATCCGTCTTTTAGCTCCGACATGATGGTTCAGTACGCCGAAGCCTGCCTGCGAATGCGTGACGCATCCGAGGCGATGAAGGCCCTGACCGCCGCTTGCCACGAGACCCCTTGGCAAGGCTTGCGGTGCTGCGCCGGG
>Ga0302326_10033242_pt1 | contig 10251 bp, 9 predicted proteins | sample Palsa_T0_3_FD_202264 | JGI IMG/M metagenome (GOLD analysis project Ga0302326, IMG submission 202264) | Peat permafrost microbial communities from Stordalen Mire near Abisko, Sweden - Palsa_T0_3 | ecosystem: Environmental > Terrestrial > Soil > Palsa > Peat permafrost | place: Sweden: Abisko... | reverse complement strand
TTCAGGTCAGGCCTTTTGGCCACATAACGAAAACCCTCCGCGAGGCTCCCACGGGCACGCGGAGCTCGGTTGGTCAGATGAAGCTCCTCCACCCGAAGCAGGCTCAGCGAACACAGCACGGCGGCAAACGATACCGCGTTGATCAGAAATACCCACCCGGAGCCCACCCAGGCAATGAGAACGCCGGCAATGGCCGGACCGATCATCCGCGCGGCGTTGAACGAAGTGGAGTTTAAGGCCACAGCATTGGACAGGTCAGTTTCCCCCACCAACTCGGAAACAAATGTCTGCCGCGCCGGCGAGTCGAACGCACTGACGCAACCGAGCAGAAAAGCAAACGCGTACACGTGCCACAGCTGGACGAGGCCAGTGATGGTGAGCAGGCCCAGTCCCAGGGCGAGAAGTCCCATGGACCCCTGGGTGGCATACAGCAGTTTTCGCCGCTCGAAGTGGTCGGCGGCAAAACCTGTCAGCGGCAGTAACAGAACCTGGGGTCCGAACTGGAGCGCCATCACTACGCCGACCGCAGTCGCGTTGTGGTGGGTGAGCTCGGTGAGGACGATCCAGTCCTGCGCCGTGCGCTGCATCCACGTCCCTACGTTGGAAACCAACGCGCCACCCGCCCAAACGCGATAGTTAAAGCCGCTGAGCGAACGGAAAGTGCCGTTCACGCGCGGGTTTTATCCAGCAGGGCAATGATCTCCTGCGTAGTGCCCGTTTCGCCCAACCTGGGGAAGATCCGCGTGATGCTGTTGGTATGTGCATCCGCGTTCATATCGGTCATGGCGTCAATGGCGAGCGTAACGTGGAACCCGTGCTCGTATGCGTGCCGTGCGGTTGACTCTACGCCAATACTCGTGGCGACGCCGGCGATCACGACCTGCGTGACCCCTTGGTCCTTCAGGTGGTCGTAGAGCCCGGTGCCGGTGAAGGCTCCCCAGGTTCGTTTGGTCACCGTGTGATCTGTCGGCTGCCGGTTCAGCTCGGGGACCAGGTCGCTCCACCCGGCGGGAAACTGACCCATATTGCGGGTCTGCTCCGTGCGGCCCGGTGCTCCGCGGTCAACGTTCACCAGCACCACCGGCAAGTGGTGCCGGCGGAATGCATCCGCGAGTGCGCGGGCATGCTTCACCACTTCGCTGGTGGGGTGCGCGGTGGGCAATGCGACGATGCCGTTTTGCAGATCGATCACGATGAGAGCAGTCTTCGGGTCAAGCGTGGTTACGGCCATATTCTTCTCCTTGGAAAGTGGAGTTATGCATCAGCCAGGCGTTTGAGCAATTCGAGCGCGCTCGCCAGTTGCTCCTGCTCGCGCGGCGCAAGTTTTGCCCGGAGGGCGCGGAACAACCAGTCTTCCTTTGCCTCCCGCGCGGCTCTGATGAACTCCCGGCAAGCGGCGGTAATGCACAAAATGGTTTGCCTGCCATCGCTGGGGTCGGGTGATCCGGTTACATGGCCCATCGCTTCCAGGCCGGAGACAGTGGCGCCCATGGACTGCGGGCGTACGCCCTCAGCCCGTGCGAGGGCGGTCACGGTGGCGGGACCATCGCGCTCCAACCGCAACAGCACTGACTTCTGCGACCCCGTGAGATCGGCTGCGTGCGCTTGTTCTCTTAGCCGCCGGCTGAGCTTGCTGAGGACGACCCGAAGTTCGCCGGCTAAAGCCAGCGCCTGTACAACGTCGGATTCGGCTAGTGGCTCACCCATGTCCCGAAACTAACAGATGCGAAGCAAAACTGCCAAGGTAGGCTTCTTATCTACCCCGACCACACACGGGTGCCGCATATCTCGCGCTTTTGCGAGATGTGGGAGGGCTTTTTACTCAAAAATTGCAGCTTATGGGGGTGAAGCCCTTCCACAGCGTTTTCAAGGGATAATCTATTCGCAGGATAGGGAGCTAGCGTCAGCCGTGTGCCGGGCGGCACTCCAACCGATCAAGCCAACTCTGATCGATCGGGGCCAGCCTTTCGGTACGTGCCTCAGTATTCCTCGCAACCGTGGCCCCGACCGGTAAATCTAGTGTAGTCCGCCACACAGATGGACCTTTATTCGGGGTTGAAGAGCATGACCGAGAACGTCCGCAGAAGCGCAGCTAATGAACCGGACTCTGTCGACGGACCAATGTTCCCCCTAATCTTCTCTCGATACCTCAGCTTCGCACCCACATCTCCCGACAAAAAACGTCGTGAGATATGGGGCACCCCCTATTGCTTCGCCCGTAAAGATGTTGGCGACCCAACGGGTTACCTGACCCTATTACTGCCGGTCAATCTAGTGACGAGCGGCAGAGCGGTAGTGATGGTGGCGATGGTGGCGACGATGGTGATGGGTCTGAGCAAACGCGGACGCGCTAAACAGCAGGACCAAGGAGAACAACAGAGCCTTTTTCATGCCCCAATCATACCCCCGTTTCGCCGACTTGGATTTCACAGAGTGTTACTCTTTTGGGTTACGCGGCATTCGCTCCGGAACCCTGCTTCCGCCGGGTGGAAAAAAAGAACGCCACAGTGATAAGCAGGTAGACGAAATACAGATACGGCAGCCAGGAGTAGGGAGGATCGGGAACGGGATAAAGTGTTCCTGCCAGGGCCATGACCATCGAGATGCCTCCCAAAACAGCCACAACCAGCACCGTCGTCGAAAGCGCACCCTGTCGTTTCAATTGCAGCGGTAGTGCAATGCAGGTGAGTCCATAGATGGTGATAAATCCGTAGACCGCAAAAGACCCCAGCCACCCGTAGATGTCAGTGCCTGAATAGCCGGAACTCAGAAGTCCCACGACCGGCGTACCCACGACCACCGCGGTTACCAGCACCGCCACATGGGGAGTCTCGTTGCGCTGATGGGTTCTGCACAGCCGCATAGGAACAAGCCGGTTATGCGCCATAAGCAGCAGGATGCGGGCGGCGGCTGTGATGCAGGCCAGAAGGCAGGCAAACATACTGATCATGGCCCCGGCGTCGATGATCAGCCCAAGCACGGGCAAGGCCACCTGGTTGGCCAGAACGTGCATCGGAGCATCGGTCTTGTCGAAAGCCAGGCCCGCCTTGCGAAAACCAAGCACTTCGGCATACGCAGCCAGCACGAAGAAAATCCCCGCACCGACGGCGCACTGCAAAACCGCGCGCGGTATCGTACGCAACGGCTCCCGGGCTTCGTGACCAAGCGCGGTGGCGCTCTCAAAACCAACAAAACTGAAAATAGCCAGCACCAAGCCCAGCCGGATGCCTGAGAGCGAACTGCCCTGCAAGCGCAACTGAGGCCAATCGAGGTGCAGGCCGTTCTGCCATAAAACCAGCACCATCACCACCACGATGCAAGCCATCGATGCGCCTTGCAGCCAAAGCATGGCCCGTGCGGAGAGCTTCACATCCCGGTAGGCCATGGTGGCGGCTGCGGCGACACAGAGCAGAGCGGACAGGTCAGGAGTGATCGTGTGGCCGGTGAAGGATTTCAGCAGAAGATTGGAGTATTGAACAAAACCGCCGACGATCGACGAACCCGTGGCGACATATCCCAGCACCAGCGCCCACGCGGCAACGGCGGCGACCATCGGCGGAAGGGAATCGGTGGCATAGCTGTAAAGCGAACCGGGAGACGCCGACCGTCGTGCGAGAGCGCCGATGAGCAGGGCAATCAGCGTAACCTGCACTGTTCCGAGGGCATAGGCAGCCCATGTCCCATTGCCGGCCAGCGCAAAAACCAGCGGGATCGTCAGCACCGGCGAGGTCACGGGCGCGATGGCTGCGACCGACTGGGCCAGGGTTTCCCAGGGCGTCAGGATGTTATGCCGCAAGCCATATTCAATTTGGCCAGTACTAGACGGCGATGCGGGTGCAGCTATGGTCTCGGGCGGCAGTGGTGCGTCTCCAGAAAAACTGGTTTCAAAACCTGAAATTTGCGCGCGACGACAAAGGAGGGACGATTTCCTTAGTTTGCGGCGAACTGCAGGGCGAGTCAAACTATTTATGAGAGGGCCACACGGTGGAAATTCAGCTAGCGGAGCAGGCGCTTGGCCTTTACGATCTTCCCCGGGATTCCAGCCTCCACCTGGTCAGCCGTTCTGAGAATGAGATCTACCGGGTAGAAGCGCCTTCCGGCGTGCGTTGGGCTTTGCGTCTGCAGCGGGCAGGCTATCAATCAAAAAAATCGCTGGCCTCCGAAATCGACTGGCTGGTCGCCCTGCGCAGAGATGGTGTGGTGGCCACCCCGGTTCCCATCGCCGGGCGTAATGGGGAATGGATCCAGAGCCTCGGGGAATCGCGCAACGTGGTGGTTTTCGAATGGGAAAACGGCTGCGCACCGCAAATCGAAAAGGATCTTCGCCAGTGTTTCCGAACCTTGGGTTCAATCACCGCGCAGATGCATGAGCACACCAGAACCTGGCAGCGACCGGAGGGCTTTGAGCGGTTCACCTGGGACTTTGAGGCCGCCCTCGGTGAGCGGTCCCGATGGGGCCGTTGGCGCGACGGCTTAGGCATGACCAAGACCAGCCTCGACCTGTTTGGCCGCACCGCCGATTTGATCCGAGAGCGCCTGCTCCGTTATGGCAGCGGACCGGACCGCTTTGGTCTGTCTCACTGCGACCTCCGCCTGGCCAATCTGCTCCTATCCGGCGAAGAAGTGAAGGTGATCGACTTTGATGACTGCGGCTTCGGCTGGTACATGTACGATGCCGCGACGCCGCTGTCGTTTTACGAGCATCTGCCCGAGGCGCCGGTTCTGATTGAGCATTGGCTGCAAGGCTATCGAACAGTGCGGCAGGTAAGCCAGGAGGAAGAGGAGGAGATTCCGACCTTTGTGATGCTCCGGCGCCTGCTGCTTGTGGCGTGGGTCAGTTCTCATGCAGAAACCGCCCTTGCCCGGTCCCTGGGGGCGGGCTACACCGAGCAAACGGTTCCCCTTTGCTCTGCCTATCTCAGGCGTAATGGATGAACAGGCAAAACTCAATCCTGAAGGGTACTTGTACCCTTCAGGATTGAGTTTTCCGCAGGCTGTTAGGACGTACGTAAATTCTTGCAAAGGGAGCATTGTTTGAGGTCAGTCGAAACGCACCATGATCTTCGAGAACCTGTTCGGATTTTCGCTCCAGGTCTTGATCATGTCGGGGGCTTGCTCCAGCGGAACGATCGCGCTCACCGCCTCGTCGACCGGAAAGCGATGCTCTTCGAGCATGCGGATCACTTCCCGAAAGTCTGCAGGCAGGGCATTGCGTGAGCCCAGGATGTCGAGTTCCTTCTGCACGAAGAGCTTGGTTTCGTAGGCCACCGGCTCTTTGGCGTAGCCGATATAAACGACGCGCCCGGTAAAAGCGACCTCGTCAACCGCGCTACGAAAAGTCTGCGGCAGCCCGATCGCCTCAATAATCACGTCCGGCCCTCGACCCCCGGTAAGGGCAAGCAGCCGTTCATGCAGCGGCTCCTTGGCCGTGTTGATGACGTCGGTTGCACCGGCGTGCTGCGCCAGTGCCAGTTTCGCGTCATCGATATCGACGGCGATGGTCCTGGCTCCGCGGAAGCCCGAGGCGGCGATGGCGCCCAGCCCCACTCCGCCGCAGCCAAAGATGGCAACCGCATCCTCGGCGGTCACCCGGCCTCGCCCCACCGCGTGGAAGCCAACGGTGAGAGGTTCCACCAGGCACAATTCCTTGATGCTGAGCCGCGCGGGATAGAGTTTCGTGGCCGGCACCGCGATATATTCCGTCATCGCCCCGTTGCGTTGTACGCCCAGCGTCTCATTAAACTGGCAGGCATTCGGCCGGCCACGAAGGCAGGCGGGACACTTACCGCAGCCGAAATAAGGAGAAAGCGTAACGTCCATCCCCGCGGCAAGCTCCGGATGCGCCTTGCTCGGTTCGGCGATGGTAGCGGCCACCTCGTGACCCGGAATGCGAGGAAAACTGATGAGAGGATTCTTGCCGCGATAGGAACTGAGGTCGGTTCCGCAGAGGCCGATCATGCGCACCCTCAGCAGCACGTCATCATTGGTCGCCACGGCATCTGCAACCGTCTCAATTGCGACATCGCCGGGCTCCCGTATCACGAATGCTTTCATGCCTGATTCTCGGGGCGCCCCGAAGGCCATTCGTAATCGAACGCCGGCGCCAGAATGGCTTGCACTTGGGCCAGGAGCGCCTTATCGGTTGTAGTCCGCAGCAGCTTAAGGCTTGTCTCCACCTCTTGGCGGGTTGCGATCCCGATGAGGGTGCTGGAGACGTAAGGGTGGTCCAGGCAGAAACGCAGGGCCAACTCCGAAATGTTCGCGCCGTGGTCGCGGCAATACTCCGCCGCCTTCCTGCCGGCGTCGCGTACTTCCTGGGAAGCCGGGTGCCAGTCTCTTGGGCCCTGTTCCGTCAAAAGTCCCATGCACAAACCAGACGCATTGATCAGCCCAATACCGCGCTCCTGGGCAAATCCAGTCAGTGCCCCATCCATTTGTGTGTTCAGCAAATTGTAGTGGCAATAAGTGAGTATGCCGTCGACCGGCACCGCCTCGGCAATGCGCCTCAGCAGCTTTGGGGGATATCCGGAAAAGCCGATATAACGCGCCTTGCCTTGTTGTTGTAATTGCCGCAAAGCGGGCAAGGTCTCGTGAATAACCTGCTGCACGTCGCCAAACTCGACGTCATGCGCCAGAAATAGATCGACATAATCCGTGCGCAACCGTCGCAGTGACTCATCCATGCTGGCGATGACACGCTTGGCCGAAAAGTCGAACTGCTCACGTCCGTAGCGCCCACACTTAGTGGACAGGATCACGCGTTCGCGCTTGCCCACCAGCGCCTCTCCGAGCCTGGTTTCGGCGAGCGTAATTCCGTAGTAGGGTGAGGAATCGAAGAAGTTGATGCCGCTGTCTATGCCCGAGTGAACCGCCCGGGTCGCTTCACCCGGATCGATGGTGCCGAAAACGTCGCCGAGTGTGGCGGTCCCGAAGCCGATCAAGGAAAGGTTAAGATCCGTCTGCCCAAATTTCCTATATTCCATTGTTACTGGTTGACTCCGCTGGCCAGAAAGCCGCCGTCCACCACCAGGATCTCACCCGCCACATAGGACGCCGCATCAGAAGACAGGTACACGGCCGCACCGACCAGTTCTTCCGTCTTGCCAAAGCGGCCGATGGGCGTGCGCATCTTGAATTCGTGTCCGCGCTCCGTGGTGTCCAAGACTTCTGAGTTGAGAGCTGTACGGAACACTCCGGGTGCGATGGCGTTGACCAGCACCCCATGCTTGGACCATTCCACCGCCAACACTTTGGTCAATGCTCCCACCGCCGCCTTACTGGCGCAGTAGGCGGCTACTTCGAACAGGCCCACGAAGGTGGAGAGCGACGCAATATTGATGATCCGGCCCGAGCCGCGGCTCAGCATATGCTTGCCAAAAACCTGGCAGCCGCGCAGCGTACCAGTCAGGTTGGTGTCGATAATCTGATGCCACGACGCTTCAGGAAAGTCAACCGTAGGCGCGCGCTTGGTGATACCGGCGCAATTAATCAGGATGTCCACCTTGCCGAATGTCTCCACTACCTCATCGCGCAGGTTTTCGATCGTGGCTCGATCGTGCACGTCCGAAATACAGCGCAGAGTTTTACGGCCTTTGGCTTCGATGGCCTCGGCGGTTTGCTCCACCTGCTTCTGCCGCCTTGACGACGCGACCACATCCGCGCCGGCGTCTGCCAGCCCGAGAGAAAGAGCCAGGCCAATGCCCGTGGTGCCGCCGATAACCACGGCGGTTTTGTCCTGAAGATCAAAGAGGGAAGCGCTCATGGGGGAGGTTTTCTTTCAGCCTGGATAGGTGGTTACTCGTTTGACCGTCGCTACGGTAAGGGCTACATTGAGTCTATATCCGGGAAGAAATGGCTGCCGAAAAAATACTCAGGGTCGATCCCAAAGACAACGTCCTCGTAGCGCTGACGCCACTACCCGCCGGGCAAGCCGTCACCTTCTCCGGCGAACAATATGTCCTGCAATCGGACATACCCGCCAAGCACAAATTTGCCACTCGTGATCTCGCCGTCGGAGACGAGGTCATCATGTATGGCGGAGTGGTCGGCCTTGTCCGCCAGCCGATCCCCCGCGGCGGTCTCCTAAGCACGCGCAATGTGCAGCACGACGCCACCGGTTTCGGTCCCAAAACGGAAAATTATGTCTGGTCTCCGCCTGATGTCTCTGGCTGGTCTTCGCGTACCTTCGATGGCTATCATCGGCCCGACGGCCAGGTCGGCACACGCAATTACTGGCTGGTGATCCCCCTCGTCTTTTGCGAAAACCGCAATGTAGAAGCTCTGCGCGATGCCTTCGAGGAAGAGCTCGGTTACGGGCGTCCAAAACTCTACCGCCAGCAAGTGCGGCAGTTGATCGAACAGCATCAGCAGAAAGCAACCGAACGCGACGATCTCGCTGCCGGCCGCTCGGAGCAGATTTTTCCCAATGTGGACGGGGTAAGATTTCTGGTACACGAAGGCGGCTGCGGAGGCACGCGCCAGGACTCGAGGGCTCTGTGCGGGCTGCTTGCCGGGTACATCCATCATCCCAACGTTGCCGGTGCGACCGTGCTGAGCCTCGGTTGCCAGAACGCCCAGCCGTCGATCCTGATGGAAGAGCTTCGCCGCCGGGACCCGGATTTGCTCAAGCCGGTTCTCATGTTTGAACAGCAGAAATCCGGGCTGGAATCGGACATGCTTTCCGAAGCCATTCGCGCCACCTTTGCCGGCCTCGTTGAAGCCAACCGGCTTACCCGTAAACCGGCCCCTCTCAGCAAGCTCACGGTAGGCTTGGAGTGCGGCGGGTCTGATGGATTCTCAGGTATCTCGGCGAATCCCGCGATCGGGCATGTATCCGATCTGATGGCTGCGCTGGGTGGAAAATCAATCTTGTCGGAGTTTCCCGAGCTATGTGGAGTGGAGCAGGGCCTCATCAACCGCTGCGTGGATGCGGACCAAGCCAACCGCTTCATCCAACTCATGCAGGATTATGCCGCCCGCGCCAAGGCGGTCCACTCCGGCTTCGACATGAATCCCTCTCCAGGAAACATCAAGGATGGATTGATCACTGACGCGATGAAGTCGGCCGGGGCAGCGAGGAAGGGCGGTACCTCACCGGTTTGCCGGGTGCTTGACTATCCGGAATACGACAACACGCCTGGGCTCGCTCTGCTATGTACTCCGGGCAATGACGTCGAGAGTGTCACGGCCCTGGCGGGTGCAGGTGCGAATGTAGTTCTATTCACCACCGGCCTGGGAACCCCGACCGGCAATCCCATCGCGCCGGTGATCAAGCTTTCCAGTAACACCATCCTGGCGGACCGCATGTCTGACATCATCGACATTGACACTGGAGCCGTCATCCAAGGCGACACTACGATCGAGCAGGTGGGCGAGTCGATCCTGGAGCGGGTGGTCGAAGTTGCTAGCGGCAAAGTGCGAACCAAGGCCGAAAAGCTCGACCAAAATGACTTTATTCCTTGGAAGCGTGGCGTCTCCCTCTAGCGGGTAGCCGAATGCTCTGCACATTGTAAAAGGCGGCACGCATGGGCATTTCATGCCGGATCAGAAAATCGAGATATATGGCGAGCTACTGAAATTCCTGAATGACAGCTGCATCAGAACGTCACCTTGACGCGACAATGATGATTTAGTCTAGTGGCGTGCTAAAGACAGGCATCCTGAACCCGGCCATCAACTCGCTTCTCTGTCGCATTCGGCATACGAATACCTTGGTGATTGCCGACCGGGGATTTCCGTTTTGGCCACAAATTGAGACCGTCGACATCTCCTTAGTCGACGACATACCTCAGGTTCTCGACGTTCTCAAGGCGCTCAAAGAAAACTTCATTGTGGCGCAAGCCTTCATGGCCGAAGAATTTCTCTCCGTAAATCAGCCTGCCACCAAGGATGCGTTTGCCGCGGCCTTCGCTGGTGTGCCCACGATCTACGAACCGCATGTGGTTTTCAAGAAACGAGTGCCGCAGGCAATTGGATTGATCCGCACTGCCGACACCACACAGTACGCAAACCTGATCCTGGAATCCGGTTGATCGTGCCCGCGTGCGAACTAAGCAGAGAAAACCGCGGATCTCTCCACTACGCTTCCCTCCGGTCGAAAAACATTTCCATGAAAGGTCCCCTTAGAACTGCAGGTCCCTCCACTACGCTCCCCCGGATTTCCTGTCGAGTTCCGTGACGTTGATGAAGTTCCTGCGTCTCTCTCCACGGAGAGCCGCACACGTGGTCGTTGTCAGCGCTGCGAAGTAGGAA
>Ga0302326_10033239_pt1 | contig 10251 bp, 8 predicted proteins | sample Palsa_T0_3_FD_202264 | JGI IMG/M metagenome (GOLD analysis project Ga0302326, IMG submission 202264) | Peat permafrost microbial communities from Stordalen Mire near Abisko, Sweden - Palsa_T0_3 | ecosystem: Environmental > Terrestrial > Soil > Palsa > Peat permafrost | place: Sweden: Abisko... | reverse complement strand
CTCGTCTCCATCGCGCTCACCGTCGGCGCTACCGCCGTGGTGTTCGCGGCCGTGAAGTCGGTGCTGCTTGATCCGCTGCCCTATGCCCACGCGGACGCTCTCTATGAGTTGCGCATGGAGTACTCGAGCGGACCGCATCCTCGCGGCGATTGGATAACCTGGCCGGACCTCCAGGACGTGATCAGAAGCAATCGCAGCTTTGAATCCATCGCCAGCTATACGTATGCGTTGTTCAATCTTACCGGCGACGAAAATTCCCCGCCCGAGGCCCACTACGGTTTGTATGTGTCCGCCAATTTGTTTCCGCTGCTGGGCGTAAAGCCGATGCTCGGCCGCAATATTCAGCCGGAAGAGGAACAACCCGGACGCGATCACGAAATGATTCTGAGCTATGGGTTGTGGACCAGCCGCTTTCACGCCGACCGGGAAATCGTCGGCCGTTCGGTGGAGGTGAACGGCCACCCATGCTCGATCATCGGGGTAATGCCGGCCGGTTTCGACTTTCCGATGCGCCTGGCGGCGACGGTTCGGACGCCATCCGGCCACATGGATTTCTGGGCGCCTCAAGCGATCGATCCGGCCCGATACTCCCGCACCGGCCCTGTCATGTCAGCGGTGGGGCGTCTGCGAAAAGGCGTTTCTCCGGCGCAGGCCCGGCAGGATGTGCAAGAGATCAGCGCCCAACTGTCGCGACAATATCCGCTCAGCAACGGCGGGCGCTCGTTGCATCTGGAATCGCTGGTCGATCACACCTTGGGATTCGCCCGCACCGGCCTGGCTCTACTTCTAGCCGGCGCCGCAATGTTTTTGCTCATCGGTTGTTCGAACGTTGCGAACCTGCTGCTTGCGCGTTTGCTCTCCCGGCGCACCGAGATGGCGGTTCGAACGGCGTTGGGCGCGGGCCGAGGACGCCTGCTCGGCCAACTGGTCATGGAAAGCTGCGTGCTCGGCGTCGCGGGCGGACTGGCTGGATATGCGCTGGCGGTTCTGGCGTGGAAACTGCTTCCGGCGGTGGCTCCCGCCAGTATTCCTCGCCTGGCGCACACCCACGCCGATTGGACCGTACTCGCGTTCACCTTCGCGATCTCCATCTTGAGCGGCTTTATCTTCGGTATCCTTCCGGCGCTTGCGGCCACGCGGCGCGATCCCGCGGAAGCGCTTCGGGAGGCCGGCACCCGCGGCTCGATCGGACACGCGAGTAACCGGCTTCGTTCCGGCTTGGTGGTTGGCGAGGTGGCCATCGCCGTTATGCTGGTCGTGGTGGGCGGTCTTCTGGCCGGCGCATTCGTCCACCTACTTCGGACCGATCCGGGTTTCGACGCCGAACACGTCGTAGCGTCCATCATCATCCCGTCCGGCGATCGATATAAAACGCCGGAAGCCCGCGAGCCGTTGTTCCGCGGCATTGTGAATACGGTGTCCGCGCTGCCTGGCGTCGAATCCGCGGGCACGGTGGACGCCCTGCCGTTCACCGGCGAAAATCACGGCGGGCTCATCGGCGTGGATGAAAGCGTCGCTCTGGCTCGGGATCGCGGACTTCCGACGGAAGTGGACGTGGTAAGCCCCGGCTATTTGTCGACCATGGGTGTCCGGCTTCTGGAAGGCCGCTGGATCCAGGAAGACGACATGCTGCCGAACCACGACACTGCGGTTATCAGCAGCACCGCCGCGTCCCAGCTTTGGCCGGGTCAAAGCGCCCTGGGCAAGAAAGTTTGCATGAATGGCGGCAATGGAAAAGCGCGTTGCAGACAGGTGATCGGCGTTGTCAGCCCGCTGCTCCATTCCGGTTTGTCGGATCAGTTCACTTCTCAACTCTATTCGGCGACCGGAGCGCTGGGGCGTGCCCAGTTCCTGGTGGTTCGAACCAACCGGCCGCCGGCCGAAATCGCCGCAGCGATCCAACGAGCGGTTTCGTCCGTCGATCCCAAGCAGCCTGTTTTCCTGAGCGCCACGATGACGACGCTGATCGGCGACTCCGTCGCGGACCGCCGCTTCATACTGACTCTGCTCGGAGTCACCGGCTGCCTGGCGTTGTTTCTCGCCGCGGCCGGCGTGTACGGTGTAATCTCGTATGCGACTTCGCAACGCACCCAGGAGATCGGCGTGCGCATGGCGCTGGGAGCGACGCCGTCGAATGTCCGTGGGCTAATCTTTCGGCAAGGCATGCTGCTGGCCGGAATCGGCATCGCGATCGGATTGGCATTGGCGCTGGCGGTCGCGAGAATTCTGCGAAGCCGGCAAGTTGGATTGTCATCCATGGATCCGGAGTTGGTCGCGATGGCGGTAGCGCTAGTGGTCGTGGTTGCGGCGCTGGCTTGCTGGATTCCAGCGCGGCGCGCTACCCGAATCGATCCTCTGGTCGCGCTCCGCCAGCCTTAGGCCGCCGGAAACCCCGCCATCGTTCGAACTTCGCGAATGTGAGCGGCGTGGGTCTCGGCATGACGCGCGTTGCCCACCAGCCACTGGTATCCGTCCAGCGGACCGAGCACCGAGTGCGGCGCGAAGTGGCTGCGCAGATCATCCTCGGTGGTGCGAGTATAGTTCAGCGATTTTTCTCGCGCCTCCAGAAACGCCGCGACGGCTTCAGACAAAGAAGAAAAACGGTCGCCCGGTTTCAGTATGTCCGGCGCGCGATTGGCTCCGCGCGGTACCGGCGTGTCGCGGATCTTCTGTTCGCGCTGGCGGCGCTCTTCCTCGGTTTCAGGCTGCGCCGGCGTTTGAAGGCTCCGTTCGATGAGCGCGATGAGAGCGCCGTCCGAAACCGCGAGGTGCTCCACATATTCCAGGATGGACCAGCGGTCAGGCGCCGGCTTCCATCGGGCCTGGCTTTCGGTCACTCCCTCCACCGCGTCCAGCAGGGTTTGCCGGCTTCGAGTCAACCTATCCAGTGCGGTCTCGCGTTCCTTTTCCGTTATCATCCGAACCATCGTATAACGCCGCGCGGTATCTTGCACTCGGCGTTCCCGGCCGTTCAGCGGCGGAATTGGAAGAAATACACGCCGATCCCGAGTACACTCAGCACGGCCGCAACGGACAGGTATTGCCACGTCAACTTGTCCATGGGGATGGCCTCGATGTTCGAAAATTGGCACCCACAACTTTCGCAGTACGGAGCCTCGTCGTTTACAACGGTGCGGCACTCTGCGCATTGCTTTGCCATTTCCGTTCTCCCACATATAAGATGCATCCCGGATGACCGAAGCATACAGCCACCTTCCGTACTGGGTCGTACCGACTAAAGCCGGCGCGAATACTATCGCCAAAGGCCCTAACCGGCCAGTACCGTCCTTTCTCAGTTAACGGTTCGCTGAATCCTGGTTGAAGGCGAAGCCAAAGGATGACTTAGAACACCAATAGATCTCATTTCATGGATTAGCTTCGTATGGTTCGTTTTGTAGTGGTGCGGTTCTGCTTCAGGTTTGGCTTATACAACGATATGGGGCGCGAGCGCCCTGAAGTCCGCGACATAGCCAAGGTCTTGCCAGTCGCACCCCGCCGATCACTTCGCGACCAGCGCTTGTATCGCTTCGAGCTCTCGGCCAGCCTCCGACAGCTTGCCTTGCGACACCAGTTCGCGATAGCGATCAAAGTGGCGGCGGATCTCGACGATGCGAACGTCCGGCGTGGTCGGAGCGGCAGCGCCAGCGGGCGTCGCAGAAGCGGGCGTAGCGGGCTGTTGCGCGGTCGTCTGCGGAGCGGGAACGTTTTCGCCCGCCAGTTGCGCCAGCGCTTCCGGATACGTGTCCGCATACACCAAATTGTTGCCCATCGCCAACGCGACCTTCTTTAATTGCGGCATCTTGGCTTGCGAGGCCTGGATATAAATCGGCTCCACGTATAGGAACGTGTGGTCGATCGGCAACACCAGCATCTGGCCGCGCAGCACCTGCGAGCCCTGCTGATTCCACAACGTCAGATCTTTCGAGATATTCTGATCCTGGTTGATCCGCGCTTCGATTTGCATGGGCCCCAAAACGATCTCCTGCTTGGAGAGCAGCATCACCACCTTCTCACCCAGGTGTTCGCCGTCGCAGCGCGCCATCATCAACCCGATCAGGTTATCGCGATTGCGCGGCGTGAACGGAATCATCAGCAGGAATTCCGGCTGCGTCTCGCCCGGAAGAGTGGCCACCACATAAGTCGGCGACACCGGCCCCGGCTGGCTGCCTTGTTGCGTGGTGAATTTGGCTGCGTCCCAGGCGTCCGATTTGTTGTAGAACGTGCTTGGATCGCGCATGTGAAACAGCCGATAGATGTCGGATTGCGCGGCGAAAATCGCTTCCGGGTAGCGGACGTGCTTGCGAAGATCGGCGGGCATCGATGCAGCCGGTTCGAATAGGTCCGGAAACAGATTGCGGTAGGCCTGGAGTAGCGGATCTTCAGGATCGAATGCGTACAAATGCACGGTTCCGTCGTAGGCGTCGATGGTGGCCTTCACGGAATTGCGAATGTAGTTGATCGCTCCCACGCCTTCCAGATCCACGCTGCGGGAGTAGGGATGGACGCGCGACGTCATGTAGCCGTCGATGATCCAAACCAGGCGTCCTTCGCTGGTCAGCACGATATAAGGATCGCCGTCCCACACCAGGAAGTTCGCGAGCGTGTTCACCCGCTGGGTGACATTGCGCCGAAGCATCATGCGGCTCTCCGGCGTCAGGTATCCGGTCAGCAGAATGTTCCAATCGCTTTGGGAGACCGCCGCGGCCAGCCGCAGCAGGATGGAAGAAATCGGAAACCCGCCCTTGCCGTCGTAGCGATTTTCCACGTTGTGCTCGCCGGCCGGATAATCGAACTCCGGCTGCGCCGTGCGAACGAACACGGGGTCGTGCACGTTCTCGCCGTAATACAGCTCCGGCCGCGCCAGCTTCAATCCCGGCGCCGAAATTTCCGGGGGCGCGTCCTTGATGATCAGCTCCGGAAGTCCGTTCGGCGAAACCCGGTTGGCCTCGGCCATGACGATTCCGTAACCGTGCGTGTAGATGAAATGCGGATTGATCCAGGTGGACCGCGCGTCGCCGAGCTGGCTGAGGTCCAGCTCGCGCGGCGAGATCATCATCTGGCGCAACCGGCCGTCGATGGTGTATCGGTCCACGTCGGTGTCCGAATAAATGTAAGGCCGGTAGGGCTGAAGCTGCGTGATGGCGTCGTGAAACGCGTGCCAATCCCACAGACGCACGTTGTCGAGCAGCGGCTTGTGATTGGCCAAGGTGACGCGCTCGTCCGGTTGCGCCTGGAACTCGATTTCGCGCGTGCGCTGATCGATGCCGAAGGCCGAACGGGTGGCTGCAATATGTCGTTCGATAAACGGCCGCTCCATTGAAATCTCATTTGGCCGGACGTAGGTTGCGCTCACGATAGGCGGAACCACGGAGCGCACCAGGAACGCCGCCACCACGATCAACGCCACGCGCCATTTGCCGGCCAGCAAAGCCGCCGCCGAGAGCACGCAGCTCGCGATCAGCACCCATTGCAGGGGCAGCGCGATGTTTTGATCCACATAATCGATTCCCACCATGAAGCTGCCGTGTTCGTCGAGCAGCATTCCATAGCGTCCCAGGAAGAATCGGACCGCGAGCGCCAGCAAGAACACCGCGGCCATTCCGCGCAGAAACTTCGATTCGAGAGCGCCCGCCAATCGGAATTCGGCGAGGTTGATTTCCTGCACCCGGCTCCAATCCGGAAAGCGTTCGCGAATCTGCCAGCCGCGCGCGGTCACCCAATACAGCAGCGAGGCGATGACCACGATTCCGAGCGCCAATCCCAGCAGATCCGAATAGAACGGGATTTCGAACAGATAAAACGCCAGCGGATTCCCGAAGGCTGGATCGTGCCAGGCCGCGGCAGCTCCGCCCAAATCCTTGCCGCCGAAATAGCGGACCACGGTCCAGGTATCTAGCGTGGCCATCGACAGAATCAGCGCAATCAGGAAAATCGCGACGGTGGCGAGTTTCGCGTACAGGGGATAATGGCGCAGCCTGGTACCGGCGTGCTTCAGAGCGCCGGCGTGAGCGATCCAGAAAACCGCGAACGCGATGAGCGTGGCGGCCGCGATCGGAATCACGCTATAGGCCAGCATGCTGAACCAGGTGCGAAGCTGGCCCATTTCTTTCCACCACTGGTAATCGATGGTGTAGGACGAGATCAGCCGCGCGGCCACAAATAAAACGATGACGGCGATGAGCAGCGAAATGCAGCCGCTCCGGCCGCCGCGGCCTTCAATCTGACGGTTAGCGAAAGGAGGGTTCAATGCACTTGTAACTGTACTCTAATTTGCAGCTCTCCACACGATTCGCCCGTCGACTACAGTAGCCGCCGGGCCGCCGCGGAAGACGCGGCCATCGAAAGGAGAATTGCGGCTTTTGGAAGCCGACTTGTTGACGTCGTAGGTCCAGGTTCGTTCGAGATCCAGAATCGTGATGTCGGCGGGCGCGCCCACCGTAAGCCGGCCGCGATGCAAGTTTAAGACTCTGTCCGGTCCAGTGCTGAACAGTTCCACCATGCGAGCCAGCGGAATCTTGCCGGGGTGCACCAGCCGTTCGAGCGTCAGTCCGATGGCAGTCTCAAGTCCGATGACGCCGAACGGGCACTTTTCGAACTCCTGCATTTTCTCGCTGCCGGCGTGCGGGGCGTGATCGGTGGCGATAGCGTCCACGGCTCCGGAAACGATTCCATTGGTCACCGCGCCCTGATCGCGGGCGGAACGCAGCGGGGGTTTCATCTTGTAATTGCTGTCGTAGGGAGGCATCTCGTCGTCGGAGAGCGAGAAATGGTGTGGGGTGGCTTCGCAGGTGACCGCCAGCCCGCGGCTTTTTGCGAACGCCACCATTTCCACCGAATGCCGCGAGGAAATGTGCGCGACGTGAAACCGCACGCCCGTTAATTCAGCCAGAAGAATATCGCGGGCCACCATCACGTCTTCGGAAGCGGCGGGGATGCCTCGCAAGCCCAGGCGAACGCTCTGGAGTCCCTCATGCATGTCGCCGCCCGCGCTCAAATGCAGATCCTCGCAATGATCGATCACCGGCATTCCGAACGAGCGCGCGGTTTCCATGGCGCGCCGCATGACGCGGGCATTCATGACTGGGCGGCCGTCGTCGGAAATGGCGACGATCCCGGCGTCCCGCATGGAGCCGATCGCGGACAGTTCCTCGCCGGCGCTGCCTTTCGTGATAGCGCCGATGGGGCGGACATTCACGATCGCGTGCCGTTCGGCCCTTTCGATGATGTAGCGTGTGACCGTGGCGTTGTCGTTGATCGGCGAAGTGTTCGGCATGCAGCAGATGGTGGTAAAGCCGCCGGCGGCCGCGGCGCGCGAACCGGATTCGATGGTTTCGGCGTATTCAAATCCCGGCTCGCGCAGGTGCACGTGCATGTCGATAAAGCCCGGCGCGACGATCAGCCCGGTGGCATCGAACCGTTCCGCCCCGCTGGCTTGCAATTTCTCTCCGATGGCGGCGATCTTGTCTTCCTCGATCAACACATCCAGTATCCGGTCCAGGCCGCTGGCAGGGTCGATCACCCTCCCGTTTCGGATGAATAGCTTTCGCATGGATCAGTTCTTCAAAATCCTCTCCAGCACCGCCATGCGCACCGCGATTCCATTTTCCACCTGGTTCAAAATCACGGACCGTTGCGAGTCCGCCACCTCGGACGAAATCTCGCGGCCGCGATTGATGGGCCCGGGATGCATCACGATCGCATCGGGCTTGGCGAGGTCCATGTGCTCGAGCCGCAGGCCGTAGAAGTGAAAATATTCGCCGGCAGAGAACGCCGCTTCGTGCTGCCGTTCCAGCTGCACGCGCAGCATCATGATGACGTCGGCGGCGCGGATGGCTTCGCGCATGTCATGGGTGAGCGTCACGCCCGTGGCGACCCGCGCCAGTTCCACGGGCAGCAGCGAAGCAGGCCCGCATAACACGATCTCGGCTCCGAATTTCGATAGCAGATACATGTTGGAACGCGCAACGCGGCTGTGCGCGATGTCTCCGATAATGGCTACGCGCAGACCTTCGAGTGTAGGACGACGGTCGAGTATTGTGCGCGCGTCCAGAAGAGCCTGGGTGGGATGCTCGTGGGTTCCATCGCCAGCGTTGATGATGGGCGTGGGCAGGTGCCGGGCCAGAAAATGGGGCGCGCCGGAGGCGGCGTGGCGCATCACGATCGCGTCCGGATGCATGGCGCCCAGAGTGTTCAGGGTATCCACCAGCGATTCGCCTTTGTCGACGCTGGAACCGGAAGCGGTGATCGAAATCGCGTCCGCTCCCAGGCGCTTGGCTGCAATTTCGAAACTGGTCCGCGTGCGAGTGGAGGCTTCGAAGAACAGATTTACGATCATCCGGCCGCGCAGAGCGTCCGATTTCCGGCTGTCGGGCTGCTGCCTCTGAAAACTGGTGGCGCGATCGAGAATGGCTTCTATCTCGGGTCGCTCCAGCCCTTCGATTCCCAGCAATCCGCCCGGCATCGGCTTGGCCGTCTACGTCCTTTCCACGAGCAAAACCTTCTCCACCTGGTCCACTTCCTGGAACTTCACTTCGATGATCTCGTTGGCGCCGGTCTGCACCATCCGTCCGATGTACTTGGCCTCGATGGGCAATTCGCGCCAGCCGCGGTCGATCAGCACCAGCAGTTGCACCCGTGACGGCCGGCCCTTATCGAAGAGCGCGTCCAGCGCGGCGCGAATGGTGCGGCCGGTGTATAGCACGTCGTCCATCAGGATGATGTCTTTCCCGGTGACCGGGAAGTTGATTTCCGTGGCGTTATGCACGGGCCGTTCGGACACCGTGGAAAGGTCGTCGCGGTAGAGATTAATGTCCAGGAAACCGACGGGAACGTTGAGGCCTTCCAAAATTCTGATTTTTTCGGCCAGCCGCACGGCCATCGGCACGCCCCGCCGACGGATGCCGATGAAAGCCAGCCGCGGCAGATCCTGGGTTTTCTCTAGAATCTCGTGCGCCAGCCGCACCAGCGTGCGGTCGATCTCCGACGCGCTCATCAATTGCGCTTTTTCGCGTGTGGCGGCCATTTGGGCTAAACGCTCCAGAGTAGCATATCAGTGCTTGAGTCGATCGTGAATTTTCTTCGCGAGTTTCTCGATCTCCTCCGTCTTCTTCAACGTCGCGAGCGGGAGGACGTTCTGGTCGTTCTTTTCCAGGTCGAGCTTCAATTGGTCCGCCAGCTTGGCCAGCTCGCGGGCGTCCTCGAGCGACTTGAGGCGCTCCGCTTTCAGAATCTCGTCGCGCTGCAATTTTCCGTTCGGCAGACGAACGTCCTCCTCGGCCGCGGGCAACGGGGGACCTTTGGGCGCGATGGGTGGTTGCGCGGCGAGCGTCAGCGCAAGGGCTAGAACTTGCAAAATTCGGACGGGCATATTCACACCGTATTCATGATATCGTGGCGCCGCTGATTTATAATCCGGGAATGGCGCTCGTCGATAAACATTCTCCCGGCGACTTTTGCTGGATCGAATTGGCTACCACGGATCAAACCGCGGCCAAGCATTTCTATATGTCCCTGTTTGGCTGGAGCGCGGCCGACTTGCCCATGGGTCCGAACGAATTCTATACGATGTTCGCGGTGGAGGGCGCCAGCGCGGGCGCCGCGTACACCGAGCGGGCCGACGAAATCGCGATGGGCATTCCTTCGCACTGGAATCTTTACATCGCGGTGGAAAACGCGGACCAAGCTTCCAGCAAGGCGGCGGAACTCGGCGCTAAGGTACTTGCGCCGCCGTTCGACGTTTACGACGTGGGCCGAATGTCCGTTCTCGAAGATCCGACCGGCGCCGTGTTCTCCGTGTGGCAAGCCAAGAAACGTCAAGGCGTGGGAATCGCCGGAGTGAACGGGACGCTGTGTTGGGCGGATTTGAGCACGCCCGATCCCGAACGGGCAGCGAAATTCTATTCGGATCTCTTCGGCTGGAAGATCGGACCCGGCGCGCAGTCCGATCCGAGCGGCTATCTGCACATCCAGAACGGCGAAGCGTTCATTGGCGGCATTCCGCCGGGCGCGCATCGCAATCCGAAAGCTCCTCCTCATTGGCTGATTTACTTCAACGTGACCGACGTGGATGCCAGTGCCGCGAAAGCCAAGGAGCTCGGCGCCTCGTTTCATTTGCCGCCGATGACGATGGAAGGCGTAGGCCGAATGGCGGTAATGGCCGATCCGCAGGGCGCGGTGTCGGCGCTCTTCAAGGAATCGCGGCGGGCCTGACGCGCGCGGGCAGCGATCGACGGGCACGCTATCATGAACTGG
>Ga0302326_10033238_pt1 | contig 10252 bp, 6 predicted proteins | sample Palsa_T0_3_FD_202264 | JGI IMG/M metagenome (GOLD analysis project Ga0302326, IMG submission 202264) | Peat permafrost microbial communities from Stordalen Mire near Abisko, Sweden - Palsa_T0_3 | ecosystem: Environmental > Terrestrial > Soil > Palsa > Peat permafrost | place: Sweden: Abisko... | reverse complement strand
TCGTCACCATCGAGGCGATCACCAGGGCCCAGCCGGCAAGCCAGCCCACCCAGGGGCCGAACGCGCGGGTTACCCAGGTGAAGGTGGAGCCGCAGTCCGGAGTCTCGTTGGCCAGCTCTCGAAACGCGAACGCGATGAGCAACATCGGAACGAATCCGACAATGAACATAGCCGGCGTTTTGGCGCCCGCCACTGCCACAACGCCCGCCAGCGTCGCGGCAAGACTGTAGGCAGGGGCGACCCCCGATACGGCGATGACGACATTGCCGGCCAGGCCGATGGTTCCCGACCGCAGCCCCTTGTTGGTGACCGGTAAGTCCTCGGCTTGCACCGTCACGAGGTGCCCTCCAGGACTTTTGGCTTGATAATGTCGACGCCATCAAGGGATTTGGCGAGCTTGGCGAAGACTTTGTTTTCATCTGGGTGAGCTATGTCGTAAATGGATTGATAAACCTCGCTCATTGCCTGCAGGAACTCTGATTTGGTGATCGTCGGCGTTTCGTACACCCGCCCGAATGGCTTGTACAGCAGGTGAAGTGGATCGGCGCGGGGCTCGGTGCTCTTCCCGGGTAGCACCGGCTGAATGTACTCGACGTCGAGTTCACAGAAGCCGATCTTCGCGAAGATGTTGCGCTCGGTCTCTCCGGCGCATTCGATGTACCAACCGCGCGCGTCTGTTCCATCTCGGACCATCCTCTCCTCGGCACGCGCGACGATGTGGCGAAGCTTCTTCGCACCGCGCAGCGAATCGGCGAAACCGATGTAACCGCCGAAGCCGGCGCTGGGCATCGTCAGGAAGGAGGCTATCCCCGCGCAACCCTTCGTCGAGTGCCGGCGGATGGCCCACAGGTGGAAGCGATAGTTAGGTCGGTAGGCCAAGCCCCCCGGCTGGAATGCCTTGCGGAATTCGCCGCTGGCGATTGCTATGTCATCGTCGCCGAAAACCCGCTCGTACACATCGATGGCCTCATCCAATTCCGGATCCTCGCTCGTGATCACCTCGTTGATATGCAGGTGAGCTTCCTTCTGCCAACCCAGATAGTTTCCGAAACTCACCAACTCAACCTCGTCCGCGGCCTCGAGAAACTCGCGCATCCTATTGAAGACGGCGTTCTTCTCCGCCTCCGGAATGCGCATGGCCCACCGCAGGTACTCGCGCAACAGGAGTTGCACGTCGGTCGAGGCGATGTGACTGCCGTTAAATCGACGGGAACAGGTCTTGGCAATCATGGAGAGATTGCTGACGGGTTTCTTGTCGCTGGACAGGGCCGGCTGCACGTAGGGGAAGTCGAGTAACTGATAGCCCAAGTTGTGCCATATTCGCGCCAGAGCGAAGTAGTCGATCCCGCTGGTCGGCGCCGGTGTGAGATAAGGGTCGTCCATCTCGGCAACGATCCAGTCAAGGGGACGATTCCGGCTCTTGTCCGCGTCGAGGTGCAGTAGGCGTTCGGTCTGTTCGAGCAGTCGACGACCCAACCCTTGGCCGCGATGCTCAGGTTGAACGACGAAATACTCGATCACTCCAGCGTTGGCTTCGTCGAGGTAATCCGAGATCGAGCCGCCGATGGGCTTGTCGCCGTCGAGGAGCACCACGACGTGATAGTTGTTCTTCTCGTACCAGCCGGTGTCTTTGAGGCGAAGGTAGTTTCGGATGACTTCCAAGGAGTCGCGTTCGTCGGGGTTGGGAAACTCGGGGACGAAGCAGTCGTCGTAGAAGCTTTTCAGCAAGTCGAGATCGCTCTTGCGCGCGAAGCGCAACTCGTGGAAAGTAGGCTGCTCTTCCTTCATTTCGCTGTAGTACGCATTGACGATGCCCGGCAGCGCGCACGCTGAGTAGTCGCCGTCTTTGAACGGTTGTTCCGAGTCGTAGTCCAGCAGCAATCGCTGCAGTGGCGCCCTGTTCTCGTATGCCGTCTCGGCCTGCTTGGCGAAGGTGATCATCTTTTTTCGAACGGTCATGTCGCCGCGCATCGAATACAACATGTCGTAGCCGCAGCCCGTTTCGTCGATGGCACAGACAAAACGCAGGGCGAGATCGGGTTCGGAATGGAGCAGATGCAGGCATCCTTCGGCGACACCGCGAGCAAGTGCGGTGGAATGGAAATCGTAGGCCTGTTGGTCGGCGATATTGCCGTGCACGAAGAACGGGATCAGGTCTCGCCATTTGTTATCCGGGTTGAGTGGCTCACCGGTCTCTGCATCGCACATGAGAAAAATTACCCACAGATAAGCCGAGTAGTACTGCGCGAATACCTGCTCCTCTGTGCCACCGGTGGGTCGGATGCCGTGTGCTTCGCCGATGATGTCGAGGACGATTCGGTTGTCTTGCCAAATGGCCTGCTGTGCGGGGCAGAATCCGGTATCGCCGAGCGCCGGGCCCCATTTCAGCGTGCCGGTGACGCGGGCCCGCAGAGCGAACCCGTCGAGGTCGAGACCGTTCTGCCGGGCCAGCGTGCGCACGACTTCCGGTGAGGAACTACGCAGCGTAAGGGAGTTGTTCTCATCGCCGTAGCCATATTGCAGCGCGACCTCCCCGTGCCACTCCGGGCAGGTACATACCGGTATGCTCGGGCCCCACAGCAGCCAGCAATCAAAGATGAATGCTTGTATTTTTCGCGGCTGACGGTACCGGTATGGGTCATCCGGACGGATGATCGACCGGCCATATCCCTCGACGATAGGCTGCCAGTCGTCTTCGTAGCGGGCGAGTACGCCGGTCAGCAGATGTAAGGGCGTGACAAAGCCCGACCGGATTGTCACCTTAGACAAGAACACTGGCTGCTGATTGGGGCGTAGTAGCTGGTTGTTCAACGCATTGAAATAACGGGCGATGTCCTCGTCCTCAATGAGCGGCGTGCACGTTTCGATATCGATTGTCCAGTCATCTTCTTCTTCGTGCACCAGCGCACCCATCGCGGCGTCCATGTGGTCTTTCCACGCCCGCTTCTCGCTCTGCCATTCTTTCTTGGCGGCGCGGTAATCTTCTTTGCTCCGGTAGTTCAGCCGAAGCGGGTGGTCGGGCAGTGGGTTGACCAGTTCGAGTTCGATCCGCAGCCGCGCCGCCTTGTGTAGCGAGAGGACCTGCAAGCCTCGCACCAGCAGGCCGAACAACGTAAGCATCGCTTGCCAGGTGAGATTCGCACGGCCGTGCCGCGGCAGACTGCGCGCCAGAAGTAGCCAGCTCGGCAGGAATTGCCCGGTGAAAAACAGAGCGATCGCGACCAGCGTTAAGCTGAGTGTAAGCAGCCCGCCGAAATTAACCGCATCAATTATCATTATTCAGCTCTAACGACATATGATCGACCTTCCAGCGCTTGCCAAAATCTGGTGTTTGTGTTGCCCGCTGATTGGGAGGACCGGATGCCCGATCCGCGCGCTGAAGGAGATGCGTTCTTCCTGGACTGGCTGGCTCATTCGCATAAGGTCGCGATCCCGGTAATAACGTAATCGACAAAGGACGTGATCATGACACCGCCTGGCCCCAGCGTGCCGTAGAACCCTGGCAGCAATTTACCCCGCATTGCTCAAGGTGGGGTTACAAACAGATGATCTCTGGGCTGGAAATCGCGCGTTGCCCGAGGAAGTCTGTATCGCGGTTAAAACCGAAGAGCACATCGTCGTACCGGCGGACAGCAGCGTCATCGCGGCGCAGAATCGGGTTCGAGCTTGCGGCGCAGAATCGGGTTCGAGCTTGCGGCGCAGCGGGCGTCGCCCGCAGCGGGATTGCTCGACATTGGGAGGTTCGATGCGGTTGCAAGGTAAGAAGATCGCCATCCTCATGGAGAGCGACTTCTACGAGCCGGAAATCTGGTACTACCAGCATCGCTTCGCCGAGGAGGGTGCCGAGGCGCATTTCGTCACCCGGCTGTGGGGCCAACCCTCGCTGGAGTTCAAGGGGCATGAGTTCCGGGTGCCGTTCGTCTGCGACGAAAGCTTCGAGGGACTCAGCGACGAGGACCTCGGGCAGTTCGCCGCGGTCATCGTTCCGTCGGGAATGGTGTCGGATCGGCTCCGCTACACCGAGGACATCACCAAGCTGCCGCCGGCGACCGAGTTTCTGCAGCGGGTCTTCGCTCGACCGGACATCTTGAAAGGCATTATCTGTCACGGCATGTGGCTGGTAGCCCCCGCGCCCGAGCTGGTCCGCGGTCGACGCGTCGTGGCCCACAACAACTTGCTCGGCGACGTCCGCAACATGGGCGCCGTTTACGTCGACGAGGACGTCGTCGTCGACGGGGACCTCGTTACCGGACGAGCCGGCACCGTCTTCCACCTCTTCGCCCGCCGGATCATCGACATGGTGGCCGGCGACTGATGCTTACACGCTTTCCAAGTGAATGAACTCGCCGTCGCTCGACGAGTCGGCGCTCGCAAACGCCCGCTTCACTTTTTCGTTGGCGCCAACGATGACGACCTGCTGGTCCAACTTCACCTTGGAGCGGAAGAACAGCAGCTCGTTGATGGCTTCCTCGCAGAGTGACTCCAATTCGGCGACCAAGAGGACCAGCCGCTGGGCTTGGGCTCGCAGCGCTCGGTCGAGCTCGTTGCGGAGGTGGTCCACTCGCTTTGACGGAATCGCGCCGATCAGCGTCAGGCGGTAATCGCCATCGCCACGGCGCTCGTAATGTGAGTCGAGCTCCGACGTGGCGGACCTGAGCCGGATCCGCACCCGCACCTCCTTGCCTTCCGGCAAGCGCACGGTCATCTTTTCCTCATCGAAGTCGTCGTACGGCTTGCCGTCGATCCAAACCTTCGACAGCTTCACCCGCCCAGGCGGGAGCAGATCCGGCGCGACCCGCAGAATGCCGTCGGGGAATGACGACGCCTTGGGTTTGAAGTAGAACTCCATCGGCTGCTCATGAATGAGCAGGTTGGTGTACACCGCCGCCAGGTAGCACAACTCGGTCGAGTGGTAGCCCGACATCGAATGGCTGCCCTTCAGCCTCTCACTGCCGAGCAGGTAGGGGAGCCCGCTGGCGAGGACGTTGAAGTAAATGCCGCCGTCGTCATGGTCGAGGAACCACGCATTGTAGAACGACGCCGCCTCGCGGGCCAGGCGAAGATGTTTCTCTTCGCCGTGCGTGCCGGCCAGAATGAGGTAGGCGAGGATGGCCTGCTCCTGCTGCCACCATGCCTTTCGATCGTGCCAGACTAGGCGGTGCCATTTCTCGCCGGGCTTGAGGGTGCGTTCCACCGTGTCGTACCAGCCGCCTCGCTGCTGGTCGCTGCCGACCGCGGGCATGATGTCGGCGATCTTGTCCGCCAGCGCAACATAGGCGGGGTTGGGACGCACGTTGTTGATCCGCGTCAGGTTCCAGGCGATCTTCAGGTTGTGGCCCACCACGGCCCTGTCCTGCTGCCACTTGTAGTGCTGGTCGTGAGACCAGTCCTCTCGGAACCGCTCCTGAACGAACGGGCTGTGGTCGTAGTCGGGGAACCGGGTGACGATCGTCTCTCCGGTGGCAGCCAGAAAGTCCTCGAGGTCCTTCCGGCCTGTAGCCAAGAGCGCGTTGATCAAGTACGCCGGCGCGTGGTCGCCGACCGAGTTCCAGTTCTTGCGGGCGCGGTTGTGCCCAAGCTTGGGCGAGCGAGGGTCAAGCGATACCGGGTCGAGATGGGAAAAGTAGCCGCCCTGATCGGGGTCGCGGAAGAAGCGCTCGAACAATGCGACAGTCTTGTCGATGTCGTCGAGGATGCGCGGGTCGCCGGTGACCCGATACGTCTGCGTTGGGCCGGCGAGGGCGTAGATCTGCTCGTACATCGGGATGGCGTCGAGATCGTCGCCGAACTCCGATGCGAGGATCTTGCGCTGGCCGTTGGGTGAGATGTCGACGCCGTGAAACCAGAACACCACGCCCTCCCCTTCCCGAACACCACGCACGTTCTGGCGCAGGTACTCGGTTCCTGTCTCCGCCGCCTCGAGGAAGCGGTCCTCCCCGGTGAGCAGGTAGGCGGTGGCGAGCCCGTACACCAGACGTGAGATGGTGTCGGTCTCCTGCCGAAAATCCGGTGCGACGTAGTCAGGCGTATGGGTGCCGGCCAGGGTCAGCTGGGTGCGGTAATTGCGCCAGTCGTAATTGCCGTCGGGGAACTGGCCGCGCAGGTAGAAATCAGCTACCGCCCGGACCTGGTTGACCCACCAGTCGGCCTCTTCGAAGACGTATTCCCGCCCCGGCCTACCGGGGAACGCGATCCGCTTCCCCTCGAAGCGGTGCCCGCCGTGTTCGGGGTAGTAGATGCCGTAGGCGAACAGGTAACGCCCCGGGTAGAGCATGTCGCCGAGTTGCCCGGAGACGTCCTGGTAGTCCTCACCGAAGTTGCGGGTGACGTTCCCGCCAGTAGTGGGCGTCACGTAGACGGTGAAATCACGGCCATCCGTCGTTCGCAGGACGAAAGAGTTCTCGTCTTCGTCGTAGGAGACCACATATCCGGCGATGGTGTCCGACAAGGTGAATTTCATGGTTTCTGTCATGACGGAACCTTCTGGGAGATAAGGACGACGACACTGCGGTCGCCGGCGTGATAGGTGTCGGTCTCGACGGGAACTTCGTGGCCAGGATCGAGAATTTCGTCAGGCGAGGGGAGCCAGGTGTCGACGGCGCGTGCCCACCGTCGTCCCGGAATGCTTGGGAGTTCGAAATCGACGGCTTCCCAGACCATGTTGAGCATCACGTGGAGGTCGTCTTCGCCGTCGAGGCCGGCGAGAGTGAAGGAGAGCACCCGGGAGTAGGGGTCTTGAAATCCGGGCTGGTGCAGGTTACGGCCGTGCCACGTAACCTCCATCAACCCGCGCTCGTTGACCTCGTTGCTGAAGAAGCTGGGCCGGCGCAACGTGGTGAAATGGTTCCGAATGCCAATCATATTGCGCCAGAAGCGAATTAGATCGGCGTGCTTCTCGGTCAACGTCCAGTCGACCCAGCTCAGCTCGTTGTCTTGGCAGTAAGCGTTGTTGTTGCCCAACTGCGTTCGGCGAAACTCGTCACCCGCGACGAACATCGGCACTCCGCGGCTGAGCATCAGGATCGCCGCGAAGTTGCGTGTCTGCCGTTCGCGCAGGCGCTCGACCTCGGGGTCCTCGGTGAGTCCTTCAAAGCGGCAATTCCAGCTGTCGTTGTCGTCGGAGCCGTCGCGGTTGCCTTCGCCGTTGCCGTCGTTGTGCTTCTCGTTGTAGGACACCAGATCGTTGAGTGTGAAGCCGTCGTGGCAACTGACGAAATTGATGCTGTTGGTCGGCATTTCGTCAGAAGGACCGAACAGGTCGCTACTGCCCGCGATGCGGGTCGCGAGGGCGGCGATGAGTCCGGCCTCGGACTTGACGAACTTGCGCACGCAGTCCCGGTAAGGCCCGTTCCACTGCGACCAACGTTTACCGGGGAATCTGCCCACCTGGTAGAGGCCGCCGGCGTCCCACGCTTCGGCGATAAGCTTGGTGTCCCACAGGACCCGGGACAGCTCGATGTTCCATAGCACGGGCGGCACCGGCATCTCGGCGCCGTCGGGGCCGCGGGACAGAACCGAACCGAGGTCGAACCGAAAGCCGTCGACGTGGTGCTGAGTCACCCAGTACTCCAGGCATTCGACGATGTACTTGGTAATCACTGGATGGTTGGCGTTGAAGGTGTTACCACAGCCGCTGAAGTCCATGTAGTACTGAGGGTCGGCACTCGAGAGCATGTAGTACGCCTCATTGGCCTGACCTCGGAAGCTGATGGTCGGCCCGTTCTGGTTGCCTTCGCTGGTGTGGTTGAAGACGACGTCGAGGATCACCTCGATGCCAGCGCGGTGAAGGGCTTTCACCATGTCCCGGAACTCGTCCAGGTGGGTGCCGAGGTGCGGGGATACGCAGTAGGACGACTGCGGCGCCCAATGGCCGTACGGGTCGTATCCCCAATAGTTGGTGAGAAGCTGACCGGTTGGCCCGACGCGCAGGATCTGCGTCTCGTCGAAGTCGAAGATTGGCAGTAGCTCAAGCGCGGTGATGCCGAGCGACTTCAGGTACGGAATCTTTTCAATGATGCCGGTGAAGGTGCCCGGGTGTTCGACCCCCGACGAGGGTGACTTGGTGAAGCCGCGGACGTGGAGCTCGTAGATGATCGTCTCGGACAGTGGGATGTTGAGTGGGCGATCGCCCTCCCAGTCGTAGGTCGTTGGGTCGATCACCACGCTTCGCATTGAGGTGGCGACGTTGTCCTTCGGCCCGACGGCGTTGTTGCGCTCCCACACGGTGTTGACGTTGCCGAGGGCGTACGGGTCGATGAGCACTTTGTTGTGATTGAAGCGGAGCCCGGTGCCGCTGGGATCGAATGGCCCGTCCATCCGGTACGCGTAGACCTGACCGGGACCGACGCCGGCGACATGGCAATGCCAGAAGTGGAAGCTCTTGTTGCGTCCCGCATCGAGCACGATCTCAACCGGCGTCGTCCCGTCAGGGGAATCAAAGAGCAGCAGCGTGACGCAGGTCGCGCGCTCGGAGTAGATAGAAAAGTTGACGCCGGTGGGGGTGGGCGTGGCGCCGAGCGGCTGGGCGACACCCACGGAGACCTGAGTTACCTCGGCGTTGTGCTTCCGCTTCGTGCCGGCCGTTGCCGGTGCGCTCTCGGTGGTGCCGGTGCCGCGACGTGCCGGTGTCACGACGGCACCGCCGCCGCACCCGCATCGATCACGCGGCCGGCGGTCGCTCCGTTATCTGGGAGAACTTTCGACGTCTCGGAAGTGTTTGCCACGATCGGTGCCCATCGCTCTTGGTTCGCAGCACTATATCGTCATCATCGCCGTGCGGCAGGGCAGTTGCGCGGGATTATTCCCGCGCAACGCATTTGGGTATCGGACAACCCACCGACATGCCTGTCATGGCCACCGCCGCCGAACAGGTCGCTGTCGGTAAACAATGAGTAAAGTTCAACAAAGGCCATACACTTTGGCGCGAAATCCAGGACAGGTGTGGTGTCCCCAAGTTGACACTGGGCCTGGTGGCGGCCGCTGATCGACGGGATGCAGACGCCCGCACAGAAGAGCGCCGCGGCCGCGCGGGCCAAGGAGATTGGCGAGTCGCGCGCCGAAGAGCTTGTCGCTCAACGCGAAAACGATCGGAAGAACCGCGACCAGGTGCCCATGCAGCTGGCGCACTTAATGGAGGAACTTGCGCCACGACCCCCCGACGACGCGATCGTCTTCGGCGAGGCGCTGACTTCGTCTCCGGATATCACCCGTCACAGGGTGCCGCACACGCCAGGACAGTAGTTCCTGACACGCGGTGGTTCGCTGGGCGTCGGCATTTCCGGCGCCATCGGAGCGAAGTTCGCCGAACCGGACAAGACGGTCATCGGATTCACCGGGGATGGCAGCAGCAAGTACGCCATTCAGGCGCTCTGAACGGCCGCCCTGCACGACCTGGATGTCAAGTACCAATTGTCATGCGTCGGTCCCGGTTTGACGACGCTCCGCACGACAGCTCGATCAGATTCGACGGCCGCGCCGCCGCCCACGAAACGCGTCCTTGACCTTTTCGCCAGTGTCTTTCACGTCGGCCTTGAACTGATCACCGACACCGCGACTTTCGAGCTTGCGGTCGCCGGTAGCGCGGCCGATGCTTTCCTTCGCTCTGCCACTGACACGCTGCAGCTTGTTTCTGAGCTTATTGGTCGCACTCATGGCACGTCCTCCTTATTGGTCCTGCGTTCGGGTACCCGTAAGGGACACCGGCCTACACCCAGTACGCGACGCGCGCGCGGTATTGGCGCATCGCAAATGCGGCCACCACCCAGCCCACGATCGTCAAGCCGATCACCACCGCCCAGTGCCGCAACTCTTGGTGCGAACCCAGCAGCGGGGCGCGCACGATATCCAGGTAATGCAGCAGCGGGTTGAGCTCCACGATCTTCGACCACTGTCCGGCGCCCTGCTGCCGCAGCGTGTCGTCGTTCCAGATGATCGGCGTCATGAAGAACAGCAACTGCACGATGGAGAACAGCAGCGGGCCGATGTCGCGGAAGCGCGTCGACAGGATGCCGAAACAGAGTGACACCCACACGCAGTTGAGCACGATCAGTCCCAGCGCCGGGATCACTGAGAGGTCGGCCCACGACCACTGCTTGGGAAAGATGATCGCGATGACGACGTAGATGACGATGTTGTGCGCGAACAGGATCATCTGCCGCCACACCAGCCGGTAGACGTGCACGCTGAGCGGCGTCGGCAGCTGTTTGATCAATCCCTCGTTGGCGACGAACACGTCCGCACCTTCCAGGATGGA
>Ga0302326_10033237_pt1 | contig 10253 bp, 5 predicted proteins | sample Palsa_T0_3_FD_202264 | JGI IMG/M metagenome (GOLD analysis project Ga0302326, IMG submission 202264) | Peat permafrost microbial communities from Stordalen Mire near Abisko, Sweden - Palsa_T0_3 | ecosystem: Environmental > Terrestrial > Soil > Palsa > Peat permafrost | place: Sweden: Abisko... | reverse complement strand
CACCAATTCCGACCGCACCAATTACTACGAAACCGTGCTCGCGACCGACGAAGATCTGAAGTGGGCGCTCGGCCTCGAAGCCGACCGGATGGTGAACGTGAAGTTCACCAAGCAGATCCTCGACACCGAGATGACCGTGGTGCGCAACGAATTCGAGCGCGGCGAAAACAGTCCGCAGAGCATTCTGCGCGAGCGCGTCGAAGGCACCGCCTATATTTGGCACAATTACGGGCACCCCACCATCGGCTCGCGCGAGGATATCGAACGCGTGCCCGTGGAGCGCCTCGCTCAGTTCTACAAGAAGTTCTACCAGCCGGACAACGCCGTCCTCACCATCGGCGGCCGGCTCGACGAATCGAAGACGCTGCAATTCGTAGCTGACACGCTGGGTAAGATTCCGCGTCCCACCCGCCAGCTGGACCAAACCTATACAGTCGAGCCCCCGCAGGATGGCGAGCGCTTTGTCGAGTTGCGCCGCGTCGGCACGGGACCCGAAGTGGTGATGGCTTATCACGGCCCCGCCGCGGGCCATCCGGATGAAGCGGCGCTGCAAGTACTCTCCGGCATTATGACCGGAGGCGGTGGTGGCGGACGCGGTGGGCGCGGCGGCCGTGGCGGCGTCGGACCTAGCGACGGCCGCTTGGCCAAAGCCCTGGTAGACACCAAGAAAGCGCAATCCGCCAACATGAACTTCGGGCTGCGGCACGATCCGGGGCTGGTGATGGTTACCGCCACGCTCACTCAGGACGAGTCGCTCGACGAAGCCAAGAAAGCCATGAAGGAAGCTCTCGCCGACGTGGTGGCGCATCCGCCCACGGCCGAAGACGTCGAGAAGGTCCGCGAGCGCCTGCTCAAGGGCCTCGAAGACCGCATGAGCAACACGCAGTCGTTCGCCACCGGCCTCAGCGAACCCATCTCACAAGGCGATTGGCGCCTGATGTTCTTGGAGCACGACCGCCTCAAAGATGTCAGCCCGCAAGATATCGTGCGCGTCGCCAAGCTTTACTTCAAGGATTCGAATCTGACGGTGGGCTACTACATTCCCACGGATAATCCGGACCGCACCGTGGTCCCGGAAACGCCCGACTTGAACGCGACCCTGGCCAATTACAAAAGCACTGCCACTATCGCGCACGGTGAGACGTTCGATCCCACGCCCAGCAACATTGAAAGCCGCCTGGCGCGCGGCAAGCTGGCCAACGGCATGAAGCTGGTTGCGCTGAATAAGCAAACCACGGGCGCCATGGTATATGGCGTCATCGAGTTGCACTTCGGCGACGAAGCCTCCCTGGCTGGAAAGGCGGAGGCGGCGCAGTTTGCGGATGCGCTGCTCGGCAGCGGAACCACCACCAAGACCCGGCAGCAGATCCAGGCTGAGTTGGAGAAGCTCAACGCTCGCGTGTCAGTCGGCGCCGGCGGGGGCGGTGGGCGCGGCGGCGGAGGTGGAGGCCGCGGTGGCGGCGGAGCCGGCGGCGGTCTGGCTGGCGCCACAGCGAACATTCAAGCGCCGGCAGCTAATTTCGTAGCCGCCATGCGCATCGCTGTCGACGAACTACGCAATCCGGCATTTCCGGCGGAGGATTTCGACCGCATGAAGCAGCAGCGCATTCGCGCGCTGAGCCAGCCGCGCACCGAGCCGACGCAGCTTTCCGCCGAAGTCTTGCAGCGCCATCTCAGCCCATACGCCAAAGGCGATGCGCGTTATACCGGCACGCCCGAAGAGCAGATCGCGGAACTCCAGAAGGTCACGCTCGAAGATGTCAAGAAATTCTACACCCAGTTCTATGGCGCCTCGCATGGAGAGATCGCCATAGTAGGTCCCATCGAGAAAGACACAGTACAAAAGGCCGCGGACGAGTTACTCGGCTCCTGGACTTCTACTTCGTCTTACAAACGGCTGACCACCGCGTATAAGAAGACCGGCGCCATCAACCAGAAGATCGATACCCCCGACAAAGCCAACGCGCAATTCGAGGCCGGCCTGCGCTTCCAGTTATCCCAGAGCAACCCGGACTACCCGGCAATGATTCTCGCCAATTATATGTTCGGCGGCTCGATTACGGCGCGCATGCCCGACCGCATTCGTAACCGTGAAGGTTTGAGTTATGGCGCTTCCTCGCGCCTGCAGATTCCGGTCGACGGCGATTCAGCGGAACTTTCGGGAACCGTCAGCGAGAATCCGGCGAACACTCCCAAGGTGGAGTTCAGTTTCATGGATGAATTGCGCAAGACGCTCAAAGAGGGCTTCAACGCGTCCGAAGTCGCTGTCGCCAAGAAAGCGTACCTGGATGCACAGTTCGTCTCGCGCTCGCAAGATACGGCGCTGCTTGCCCTGTTAGCGCAGAACGAGCAACTCGGCCGCACTATGAAATGGGATCAGGATCTGGAGGCGAAGATCGAATCTCTCACGCCGGAACAGATTACCGCGGCTTTCCGCAAATACATCGATCCGGCGCAAGTGTCGATCGTAAAGGCCGGTGACTTCAAAGCCGCCGGAGTGTATCAGTAGGTGGAGTATGCTTTAGTTAGCAGCTCACTGTGCACTAATTACATACGTACTGAACGTTCCAGTATCTCACTAGTGCGATTCAGCCCAGACGTTCGGGCCTTTTACTATTAAGCTTGAAATCAGCCGTTGGACCTCGCCATCAAAGACATTAGGATGGGCGGAGTTCTTGAAAGCTTCATGGATAAAGTGATGAAGCGCACAGACATAATTACAGTTCGTATTGAGTCCCAGCCGCGGCCCAGTTATGCTGTGTGTTGGTCTCGAGCTTTTCCCGAGGGATGGCGCGCAAGTAACGCTCGTTTCCAAACGCCCCCTGTTGGTGTTGAGCCATGCCGGCGAAACGATTATTGAAAGATCAAGACCCGAAATTCCGCCTTCTGTTTCAAGACCATCCGCAGCCGATGTGGATCTTCGACGCGGAGAGCCGCCACTTTCTCGAAGTCAACCAGTCGGCGGCGGACCTCTACGGTTACTCAGTCGAGGAGTTTCGCTCGATGTCGCTGAACGACATACAGCCTGAAGAAGACGTCCAACGATTTCTGGGAAAATTACACGAGCCCTCGAAGTCACCGCCCTCCAGCTGGCGGCAGCGCACGAAATCGGGCCGCGCCCTAGACGTGGAGATTGCGGTTCACGATATCCAATACGGCGGACAAACCGTGCAATTGGCGGTGTTGATGGATGTGACGGGCCGCCGCGAACTCGAGGAACAGCTCCGCCAAGCTCAGAAGATGGAAGCCGTCGGCATGTTGGCCGGGGGTGTGGCGCACGATTTTAATAACCTGCTCACCATCATCCACGGCTACACCCAGCTCATCCTCAACAATCTTCCGCCCGGCGACCCCAACCGTCATTCCGCCGAGCAGGTGATGAAGGCAGGCGAGCGCGCAGCCGGTCTCACCAATCAACTGCTGGCGTTCAGCCGCCGCCAGGTCTTGCAGCTCAAGATTCTCGATCTGAACCGGGCTATCTCGAGCGTTGGCGTCATGCTGCAGCGTCTGATTGGCGAAGACATCGATCTGCGCCTGGAGTTGCGTCCCGATATTGGGCGCGTCAGCGCCGACCCCAGCCAGTTGGAGCAGGTCCTGATGAATCTGGTGGTGAACGCGCGCGATGCTATGCCCCAGGGCGGCACGCTCACCATTGAGACCGCTAACGTCGACTTAGACGAAGCCTATGCGGGACGGCACATCACCGTTAAATCGGGGCCTTATGTTCTCCTGGCGGTCAGCGATACCGGCTCGGGCATGGATGAAGCCACTAAGGAGCGTCTATTTGAGCCGTTCTTTACCACCAAGGCGCCGGGGAAGGGAACCGGTCTCGGCCTTTCCACGGTATTTGGGATTGTAAAACAGTGCGGCGGCAGTGTGGAGGTCTACAGTGAGCCTGGACAAGGCTCGTCGGTCAAGATCTATCTTCCGCGGATCGAGCAGGCGGTTCCCGTGGAAGCGGAATCCCGCAGGAAGCATTCCTCGCGCGGGAATGAAACCATCCTCTTGGTGGAGGATGACGAGATGGTTCGGAATCTGGTCCGAGAGACCCTGGAGCGCGAGGGCTACCGAGTGATAGGAGCCGGCGACCCGCTCGAAGCTCAGCGTAGCGCCGATGCCTTCCGGGGAAAAATTCAGCTGCTGATTACCGATGTCGTCATGCCCAGAATCAGCGGAAAGGAGTTGGCGGGGATTCTATTGCAGAAGCGCCCGGCTATGAAGGTCCTTTACATGTCCGGATATACCGACAGCGCAATCGTAAATAGCGGTATATTACAGAAGGAAGTGGCGTTTTTGCAAAAGCCATTTACTCCCGCCGCCTTGGCTGGGAAGGTGCGGGAAGTCTTGGAAAACGGAAAGATGCTTAGCGCCGGCGAATAGGGCGTAACCCGGGCGTTCCGGCGTGCATCTACCCAGACTGAATGGAGCGTTCCATGCCCGCTATCCTTGTCTCTTGGGCCGGCAGGCTCTCCTTGTGTGCATTGGCCGTAGCTGCTGCGTCCGCGCAGATTTATCCTCCAGGCGGTTATCCACCAGGCTACCCGCCGCGCTATCCCGGCGGCGTCCCGATTGGCGGCAAAGCCCAGCCTAATAGCAGCACCAAGGGACAACCCCTTCCCAGCTTCCACGGCAAGCTCAAGCAGATGGATGCCAAGTCGATTCTATTAGCCCTTGACGATGACCGTTTGCTGGTATTCAACCGCAATTCCAAGACCAAGTTTTACAAAGCCGGCGCGGAAATCAAGGACCCCAACTTCAGCAAGGACGACCAGCTCACCATCGAGGGACCGGAGGACAACGCCGGCTTCCTGACCGCGGTCAACGTGTATTGGGATAACCCGGCCGGCGCTGCATCCGCTACCGGCGATGCGAAGAAAGACAAGACACCCGATGCCTGGGCGGATGCTCCGGTGCAGCAACAACACGGCACGGAAGCCGCGCCTCCGCCGGCCAGACGCGATTCCGACGACCCCGGCCCGCCTACCTTGCAACGCGGCCAGGTGGCCGACCCGTCCCGCGAGAAATCGGCTCCTATCCCCGATCAGGCCATCGCTCCCGCCGGCGCACAGCCCGCAACAGACCGCCCGACCTTGAGCGCAGCCAACGGGCAGTCCTCTGACCGTCTTCCGCAATACATCCCGCGCGATGATGGCAGTGGCGATATCCCCATCCCGAGATCGCTGCGTTACGGGGACGACCTCATCCGCCAAGCGGCCGACACGGCGCTCGATTTCACCCAGACCCTGCCCAATTACGTTTGCCAGGAGCTGATGTCGCGCTATTTTAGCGATTCCCGGCCGGCGAATTGGCAAGCCCAGGACGTGATCGGAACCGAAGTGGTTTACATGGATGGCAAAGAGGATTACCGCAAGATCACTTTGAACGGCCGCCCGATCAACAAGAAGATCGAGGAGATGAACGGCGCATGGTCTACCGGTGAATTCGGCACCATCCTCATCGATCTGTTCTCGCCCGCCACGGCCGCCGACTTCCATTACCGCAAGGATTCGCGAATTGCCGGAATTTTGACCAAGGAGTACGACTTCACGGTCACGCACGCCCGCTCGCACTGGGAAATCCACATGGAGAGCCAGACCTATAATCCGGGATACAGCGGGACCGTATGGATCGACCCGGCCACCGCGCGCGTGATGCGCATCGAGATGTCCGCCCGCAGCTTCCCCTCGGATTTTCAGGCCGACGACGTGGAATCGGCCACCGACTACGAATACGTTCGCCTGGGCGACGCCAAGCAATATTTGTTGCCGGTACACGCCGAAACCCTAAGCTGCCAAACCCATACCAACAATTGCAGCCGCAACATCATCGATTTCCGCAATTACCGGAAGTACACCGGCGAATCGACGATCACGTTCGGCGACCCGAAGAAGTAGGCCGAGTCGCTATTGCAAGATTTTGGTGGGGCAGCGGCGATGCGTATTGCTTCGTTGCCGTCAAGCGGAAACCAAGCTCGTTTTGAATTTCGCCCGCGTGGGTTTCGCGCCCTACCGCGCGGCCATCGCTTTCGGATCGCATCAGCGGCTTTGCGCAACTCATTAAATTAAAGTGTACGGCCACGAAGAAGGCGGAGCGCACTATCGCCCGCTGAGGCGCGTCTGGGCGTGAAATGGCACACCAGGATACCGTAGGATCAGGCTGAAAGAACTCTAGCAAGGGTGTGGTCAGACATCACAGCGATTCCGTGCGCGGCGAGAAATTCTTTGGCCGGCGATTGATAAAAGTGCCCGTCGCCAGTGCAGATGACCTCCGCCATGCCTGAGACGGCAGCTTCAACTACCGCCTGGTCCTTAGGATCGGAGATAACGGGCGGCAGCTGCCGGGTCTTCACTTCCTCGCCGGCGGTCGAGAGATATTGACAATAGGTCTGGATTTCATCGCTGGAAAGTGGCCAACGAGCCTGGATCCGCGGCCTGCCTAAGACGTCCGCTACTTCGGCCAGGAGACAATCAGTGTGTGATCGTCGTTCGCCCCTATGAGATGCAGAATCTTCCTTGCGAGCCCGCGTGGGGAAATCGCCGCCCGAATCAGAAGGTTGGCGTCGAGAAGGATTCTCACCCTCGTCCGTGGCGAACCTCGCCGGCCACTTCGTCGGCGATCCGCTCCAGCTCGTCAACTGGCCCCGTAACCCTCGATGCCATTAAGTCGAGATGCTGGTTCAACTGATCCCACGCCTCTTGGCGCGCCCGTCCGGCCGGCGCCTGATGCGGACCAGACGCCCAAATGCCTATCTCCTCGTCGTCTGCAAGTTTGCGTCCGAGCAGATCCTCAACGGCCTGTCTGGCTACAGGAAGGAGGTCGCTCGTTCTGCGGATCGATAGGTTGTGCATAGGACTGGCGTCTCTACTCTTTCATTCTAGTCCCAAGCCGTGTATCCCTTGCGCCCTCGGTAGTCACATTGCCGCCTGGATCGCCGCCTTCAGTTCCGCCTCGTTCGACAGCCCGACGAACCGCTTGACCTGCTTGCCGGATTTATCGAATACCAGCGTCACCGGCAGGCCTTCGAGCGAATACTGGTCCGACATCGCCGGCGTGCCCATGGCCACCTGATACCCCATCGGGTGCTGCTTCAGAAACGGCGGCACTACGGCGGCGTCCTCGTCCATGGCCACCCCCACCACCAGCACCCCCGCTCCGCCGTACTCCTTGTCGAGCGCATTGAAGCTTGGAATCTCGCGAATGCAAGGCACGCAATAGGTGGCCCAAAAATTCACCACGGCCACTTTGCCGTTCGGATCCACCACGCCGCCGCCGATCCTGGCGAACTGGGGCAGCGCGGCGCTCGCAGGCGCGGCCGCACTAGCCGGCGCACCCTCGCCCTTACGCAGGAACGCCGCAAACACTGCCGGGTCGCGCGTCAGCCCGGGGAAAGTCGCCACCACGTTTTCGTCCGGCGCCATAATGGCGTAGAACGGCTCGGCTACGGTGTTGAACTTCGTCACTTCCAGCTTCTGATTGGCTTCGGACGTTGCATCCCCCGCGTCCGCGAACAGCTCCACCAGCACGAACTTTTGCATGGCCGCTTCGATCTCCGGCCGCGTGAACATATTCGCTTTCATCCAGTGGCAATTAGTGCAGGCGTAGCCGGTGAAATCGACCAGCACCAGCTTGCCCTCGCGCCGCGCGCGGTCCAGCGCATCGCGATATTGGTTTTCCATCCACTGCAGATTGCCAGGTCCGAGCGGCACATAGGCATCCAGCTCGCCCAACTTGCCGCCGCCCATTCCCGGCGCCAGGCTGACGGCGAAGGCCACGAAAGCCATGCCGCACAGCAGCCGGCCGAGACCCATGCGGTCGTCGGGCTTAATGCCTTCGAGACGCAGGAAGCCTAACAGATACAGTCCTGCCGAAGCAAACAGCACGATCCACATCGCCAGGAAGCGTTCCCGCGTCAGCAGATTCCACTGCAACACCTGATCCACGCTGCTCAGGTATTTCAAACTCCACGCCAAAATGATGAAGCCCATCACTACCTTGACGCGCGCCAGCCAGCCGCCGCTCCGCGGCATCCGCTTGAGGTAGCTCGGAAACAGCGCCAGCAGAAAGAACGGCAGGGCCAACCCGGTAGCGAACGTCACCATGCCCAGCAGCGGACGCAGCGAGCCCCCCGAGATGGAACCCGCCAGCAGCGCGCCCATGAACGGTCCCACACAGGCGAAAGACGCCAGCGCAAACGTCAGCCCCATCAGCAGCGTCCCGATCAGCCCGCCCCTTTCCGACGTTTGATTCAGCCTCGTCAGAATCGCCGACGGAATAGTGATCTCAAACGCGCCCAGCAGGCTCAGCCCGAAAACCACGAACAGCACCGCGATAAATCCGTTGACCCATGGGCTTTGCCCAAGCGCCACCACACCCACCGGCCCCAGCGCGGCCGTAACCAACAGGCCGATCCCCGAGAACAACACGATGATGCCGAGACAGAACGTAACCGCCTGCCGCACGCTGCCCTGCTTGTTCATGAAGTAGGACATGGTGATCGGAATCATGGGGAAGACGCATGGAGTGAAGATGGATGCCAGTCCGAATCCGAATGCCAGCAGCAGAAACCCTGCTAGGCTATCGTCGCTGCCGGCCCCATCGCCGGCCCCGGCGCCGCTGGCGCGCGGCTTCACTTCCGCGTATCCGGCTGGAATTGCCGGCGCGCTCGGCGCCCCGGCCGCAATATTCAGCGCCAACGGCCCGCTCCAATGCCCCGGATCGCACTCCGTCGCGTTACACACCTGGAATTTTGCGTTGACGCTATATTCCGCGGCGCCGGCCGGCGCGTCCTCGCGGAGTTGCAGTTCCAGTAGGAATGGCGCTTCGCTTTCGTAGGTTTCCGTCTCTACGCCAAAATTCGCGTCATACGCGCGCTTGGGTGGAGGCTGCAGCATGCGGAATTTCTCGATGGCCCCGCCGGGCGGGGTCAATTGGAAGGAGGTGGGAATTCCCGCCGCGGACGATCCCGAATAAATGTGCCATCCCGCATCGGGCTTGGCCGTCAACCGCGCCAGCGCTTTGCCGCCGGGCGCCGCCGGATTCGGCTCGACGTCCACCGACCACGCCACATGTTGCGCCTGGGCGAATGCGCCCATGCACGCCAATAGCAACCCAAAAACCGCCCGGATCACATCAATCCCCCGCTTCGCGCGCCTTGCCTCGAAGCTCGTTCTCAATCCGTTGATTCACGTTGCCCTCGGAGAACTCCTTGGCTACGCGGATCGCGTTCTTCATGGCGTTGGCATTCGATCGCCCGTGGCAGATAATGCACGCGCCGCGAACGCCCAACAGCGGCGCGCCGCCGTATTCCGCATAATCCACCCGCTTTTTGAAATCGGCGAACGCAGCCCGCGAGATCACATAGCCGATCTTGCCCGCCAGCGTGGCTTCGAGCGATTCCCGCAACATTTGTTTCACCATGTCGGCCAGACCTTCGCTTACCTTTAAGACGACGTTGCCGATGAAACCGTCGCAAACAATTACGTCCACCGTGCCGTTGTAAATGTCTCGCCCTTCTACATTGCCGACAAAGTTGAGGCTGAGGCTCTTCAATAGATGAGACGTGGATCGGGTGACATCGTTGCCTTTGTGATCTTCCTCGCCGATCGAAAGAATGCCAACCCGGGGTTTGGGCCGGCCCAAAATGATGCGCGAGTAAATTTCGCCCATCACGGCGAACTGCGTGAGCATGCCGGGCGAGCAATCGACGTTGGCGCCGACGTCCACCACTACCACAGGCGAGCCTTTCACAACCGTAGGAAGCGCAATCGCCAACGCCGGCCGGGTCACGCCGGGCACCATCCCTTGCACCATCTTTGCGGTGGCCATCACCGCGCCGGTGTTGCCCGCCGACACGAATCCCTGGGCGGCGCCATCGCGTACCAGGCGGGAGGCTACCCGCATCGAGCTGTCGCGCTTCGTCCGCACCGCACGGGCCGCATGATCGTCCATCGTGACCCGCTCGCGCGCATCCACGATTTCAATCGGTAGCTCCCGATGATCCGGGTACTGAGCCAGCTCCTTCTGAACTGCCTCAACCAGGCCCACCAGGACGACCTTGACAGCCAGACACCGGGCGGCTTGAACGGCGCCCTCTACTTCGGCTTTGGGGGCGTAATCGCCGCCCATTGCATCTACGGCAATGGTCAGCATGCAGTGGCCAAGGCTACTCCTGCTCGACTTCGATTACTTCGCGGCCTTTATACTGTCCGCAATGCGGGCATACGCGATGCGGCAACTTGGGCTCATGGCAATTG
>Ga0302326_10033235_pt1 | contig 10253 bp, 6 predicted proteins | sample Palsa_T0_3_FD_202264 | JGI IMG/M metagenome (GOLD analysis project Ga0302326, IMG submission 202264) | Peat permafrost microbial communities from Stordalen Mire near Abisko, Sweden - Palsa_T0_3 | ecosystem: Environmental > Terrestrial > Soil > Palsa > Peat permafrost | place: Sweden: Abisko... | reverse complement strand
CGCCGGGGTTGGGCGCCAGCTTCGGCGGGTTGCCCACCACGATGCGGATCACCGGTGAGACTCCGACCGTGTCGTGGGTCCCGGTTACCTGCAGGTACACGTTATAGGTTCCCAGCGCGGTGTAAACGTGGCTGGGATCGGCTGCCGAACCGGCACTGCTGTCTCCGAAGGACCACTGATAGGAGAGCGCCGAGCCTCCGTAGACCTGCGAATGGAGCTGAACGGGCTTGTTCACGATGGCGTTCTGGGGTATGCCGTAGATGCCGAGAGACAGCGGGGGCCCGCGGTGAAGCTGGATGGTGATCGTCCCGGTGAAGGTCTCGCCCGCGTTGATTGCGCCCGAAGGCGTGCTCGGTTCGAGGAAATGCGTCCCCGCGCCGTCCGCCCACACGACAGGGGGGCCACCGTCATAGGCGGTGGCACTCGTGGCCTGCGCGCTGCTCAGTACCACCGGTGGGCCCTCGGGCGCGGCGATCTCGGCGGACCCGAACTTGGTCGGGGCGATGCCGAGGTATTTGAAGAGCTGGGGGAGCGAGTAGCCGGACGTCACCGCCACCGTCTGTGGGAGGCCGCCTGGCGTCGCGACGTTGCCGTAGGAGCCTTCGGGCACGGCGGGCTGTCCGAGCTCGGAGAGCTCCACCGTCCGCGCGGCGCCGCCGCCGGCAGGGATGACCTCGACGAACCCGTCCGCGCGCGCTGTGGCGCAGCAGATCGTCAGCACGGCGAGCGCCAACGCCACCGCGAGGGCGCTGCGGGCTCGCCATAGGCGCGCGTCCCAGGGCGTCTCTGGGCTATGTGAGAGCAAGGTCGATCCCACCGACTACTAGCTGCTTCCCTGTCGTGAACCGCAAGTGCCTGCGGCACAAGTATGCGGCGTCGGCCGCGGCGAGGACGTTCTGCCCCCACCGTGGTCGGTCGCGGGACCGTGGCTAGTGCCCTGAGTCTGGCGCTAGCCCACGCTCGCCGGCGTCTCCGCTGTCGCCGCCACGGGAAGGCGGATGACGAAGCGCGTCCCCCGGGTTCCCCGCGTGGGCTCGATCGAGACCGTGCCGCCATGGGACTCGGCGACCGAGCGCACGATGGCCAGACCCAGTCCCGAGCCGCGGCCGCCGTCGCGGCCGCCGCGCACGAACCGCTCGAATATCCGCTGCTGGAGCTCGGCGGGGATCCCGGGCCCGTCGTCCTCGACGATGAGCAGCGCCCGTCCGTCGCGCAGGCCCGTCGAGGCGCGGACGTGCGTGCCCGGCGGGGTATGGCGTACGGCGTTCTCCACCAGGTTGAGGACCAGGCGGTGCAGCTCGTCCCCCGATCCGTTCACGACCACCCGCTCGGCATGGACCGAGAGCTCGTGGCCCTCGGTGACCGGGCCAAGCTCGTGGACCGCCTCGACCAGGACGTCACTCAGATCGGTCGGCTTGCGCGGCGCCACGCGGTTTGCGTCCGCGCGCGCGAGGAGGAGAAGATCTGCGACGAGCCGGCGCATCCGTCGCGTCGAGCGCAGCGCCGCCTCCGCCGTCTCCGCCTGCTCGCCGTCGAGCTCCTCGGCCAAAAGGTCGAGGTTGGCGAGCACGCTGGTCAGCGGCGTACGGAGCTCGTGAGAGGCGTCGGCGACGAACTCGCGCTGGCGGTCGAGCATCGCCTCGGTCTCTCCCCGCGCGGCATCCAGCGCATGCAGCATGCCCTCGAGCGTCCGCGCCAGCACGGCGATCTCGTCCTCGGCCTCGGGATGGGGGAGCATGCGCCGGGGGTCGCGGGTGCGCTCGATCTCGCGCGCGACGTCGCTGAGCTCGACGATCGGGCGCATCGCTCGGCGCGCGATGGCGAGGCCCGCGAGGAGCGCGAGGATCGAGCCGCCGAGGACGCCGAAGAAGAGGAAGAAGCGGACCTTCGCCAGCGTGTGGTCGACATCGGACAGAGGCCGTGCGTAGAGCAGGGTCACCTCGCCGACGGGGTTGACTCCGATCTCCCGCGTCTCGACGCGGTAGCCGAGCTCCTGACTGCGGGCCGGGAACGGAAACTGGGGGCGAGGCTGCTTCGAGGTTCCGGAGACGACCTGGTTCTGGGAGCAGAGGAGGTTGCCATCGTCGTCGTAGATGCGAATCTGCGCGTGGTTGTCGTACGCGTAGTCGCTGAGCACGGACTGGTCGCAGTTGAGGGTCAACCCAGACCAGCGGAGGTTGAGCCGCTGAGCGAGGGCGCCGGCCTGCGAGTGCACCTCGTTGTCGAACTGGCCCCGTACCTGCCGGCTCGTGAGCACGCCGACGATCCCCGCGAACCCACACAGGATCACAAAGGTCAGCGCCGCGGAACCGCCGGCGAGCCGCCAGCGGATCGGAACCGACCTATACGCGGAGGACGTAACCCGCGCCGCGTATCGTGTGAAGGAGTCGAGGCTCTCCGCCGGCTTCAAGCTTCCTCCTGAGATTGGACACGAACACCTCGATCGTGTTCGTCATCGAGAACGGGTCATATCCCCACACCTCGTCGAGCAGGCGCTGGCGGGAGATCACGATGCGCTCGTTGCGCATCAGGTACTCGAGCAGCTCGAACTCACGCTGTGTGAGATCGATGGGCCGATCGCCGGCGCCGTCGGGGGAATGGCCCCGGGTGACCTCGTGGGTGTCGGGATTGAGCTTCAGGTCACCCACCATCAGCGCGGCCTGACCGCGTGGGGGACGCCGGCGCAGCAGGGCTCGCAGGCGAGCGAGCAGCTCCTGTCGCTCGAAGGGCTTGACCAGGTAGTCGTCGGCCCCGGCGTCGAGGCCCTCGACGCGTGACTCGACGGCGTCTCGCGCGGTGAGCACGAGAATCGGCACGTCGTCGGTCTGACGCATCGTCTTGGCGACGTCGATCCCGTCCATCCGTGGCAGTCCCAGGTCGAGGATGACCAGATCGGGAAGGAAGGCGTGCGCGACGTCGAGGGCGACGATGCCATCGTCGGCGATCTTGACGTCGTAGCCCTCCATGCGCAGCGAGCGCTGCAGGACCTGCGCGATCGCCTCGTCGTCCTCGACGACAAGCACCCGGGGGGGACGCTCGAACTCGGCCATGGCAGAACAGATGGTAGATGGGTGGGCGCCCGGGGTCGGGGATCTTTAGTGCGGCTTGATACGGGTGGGCGGGAGGCGGGCGGCGGCGGGGCCGCGCAGGGTGGCGTTCGGCGGGTGTGGCGGCTGCCCGAGCGCGGAGGGTTCGCCTTGGCCAGGGACGTGTTCGCTTTTAACAACCGTATAGGTAGTCAACAGCGATCACGCCAGCTCCACGGCTCCCACCACCGGCAGGGACGTGACGCTCCGCGTCGAAGGACTTCCTCCCGACATGGCCACCAGCCGCAAGACGCCAGCCAAGCGTGTCCGCGCACGGCGCTCGCCGCTCGCGGGCCGTCCCCGGCTACCGCGACGCGATTTCGAGCCCCATCAGGTCGACGTACTCGGGCTCGGGCTGATCGCGATCGGAATCTTTCTCTCGTGCGTGACCTACCTGCGCTGGGCCGGCGGGACAGTGGGCGAGGCAGGGGTCCACGCGCTGCGCTTCATCTTCGGCCTGCTCGGATACGGCGTGCCCGCCGTGGTCGTCGCTGCCGGTGCCCTCATCGTGCTGCGCGAGCTCCGCCCGCCCGGTCGGCCACTGCGGACCGGTGCGCTGTGCCTACTCGGCGCCGCCTCGCTCGCGCTCGCGGCGGGGACGGTCGGGATCGGACCCGGCGCCGCGCCCGCGCGGACGTTCTGGCATCCGGCCACCTTCGAGGCGCGCGGCGGGATCATCGGCGAGTCCCTGCTGTGGGTGACGTCCCACCTCGTCTCGACGGTTGGCGCGGACATCCTCGCCATCTTCATGTTCATCGCCGGACTGATGCTTGTCAGCGGTGCGACGGTCGCCGGTGTGCTCCGCGCCACCGGAACCGGCGTGGCCGGGACGACCCGCTTCGCGGGCGACGCCGGCCGGGCGCTCAAGCGCTCGACCGAGGAGATCACCGCGGCGACGGTGGCCCGGCGCGATCGTCGGCCCGTCCCCGCCGTTACCGCGGCTGCGGTGCCGCTCCCGGCAGAGCTCATGACCGAGCCGCTCCTCCCGCCCGAGCCGGACACAGAGGAACTGGTCGTGCGAGCCACCCATGTAGAGGCACCGGCAGTGGCTGAGGACGGCGTGAACCCGGACGATGACCCCGGCGATCCCGCGGCGGAGGACGATCTCGGCGGCGAGCTCGATCCCGGCGAGGAGCCGGCTGGGGTGGCGGTGGGCGGGCCGGCGCACCCCCCCGATCCGTCCGACCTGACCCCCCAGGGTCGCTACCGCGCGTCGGTCACCGACGACCCCGACTTCCATTGGCGGGTCCCGAGCTCGCGCTCGCTCACCCGCTCGACAGGCGAGGCGGCGAAACCAGATACGGCGGGCCAGGAGCAGGTGGCGGCGCAGCTCGTCGAGACGCTCGGGCACTTCGGGATCGAGGCCAAGGTCGTCGGCCGCGTTGCCGGCCCCCATATCACCCGCTACGAGCTCCGCCTGGCGCCGGGGATCAAGGTGGGGAAGGTCGCCCAGCTCAAGGACGACATTGCCTACGCGCTGGCCGCCACCGACATCCGCATCCTCGCGCCCATTCCCGGTAAGCAGGCGGTTGGTGTCGAGGTCCCGAACGCGCGGCGCCGGATCGTCCACCTCGGTGATGTCTTCCAGGCGCCACCGGAGGACTGGTCGCCGCTCACCGTGTGGTTGGGAAAGGACGTCGCCGGCCGGGCCATCGGCGCCGATCTCGCGAAGATGCCGCACCTGCTCGTCGCGGGCACCACGGGCGCGGGAAAGTCCGGCTGCGTGAACGCGATGCTGTCGAGCATCCTCCTGCGCGCGACGCCGCACGAGGTTCGCCTGGTCCTCGTCGACCCCAAGCAGGTCGAACTCAACCATTACGAGTCGATTCCCCATCTGCTCACCCCGGTGATCACGAGCCCGAGGATGGCGGCGAACGCGCTCCAGAACCTGGTCAAGGAGATGGAGCAGCGCTACGGGACGATGTCGCTCGCCCGCACCCGGTCGCTCCCCGAGCTCAACCGCTTTCGCGAGCAACGGGGTGATCCGCCCCTGCCCTACATCCTGTGCGTGATCGACGAGCTCGCCGACCTGATGATGGTGGCTCCGGCGGATGTCGAGGACTCGATCATCCGCCTTGCTCAGAAGGCGCGGGCGGTCGGCATCCACCTAGTGCTCGCGACCCAGTCGCCGCGGGTCGACGTGATCACGGGGATGATCAAGGCGAACGTTCCCTCACGGATCGCCTTCGCCGTCTCGAGCCAGACCGACTCTCGCGTGATCCTCGATCAGAACGGCGCCGAGTCGCTGCTCGGCCAGGGGGACATGCTCTTCTCTCCCGTCGGTACGTCGAGGGTCCAGCGGATCCAGGGGGCGTACATCGACGAGGATCAGATCGCAACCATAGCCGAGGCGTGGCGCAAGCAGGGAGAGCCCGAGTTTCACGAGGAGTTGCTCGAGGAGGTCGTCGAGGAGGGAGAGAGCGACGCCGAAGACGACGTTCTCCATCCCAACGAAGACCCCCTGCTCGAGGAGGCGATCAGCCTCGTCGCCCAGATGGGCACGGCCTCGACGTCGATGCTCCAGCGCCGACTCAGGCTCGGCTACACCCGGGCGGGACGGCTGATCGACATGCTCGAGCGGCGGTCGATCATCTCCGGGTATGAGGGCTCCAAGCCCCGCCAGGTCCTCATCACCGAGGCGGATGTGCCGAGGATCCTCGCTCACCTCGCCGAAGCAGGCCCGAGCGCAGGCCCGTCGCGCGCCGCCGCCTCCTCGAACGGTGATGGCGGGGTCGAGGATGCGGAGCCAGGGGTGGACGAGACCGCCAAATGGGCGCAAGCGAAATTCGGTGTCACGGATCAGTCAGGCCGCAAATCGGGCGGCGCCGGCAGATCCGTGCCGACCGAATGAGCGCAAGCGAAATTCGGTGTCACGGATCAGTCAGGCCGCAAATCGGGCGGCGCCGGCAGATCCGTGCCGACCGAATGGGCGCAAGCGAAATTCGGTGTCACGGATCAGTCAGGCCGCAAATCGGGCGGCGCCGGCAGATCCGTGCCGACCGAATGAGCGCAAGCGAAATTCGGCACTGACAGCAATCTGTCAAGCCTCCAGGCGTCGGTAGCCTTGACCCGTGCCCGAGATTGGAGCGACTCTTCGCGAGGCGCGCATGCGCGCCCGCATAGACATCAGCGAAGTCGAGGTGCGGACGAAGATCCGCGCCAAGTACCTGCGCGCGATGGAGAACGAGGAATGGGACATGCTCCCGGGCCCGATCTACGTCAAGAGCTTCCTGCGCACCTACAGCGACTTTCTCGGTCTCGACAGCCGGATGCTGATCGACGACTACCGGCGTCGCTACGAGCGACCGTCCGACCAGGAGCCGCGGCCGATCGCCACCCTCGGGCGGGAGCGGGAAAGGGACCGCGGTCCCCGCGGGCCGGTGCTGCCGTCGTGGGCCTTGGTGGGGTTGGTGCTCCTGGCGATCGTCATAGTGCTGTACATCGTCGGAAACATGACCTCGAGCACGCCGCCGACGACGACCGGAGCGCGAGGGACCCCCAGCAAGCACCACAAGCACCACGCTACCGCCCCCCCCACGACGACCACATCGACAACCCCCGCGCCCCCCAAGACGGTGACACTCACCATCACGCCTACGAGCCCGGTGTACATCTGCATGGCCAACCAAGCCGGCAAGCTGCTGATTCCCGGTGAGACCTTCACGGTCGGCGAGACCGTCCCCACCAAGACGGCAAGGAAGATCCTGCTCACCCTGGGTAACTCGTCAGTGACCATGAAGGCCGGCTTCGGGCCGATCCATGTCGCACCTTCGTCGGTTCCCATCAACCTGTTGATCGGACCCACTTCCTATCGGCCGCTGCCGGTGGCCAAGGCTCCGAACTGCGGATGAGCGCGCGCGCGGGAGTGCTGATCACCGGCACCGAGGTCCTGAGCGGAATCATTGCCGACCGCAACGGTCCCTGGCTGTCCGATCGACTGCGGGAGATCGGCGTCGACGCCGCCCACATCGTGATCGTCGGCGACCGCGCCGATGACATGCTGGCGGCGCTCGAGTTCATGGCCTCCGAGGGCCTCGACCTGATCGTCACGAGCGGCGGGCTCGGCCCGACCGCCGACGACCTCACGGCCGAGATCGTGGGGCGCTTCTCCGGCCGCGAGATGGTCCTCGACCCAGCGCTCGAGGCGCGGATTGCGGAGATTCTCGCGCCCATGCTCAAGCGCTGGCCGGGCCTCGACCCCGACGCGATTCGCCACTCGAACCGTAAGCAGGCGGTGATCCCCGAAGGGGCGACCGTGCTCGACCCCGTGGGTACGGCCCCCGGACTCGTCGTCCCTCCAGCGCCCGGACAAGGTCCCACCGTAGTCGTGCTCCCCGGACCGCCGCGAGAGCTCAAGCCGATGTGGGAGATGGCGCTGAGGACCGACGCCTTCCGTGCCGCCACGACCGGCGCCACCACGTACAGGACGCGCGTCCTGCGGCTGTTCGGGATTCCCGAGTCGGCGATCGCGGACACCCTGCGGGCGGCCTCTGACTCAGGTGTCGACCTCGACTCGCTCGAGGTCACCACCTGCCTGCGGCGCGGTGAGATCGAGATCGCCACCCGCTACGAGCCGGTCGCCGAGGACGCGTACGAGGCATTCGTGGACTTTGTCCGCGGACAGCACGGGAGCACCCTGTTCTCCGAGGACGGGTCGACGATCGACGAGCAGGTCGCCGCGCTCCTCACCGGCCGCACGATCGCCGTCGCCGAGTCGTGCACCGGTGGGCTGATGGCGGCGCGACTGACCGAGCGGCCCGGCTCTTCCGCCTACTTCAAGGGCGGTCTGGTCGTCTACTCCAACGAGGCCAAGGTCGCGCTCGCCGGCGTCGACCCTGAGCTCATCGAGCGCCACGGGGCAGTGTCGATCGAGGTCGCGGAGGCGCTCGCGGATGGCGCCGTCGACCGCCTGGACGCCGAGGTGGGGGTGGGAATCACCGGCATCGCCGGCCCCGGCGGTGGGTCGGAGGAGAAGCCCGTCGGATTGGTCTGCTTCTCGGTAAGCGAGCGCGGCGGCGAGCGGATCGCGCGCAGCGTGAACCTGCCGGGCGGCAGAGCCGACGTGCGCGACCGCTCGACGGTCGTCGCCATGCATCTGGTGCGCCGGCTGCTCATGGAGGCTGCTTCCGTTGGGAGCACTGGTGGGCAGAGCGCCCGTTCCGGGGGATCTCGGGCGTAGGTGGCGCCGGCCGCAGCGGACTCCACTGACCGCGGGCGCCTGTTCGTCGCGCTCGACTTCGACGACGCCGCCCGGTCCGCACTCGTGTCATGGCGGGCGGAAATCGTCTCCGAGGTTCCCGGCGTCAGGCCGGTCGCCGAGGATGCGCTCCACGTGACCCTGTGCTTTCTGGGCACGTGCGCCATGGACGACGTCAGCGCGATTGCCGGCGCCTGCGCGATCGGGTCGCCCGCCCCCCTCGCGGGGCTTCGCCTCGGCGCGGCGATGTGGCTTCCCCGCCGGCGCCCGCGCGTGCTCGCCGTGGCGATCGAGGACGACACGGGTGCGCTTGCGCGCGTCCAGTCGGCGCTCGCGCACGCGCTGGAGAAGGGCGGCTGGTACCGACGCCAAGCGCGGCCCTATCTGGCCCACGTAACCGTCGCGCGCTTCGCCAAGGACCAGCGCGTACGGTCAGGCTCGTTGATCCCGCCGCCGCCCGTGGCCCTCGCCGAGACCGCGACCGTGACCCTCTACAGATCGCATCTGTCTCCCACGGGATCTCGCTACGAGGCGGTGCGTGTCATCCCCGTGAACGGCACGCCGCCGCCGGCGGCCGATGATCCGGTGGGGGCCGTGCGCCATTTCCACGTCGAGCAAGCGCGCGCGTACGCAGGAGAGGACCTCGACCGCCTGCGGCCGTTGCTCACCACGGACGTCATCTGGCACGTCCCCGGTCGCAGTCGCATCGCGGGCGAGCATCACGGCGTCGACGCGGTGCTGGCCTACTTCGACACGCGCCGCCGCCTGACCGACGAGACCTTTCGCGTGACCGTCCACGACCTCCTCGCCACGGAGGAGCGGGTGATCCAGCTTGCCGGCGGACGCGCCGTCCGCGACGGTGTCGAGGTCACCTGGGAGACGGTCGGGATCTTCCGCGTCGCGCAAGGCCGGATCGCCGAGTGCTGGCTCGTCCCGTTCGATTTGTACGCGTTCGACGCGGTGTGGTCGTAGGGGGGGGCGGTCGGAGACGGCGTCGGGCGGCGGCCCCCTCGCGATGCTCGCGACTGCTTCGGATCGGTCCGCCGTCCGCCGCGTGCGTCAACTTGTGTCAGAGCCTGTCGCGAGACGGGACGATTAGGTCTTGTTTCGTTGCTGCGCTCGTCTCTAGCGTGCCGGTTCCGTCCGCCACGAGTCCTAACGTGGTGGGTTCAATGCGTATGAGACAAGGAGCGATGGGATGAGCGTCCACGACAAGGCCGGAACGAGGACCGGCCAGGTGCCGGATTCCAAGCGTCAAGCGGCCCTCCAGGGCGCTTTGACCCAGATCGAGCGGCAGTTCGGCAAGGGCACCGTCATGCGCATGGGGGATCCCGGCGCGCGCGTCGCGGTCGACGCGATCCCGACCGGTGCGCTCTCGCTCGATATCGCGCTGGGGATCGGAGGGGTGCCACGGGGCCGGATGGTCGAGATCTACGGGCCGGAGTCCTCGGGTAAGACGACGCTCGTCTATCACATCATCGCCGAGGCGCAGAAGCTGGGCGGGGTATGCGCGTTCGTCGACGCCGAGCATGCGATGGACCCCCTGTACGCGGGGAGGATCGGGGTCGACATCGACGAGCTCCTCGTCTCCCAGCCCGACTACGGCGAGCAGGCGCTCGAGGTTGTCGACATGCTCGTCCGCTCGGGCGCGGTCGACCTCGTGGCGGTTGACTCGGTCGCCGCGCTCACCCCGCGCGCCGAGCTCGAGGGCCAGATGGGCGATCAGACGGTCGGCGTCCAGGCGCGGATGATGTCCCAGGCGATGCGCAAGCTCGCGGGGACGCTCAACCGCACCCAGACCGTGTGCGTGTTCACCAACCAGATCCGCGAGAAGATCGGGGTAATGTTCGGTCCCACCGAGACCCAGCCCGGCGGCCGCGCGCTCAAGTTCTACGCGTCCCAGCGGCTCGACATCCGCCGCATCGAGACGCTCAAGGACGGCACCGAGGCGGTCGGTAACCGCGTTCGCG
>Ga0302326_10033233_pt1 | contig 10254 bp, 9 predicted proteins | sample Palsa_T0_3_FD_202264 | JGI IMG/M metagenome (GOLD analysis project Ga0302326, IMG submission 202264) | Peat permafrost microbial communities from Stordalen Mire near Abisko, Sweden - Palsa_T0_3 | ecosystem: Environmental > Terrestrial > Soil > Palsa > Peat permafrost | place: Sweden: Abisko... | reverse complement strand
GAAGATCGTTTTGGGAAACGGGTTGGATTTCTGAAAGACCATGCCGACGCGGCGGCGAACGGTGGTCACGTCCATGGAAAACAGGCTCTCGCCATTGAGCAACAACTCGCCCTGAACGCGAGTGTTGCGAATGGCCTCATTCATGCGGTTAAACGTGCGGAGGAACGTGGACTTGCCGCAACCGGAAGGGCCAATGAAGGCAGTAACTTTATTGGCGAAAACGTCCATGCTGATCGAGTGCAGGGCCTGATAGGCCCCGTAAAAGAAATTCACATCCTTGGCATGGATTTTCGGCAGCGCGAAAGCAGGCGCGGGCGGCTCGGCCGAGGATTGCGCGGGCTGGGACTGTGAATCGCTAATCATTTGTCGATCTGGGGTGGCCACGAAATCATCTCCGAGCGGAAGATGCGCCCCGGCCGATAATGAGCCGGGCGGTTATATTAATTGTAAGCACAAGAGCAAGCAGGACGAATCCGGCCGCCCAAGCCTGCTGGTGCCAATCGTCATAAGCCGAGATGGCGTAGGTATAGATCATCACGGGCAGAGTGGCGGTCGGCTGCATCCACCCCTGACTCCAGAACATATTGCCCAGGGCGGTAAACAGCAACGGGGCGGTTTCTCCAGCCACTCGGGCGAGGTTGAGCATCATGCCGGAGGTGAGGCCGGACATGGCGGCCGGAACCACCACCGTGAAAATGGTTCGGGATCTGGTCGCCCCCAGCGCCATGGCGCCCTCGCGCAAGGAATTCGGAATGGACCGGAGGAACTCCTCGGTGGTGCGCAAGGCAATGGGAATCATCATGATGCCCAGCGCCACACCGCCAGCCAGAGTGGAGAAGTGCGACATGGGCTTGACTATAAGCGCGTAGGCGACAATGCCGATGACAATGGAGGGCACGCCGTTCAGCAGATCGGTGACATAGCGGACCAGGAAAGCGAAGGTCCTTCCGCTGTACTCGGCGAGATAGACTCCGCCAAGGAAGCCAATGGGAACACCGATCAAGCTCGCAAGAAGGAGGGTCTTGCCGCTTCCGACGATGGCGTTCGCCATGCCTCCGCCGGTTTCGCCGGTCGGCTTCGGGAGATTGGTGAAGAACTGGATAGAGAGCGAACTGCCGCCCATCCAGAGCAGGTAGCCGAGAATGAAAAACAGAATGCTGACGACCACAAGAGTCGACAAGCCGGTGAGGCCGAGCATGGCGACGTTGGTGACGCGGCGCATCAACGAAATGTCGCCTGTGATCATGGCGAACTAGGCCCCCCTCTGCGTGGTGGCAAGAATAAACAGGCGCGCCACCGCATTGATGACGATCGTCAAACCAAACAGGACAAGGCCGAGAAAAATCAAAGAGGAAAGATGCAGGCCGGGCGATGCCTCGCCAAACTCGTTAGCAATCACTGAGGCAATCGAGTAGCCGGGAGCGAGAAGCGACGGGCTGATTTTGGGCACGTTGCCGATGACCATGGTGACGGCCATAGTTTCACCGAGGGCGCGAGCAAGGCCCAGGAAGATGGATCCAATCACGCCCGTGCTGGCGTTGGGCAACACGATTTGAAATGTGGTTTCCCACTTGGTCGCGCCGAGGGCGAGAGCGGCTTCCCGCTGATCGGTGGGCACCGCCAACAAAACCTCGCGCGAAACGGAGATGATAAAAGGCACCACCATGATCGCCAGAACGATGCCCGCCGACAGGTAACTCACACCGTAGAACGTTCCGCTGAATATCGGCAGAAAATCCAGAGGCTTGAGAAGGGGATAGAGGTAATTCTGAATGGCCGGAACCAAAATGAAAATACCGAGCAGGCCGTAGATGACGCTGGGCACGGCGGCGAGCAGTTCGATCATGAACACGCAGATGGCAGAGAGGCGTGGCGGCGCCATCTCGGCCAGGAACAGGGCGGCTCCGACGCCGGCCGGAACCGCCAGCAACAGACCCAGGGCGCTGGTGACGCAGGTTCCGTAAATGAAAGGAAGCGCTCCGAATTGATCGTTGTTCGGGTCCCAGACGGAGGTGACGAAGAAATGCCATCCGAACTTGTGGAACGATTCGGTGGAGTTGATGACCAGCTCATACACAATCAGGCCGACGATCAGAAGGACGAGGGTCGCGGCCGCAAGCGTGAGGAGGTAGGAGAACTCCTCGCCGACTTTAAGCCGTCGGAAAAAGTCACGCACCGCCGAGGGTGGTGCGCTCTGAATGACAGTGGAGCTAGCCATGAGCGGCGCAACGATCAATTAAAATCAGGCTACTAACGGATCAACGATATCGCTTTCAGTTCTTTGGCCACCACTTCTTTGGGCAGCGGCACATAGTCGAGGGAAGTACAGGAGGCTTGCCCCTTCGTCAGCATCCAATTCAAAAAACCCACGAGAGCCTTCTTCTTGGCGGCGTCCTCGATGTGAGCGGGAATCAACAGCCATGTAAACGTGGAAATAGGGTAGGCAGCCTTGCCGGGAGCATTCACAATCGAGGTGCGAAAATCAGCCGGCATGGACTTGGCCAAGGATGCCGCCGCGGCCGCGACGGATACCTCATCGGCTTGGACGAACTGGCCCGCCTTGTTCTGTATCTTGCCATAGAGCAACTTGTTCTTTACAGCGTAAATCTGATCAACGTACCCGATTGAGTTTTTTTGCTGCTTGACGAGTCCGGTGACGCCGTCGTTGCCTTTTGAAGCCAAGCCAACCGGCCAGTTTACGCTGGCTCCCCTGCCCGGGCCTTTGGGATGTGCCCAGTCCGGGCTGGCGGTGGTAAGAAAATCGGTGAACACGAAAGTGGTGCCGCTGGCGTCAGCACGATGGGCGACGGTTATGTTCTCGTTGGGCAGGTTGACCCCTTTGTTTGCCGAGGCAATTGCCGGGTCGTTCCACTTAGTGACCTTGCCCAGGAAAATGTCGACTAGAGCCTGTTGCGTGAAATTCAACTGGACTGTCACGCCCGGGACGTTGTACACGGCGACGACGGCACCCATGACTGTAGGAAAGTGGAGTACCTTGATTCTTGCGTTTTCTAACTGCAAATCCGACATGAAAGCATCGGAGGCCCCGAAATCGACGGTTCCATTGGTAACTTGATTGATTCCCGAACCCGATCCTACGGCTACGTAGTTGATATGGAAGCTGGTATCGACCGATGCGTAATCGCTGAACCACTTCGTGTAGATTGGCGCCGGGAAAGTCGCGCCGGCTCCATTGATGAGCATTTGCGCCTGAGCGACAAAGCTTAGTGATAGGGCGGCAGCCCCGCAGAGCAGATATTTCCGCACTTTTCCCCCTCTTGATTTCCAGTTCACACCCTCAAGCCGAAGCATTTCAACTCGAGCGTGCTGCTCGGCAAGGACAAAAGGCCGATTGCCGGCGGGGCGATGTGTGGACACACGCCCTCTCTAGTATCTGCACCCGTTCATAAACTCTATGTGACGCTAATGTTACAGAACGGTGAATCCCTGACGCTGAGAGGCTCGCAGTACTCAGCGAATCAAGGTAACTCGCGGCACTTGCATTCTCGCGAGACACATCGATCATCACATCGGTGTCAATCAGGTAGATCAGCCATTTACATTTCGGCTAGCCGCGCGGATCGTTCCTGAGCTTGTTCACGTACTCGACGCCGTCGCCGATGTCGGTGCGGTCCTTCCACCAGCCATAGAAGGGAAGATCCTAGATGGAGCGCCGCTGCCCTGGTGGCTTTTGCTCTGCGGGAACCAGCACCTCGACGACCGTGCCCTCCTTGATCTGTACGTCTTCAAGGGGTCTGAAAACACCGTTTTCGAATTTCGCGGCGATCGTCATAGCTGCGGCTCCGGGCGAGCCTATTCCATACGACAAGTCCACTAAAGGCTTCGGGTACCGGAAACCCGCTTCACTCTGTATGATGGAGAACCATGAGCCATAGTCGCCTCGAAGAGGTTCGGAAGCGCCACGCGAACGCCGAAGCAGGCGGCGGCGAAGAGCGCCGCGAGCGCCAGCACCGGGAAGGTAAGCTCTCTACCCGCGAACGAATCGATCTGCTGCTCGATGAAGACAGCTTTGAGGAGCTGGACAAGATGGTGCGGCACCGTTCGCGGAACTTCGGCATGGAAGAGAGTGTGATTGACGGGGACGGCGTGGTGAGCGGGCACGGCACCATCCACGGGCGGCGCGTGTTTGTCTTTGCGCAGGATTTCACGGTGTTCGGAGGATCCCTTTCGGAAGCGAATGCGCAGAAAATCGTGAAGCTGATGGACCTGGCTTTGAAAGTAGGTGCGCCAGTCATCGGTCTTAATGATTCCGGGGGCGCCCGCATCCAGGAGGGTGTGGCTTCGCTGGCGGGCTATGCGGACATTTTCTTGAGAAACACGCTGTCGAGCGGCGTGATTCCGCAAGTCTCGGCGATCATGGGGCCATGCGCCGGCGGCGCCGTTTATTCCCCTGCGCTCACGGACTTCGTGTTCATGGTGGAGGGCACCAGCCACATGTTCGTCACGGGGCCGGACGTGATCAAGACGGTGACCCACGAAGACGTCACCAAAGAGCACCTGGGCGGCGCGGAAACCCACAACAGCATCAGCGGCGTGGCCCATTTCTTGGCGCACGACGACGCCGATTGTCTGCGGCAGATCCGCGAGCTCATGGAATTCCTTCCCGCCAATAATCTGGATAGCGCGCCACGCCGGCCCCCCAGCGATCCGGTGGACCGGGCCGACGTTGAGCTTGACACGCTGATTCCGGAGGAAGCCAACAAGCCCTACGACATTCGCGACCTGATCCATCGCGTGGTAGACGAGGGGAATTTCTTCGAAGTTGCGGCGCATTTTGCACGCAACATCGTCATCGGTTTTGCGCGGCTTGACGGGCGAAGCACCGGAATCGTGGCGAACCAACCCGCTCATCTGGCCGGATGCCTGGATATCGATTCTTCCACGAAGGGGGCGCGGTTTGTCCGATTCTGCGACGCCTTCGGCATCCCGATATTGACTTTCGAAGATGTGCCGGGATTCCTGCCGGGAACCGCGCAGGAGTTTGGCGGAATCATCCGGCACGGCGCGAAACTGCTGTATGCCTACGCCGAGGCAACGGTTCCGAAAGTGACCGTGATCACGCGGAAAGCATATGGGGGCGCGTATTGCGTGATGGGTTCAAAGCACTTGCGGACGGATGTGAATCTTGCGTATCCGACGGCGGAGATTGCCGTGATGGGAGCCGAAGGCGCGGTGAACGTGCTTTACCGGCGGGAGCTGATGGCGGCCACGCACCCGGATGCGCTGCGGCAAGCCAAGATTGAGGAGTACCGCGAGCTGTTCGCGAGCCCGTTTGAGGCAGCCGAGCGAGGCTACATCGACGATGTGATTGAACCACATGAGACGCGGCGCAAAGTGATTGACGCTTTCAGCATGCTCGAGAACAAAGTGGATACTATGCCGAAGAAGAAGCACGGCAACATCCCGTTGTAAGAGGGTCGAGGAATCGCAAGATGCCCGCGCTCACGGTGCGGCTTGACAAGCGGCTGTACCGTGCGGCCGGAGGCTGACGAGACGGGCGAAGAGCGGCAAGAGAAAGAAGCCAAAACACAAATTACGAAACGAATTGTTTCGTCTTGCGTTCGCCCTATGGCTATCAAGGATAACTCCATAATATTCAATGAGTTATAGTGTAAAACACCTTAAGGCGAGAGGTAATAATTGACGCTTGCATCGGGGCTGGCAGGCGGTTCAGGGGCCTTAGGTGAGATTGGGGCGGAGACGCTGCTCGGCTGGGGCCTCGTGAGACCCGCAGTATCCGCTTGCTGACGTGAGCGGGCGAGGGTGGCGCGAGAAAAGCTTCGTGTCTTGTCAATATAAAGCTTGACAACATAGCACGCATATTATATGCTTAAGCTAACTCCAAATGGAGAGGAGAATTTAACTTATGGCATTGATCAAATACACCCCATTCGAAACCGGCCTGGAAGAGTATCCCGGGCTGCGCCTGTTCCAGGATTCCTTGTCGCGGATGTTCGCCGAGCCCAACGCGCGGCCCTGGTCGCCCGCTGTGGATGTCTATGAGACCGAGAACGAGCTTGTTCTGAAAGCAGACGTGCCGGATGTGGATCCGAAGAACGTGGAAGTCCAGTTCGAAAACGGGACCTTGACACTGAAGGGCACCCGGAAATTCGACGAAGAGAAGAACGGTAAGGGCTATCACCGGATCGAGCGATCTTATGGTTCGTTCGTGCGCGCTTTCAGCCTGCCGGAGACGGTGGACCCGGAGAAAGTGAAAGCCGAATTCAAGAACGGCGTCCTGACTGTGACACTGCAGAAAAAGGAAGTCGTCAAGCCGCGTGCGATACCTGTGCATGTGAGCTAAGCGTTACCAAGAACTGTTTTCTTTCGAGGCCGCCTCTTCATCGGGGCGGCTATTTTTTTGCCTGAGTGCTGAAATAGAGCAGATGCCCCCAGCGCTTGGTAGCGAGGCGGTGCCCGTTGTGCGGGTGAACAGGAAAGCGGCGGACCGGATCGCGAGCGGCCATCTGTGGATTTTCGCGAGCGACGTGACGGACCGCGGCGAGGCGCAACCGGGCGACGCGGTGCGCGTCGTGGATACGCGCGGACGGAATTTGGGCACGGCGCATTACAGCTCGACGTCGCAGATCACGTTGCGGATGCTGAGCACACAGAGCGAGTCTGGCCTCGGCCACACAAACCACGGGATCGGGGCCGCGTTCTTGAAACGGCGCGTTGAGGCGGCGGCGCAATTGCGCGCGCGCGTGGTGGAGAACACAACCGCGTACCGACTGGTTTACGCGGATGCGGATTGGTTGCCGGGGCTGATCATCGACCGCTATGGCGATTACTTTGCGGCACAATTTCTGGACCAGGGCATGGACCGGCTGGCTCCGTCCGTTGTGGAAGTGCTCGAGGAGTTGTACGGGCCGGCGGCGATTGTGGCGCGCAACGACGCGGGCGTCAGGGAAAAGGAGAACCTGCCGCTCGAGACTAAGGTCCTGGCGGGAGAAGTCACAGGCAGCGTTCCGATCGAAATGAATGGGCTGCGGTGGATGGTGGACTTGCTCGGCGGGCAAAAGACAGGCATCTTTCTGGATCAGCGCGAAAACTACGTGGCTGCGCGGCAGTATGCTCGCGGGAAAGTGTTGGACTGCTTCACGGCTACGGGCGGTTTTGCGCTGCATCTGGCGGCATTGAGCGAAAGCGTGGAAGCGGTGGATTCCTCGGCTGTCGCGCTCGAGGCCGCGCGAAGCAATGCGGCACTGAACCAGGCGGCCAACATTCGCTTCCGGCAGGCCGACGTGTTGGAGTACCTGCCGGCTCAAGTTGCGGCACACCGGACGTTTGACATGGTGATCGTGGATCCGCCTGCATTCACCAAAGCACGCGGTGCAGTGGAAGGGGCGACGCGCGGTTACAAGGAAATCAATCTACGGGCGCTGCGGCTGTTGAGGGCCGGCGGGATACTGATGAGCTGCTCGTGCTCGCAGCACATGAGCGAAGCGCGGTTGCTCGAGATCATCCTGGCGGCGGCACTCGATTCGGGCAAGCGGCTGAGGGTTCTCGAACGGCGCACGCAGGCGCGAGACCATCCGATACTGCTGGCGATGCCGGAGACTCTGTATCTGAAGTGCATTATTTTGCAGGTTATGGAGTAATCCAGAAGACAGGGGTCAGGGGTCAGGGGACAGAGGCCCACGCCATTTCGATAGCATCGAAGCCGAAAGCGCTACGACTATCCTTATTATTTATGCCCAATCACAACTCAGAGGAAAGTCACGAGAAGCCGGCCCCGGCGGCCTATCCGATTCATGAACACATCGCCCGGCGCTGGAGCCCGCGGGCGTACACGGGGCAGCCGGTGGATCGATACCAGCTTGCGCAATTGTTCGAAGCGGCGCGGTGGGCGCCCTCGAGCTCGAATGAGCAGCCCTGGGCGTTTTTGATCGCCGAACGCGGAACCGCGGGCTGGCAGAAACTGTTCGACACGTTGGTGCCGTTCAATCAGGGGTGGGTGAAATCGGCTCCGCTGCTGGTGCTGGGCTTGGCGCGAAAAACCTTCGCGGCCAACAATAATCCCAACAAGTTCGCGCTCTATGATCTGGGCCAGGCGGTGGGCGGATTGCTGGAACAGGCGACCGCGCTCGGATTGAGCGTGCATCAAATGGCCGGCTTTGATGCCGAGAAGGCACGCACGGCTTTTGGCATCCCCGAAAACTACGAGGTGGGCTCGATGATGACGATTGGGTTCGCGGCTGATCCCGACTCATTGTCCGGGCAGTTGCGGGAACGGGAGGTGGCGCCGCGAACGCGGAATCCGATCGAGTCGTTCGTGTTCGAGGAGGAGATTGGGCGGCCCGCGGAATTCCGTGCTGCGGATGGACGCTGATAGACTGCTCGCGGCTTTCTCGAAGGGGACGGAGCGGTCTGTCGGTTTCGCGCTGCGGCGGTTGTGATCGTTCCCCATAGGTGCTTGACGGGAACGCTGCAGCACCTGGCTGGCGGCCGATTATGATCGCGTGGAGACGACGAGGCGATCGGCTTACGATTTCGCCGCAGTGCCGTAGTGGCTTCTACAGGGACGGATTAGACGATGCGGACGGAGCAGTCTGGTGCGTTCGTAAATTCGATGAAACGCCTGGATTCTGACTGACCATTTCGGCCGACCACTTCGGTCCGACCACTTACTTCGGCCTGACCACTTCGGCCGTGACTGCCTACTTCGGCCCTTGCGGGGCATTCCATCGAGGCCGACCACTAAGCGTCGCTGGGTGTCGCCCATGCTTTCTTTGGTTAGTCGGCGTGCGGACAGTCGGCAGGACCCGCTAAGAATGATAGCCACTCAACATCTTGCGACGGCCATTCAAGGGTTCCGCCTTTCCGTGTCGAAGCGATCTTAACTGGGATTGGGATGGGAGCTGAAACAGAGGCTAGTAATGGTCTGATAGTCGAGGTCGCAAAATACTTACCCGGTGGCCAGTTCAGTTTCAACACCCCCGATTTGGGTCGTCCCCAGATTGGAGCATGACCCACGCATTTAATGGCGGCTCTCAACTTACCCTCTCCCAATAAACGTAGAGCCGTTCCACCAACCCCGCTCTTCTTTGAAACGTCCAGCCGCCGAAGCGAGATCTTTCGCCTGCGTGCCAGCGCAGCAATTGCCGCGGCGGAACCCTGCTTGCAGCGGCCAAGGGACTGGTTCGCGCCCAGCCAGAGTTCGCGCAAACCAATGTGCGAACAAATCAGGTCGAAAAAGGAGACACTGGACGCGTCGAGATCGCGCGTTGTCATGCGGACGGTCACAACATTGACGGGCGCGCACTCGCGGATCAGGGCAACGCGAGCTCTGAGATCCGTATACTCGATGCAAATCGCCGGATCTGGATTCAACAGCCTGACAGGAGACGGAAACAGTATGATCACAACTGGAGTTAAGCCAGCCTCAGCCCCCCTACGAGCAAGTTCTTGAAACAGCTTCCGATGAGCGCGCAGTAGTGGATCCCAAGTCCCGACAACCGCCAGCGCTGGGCCGCGTACGGCGGGGTCGGAGGCAGAGAGTTGGATTCTCATCGCTTTGACGAAGCACAGGACCGCAGCCAGGCAACCGACAGAAGTGGCTCGGCCACACGACGGGCGTAAAGCGCCAGAGCACTAGCTGGGCCGAGGAAACCTACCCAAAGATCCGGCGTGAGAATCTCGGGGTCTTCGGCACCCCAGACACAAAGACCGCCTTTGCGGCGGAGTTGGAGCCGCAGCCCCCACGCTGCGCGGTCGGCTCGCGATGCCGCGCCTTCTGCCAGGCGAGGGTACTTGCCGATCAAACGCCAAAGCTCCAACTGGCCAGCCATCCCGTGGCAGTAGACCGGACTCGCAGACGACTTCGCGGCCGCACACTTCTCTAAGCTCCAATCAATTGCATGCTTGAGTCGGGGATCATCGCCAAAAGCCAGTAACATGCACCAAAGGTAACCGGCTACTCCGTGGCACCATGGGAGGACTGGCGCGCACGACGACTCCTCAGACTCCTCATCCACTGCTCGCCGAAGCATTGTTCCATCCATCAACCGGCCGTTTCTGAAGAGTCGCTCGAAGGTCTCCAATGCCAGGTCGAGCGCCTCGGACCGACCCGTCATGCGCCCCCAAATTGCCAGAGCCATAGCAACTCCGGCAGAGCCATGCGCGGCTCCCGTCAGAGGCGGGTCGCCCGGCTCGGCGGAGGGCCAAACACAAAGACCACTACGAACTTCGGAGAGCCGAATGAGCTCCTTGCCACAAGGCGCCGCGAGTTCG
>Ga0302326_10033232_pt1 | contig 10254 bp, 7 predicted proteins | sample Palsa_T0_3_FD_202264 | JGI IMG/M metagenome (GOLD analysis project Ga0302326, IMG submission 202264) | Peat permafrost microbial communities from Stordalen Mire near Abisko, Sweden - Palsa_T0_3 | ecosystem: Environmental > Terrestrial > Soil > Palsa > Peat permafrost | place: Sweden: Abisko... | reverse complement strand
ACCGAGCGCTGTGTTTCCGGATCGAATTCGCGCAACGATTCCAGCGTGTCGCCCAGCAGTTCAAGACGCACCGGCCGCGCCGCCTCGGGAGGAAACACGTCGAGAATCCCGCCGCGCACCGTAAATTGCCCCGGCATTTCCACCGCTTCCGCGCGCACATATCCCACGCTGATCAAGTGCGCCACCAAATCCTCCAGCGGCACTTCCTCATCCCGCACCAGCGTGATCCCCAGCGAGGAATAGAACACGGCATCGCGCGCGCGCAGCCGCGCCGCGGCGGCCGGCACGATCAGCACGCGCGATTGTTCCGTCGCGTAACGCCACAGCGAAACGCCGCGTGTCTCCAATATTTCAGGATGAGGTGAAAGCCCTGTGCCCGGCGCCACGTCGAGCCCCGGAACATTGCCCACCGAAGATGCCGGCAGATTTGCCAGCACGCGCAGAAAAAATTGCAGTGGCGCGGCCAATTGCTCCGCGCGCAAATCCGATTCCACCACCACAACAACCGGCCGCCGCAAATCCGCCGCGACCGCGGCCACCATCAATCCAACCGCGGGCGGCGCAAGTCCCGCCAAAGTCGCCGTGCGATTCCGCCGCAAATTTTCAAGCGCGGCTTCAACCGCGGGCAGGCGCGCGAATGGGGAAAGAAACTCGGCAACCGATGACAACAGCATTTTTATTTAGCCGCCGGACCGCGACTGGTCGGCAGCATTCTCAAGCAGCGCCCTACGATGCAATTCATCCACCAAGCTCGTCGTCGAAAATCCCGGCTCGAGCGGCACCGAAACCACGCGTCCGCCGCCCGCTTCCACTTCCTCGCGCCCCGCGATCGAGTCCAAACTCCAATCCGCGCCCTTCACCAAAATATCCGGCCGCAGCCGCGCCAAAATTTCACGCGGCGTGGGTCGGTCGAAAATCACAACGTAATCAACCGCGGCCAGCCCCGCCAAAATCGCCGCGCGCTCCTCCTGCGCAAGAACCGGTCGCGCCGCACCCTTCAACTCTCGCACGCTCGCGTCGCTATTCAGTCCAACTACCAGCAAATCCCCCAGCTCGCGCGCCTGCTCCAAACTCCGAACGTGCCCCGGATGCAGCAAATCGAAACATCCATTGGTAAACACCACGCGCCGCCCATTGCGGTTTTCCGGCCCCAACTGGATAATCAATTCGTCTTCGCTGATGACCTGCCCCATGCGAAATTCGCTCCCAAACGCAATTGCCGCACCCTTGGATTTTAAGGGTACGGTGTTTCACTTTCCGCTGCGCCCATGACCCGCAAGCGAAACACACGCGTCATCGCCGCACCTGAATCTTATCACGCCGGTTCCCGCGCATGAGGCGCGAGCTGCTCCTGGCGCTTGTTGGAATCGCGCTGCTCGCTTGCGGCCTGGCCGCCATCGTTCCACGTCAAGCGCGCACGTTCCAGATTCAAATGGACGCCTGCCACACGCCCGTCACCGTCATGGAACCGTACCAAGAGCCGCCCATCGGCAATGCAATCGTCTTGCACGGCTTCGCGTCGAATCGCGACCTCATGCTTTGGGTGGGCGAATGGCTCGCCGCGCAAGGCCTGCGCGTTTACACCTTCGATCTCCCCGGCCACGGCGATAGCACCGAACATTTCAATTACGCCGCCGCTGAATCCTGCGCCGGCCAAGCCATCGCCGCGATGGCGGATCGCGGCGATATCAATCCCGATCGCACCGTTCTACTCGGACACTCCATGGGCGGCGAAATCGCCATACGCCTGGCTGACCGCTTCCCCGCCGCCGCGACTATCGCGCTCTCCCCCGCTCCGATGGTCGCGCCGCAACGCATGCCCTCGAATCTTTTGGTCGTCAGCGCGCAATTCGATCTGATTTGGCTGCGCCGGCAAGCACGCAAACTTCAGCGCCTCGCCGGTGGCCCGCGCTCCACGCCCGAAGATTTCGCTCAGCGCCGCGCGTTCGCGCTGGTCGATATGCCGCTCACCGATCACGTCAGCCTGCTCTTCGATTCGCGCCCCGCCAAAGACGCCGCCGCATGGGCGCGCCAGGCGCTCGGCATTCCCGGCCCAGTTGAAAACGTCCCGGGCGCACCGCGGCTCGGATTTCTCCTCGGAATCGCGGGGCTAATTCTATTTTTTCCTCTGGCCGCCGCGCTGCTTGCGGGCCGCGCGCAGCCCAACGCACCGCCCGCAGGTCCGCCGGCTCTCTCGCCCAAAGTGGCGCTGGCAAATTGGGCCGTAGCCGCGGTCTTCGCGGTCGCGCTGATCGCCGTGGTGCCGTACTACGAATGGCTCGGCCTCTCGAATGGAAGCTATCTCACTTCGTTCTTGTTGATCGCGGGAGTCGCGCTGCTGCCCCTTGTCGCGCGCCGCGAAACGCTTTCGTTTAACTGGTCCGTCCGCGGCGTATCTGCCGCGGCGGTTTTGGCAATGCTCTTCGCATTGGCTTTTCACGCTTGGGATTCCGGAGCCTACGCCTTGAGCGCCGATTCTCACCGCGCGTTGCTCGAAACCATCGCGCGCAGTTTCCTGCTCACCACGCCGCGCTGGCTCAGGCTCGCGCCCGCCGTCCTAGCCACGTTCCCCTACATTCTCGCCGAAGAGATCGCACTCGGCCCGCGTCAGCCCGGCGTAAATCTGCGTCGCTTCGGCGTGTTCGTCGCCATGCGCTTCGAGCTCTGGCTCGTGATGGTTGCGGCCGTTCTGCTGACGCTCAATAGCGAGGTGCTGATCGCGCTGCTCTTTCCGGCCTTTATCGCCGTCTCCGTACTCCAGCGCTACGCCTCCGACGCCATCCGCCGCCGTACCGGCTCCCTGGCCGCCGCCGCGATTTTTGGTGCTATACTCACCGGCGCTTTCATCGTGAGCGCTTTCCCGCTAACATAACGAACCGCGCCGCGCTGGCGCGCATCAAATGGGGGCCAGGAACCTAGCAGTGCCGGAGATCGCGATCGTCGGTGGCGGCCCCTCAGGCGCAATGTGCGCCGAACGACTGGCTCGGGCCGGCTTCGATATCACCCTTTACGACGAACATCTCGCCTGGGAAAAACCCTGCGGCGGCGGCCTCACGCACAAAGCGATCGTCGCCTATCCGTTCCTCGACGCCGGCTCGCAACCCAAGAAGCGCGTCCGCGATATCGAATTGATCTCCAGCCGCGGCCACCGCGCGCGCATGAAGCTCGATCATCCCATCGTCATCTATTCCCGCACCGTGCTGAATGGCCTGCTTCTCGAACGCGCCACTGCTGCCGGCTGCAAAATCGTGCGTGCGCGCGTCACCCAAGTCGAAACGTCTGGCCCGCGCGTGCGCCTGGTTGCCGATGGCCGCGCTCAAGAAGCCGATTTCGTAGTCCTCGCCGCCGGAGCCCGTAATTCTTTGCTCCCCGGCACGCCTCCGCTGAAGCGCGATGACCTCGAAATGACCATGGGCTATTTCGTCCCCGCGCGCGCCGACGACATCAAAATTAAATTCCTGCGCCACTTCGAAGGCTATCTCTGGTCCTTCCCGCGCGCCGACCATCTCTCCGTCGGCATCTGCGGCAGCATGGCGCGCCACACCAGCCAGGAATTGCGCCGTCACTTGGACGCGTTCTTGCGCGACGAAAAAATTCCGCAGGCCGGCGCGCACTTTTACAGCCACGTTCTGCCATCGCCGCAAGTGGAAACGCTGCGCGGCCGCCGCGTGGTCGGGAAAAATTGGGCGCTGGTGGGCGACGCCGCCGCCTGGGTCGATCCGCTCACCGGCGAAGGCCTCTATTACGCGTTGCGCTCCGGCGATTTGCTGGCGCAAGCCATCATCGCGCGTGAACCGGCCACCTATCCCGCGCTTGTCCGCGCCACATTTTCCACCGAGCTCGAATTTGCCACGCGCGTCGCCCGCCGCCTCTATCGCGGCCGCTTCCTCGGCGACGAAGTCACCACGCGCATGATCCAATTCATCGGCCACAGCCAGACGTTCCGCTCCCTGATGGCCGATCTCTTTAGCGGTGAGCAAGGCTACCAAACCCTGAAGCGCCGCCTCTGGGGCCAGGTTGGCATCACGTTCTCCGAAGTTCTCGATAGCCTGGTCCGCCCGCAGGGTCGCCACCTGTCCGAGCGCACCGCCTCCGGCGCCGATTCTCCGCAATGAGCGATGCGCCCCCGGCAACCGAACTCCGCGTCGGTCTAGAAGGCCACTTCGAGCGCGCCGTCGCGTTCGAGTACACGACTGCCGCGTTCGATCCCAAACTCCCGACGATCTTCTCCACTCCCGCCATGATCGCCTTCATGGAAGCCGCTACTTCGATCGCCGTCCAGCCGGCGCTCGCGCCTGGCACAATCACCGTCGGCACGCGCATCGAAGTCGACCACATCAAAGCCACCGGCATCGGCTCGCTCGTGCGCGCCACCGCGCGTCTGGCCGCAATCAACGGCCGCTTCCTCATCTTCGACGTAGAAGCCCGCGCCGCCGGCGAAGTCCTGGGCCGCGGCCAAATCACCCGCGCCATAGTCGATCTCGACCGCATGCACCAACGCGCCGCCGCCACAGCTCCCCCGTCTCGCTAGCGCCTCTCCGCTTTTTATTCGTCGGCGATGCTTTTTGTTTTACTTTCGATTTTGTTTTGGCCGTGGCCGTATTTCCTTTGGGCGCGTAAAGCCATCAGGATGTTCGCGAATTCGGCGGCTGTCCCGAAACTGCCGAAAATACTCCTGTGATTACACAGTCGAATACTTATCTATTATGTGACGCTGTGTATATCTAATGCTATACTCCGACATGTTCGCTCGCAACAATTCGAATGCTTCCGGACCTTTGCTTTCGGCAGCGGCAAAGCGACCCTCGCATCACTTTTCTGCCCTCCACCAAGTACGTACTCGGCAGGGTCAACGCGCGCTCCAGAGGCCCAAAATGCCTCCGCAACCTCGCTTATTTTCAATCCAATGCGCAGACCTCAAAGGAGTGCGCAAATCATTGAAAATAATCATTATTAAGTCCCTGTGTTTTCATATTGATGCGCACTCTTTCGCTGCATCCCACGTACTTTCAACACTTTCGCAAAAACCTACCCGGGGGTGGGGTATCCCCGTACTCCCACTACAACCCGACTTTGGCGCGGAGTCCGGCAACTCCCGTCAAATGATCGAGTTTCCGCACAACTCCGCAGGCGCGCTTTCCGCGCGCTCTTACGCGTGCGCTCGAAAGTGAACGGAGAATTTACAACGGTGAGAAAACTAAAACGCGGAGCGTCGCGGCAATGGCTTGCGCGCGACAGGTGGCGGCAAAATGATAGCCATCTTGCGAATCATTGCCAGCACCAGACGCTTATCGCCATCCGAAAGCGTTGTGCTGTATTTTTTGATCTCGGAAAGAAAGCGAATCTCATCTTCGGAAAGTTCGCCCAGCGCCTTCTGCGTATCGCGATCGCGCGGCGTTTCCGCACCGGGAAAGAAATCGGCCAGGGCGATGTCCATGGCTTCGGCAATCTTCGCGAGGGTTTCGAGCGAAGGAACCGTGTGGCCGTTTTCCACACGAGACAAGTAGCAACGCAGCAAACCCGTGCGCCGCTCGATATCTCCCTGCGAGAGGCCGCGCTGGCCCCGGTAACTGCGTATCACTTGGCCAATATTTACTTTGGGCTTTTCTTTCGGCAACGTTCGACTCCCCCGCAGACGTGTTATCTTACGCACGCGCGTTAGAGGGCGCAAGCGGATTTTGCGCTTCGCTCCGGACAAGTTTAACGAATGGAAGATATACCCAGGAGGCACCACTAGTGAAAATATACCGAATATCCTGCGCTAGACCGGCGAGGTTCGCTTCGCTCAGGTGGCGGCTCTCCTTTTTCGCCGCTTCGATCGCCTTCGCCAGCGCCGTTGCGGCCGCTCCGCAGACCCCAGCCGCCAGTTCCGGCTACCACGTGGTGCGCAAAATTCCCGTCGCGGGCTCTGACGGATGGGACTACCTCACGGTTGACAGCGCTACCGGCCGCCTGTTCATTTCCCGCGGCACGCACGTTCAAGTTTTGGATCTTGCCAGCGGACAATTGGCCGGCGATATCCCCAATACGCAGGGCGTGCACGGCATAGCCCTGGCGCCGGAATTCAACCGCGGCTTCGCCAGCGACGGCCGCGCTGATTCCGTCACGATCTTTGACCTCAAAACGCTGGCCACTCTCGGCACCGCCAAAACCGATCAAGGCCCGGACTCCATCATCTACGACCCTGCGACCAAGCGCGTCTTCACCATGAACGGCCGCGCCGGCACCGCCACCGCCATCGACGCCGCTACCGGCACCGTCGCCGGCAGTGTGCCGCTCGGAGGCCGGCCCGAATTCCCTGCCGCCGACGGCGTAGGCCACGTCTACGTAAACCTCGAAGACAAAAGTGAAGTCGTGCAGCTCGATTCCCAGAAGCTTACGGTTTTAAACACCTGGCCCGTCGCCCCGTGCCAATCCCCCTCCGGCATGGCTATCGACCGCGACCACCGGCGCATTTTCATCGGCTGCCACAATCAATTGATGGCCATCATGGACGCCGACACCGGCAAAATCGTCGCGACCGTCCCCATCGGCAACGGCGTTGACGCCAACCGCTTCGATTCCGGCACGCAGCTCGCCTTCAGTTCCAACGGCGAAGGCACGCTGACGGTGGTGAAGGAGCTAACGCCGGACACATACCAAGTGCTCGACAACGTCGCCACGCAGCAAGGCGCGCGCACGATGGACGTGGACCTAACGACGCATCACGTTTACGAAGTCACCGCGACGTTCGGACCCCAGCCGGCGCCCACCGCGGACGTGCCGCGCCCGCGCCCGCCGGTTATTCCCGATTCATTTATTGTGATTGAACTCGCGCCGTAAATGGTGTGCGAAGATATTTAGGCGGGCACGAGCTAATAAAATTGTGGTGCCGGAGGAGGGAGTCGAACCCACACGGCCTTGCGACCAACGGATTTTGAGTCCGCCGCGTCTGCCATTCCGCCACTCCGGCCCGCGTGCAAGCAAAGTAACACGCCGCGGCGCGCGGCTCAAGCCGCGATGCCGGCGGCAATTCCGACCACCAGCGAAACGCCCACGGCGACGAGCGTGCCCGCCAAATCCGGCTTCACGACCATTAGATAGAGCACTCCGAATCCCAGGAGCACCCGAATGCGCAACGACAAGGCAACCAACGGATCCTTCAATCGCTTGATGGCGTCCGATCCCGATTGGCCAGTTCCCTGCGCCGCGCCCGGCACCGCGTCATGCGCGGCCTTTCCCAGTTTGCGCATGCGCGGACGCGTGATCGCCATGCCCAGCACAACGATCACGATCGCTGCCGTCATCGCCGCTTGGATCCAGGCCTGATTCCAAAGCGCCTCGCGCGCCGTGAGGTACAGGCCAGGAATGAAAATCCCGATGCCGCCAATCGCGCCCAGCAACGGCACGCGCTGGCCGGCCATCAGCCACGGACGCGCTTGCTCCAGCGTGGCGGAACTTGCCACGCGCCCCTGAATCAGCCATTCGAGCGCGAAATCCATGTAAAGGAACAACGCGCCCAGCAGGTGCAAAAACAAAACGATGGCGATCACATTCATACCTTCGCTCCTGGAACACCGGACGCGGCAAGCCTACACCATTCCAAAGCGGAAATTCCTGCTAATATTTGCGGCGGAAACGCGTAGCCGATGCGCGCGTCGCGCCCCGCTTTGAAGTTGTTTTTGCACGGAGAGACGCATGTCGCAAATCTTCATCAGCCATTCCAGCCGTGACGGCGAGCAAGCCGCGCGCTTGCTCGAATGGCTGCACGCCAACGGATTTCAACAGACTTTCCTCGATTTCGACAAGCACGCCGGCCTCGCGCCCGGCTCGGATTGGGAGCGCTCGCTGTATCGCGAAATGACCGCGGCGGAAGCGGTGATTTTGATCCTTACCAAGAATTGGTTCGACAGCAAATGGTGTTTCGCCGAATTCACGCAAGCGCGCGCGCTGGGCAAAGCGATCTTTCCGTTGATCGAAGCGCCGACGGGCGAAACTTTCGTTTCGCGCGATCTACAGCACCTCGATCTGGTGAAAGACCGCGAAGGCGGATTGGCGCAGCTTGCCGAAGAACTGAACGAGGTCGTGCTCAACGCACGCGGCGGATTTGCCTGGGACCACAAACGGCCGCCGTATCCCGGATTGCTGGCGCTCGATGAAGCAGACGCCGCAATCTATTTCGGCCGCGACGACGACGTTCGCCGCTTGATCGAGCGGCTGAACGCGCGGCGCGCGCAAGGCGGCGCAAAAATGCTGGCCGTGCTCGGCGCATCCGGTGCGGGGAAATCCTCGCTGCTGCGCGCCGGAGTTTTGCCGCGAATCAAACGCGATAGACACAATTGGATCGCGCTGCCGCCATTCCGTCCGCAGATTCATCCGCTGGCGGAACTCGCGCAAGCCGTAGCAATCGCGCTTGGATCGGGCGCGGATTGGCGCAAATGGCGCGATGAATTCGCCGCGGAGAATCTCGGCGCAACGCTCTCGGATCTGGCGCGCGATTTGCGCGCGAAGCACGGTGCGAATGAGGCGCAGATTCTGATCACCGTCGATCAATCCGAAGAACTGTTTGGAGCTTCCGACAAAGCGGAGTCGCAGGCGTTTCTGCGCGTACTCAACGCGATGCAGGATGAACATCTTCCCTTCCTCGCGGTTCTCGCGCTGCGCTCCGATTTTCTGGGCGAGCTGCAGCGAGCGCCCATGCTCAGTGCTCCCTTCGAGGATTTTCCTCTGAAGCCCATGCCGCTGGCGCGCGTGCGCGACATTATCGAAGGCCCGGCTCGCATCGCGGCGCTCACGGTGGACGACGCGCTGGTGATGGCCGCGATGCACGATGCGGCGACCGACGACGCGCTGCCGCTGCTGGCGTTTGCGCTGCGCGAACTCTACGACCGTTTCGGCAAATCGAAACACCTTACGCTCGAAGCCTATCGCGCGCTGGGCGACGCCGCCGCGCAGCTTTCACCGCTCGAGAATGCCGTGCGCCGAAAAGCGGATGAAGTGCTGGCCGCCGCCAAGCCTTCCGCCGAAGACTTGCAGGCGCTGCGCGAAGCCTTCGTTCCGGCGATGGTTCGCGTAAACGCCGAAGGCGAATATGTGCGCCGTCCGGCGCGCGTCGATGCGTTGTCCGCGAAAGCGCGGCCGCTGATCGAGAGTTTGGCCCGCGCGCGGCTTCTCGTGATTGAAAAAGATGGCGATGTAACCGTCGTCGAAGTCGCGCACGAAGCGCTGCTGCGCAAGTGGCCGCTGCTGCGCGGCTGGCTCGACGAGGAACGCGAATTCCTGATTGGCAAGGATCAACTCGAACAAGATTTATTGGATTGGGAAAAGGCTCCGGCCGAGCAGAAGATCGAGGCGCTGCTGACCGGATTGAAGCTCACGCGCGCGCGGAGCTGGCTGATCTCGAAGCCGCTGCAACTCACCGAAGCCGAGCGAAAATTCATCCAGTCCAGCATTACGCATCACGACGAAGAGGCAGAGCGCCGCGAGAAGTTCCGCCGCCGCGTGCAGCGGGCGACCAGGTTCGCGGCGATCGCGTTTGCGGTCATTTCGGTAATTTCTGTGGTTGCGTTCTGGATTGCCAGGCAACAGCAGGCCGTTGCGATGTCGCTTGAGTTCAGCGCGCTTTCCGATGACGCGCTTGGCCGCGGCTATCTGGATTTGGCGCTCAGCGATGCGGTGCAGGCCGCAACGCGGTCGCAGACCGACCAAGCCGAGGAGAGCCTGAGAAACGTTCTGACGGGACCGCTGGAACATTTGGTGCTGCACCACCGCGCACCCGTGTACATGGCGGCGTATTCGACCGATGGAAAGCGCATCGTCACCGCCAGCCAGGACGATACGGCGCGAGAGTGGGACGCACAAACCGGACAATTGCTGGCGACTTTATCGGGCCACACCGGCACCGTGGACGATGCGGCCTTTTCGCCCGACGCAACGCGCATTGTGACCGCGAGCGAAGATTCCACGGCGCGGGTGTGGGACGCCGGCTCCGGCAATTTACTGGCAACGCTGACCGGACATACCGGCGAAGTGCGCAAAGCCTCGTTTTCTCCCGACGGAACGCGCATCGTCACCGCCAGCGCCGACGACACCGCACGCGTGTGGGATGCAGCGTCGGGTGCACTGCTTGCGACGCTCGCGGGCCATTCCGGCGCGGTGTACGACGCGGAGTTTTCCCACGACGGGAAGAATATCGTCACCGCCAGCGACGACCATTCGGCGCGTGTGTGGGATGCCACGACGGGGAAATCGCTCGCGACTCTCACCGGCCACGCG
>Ga0302326_10033231_pt1 | contig 10254 bp, 15 predicted proteins | sample Palsa_T0_3_FD_202264 | JGI IMG/M metagenome (GOLD analysis project Ga0302326, IMG submission 202264) | Peat permafrost microbial communities from Stordalen Mire near Abisko, Sweden - Palsa_T0_3 | ecosystem: Environmental > Terrestrial > Soil > Palsa > Peat permafrost | place: Sweden: Abisko... | reverse complement strand
TGTCGTCTCGCGCAGCCTCGAGCGCGACGAACCGCATCGATGTCAGGGAACGTGTCCCGTCACCGTCCAGTCTCCAAGTAAGCGCGGGACCGTAGCTCAGTCAGGAGAGCAGCACGCTGCGGCGAGCAGGACGCCGGTGCGAATCCGGTCGGTATCCACTACATACAAAGCATGTGGATCGGACGAGGCAAGCCCGACCGCCGCGCCGCTCTCTTCGGTGGTGTCGGCGAGGTGCGCGTGTGGAGTCTCATGACGGGGGCTCTTCCGCCGTTCGATTGCGTGCTCGGGTGCGAGCTCGACGCAGGCGGAACGGTTGGTGTCCACGTTCAAGACAAGTGCTGCGAGATCGTGATCGTCACGGAGGGCCACGGCACGGCTCACGTCGGCGCGGAGACACTCGCGCTCGAGCCCGGCACCGTCGTACGCCTCCGGCTCGGCGAGAAGCTCGCGCTCGCGAACGGCTCGGACGTCGACGTCATGCGCTATCTGATCATCAAAGTGAGCGTGCCGTGACCCACGAGCCTCTCCTCACGAGACTCTATCGCTTCATTCGGGCGAGCCTCGTCGGAAGCGGGGCGAGCGTCGTCGATTTCGCGGTCCTCACGACGTGCATTCGCGTGCTCGGGCTCGCGCCGACGGCCGCGCGGCTTCCGGCGCTCGTCGCGGGAGCCTCGGTTCAGTTCTTCGGGAGCCGCACCTTCGCGTTTCGCGCGCAAGCGGGGCCCATCAACACCCAGGCGAAGCTCTTCGTGTGCGCCGAGCTCGTCTCGGTCGCGCTCAACTGGGCGGTCTTCCGATGGCTCGTCCCGCGCGTCACGTTCGTGCCGCCCGAGATCGTGAGCCTCGCGGGAACGGCCCTCGTGTTCGTGACGTTCAACTATCCCGTGAGGCGTCTCGTCGTCTTTCGCATCCCCGACGCCCCAAGAGAGGGTCACTGAGATGGCGCGGGACGAGAGGCTCGTGCGGTGGAGGCTGGTGCTCGGGAGCTCGGCTGACGCGCTCGACGAGCGGGCAGGGATGACCGCCGACGATCTCGCGGCCGACGCGTCGCTCGGTTGGCTCTACGAGCGGGGCGACGAGATGGGCGAGCGTGACATCGCGCCGCGCGGCACAGGCCCCGGTGCCTCGCAACTCACGGTGCCCGATTGGCTCAACCACGTGCATCGTCTCTTCCCGAGGGAAACAATCGAGAGGCTCGAGCGCGACGCCGTCGAGAAGTACCAAATCCACGAGGTGGTCACGAACCCCGAGGTGCTCAAGCGCATCGAGCCCAGCGAGACGCTGCTTCGCGCTGTTCTCCTCACGAAGCACCTCATGAACCCCGCGGTGCTCGCGATGGCGCGCGAGCTCGTCGGGAAGGTCGTCCGCAAGCTCATGGAAAAGATGGCGCGCAAGGTTCGCCAGACGTTCCACGGCACGCGCACGCGCCGGCGCTCGCGCCTCCGCATCGCGAAGAACTTCGACCCGAAGGCGACCATTCGCAAGAACCTCGGCACCTTCGACCCGAAGACCCGCCGCATCTTCATCAAGGAGCCGCTCTTCATCTCGCGCACGCGAAAGCACATGGAGAGGTGGCCGATCATCCTCCTCGTCGACGAGAGCGGCAGCATGCTCGGCTCGGTGATTCACACCGCGGTCACCGCGGCGTGCTTGTGGGGGCTCCCTGGGACGAAGACGCACCTGTGCATCTGGGACACCGAGGTGGTCGACCTCACCGATCGCATCACCGACCCCGTCGAGACGCTCATGAAGGTCCAGCTCGGCGGCGGCAACGACGCCCCCAAGGCGCTCGACTACGCGCGGCAGCTCATCGAGTCACCACGCCGTACGATCGTCGTGCTCATCTCGGACTTCTTCGAGGGCTCGACGGCCAACGCGATGGTCGCGCGGGTGAAGTCACTCGTCGAGCAAGGGTGCATCGTGCTCGGTCTCTGCGCGCTCGACGAGAAGGCCTACCCCGCTTACGACAAGGACGTGGCGCGCGCCCTCGCAGGTGTGGGCGCTCACGTCGGCGCGATGACGCCCGGAGAGCTCGTGAGCTTCATCGCAGAGAAGCTGCGGTCTTAATAAACCAACCTACTGCGGGGCGCAGGTCGACACACCCGCACCAACCACCGGGGAGCTGTAGTGCGCGACGATGGTCGACTGCCTCGTCGCTGGGCTGTAGTGCCACGTGTTTTGCTCGGCGTTGGGATTCGTGAAGATGTAGAAGTCGCCACCCCAATACGCGAAGGCCCAACCCGTCCCGCGATCGACGTCGGGGAGGGCGTCCTGGCCGATGATGTTGCCGGTCGTCTTGTCGAGCTCGGCGACGAAGCTGCCGCCGATCGCCCCGAACGAATAGTACGTGTAGAGGCGCCCGTCCCCGGTGCCGGTGAGCTCGCCCCACGAGATTTGCGGCTGGATGACCGCGACGGGGCTGACCGCGAACGTGGCGAGCGTGTCGATCGTGCCAAGCTCGCCGGGCGCGTCTGCTGCGATGAAGAGCTGCTCGGCGGGACCGAAGCCGATCGTCGCGTAGCCCATCCCGAAGTTGCCGAACGGTGGCACCTGATTGGGAACGTACGTCGTCGTCTGACACGTGCCGTCGATCGTGCTCACCTGGAAGATCATCCCATTGTCGTATTCGACGTACGCGGTCGTCTTGCGATCGACCGCCATCGAGAACGGGTGGGACGAGCGGTCGGGAACGCAGTCGAGCGTGGCGATAGTGGTGAAGGTCGCGCTCGGTGGGTCGAAGCGCAGCAGGGAGTCGTCCGTCGCGACGACGTAGATGAACGTCTCGGGCGGGCAGTCGAGCGTGTAGACGTCGTGCACCGTGGCGTCGAGCGGCGGGAATGCGTCCTCTTCCACGACATCGGGCCCGGCTTCGGGGTGATGGATGTCGGGCTCGACCTCGGCGTCGGTGGGAGTCGGAACGAGTAGCCCCGTGCGCGCACCGCACGCGAGCATGGTCGGGGGGACGGAAAACGCAATGAAGACGAGGGCTGAACGAAGTCGCAAGAGAACCCGGCCCTTGCGTTAGCAAGAGCCGCTCCACGCCGTCTTTAGCGTGGAATTGGGGCTACCGTTAGGGAACTTACGGTGAGTTAGGGCGACGTGAGGGCGACTTCGGACGGGGAGTTTGCGTCCACGGTGACGGCGATACAGGAAGGAACCTCGCCGCTCGTGATGAGGTACCCGCCCGGCGCGAGCACGAAGTTGAAGACGCCGTCTTGGTCGGTGGTTGTCTGTTGGACGGCAGTGACTGATGCCGCTTCGCAGCTCCCTGATGCTGCAGGAATTGCAAATACATCGGTGCCGACGACGAGCTGGTTGCTGCCGTGAGCGTTCGTCCGAACGAACCCGTAGACGCCCGTGAGCGTAGACGTGAGTGACGTCGGTGCCTCACAACCGCCAGGAGCCGTGGTGCTGTTGGCCCAATCCGGCGGACACAACTCTCCATTCGAGGAGCCGCACGCGACGAGCGTGAAGACGCATGCCAGGGGAAGAAGGAGCCTCATCCCCTGGAGCCTAGCATCGTGCGTGCCATCGAGCTTCGGGGCAAAAGCTGCCTGGGAAAGGTGGGGTGTGAACGAGTGTCCTCGCTCACGCGTCGGCCATGGGATGGAACGCTCGTTGCTCAGGCGGAGCGTCATGCTCGAAACCCGCGCTTATCGTCGCTTCCGTTTGCCACGCTGTGCCACTCCCACGAATCTCGTGGCGGTGGGGATCATGATCGTCGCCAACGCATGCGGCGGCGGAGATGACATGGCCGATTCGGGGTCGGACGCGACCGCTGACGGACCGACCGAGGATGCAACCAAGGACTCGAGCACCGAGGCCGGCAAAGACGCGGGAGTCGACGCGCACGACGCGAGCAACGACGTCAACGACGGGAGCACGCAAGACGTCTCCGACGACGGACCGACCGATGCTGCGACTGAAGCGAGCGTCGATGGCGGCACGGACGCGACCTTCCTCGATGCGACCGTCACGTGCGGAAGCATGAGCAGCTACGGGTTCGTCGGCTCCGGCGACAGCGGCATCTGCGGGCAAGGGGAGGACTACACGTGCGGCACCGACATGTACCAAATCGAGTGTGACTGCCCGACGGCCACGTGCAGCTGCGAGAAGAACGGCTCACCTGTTGGCTCGATGCCGAGCTACGCAGGCTGCCCGTCGTGCAGCCTCACTCCGAGCTTCAGCAGCCTCGCGATTGCCTGCGGCATTCCGTACTAGCCGCGTGGGCGAACTTGCTTGCGGATCTTCTTCGTGAAGGTCTGCGTGCACTGACCGTGGCTGTCCTCGTAATCCATGATCTCGCGGATGAGGCGCGTCTTCACCTCCGCGGTGCACGCCAGGCTGTCACGCACCTCGGTCGCCAGGAGCTGACCGGATGGGGTCGTCGGCCACACTTCCTTCGCGGCTGCCGCTGCTTTCGCGGTCGGCTTGTGGTGCGACGCCTTCGTCTTCGTCACGTCGTGAAAGCCCGTCGTCTCGGCCCGCCGCCCCGACCCATGACAGCTCGGGCACGTCGTCGTGCTCCCGAAAGCGTTCGCGATGCGCCCATCCCCGCCGCAGATGCTGCACAGCTCGCTCTGTTGATTCATCATCCCACAGCGTACGCGCTTCCACCCACGCACGCCGGTTATGTTTCCCTTACCAAGCTCCGTCGAGAACGTCCGAACGACGTGGGGCGACGAAAGGCGCCGACGAACCACGACGGTCACCGCACCCAAGTAGGCACTCCACGCCGAACCCGCGCTCTCAGCGAGAGCGCAAGCATGAGCAAGACGTCACGCATGGTCATGCGTGCGCCACAAATCCTGCTCCCGACGCTTGCGCGCCGGCTTTCGGCCGCGTGCGTAGAACTTAGACGATGCGAACGTTCTCGGCTTGCGGGCCCTTCGCGCCCTGCTTCACCTCGAACTCGACCTTCTGTCCTTCACCAAGCGAGCGCGTCCCCGCGGGGAGCGCGGACTGGTGGCAAAAAACATCCTTGCCTCCGCCGTCCGGCGTGATGAATCCAAAACCCTTCGTCTCGTTGAACCACTTCACTGTTCCAGTTGCCATATTATTACCGACCTTCCTACGTGAAGATCGGCCCGGCGTCGTGCACAATCGACCGCACCCCGCGCTTAATGCGAGCCGCTACCCTCACAAACCATGATCCTCGGCACCTGGAACGTGAATGGCGTGCGTGCGCGTGCCCAGCGACTCATCGAGTGGCTCGCCGAGCGTAAGCCCGACGTCGTGTGCCTCCAGGAGCTGAAGGTCAAGACGGACGAGCTCGACCGCGACGCGCTGAAGGCGGCGGGCTACCACGTCGCGGCGATTGGGCAGGCGAGCTGGAACGGCGTCGCGGTCCTCTCCCGTGAGCCGCTCGAGACGGTGAGCACGGAGCTGCCGGGTGCCGCGGCCGACGCGGGGGCGCGCTTCATCGTCACGAGGCGCGACGACGGGCTGGAAGTCGCGAGCGTCTACGTCCCGAACGGCAAGACGACGTCCAATCCCGAGTTTCGCTCCAAGCTGGCGTGGCTCGAGCGGCTCGCCCTCCACATCGAGTCGCGGCCGGACAAGGAGGCTCCCTTCGTGCTCGCGGGAGACTTCAACGTGTGCACGACGGATCTGGATTCGTATCTGGGGGCCCGCGCGCACGGGACGATCTTCCACACCGACGAGGAGCGTGCGCTCATCGGGCGGCTCACCGCTGCAGGCCTCTGCGATCTCTATCGAAGCAAGTACACGGCGGAGCCGGGGTACTCGTGGTGGGACTACCGTGCCGGCGCTTTTCACCGCAAGCTCGGCATGCGGCTCGACTTGATCCTCGCGACCGACGTCGTCGCGCGGCGCGTGAAAGACGTCTTCATCGACCGCGAGTTTCGCAAGAAGAGCAAGCTTAGTGGCGCCCTCCCGTCGGATCACGCCCCCGTCGTCGCCGTGCTGGACTAAAGGGAAGGTGTATGTTGCCGGTGATGAAGGATCGCGACCGCTTGCGGGAGCTGCTGGAGGCCGAGCACGTCGGCCAGCACCTCCGCGCGCTGCTCGATGCTTCTTCCAACGCCGTGCGACTCGATCTCCGCCCATCGCCGAAGCATCCCCACGTGGGCACGTCGCGCCTCGGGGGTCTGCCCGACCTGCCGCATGGAGTCGTGTGGCCCACGTACAAGGATGGTCGCCCGCTCGACTTCGTCGCTCAGATGAAGCTCGACGAGGTGGCGCGCCACGACGCAAACCACTCCCTACCGAGCAAGGGTTGGCTCTCGTTCTTCGTGCTCGGCATGTACGACGACAACCGCAAGAAGGAGCCGGACTACCTCTCGGTGTGCCAGGTCCTCTTCTTCGAGGGCGACGCGAAGGCGCTCGAGCCGAGGGCGCTGCCGTCGAGCTACGAACGCTGGTGGCAGGGTCGCAAGGTCAGCCACCCCTTCAAACCGTGCGACATACGCTTCGAGACGATGCTCACACTTCACCCCGTCGCCGTGCCGACCAAAGACAAGCCCGCCATCGCTCGCGTGCTCGTCGCCTACGAAAGCCCGAGCGACCCGCGCGCGCCGTCACCCGCAGCCGAGCATCGGCTCCTCGGCCACAGTGATCGCACGCCAGCGGACGTGCTCCTCTTTCACTGCAACGGCCACCGCGAATCGGAAATGTCATGGGGCGACGCCGGCAGCCTGACCTTCTGGATCACCCCCACCGCGCTAGCCAAACGCTCCTTCACCGAGGCCCGCTCCGAATACGTGGGTTGACTCACGGGAGCTCGGTGCAGGCGGGCGCCCATACGGGATCGGCTGCGAAGGAGGAATCAGCGGTCGTCACGGACTGTGTGAGGTTGGTCGGAGCCCCGCCGATTGGGTCGATCAGGAAGAGGTCTTTGTCGTCGTCGTAGACGATTTGCGTGGGGCCCCACGATGGGTTGCTCGCTTCATCGAAGGCTTGCGACGTGCCGACCTCGACGAGCTTCGTTCCAACGGTGCACGGGTCGCCGGGGAGCGAACCAATCGGGAAGACGCGCAGCTCGGCGACGTCGCACGCGATCTGCGCGACGAGCTCGGTGCCGTCGGGTGAGAGCGACGCGTTCGGGAAGCTGAAGTCTGGGATGCTCGGGTTCGTGAAGAACTGGTCCTGCTCGAGGGTTTGACGGGCGCTCCCGTCGATGCGAATGGATTCGAGCAGTCCGATGGTCGAAAAGTAAACGGTCTGCGAATCGGGGGAGAAAGCCGGGTGGCCGTAGCCGTACGGCAAGCCGTTCGGGTCGTAGGGGCCGGACACGAGCACGCGATCGTTCGACCCGTCGATGGATGCGAGGTGGATGTCGGGGCTGAGCTCGTACGCGACGAGCTTGCCGTCGGGGGAGACCGACGCTTTCTCGAGCCCGTTGCTCGGAGGCTGCACGGTGATCTGCAAGAAGGTGCGCGTCTGGCTCGTCACGAGATTGCGGACCATCAGGGCGTTCGAGCCGTCGCTCGGCGCAACGACGTAGAAGAGGAGCGTGCCGTCTGGTGAAACGGACGGGTTCCACCCACGCATTCCGCCGAGGTCGAGCATGTGAAACGATGAGCCATCGGCGCGCATCGCTGCAATGCCGCTGCTCTGCTCACCTTCGTAGTCGAACACGACCCAAGGCACGGCGTTGCACGGCTGGCCCCCGTCACTGCCCGCGATCACTCCGCCAAGCTCCGTCCGTGCCCCACACGAGCACGCGACGAGCACCCATCCGAACGTAAGAAAGCGCACCCACCCCACATACAACGATAACTACCTCTTCGGACCAAACGTTGCCTGGTACGCCACGTAGCTTTGGAAGAGGTTAGGCCCGTCGAAGCCGCGACCAGCCGACAGTAGGATGTGATGCGTGTCGGTCAAGTCGATGACGGCGCCGATGTTGAAGCGTGTGTCGCTCGCCCCTCCGTGCTCGTTGGGCGTCTCGTGGAAGACCTCCGCGCCGACGCTGACCCACTTGAAGAGGCGGCGCTCGAGCTCCCAGCCGAAGTACCACCAGTGTCGATCGCGATCTCCGAGATCGATCCAGACTCCGACGCCGCCGTAAGTCTGCCACGGCCCGAAGCTCTTCTGAAGCCACACGGGTATCAAGACCTGTGCGCTGCCGTTGCCGAGGCGCTCGCTCGCCGAGCCAGTCGGGACTTCGAGGAGCGGAAACGTTCCGATCATCGGTGTCCACTTGCGCTCTTGGAGGAAGCGAAACTTTACGCCGAGCTCCGTATCGCCATAGCCATACGTGACCGCTCCGCTGCTCGTGACGGAGTAGGCAAGCGGCGTGATCACGTGGAGCTGCACGTTGGGCACGGCTCCGTAGTTCACTTCGACGTGAGGAGCCGTCCCTCTCCAGCCATCCGTGTCATGAAAGGACATCGACGCGAGATAGAGCTCCCAGTGGCGATACTCGACAGGCTCCGGATCGTCGGTGATGTACGGCGGGCCCGCCCACGCGTTCGATGCTGCGAGCAGGACTGCGAGCGCAACCGAGCTGCCCCACGTTTCACGCATCGCTTTTGTCACGGACTCGCGCATCGATGGAGACAGGCCCGGCACCGACGAGCGCGAGGAAGAGGCACGCGAGCAACATGGCGAGATCGGTGCGTGCCTCGTGTGCAGCGGCCCAGAAACCGCTCTTCACGAGGAGCGGTATCTTCGTGGTGGCGATGGCAACGAGCATGTCGATGACGAGAGGAAGCGCGGCGAGCCGCGTGAGGAGCCCGCCCATGACGAGCGCTCCACATACAATCTCGACGACGCCCACGAATGGCGCGGTCAGAGCCGGCATCGGGATGCCGATCTTCACGAAGCGGCCGACACCGAGAGCGTCGGGAAAAACGAACTTCTGGATACCCTCGGAGACGAAGATCAAGCCCACTGCAAGCCGCACGAACAGCGTCGCTGAAGGGGCGTTCGTTGCGAAGAGCCGAGAGACTTTCATGCTCTATGATCGAAGCCAGCTTCGAGTGTAAAGCAACTCCCGAACGCGCCGCTCTATGTTGTCGCGGATCTCACGCACGCGCTCGATGGGCTGGCCCTTTGGATCATCGAGCGGCCAGTCATCGCGCTCCACGCCGGGAAGCACGGGGCAACTTTCACCGCATCCCATCGTCACGAGCATATTGGTCTCGGCAGCTAGATCATCCGTGAGCTTTCTGGGCACCACGTCTGTGAGGTCGTGACCCAACTCGCGCATCACCGCGATGACCTCGGGATGAACGCGCGGTCCTGGCTCCGTGCCGGCGGAGAGGGCTCGCGCCTTCAAGGGGTCGACGAGCATGTTGAAGATCGCCGCGGCCATCTGGGAGCGACCCGCGTTGTGGACGCACGCGAAGAGCACGACGTTCATCGAAGCTCTTCCGCCGCGGCATCGATCGTTGGCGGCGGAGCAAGCCACCGGAACACCGCCGTTGCCGCTGCCGCGCCGAGAAGCTGGGCGACGACGAAGCCGGGCACGTCCAGCGGCCTGATGCCCGCAAACGTGTCGCTCGCCGCTCGCGCAAGAGTCACTGCGGGGTTGGCGAACGAGGTCGATGACGTGAACCAATAGGCCGCCATGATGTACGCACCGACTGCGAACGGCACCGCCGCAGAGCGCCGTCTCGCGCATCCCCAAATGACGGCCATCAACCCGAACGTCGCGACGAATTCACTCACGAGCTGCGCCACGCCGGAACGCTGATGGGTGGACAGGAAGAACACCGGCTTGGTGAACATGACGTGCGCAACGCCGACTCCTGCAAAGGCGCCCGCGATCTGCGCCGCGACGTACGCCGGAACCTCACGCCACGGGAGCTCGCCCTGGCTCGCGACGGCGAACGTGACTGCGGGGTTGAAGTGCGCCCCCGAGATGGAGCCAAACGTCAGAATCAGCGCGACGAGCCCTGCGCCCGTCGCGATGGTGTTCGCGAGGAGCGCGATCGCGACGTTGCCGCCCGAGAGCGTCTCTCCCATGATTCCCGAGCCAACCACCGTCGCGAGCAGAAGCGCCGTCCCGAGCGCCTCGGCACACACGCGACGCCGGAGATCAACCGCCGCAGCCACGTTCGGCCGCGTCAGCAGCAGCCTTTGGCTGCGCCCTTTCCGTTCTTGCAGCAGTCTTCCCAAATGAAATCAGTGAGCGCTCGGAGCGCCTCGTAGTCCGCCGTGTGGAGCGCGAACTTTCCGTCGCGGCGTGTCGCCACGAGGCCGGATGCGACGAGTCGATCGAGGTGGTGGTTGAGCGTCGTCCACGGGATGTCGAGCTTCGTTTGAAGCTCGGTCGTCGTTGTCCCT
>Ga0302326_10033228_pt1 | contig 10255 bp, 9 predicted proteins | sample Palsa_T0_3_FD_202264 | JGI IMG/M metagenome (GOLD analysis project Ga0302326, IMG submission 202264) | Peat permafrost microbial communities from Stordalen Mire near Abisko, Sweden - Palsa_T0_3 | ecosystem: Environmental > Terrestrial > Soil > Palsa > Peat permafrost | place: Sweden: Abisko... | reverse complement strand
GGGCGGGGGTCCACGCGGGGGCCTGTTTCTCGAGGGGGGTGCGGAAGGGGGCGCCAAGGAGGTCCTCCATCTGGGCGATGGTGAGGACCAGAGGGAGCTTGCGCTCGAGCTTGGGGAGCTGGACTTCCTTCAAGGGATTGCGGGTCAGGCCATGGCGCTCCGAGAGCCACTTGTAGAAGGTGCGCAGGGCGGCGAAGTGGAGGCGGATGGTGGCGCGGGCGGCGCCGGCTTTCATCAGCACGAAGAGGAAGCGGCGGAAGTCGTCCGCGGCGCACTTTTTCCAGGGCGGAGGCTTGGCCTGGTCGCGGAAGGAGGTGAGGGCGTGGCGGTAGTTGAGAAGGGTGCGCGGGGAGACGTGACGCTCGAACTCGAGGGAATCGAGGAAGGACTCGAGGAGGCGGTCGGGAGAGGGGCGCGTGGGCACGGCGCGCCCATGGTATGGGCGCAAATTCGAATTTCGAGTTTCGAATTTGCCCGCCGGAAGCGGGTTACCGCCTACTTCTTGCCCATCGGGGCGTCGAGATGCCCGGGCTGGGCAGTGGCGCCTACGTCGCCCTGGCGCGCGGTGGCGCGCTCGAAGCGGAGGGTGGCGGACCGCTGCTCGAGGCCGTCGGGCGACTCGGCGACGATGGGGACGCTGTAGTCGCCATCCGGGAAACGGAAGTGGAAGCGGAAGGTGCCGTCAGGCAGGAGCGCGATCTGGCGGCCGTCGATCCAGACTTTGGCGCCGGGATGGGTGCCGCCGTAGAAGATGACCTCCGCGTTGACGTGCATGAAGAATTCGCGTCCGCTTTCCTTGCCGAAGGGCTGCGCGCTCCAACTGGAGCCCAGGGCGCTGGACCAACTGTTGACTTCCGAGCTGAAGGCGGCGCCGAGGCCGCCGGCGGCGTAGGCGCTGAAGAGGCTGCTCTCGGCGGGGCCGAGGAGCTCGGTGATGCGGCTCTTTGAGACGAGCTCGCTGGCGCTCTCGGTGGAAAGTTTTTCGAGCAGTTCCTGGCGCAGCAATTGATCGATCTCCGCGGAGCCCATGCCGATGCGATCCATGACTTCCTGACCGAAAAGCGCGGCGAGGACCTGGCGCTGCTCGTCGCTCCACTCCGGAGGACGGCCGGGCTGGAAGAGGAGGCGGCGGCCTTCTCCCTGAAGGCGGGCCAGGGCGGTGATGAGGCTCTCCCCCTCGCGCATGCGGCCGCGGACCATCTCTACGAGGCGCTGGAAGGTGAGGTGGATGGGAACCGTGGCAAAGTCGGCGTCCGAGGAGTCGGAGAATTTGTCATGCGGGGTGGAGGCGGCATCCGAGCGGGCGATGCTGGTCCATTGGCCCGCGGAGTCGAAGAAGCCGAGTTCCGAGTGGTAGGAGATGCCGGATTGCTTGACGGGGATGTACCAGTTGCGGGCTTCGAGATTGATTTCGGTGGTAAGCTCCTCGCCGCCATCGGTATTGAAGAGCTTGAGGTAGAATTTTCCACCGGCGGCCTTTGCCTGCGCCGCGGACCCATCGATGTCCCAATAGGCGAAGAGCCAATGCGGATCACGGGCGATGAGGAAGAGCGTGGTGGCGCCGTAGGTATGGGGCAGATCGCCCAGGCTCTCGAAGGCGGGAGCGCCGGGGCCGCCATCGGGGTTGTGCTCGCCGGCGGTTTCGTATTTATGGGCCGCGGGATCGGGGAGCGGCTGATCGCCGAGCGGCTCCAATGAAATTTGAAACGGAGCGCTTTTCTTCGGCTTGATTTCGCCCGTACCGTCTGAAGTTTTCCCTGACTTAGAATTTCCCATATGTAATAATACTTTTCCCCTGCCCCTTATATTATAGTTGCAAGCGAAGGGGCTAATGGAGGCTCGCCGCGCTTTAGTCAACAATTATTTGATGGCGAAAGCATGCCCCATTTGGCGGATTCGCGGGGCGGATGGAAGCGGCTCGCGCCTTGAAATACGGCCCAAGCGCTTCCATCAAATGCCCTTCCCATTTAATCAGTGGTTCCCTAAATCCAATCCGGAAAAAAATCATGCTGATCAAACGTGTCATTCCATGCCTGGACGTCCATGACGGGAAAGTCACCCGGGGAGTGCAATTCGGCCGCGCCGAGGCCGGAGAATTGAGGAACGTGGGGGACCCCGTGGAGCTTGCGCTGCGCTATGACCGGCAGGGGGCGGATGAGATGGTGTTCTTCGACATCACGGCGAGCGCCCACGGGCGGGCGAGCATGATCGAGGTGATCGAGCGCAGCGCGGACCAATGTTTCATGCCGCTGACGGTGGGCGGCGGCATCCGGACGGTCGAGGACATGAACACGATGCTGAAGGCGGGAGCGGATAAGACGAGCATCAACTCCTCGGCGCTGGCGACGCCGGAATTGATCCGTGCGGGAGCGAAACGATTCGGGAGCCAGTGCATCGTGGTGTCGATTGATTGCAAGCGGGTGGCGCCGGACCGCTGGGAGGTTTTCTCGCACGGCGGGCGGAGGCCGGCGGGGCTGGAGGCGATCGAGTGGGCGCGGCGGGCGGAAGCGCTGGGAGCGGGGGAGATCGTGCTCAACTCGATTGACGCAGACGGGACGAAGGCGGGCTTTGACCTGGAGATTACGCGGCGGGTGAGCGAGGCGGTGGGGATACCGGTGGTGGCCAGCGGGGGAGCAGGCAAGCTCGAGCACCTGGCGGAGGTGCTAAAGGAGGGACGGGCCGACGCGGTGCTGGCGGCGAGCATCTTCCACTTTGGCGAATATACGGTGGGCGATGTGAAGCGGTACCTGAAAAGCGAGGGGATCCACGTGCGGCTGTGAGCCGTGCGCGGAATTTTCGAATTTCGATTTTCGATTTTCGATTTAGTCTTCGTCGCCATGCAAGGACCGTTCATCAATCGCCAGACTTTTGGCCAGCGAGTCAAACAATTGCTCGCCCCCGTGGCCGTGCTCCTTGCCACGGCGGGCAAGTGGCTGCTGCCGCTGCTCAAGTTCGGCTGGCCCATCTTCAAGATGAGCGGCTTCATGCTCATCTCGCTTTTCTTCTATTCGAGGGCGTTTGGCTGGCCGTTCGCGGTCGGCTTCATCCTCCTGCTTTTCGTCCATGAGATGGGCCATCTCATCGCCGCCCGCATGGTGGGTCTGAAGGTCGGCCTTCCGGTCTTCATTCCCTTCATGGGCGCGGTCATCGCACTGAAGGAAGCGCCCCGCAACGCCTGGATCGAGTCGATCGTGGGCATCGGCGGCCCGGTGCTCGGCAGCCTGGGCGCGCTGGCGGTCGCCTGCTGCTACTTCCTTACCGGGCATCAGATCTTTCTCGTCCTTGCCTATACCGGCTTTTTTCTCAATCTCTTCAACCTCATCCCGATCGTGCCGCTGGATGGCGGACGCATCGTTTCCGCCATCTCCCCATGGCTCTGGGTGGCGGGCCTTGTGATCCTGATCTCCTATCTCATGCTCCGCTTGACCGTCGGCGGTTTCTTGAACGGCACCGTCAGCTTCATCATCCTGCTCATCGTCCTCACCAGCTTTCCCCGGGTGCTCGCCTTGTTCCGCAGACGCACCCCGGAGCAAATGCGCTACTTCGAGTGCACCCCGGCCCAGCGCGGGCTGATGGCCTTTCTTTATTTCAGCCTCCTTGCGTCGCTCTACCTTGGGATGGGATTTATCAAGGGCCTCATGCCGCCCGGGGCTTTCTGAGCGGCGCCGCCGGGATTCCCGCCGGGGTCTCCGGTTTTACCCTGCATTCCCATGGCACACCCCCTGCTATCTAGCTGTCTCGAATACAAGCCCACTCTCATTTCCAAATCCCTGTCTTATGAACTTCCTAGTCGTCGACGATAATCGCCTCCTTAACCGGTTTCTGGTCACTTACCTCCGCAGCAAAGGCCACGCCTGTTCCTCGCTCACCGATGGCTCGAAGGTCGAGTCCTGGCTGGACCTGAACCCCTGCGACGCCGTCATCCTGGATATTGGCATGCCGAAGATCGACGGGCTCTCCCTCATTTCCATCATCCGCGGCCATCACACCGAGCTGCCCATCATCATCTTCACCGGCCTCGGCTACGACGAGGAAATGATGCAGGCCGCCCGCTATGCCGGCGCCAATGGCTACGTCAGCAAAGGCCTTGGACCCAGCGAGATATACTCGGCGGTCATGCGCGTCCTAAGCTCGCCAGTCGAGCCGTCCACGGAGACCGCTTCTTAAAAAGAGGAGGCGGGAGTCCAAGGGACCGAAGGGACCTTGGAGACCCAAGGGACGGACCGGAGCGGGTTCCCGGAATGGGGGGCGGCGACCCATGGCTATAATTCCGCGATTCGCGCCTTCAGCAGCGCCACTGGCCATTGTCCGCTGGCGTTGGGTGCTCCCAGGTATCCGTAATTCAGACAGGAGCCCGCCCGGGCCAGGACCAGCCGCGAAATTTTCCCGTAAGTCCCCATCCCCATCACTGCCAGCGGCAGCCTTCCTTTCTCATCCGCGAGAAATTCAATCAATATCGCAAGGTCGCGCTCGCTCTGCGTCATCGTCGCCACCTTGAAAATATCCGCCCCGGCATCCCGCGCCCGCCGCGCGAGGGCCCGCAGTAGCCGGGGCCGCGGGGTCCGCTGAAAGTCATGGTGTGAGAGAATCACCCCGACTTCAGAAGCCTTCGCCTGCCGGATCACCTCTTTCATCCCCCCGCTCGATCGCAACTCGATGTCCACCAGCCCCGCCACGTCGAGAAAATCGCCGTATAGCGCCCGCCTTTCCCGGGCAGTCATTCCGCTCGCCATGCCGCCCTCCCGGGCGTGCCGCACCGTTACGATTCGGGGAGAGCAGAGCTTCGGGGCGAGGCGCCGGAGGCGTTTCACGTTGGGGAAAAAATTATCCACGCGCAATTCCAGCCAGTCGCACTCGTCCCGTTTTAGTTTGCGCGCAGCCGCCAGCGATGCGAGAGAATGCACCGTGCCGACCACGCAGGGATGTGATAGAGTAGCGGCAATTTCAGGCGGGACCTTCATTTACTTACTGAGAGTATCGCAGTATGGCAGGTGGGTAAACCTTCCTCCCTTTTCCGAGTCTTACGACGCATGATCGGACGCAAACAAGAGCTCAATCTTCAATTTCAGCAGATTCTCGACGGCGCCCTCCTGGTGTTCGCCTTTTGGGGGGCTCACGTGATCCGCTCTTCGGTCTCGCTCTGGATCGATGCTGTGTACGAAATCCCTGATTTTGACCAGTTTCGCTGGGTGCTTTTCATCCTCATGCCATTCGGCCCCATCGTCCTCGAGATGCACGGCTTCTATAACCACGTCCTTCAAAAGACGGTCTTGAGGAGCGCCGTCCAGCTTGGCCGCTCCGGTGTTGTGCTGGGCCTGCTGATCGCCGTCTCCGCCTTCTTTTTCCGGTACAGCTTTCCCAGCCGCGCCGTTCTCGTGATCTTTGCCGTGCTTGCCTTCGGCTTGCTCCTGCTGCGAGAGCGTTTCACGGTGGTCCGTCTCCGCCGCAAGGCCTCCAATGGCCGCTTCCGCGAGAGCGTCCTGCTCGCCGGCACTCCGGGCGATCTGGTCCAGCTCGAGAAAAGCCTGACCGCCGAGCAGTTGGCCGAGATGGAATTCGTGGACCGCATCGATATCGAGGTCGCGCCGATTTCGGCGCTGGTCGAGGCCCTGCACCGTCACTCCGTTTCGCGTGTCATCTTTGCCGGGGGCCATAGCCACTTGAATCGTCTCCAGGAGGCCATTGCGGCCTGCGAGGTCGAGGGCATCGAGGCGTGGCTCCTTGCCGATTTCATCAAGACCTCCATTGCCCGGCCCGACTTCGACGCCATCGGCGACCGCCCCATGCTCGTCTTTCGGACCACTCCGGCGCTCTCCTGGGCGCTGCTCATCAAGGGCGTCATCGACCGGGTCGGCGCCTTCCTGCTCCTGATTCCCGGGGCGTTCATCATGCTGATCACCGCCGCCGCCATCAAGCTCACCTCCCCGGGCCCCATCATCTTCCGGCAGGTGCGCGCCGGCAAACATGGGAAGCCCTTCATCATGTATAAATTCCGCAGCATGGTGACCAATGCCGAGATGCTCCAGGCGGAGTTGCTCGCCTTCAACCAGATGTCCGGCCCCGTATTCAAGATCGAGCGCGACCCGCGCATCACCTCCATAGGCGGTTACCTGCGCAAGTGGAGCGTCGATGAGCTGCCGCAGCTCTTCAATGTGCTCAAGGGCCAGATGAGCCTTGTCGGCCCGCGTCCGCTTCCCATTTACGAGGTGGAGAAATTCGAGAACGCCGCCCAGCGCCGCCGCCTCAGCGTCAAGCCCGGGCTTACCTGTCTCTGGCAGGTGAGCGGACGCAATCAGGTCGCCGACTTCCACGAGTGGGTCCGCCTCGACCTCAAGTACATCGATAACTGGTCGATCTGGCTCGACATCAAGATTCTCCTCATGACCATCCCCGCCGTCTTCTTCGGCTTCGGCGCAAAGTAGGAAGACTCGGAATTTCTGGCAAACCGCCCGCGGCCCCACTACAACTTCGCACTCTTCTCATGGCCTTGAAACGTACCGCAGTCGTCACCGGCGCCGCCGGCTTCCTGGGTTCCCATCTCACGGATCGCCTCCTCGCGGAGGGTTTTCGCGTGATCGGAATCGATAACTTCATCACCGGCTCCGCAGCCAATATCGAGCACCTCGCCGGCAACGATGACTACAAATTCTTCAAGCAGGACGTCTCGAACTTCATCTTCCTGCCCGATGAAGTCCATTACGTCTTCCACTTCGCCTCCCCGGCCAGCCCGGTCGATTACCTCGAGCACCCCATCCCCACCCTCAAGGTCGGCGCCCATGGCAGCCACAACACCCTCGGCCTCGCGAAGGCGAAGAAAGCCACGTTCCTCCTCGCCTCGACCTCGGAGTGCTATGGCGATCCCCTGGTCCATCCGCAGCCGGAGACCTACTGGGGCAACGTCAACCCCATCGGGCCCCGCGGCGTGTATGACGAGGCCAAGCGCTTCGCCGAGGCCATGACCATGGCCTACCATCGCTTCCACAAGATCGATACCAAGATCGTCCGCATCTTCAATACCTACGGCCCCCGCATGCGCTTGCGGGACGGGCGCGTGGTGCCGGCCTTCATCGGCCAGGCCCTCACCAACCAGCCCCTCACCATCTTCGGCGACGGTTCCCAGACCCGCTCCTTCTGTTATGTCAGCGATCTCATCGACGGCATCTTCCGGCTTGCCATGAGCGACTATCACGAGCCGGTCAACATCGGCAACCCCACCGAGATGACCATCAAGCAATTCGCCGAGGAGATCATCCGCATCACCGGCACTTCCGCACGCATCGAGTATCGCCCGCTGCCGGTCGACGACCCCAAAGTCCGCCAGCCCGACATCACCCGCGCCAGGAAAATCCTGAACTGGGAGCCGCGCGTCAGTTTCGAGCAGGGCATCCAGCACGCCATCGATTACTTCCGGGACCGCTTGAAAGCCGAGTAATGGCCGATGAATGCCAAACCCGGCGCGTTTTTTCGTTGCAGCACGGATTTGCAAGCTCCAAAGTTAAAGCCCCGCTATCCTTCTCCCTTTTTCTTCCCCCCTTATGAAAACCTGCTCTGCCGCATTCGCAAGCCTTCTGCTCCTCACGCTCTCGTCCCTCGGACGGCCTGATTACGACATCAAAAAAATCTCCCCGGCCGTCATCTCGACCCCGACGATTTCATACAACCTTGGCCCGCAGCATCCTACCGGACGCGCCGGGCAATGGCTGGAAGTCGAGGTGGACTTTGAATCCAATATCGACTGGACCGACGAATTGACCGTCCGCTATTTCATCCTCCTGGACGGCAAATGCCTGACCGGCGAAGTCACTCACATCGATATCCCGCGCGGCCTCGACCTCTATTCGGTAATGTACGTCGCCCCCAGGTCCATCCAGCGCATCCTCAACGGCAGCACGCTCACGAGCGAGGATATCCAGGACGTGGGAGTGCAACTGGTCAGCAAGGGCCAGGTCCTCGTCACCAGGAGCTTCAAGGCCCAGGGCGATGAGCAATGGTGGCAAAGCCTGCCGCAGGTCACCGGCCTCGTCTTGAACAAGAACCAAACTCCCTTTGCTCCCTTGATTTGGGATCGATACGAGGAAATCAAGGCTCCCACCGCCGGGCAGTAAGTGGAGCCCAGCAAGGCGACTTCCGTGAACTCCCGATCCGCCAGTCAGACAGTCCGTGGCCAAGCCCGCTCGAATCCTTAGCCTCAACCTCGGCATGCAGACCGTCGGTCTGGCCGATTTCCGCTCCACCCCGCAGGGCGGACTGGTTCTGCACGCCTTCACCACCAGGCAGCTGCTGGCCGATCCCGCCGCCGAGGCCTCCCGCATGGCGCAGATCAAGCTCGTCATCCGCGAGATGCTCGGCGAGCTCAAGATCAAGGGCGGCCGCGTCAATTACTCGATCGCCGCCCAGTCGGTCTTCACCCGCTTCGTGAAGCTCCCCACCGTCGATCCCGACAAGATCGACCAGATCGTCCAGTTCGAGGCCCAGCAAAACGTCCCCTTCCCCATCGAGGAAGTGGTCTGGGATTACCAGCTCGTCGCCACCAAGGACGAGACCAAGATCGAGGTGGTCCTGGTCGCCATCAAGGCGGACATGCTCGATGAGCTCAATGACGCCGTCGAGGAGGCCGGCCTCACGACCGGCATCGTCGATGTCGCCCCCATGGCGCTCTACAACGCCTTCCGCTACAACTATGCGGACGCCTCCGGCTGCTCGCTCCTCATCGACATCGGAGCCCGCACCACCAACCTCATCTTCATCGAGCCCAACAAGGTCTTCAGCCGCAGCATCCCCATCGGCGGCACCACCTTCACCGCGAATATCACCCGGGAATTCAACGAGCCCTTCGGCGCCTCCGAAGAGCGCAAGCGCGCCGACGGCTTCGTCTCCCTCGGCGGCGCCTATGCCGAGCCGACCGACCCGGAGGTCGCCCGCGTCTCGAAGATCATCCGCAACTCGATGACCCGCCTCCACGCTGAGATCACGCGCTCGATCTCCTTCTATCGTTCCCAGCAGGCCGGTTCCCAGACCCAGCACGTCTATCTTTGCGGCGGCAGTGTCGGGCTGCCGTACATCCGCGAGTTCTTCGCCGAGAAACTCCAGATGCCAATCGATTTCTTCAACCCGCTGCGCAACGTCACGGTCGCCAGCGGCATCGATCTCGATGCCGCCGGGCGCACGGCGCACACCATGGGGGAACTCGTCGGCCTCGCCATCCGTTCGGTTTGCGAGGCCCCCATGGAGCTCAACCTCGAGCCCGCCAGCGTCACCAAAAAGAAGCTGCTCGCCCGCAAGCAGCCCTTCATCATCCTCGCCGGCCTCTGCCTCCTGCTCTCCCTCGCGGGCGGCTGGCTCTACTTTCTTCGCGCCACCCAAGTCGAGCAGCAGGTGACCGAAAAGCTCAATCCCGAGGTGGCCGCCCTCAAGGATCTCTCGTCCAGATTTGACAGCACCAGGAGCGATATTGAGTCCGACCAGGCAATCGCCGCCCCCTTCGTCACCGCCGTCCAGGAGCGGGACTATTGGGCCCGCCTCATCGACGACATCAACAGCCGCCTCCCGCAGCCATACATCTGGGTTACCCTTTTCGAGCCGGTCAATATCTCCGAAGGAAAAGCCGTCAGCCTCAACGGCCCGGGCGGGGGCGGCGGCCCTGCTCCTGGGGGCGGCTTTGGGGGCGGGTTTGGCGCCCGGGGCGGCGGCGCACCGGGGAGGCGCTCGGCCGCGTACGGTCTCCGCCTCCACGGCCTCTATCTGACCGCCAAGCCGACCCTGGTCGATGAATTTGCCGACAACCTGCGCAAGTCCCCCTACGTCGCGTCGGTCACCATGACCACCCGCACCAATCCCACCCAGATGGACTGGGACTTTGATTACGAACTCCTGGTCGAGTTGAAACAAGGCATCGCGGCACAATGAACTGGATCAAGGAAAACAAGTTCCTCGCCGGATTCAACGCGGCTCTGATCATCGCCGCCGGTGCTCTGGTTTACCTGCTTTACTCCGCCTACGGCTCCTACGCCGACGTCACCGACCAGTACACCCAGCAGGCCAACGAGCTTCATCGCCTCCAATCCCTGACCCCCTATCCCGACGAGGCAAACCTCGTCAAGTACAGGGCGGAACGCGATGACCTGATCGACGCCACCGGTACCCTCGCATCGACCCTTTCCCAGATGGTCCTGCCAGTCGAGGAAATGACCCCATCCGCCTTCCAGGATCGCCTCCGCGACACCCTCTCCGCCGTCGTCGCAAGGGCCGGGCAGAC
>Ga0302326_10033227_pt1 | contig 10255 bp, 9 predicted proteins | sample Palsa_T0_3_FD_202264 | JGI IMG/M metagenome (GOLD analysis project Ga0302326, IMG submission 202264) | Peat permafrost microbial communities from Stordalen Mire near Abisko, Sweden - Palsa_T0_3 | ecosystem: Environmental > Terrestrial > Soil > Palsa > Peat permafrost | place: Sweden: Abisko... | reverse complement strand
GAAGAGCGGTCCGGGATTCATCTCGCCCAGGGAGCTGCGCGGCATCATCGGCTTTCCCTCCTATCACACGGTGCAGGCGCTGGTGCTGATCTGGTATGCGCGCCACATTCCCTGGCTGCGCTGGGCGGCGCTGGCGCTCAACATCCTGGTGCTGATCGCCACGCCCATCCATGGCGGCCATCATCTGATCGATCTGATCGGCGGCGGCGCGGTTGCCTGTGCCGCGATCCTGCTCGCGGACCGCATTGTGCTCGAGGCGCAAAGGCGCGCGCGCGTCACGGCGCCCTTGTCCGCCGCAACGCAAGACAAGCAACCGGTCGCGGCCTGATACGGTTTCGCATTGCGAAAGAATCCGCCCTCCTTCGAGGCAGGGGTGGATTCTCTATTACTGCGCCACGCGCAGCTGTGTGATCTGGGTGGCGATCTGGTTGAAGGTGGTGATGATCGCGCCCGAGGTGGTCAGGTCGAAGTAATGGCTTGTATCCGTGGCGCAGTTCTGCAGCACAGTGGAATTGCCCTGGGTGCCGTTGAGATCGACGTACACCGCGTAGATTATGAATCCGGCCGCCTTGGCGGCGGTGCAGACCAGATTCATGCGCGCGTCGGTTCCGGAATCCTCGTCCGAGCCGTCGCCCGACCAGCGATCCTGCGTGTTCAAGCCGTCGCTGAGGATGATGATCACTTGCGAGGTGTAGGTCGGCAACGCGCCGGCATCGAGCGGATCGCCTTGGCTTTGCGCCTGCCAACCCCAGGCCAGCCCGATCGGCTGATTGGTCGAGCCCTGCGCCGTCATCGCGCTGATCGCGCTGTCGAGCGTCGTCCAGTCGTAGCTCAGGGGCGAGATCAGGCCCGGCGGACAGGACTGCGCATTCTCGGACGGGAAGTCGGTGGACGTGCTCGTGGCCGCGGTGTTGGAGATGTCGTAGTCCTGCGTGCGGTCCATGATGCAGCCGCCCCAGGTGCTGTGGTCGTTCGCCACCCAGGTGTGGGTGTAGGGCGCGGCGCCGGTCTTGACGACCGTGGTGGCCAAGGCGGTGGTGACGACGGTCTCGGTATAGGTGCAGGTCGTCTTTCCGCTTTTCGAGGAACAGCTCTGCGAGCCGTCCGTGGTGTTGGAGGAAGAGCTGTTGGTCGTCACCGTGCTGTCGCCGGTATAGCCCGCGACCGTCGCCGTCGTCGTGTTGGTCGTCGTCGAGCCCGTCGAGCTGGAGCTTTGCGTGCAGGTCGCCGTGCCGCCATTCACCGTGGTGCAGTTGTATTTGACCGTGGTGGGCGTCGACTTGACCGTCGTCGTCACCAGCGTCTGGGTGGGCGTGCTGTTGTAACAGCCGTTGTAGTAGTGGCCTTCCTGGGCTGCGTTGTAATTGCCGTTGTCGACGCCGGGGCAGATATAGCCGCTATAGGAGCCGCTCGACGGGATCGTGCTGGTGGTCGAGGCGCCATTGGTCGGGCCGGTGGTGCAGCTGTAGCCGTAGGGACTTTTGTTGGTGCTATAAGGACAGGCCGATCCCGGACCGATGCTGGTGCTCGGCGTCGAGTTGGGCGGCGCGGAACCCCAATTCGTCCAATCGACCCAGCCGGCGCTCGCATAGCTCGTTCCGACATTGACGTCCTTGCTGAATGGGATGAGCGCCACCTCGACATCGCCCGGATTGGCCGCGACGCCCTGCAGCGTGGCGATCAAATTGGTGGCGGCGGTTTTCTCCGCGGAGATCTTGCTCGTGCCGGTCGAGTCTGTCTCGGTCATCGAGCCGGTGTTGTCGAGCACCAGCGAGACCCACAACTTCGTCTGACCCCAGACGACTTGCGAGGAGTAGCCGACATTCATGGTGCTGATGCCCACGACGTTCATCAGCGTGGTGGGCATCTGCACGCTGGTCGACAGCGTCACCGAAGTCGAGGTGGTGGAGACGGTGACCGCGGCCGGCGTTCCGAACGAGTTGTTGGCGGTGTAGTTGGCGTTGAAATATTGCTGGGCGAGCGTCTGCATCTGGGTCTGGGTCAGCCCGGTGGAGGCGCCCACCGCCAGGCCCGCGGAATCCAGCGCCTCGGCGAGGCGGGCGCGCACCACCATGGCGCGGCCGAGATCCAGTCCCGCGCCCGCCGCGATGGTGATCGGGATCAGCGACAGCGCATAGATCATCGCGACATTGCCGCGCTTGGCGCGGGCAAAATCGGCCACGCGTGCGAGGGTCGCACGCCACATCGCTGCAATAGACATTCGACAACGCGCCCCGCGCGATTCAAGCGGCCCATCATCGGCCACGCCGCGGCAAAAAGCCGTCCAATTCTCGCCGGCTGGTTATCCAATCCTTTATCGCGCGCGCCCGCCGCGGCCAGGGTTTACAATCCGTATACGGAACTGTCCCGTTTCGGTCCGCGGCGGCGCCGCGGCAAGCCTTCATTAAGCGCTTTTTCATCACGCCGGCCGGTTGTTCTTCGCCGCGGGGCATGCCGGCGTTTAGGATGGCGCGGTGAAAGCTGGGCGAAAGATGAGCGATACGGAAACGTTCGCACGGACGAAGCGCCTGTTCGCGCGCATGCGCGCGCGTTCGCGCGCCGGCACGGCGGCGATCGAGTTCGCCATGATCGCGCCGGTGTTCTTCCTTTTCATCTTCGGCACCATCGAAACCGGCGTGATCTATTTCGCCGGCACCGCGCTTCAGAACGCCACCGACGACGCCGCCCGCATGGTGCGCACCGGCCAGGCCGTGGGCATGAGCGAGGCCCAGTTCAAGTCGCAGATCTGCGGCGAGATTTCGGGGCTGATCAGCGCCAGCACCTGCACCGCGAATCTCCAGATCGACATCCGCCAATACGCCACGTTTTCCACGGCGAGCTATCCCACCGTCACCAATGGCGACGGCAGCCTGAACACCAGCCAGATGCAATATCCAAGCACGCTGTCGCCCTGCGAGGTCGTGCTGGTGCGCGCCTTCTATCCGTGGTCGATCATAACGCCCTTGATGCAGCCGCTGCTCGAGAACATGCCGAACGGGCAATATCTGCTGGCCGCCGCGGCCGCGTTCCGCAGCGAGCCCTACACCTCGTCATCCACATGCTGAAAACGCTGATCGGATTCCTGCGCGCGCGAAACGGCATGGCGGCCGTCGAGTTCGCATTCATCGCACCGGTGATGGCCACCCTGCTCGTCGGCACGATCGAAATGTGCAATGCGCTGCAGTGCAAGCAGAAGGTGACGAGCGTTGCCTCCAGCGTCGCCGATCTCGTGGCCCAGACCAAGTCGGTCTCGGCTTCCGACATTTCCAACATCTTCAGCGCCGCCAACGAGCTGACCTATCCCTTCCCGTCGAGCGGCTCGGGCATCGTGGTGTCGAGCATCGTCAGCGACGGCGCCGGCAACGGCACGGTGGCCTGGAGCGAGTCGCAAAACGCGACCGCGCTGGCGACCAACGCGGCCGTCACGGTGCCGACTGGCCTGATGTCGGCCAGCGCCTGCGCCAAGGGCGCCTGCAGCGTGATCCTGGCACAGGTGACCTATGCCTACACTTCGCCGCTCGGCAAGATCTTCGTCGGCACCACGACGATGAGCGATTATTTCTATGCCCGTCCGCGCCAATCCGCGACCGTCACCTATACGGGCTGAACGCGCGAAAGCGTCTAGCTCTTCACACCGCCGTCTCTCACCCGCATCAGCCCTTCCTGGGCCACGGAGGCGACGAGCTTGCCGTCCTGGGCATAGATCAGTCCGCGATTGAAGCCGCGGGCGCCGCTGGCGCTGGGCGAATCCTGCACATAGAGAAGCCATTGGTCGGCGCGGAACGGACGGTGGAACCACATCGCGTGATCGATGCTCGCGATCTGGATGCCGTCCTCGAACCAGCCGATGCCGTGCGGCAACAGCGAGGTGTCGAGCAGGGTCATGTCCGAGGCGTAGGCGAGCACGCATTGGTTGAGCGCGATGTCGTCGGGCAACGCTCCGGTGGCGCGCACCCAGACCGATTGGCGCGGCGGGCGCTTCTGCGGCGCGAAGATGTCGGCGCGGTCCACGGGCCTCAATTCGATCGGGCGCGGGCGCAGGAAATGCTCGCGATAGCTTTCCGGGATCTTGTCGGCCATCTGGCGGCGGAAATCGTCCTCGCTGGGCAGATCGTCCGGGCCGGGAACCTTGGGCGCGTCGATCTGGTGCTCGAGCCCGGGCTCGACGATCTGGAACGACACCGACATGTTGAAGATCTGCCGGCCGTGCTGGATCGCCACCACGCGCCGCGCGCTGAAGCTCGAGCCGTCGCGGCTGCGATCCACCTCGTAGAGAATCGGAACCTTGGGATCGCCCGCGACCAGGAAATAGGCGTGCAGGGAATGGCAGACGCGGTTCTCCACCGTGCGCCCAGCCGCCACCAGCGCCTGGCCCAGCACCTGTCCGCCGAAGACGCGCTGCGAGCGGTCCTTCGGCGAGATGCCGCGAAAGATGTTCTCCTCGATCTTTTCGAGATCGAGAAGCGCGATCAGGTCCGCGACGGGGGATTTTCCGGTTCCGCTCATGGTTTCCAATAGTCGAGCCTGTGGGCGCCGCGCAAGCGGGGATGTTTCGCACAGCCGTCGCGCGCGATTCGCCGAATTGTCGCACTGGCCGCCTAAACAAACGAATCGCACGGAGGATATGCTTGTCCACCACTCTTCTCGAACGCGCCGCCCATACGCGGCCCGCCGCCAGCAAGCGCGGCGCGCTCGAGCGGCTGTTCACGCTGATGTTCAAGGGCTTCGTCTACAACCAGATCTGGGAGGATCCCGAGGTCGATCTCGAGGCGCTGGCGCTTAAGCCCCATCACAGGCTGATCACGATCGCGTCCGGCGGCTGCAACGTGCTCAACTACCTCGCCGCCGATCCGGCCCGGATCATCGCCATCGATCTCAATGCCAGTCATGTGGCGCTCAGCCGGCTCAAGCTCGCCGCTCTCGCCAACCTTCCCTCGCACGAGGCGTTCTTCCGTTTCTTCGGCCACGCCAACGACAAGGCCAATCGTGCGGCCTTCGACGATTTCCTGAGCGCGCGGCTGGATCCGGTGACGCGACGCTATTGGGAGAAGGAAATCCCGCTGCGCGGCCGACGCATCGATATGTTCTCGCGCAACCTCTATCACCACGGCCTGCTCGGACGCTTCATCGGCATCCTGCATGTGGTGGCGCGGCTGCACGGCAAGCGGCTGGGCGGCATCGTGACCTCGCGCAACACAGCCGAGCAGCGCGAGCATTTCGAGCGCTCCATCGCGCCGCTGTTCGACTACAAATCGATCAAATTCCTGTCGAAATCGCCGATTTCGCTCTACGCGCTGGGCATTCCGCCGGCTCAATATGACGAGCTGGTGGCGGCCGGCGACCCGGTCGCGGTGCTGCGGCGGCGGGTGGAAAAGCTCGCCTGCGATTTTCCGATCGGCGACAATTATTTCGCCTGGCAGGCCTTCGCGCGCGGCTACGATACGCAAAACCGCGAAGCCGTTCCCGCCTATCTCAGGCGCGAGGTCTACGATGTCGTCCGCATACGGACCGACAAGGTGGAAATCCATCACACCGCGCTCACCGATTTCCTGGCGCTGCAGCCGGCGCAATCGCTGCACCGCTACGTGCTGCTCGACGCGCAGGACTGGATGACGCCCGAGATGCTCGCCGCCCTGTGGCGGCAAATCGACCGCACGGCGGACAGCCGCGACGCGCGGGTGATCTTCCGCACCGCCGGCACCGACTCGCCCCTGCCGCGCAAATTGCCGGCCGAGCTTCTGGCTCCCTGGCGCTATCTGGAAGAAGAGAGCAGCGCCCTGCATGCGCGCGACCGCTCGTCGATTTATGGCGGCTTTCACGTCTATCATCGCCGGCCTCTGTCCTGACCATGGGCGAGACTCACGCCGCATTGATGGACGACGTCTATCGTTATCAGCGTCATGTCTATGATTTTACTAGGAAATATTATCTTCTGGGCCGCGACCGGCTGATCGAAGAACTGGCGCTTCGGCCCGGCGAGCGGCTGGTCGAAATCGGCTGCGGCACGGCGCGCAACCTGATCCGCATGGCGGAACTCTATCCCGGCGCCGAGTTCTTTGGGCTCGATGCATCGGCGCAGATGCTGGAGACGGCAGCCCGGATCGTTGCGAAAGCGGGCTTTTCCCATCGCATCCAACTCGCGCAGGGTTATGCGGAACGGTTGGAGCCCGGGCTGTTCAGCCAGGATCGCCCTTTCGACCGCGCCGTCTTTTCCTACAGTCTCTCAATGATTCCCCAATGGCGCCAAGCCCTTAGCGCGGCCCAACACGCGCTTTGCGAGAACGGCCGGGTACATGTGGTGGATTTCGGCGATTTCGCCGGCCTGGCCTGGCCACTCGCCGGCCTGCTTCGCGCCTGGCTGAGACTTTTCCATGTCGAGCCCAGAATCGAAATCCTGCAGGGAATCGAAGTGCGTGTTGGTGGAATTGCGCTGGAAAACAAAGATCTTGGGGTATTTCCCGGCCGCTACGCATTTGTCTGGAACTGCGATCGGAAAGGGATCGCGAGCCTCTCGCTTTGATGTTGCAGCATGGTCACAGGGGCGGGGAATCCCGTGAGCGATGGATTCATAATCCCCCTGGCGATGGACATTCCACCTCCACTTCCGCCACAATATCTCCTATAGAGGTTTGGCATCCCAGACGTCTCGGTGGGGGGGTCCCTGCCCGTCGGTACTTCAAACGAGGGTAAAGATGAAAATTCGTATGATCGCCCTGGCGGGCGTAGCGGCGCTGGCCCTTGCGGGTCCTGCCGCCGCAAGTGACGCAACGGGCTGGTATCTCGGCTTGGGCGCGGGCTGGGACCATCTCGGCATTGCGAAACTCGTGTATCAACCCGGCCACGAGATCCTCGACGCCGACACGGACAATTCCGCGTTGGTCGTTGGCTCGGTCGGTTATCGCTTTCCGGACCGCCTCCGCCTGGAAGCCGAAATCGGCTGGACCCAGCATGATGGCACAGGAGACTTGACCGGCGTGCCCCCGGTGCCCACGGGCATCACGGCCGGCGGCCACCTGACCATCGACTCAATCTTGCTCAACGTCGCTTATGATGCCCAGCTCAGCAAGCGTTGGGACTTCACCATCGGTGGCGGCTTCGGTGCAGGCCAAGCCAATGCCAGCCTGACGGCGTCGAGTGGCGGTCCGTCGATCTCGCTCGCGGACGGCAAGCATGCCGGCTACATGTATCAGGGCTTGGCCGGCTTCAGCTATTCGATCAACGACAATCTCGACCTGACGTTGGATTGGCGTTATCGCGTGCTTTCTGTGAACAAGGGCTATGCCTCGGGCTTCGTCGGCTTCACGCCGCAAATAAAGGATATGAACGAAGAAGCCGTGATGCTCGGCGTGCGCTGGTATGTGGAATCGGCACCCCCGCCGCCCCCGCCGCCGCCTCCGCCGCCACCTCCCCTGCCACCGCCGCCGGTCAAGACGTTCATCGTCTTCTTCGACTTCAACAAGTCGAATCTGACGGCCGAAGCGCAGTCGGTTGTGACCGAGGCCGTGAAGTCGGCCAAGGCCAATGGCTTCGTGAAGGTTCTCGTCACCGGTCACACCGATACGGTGGGTTCGGACAGCTACAACCAGGGCCTCTCGGTCCGTCGCGCCGAGTCCGTGAAGGACGCGATGGTTGCCCAGGGCATGGACGGCTCGACGATCTCGATCGAAGGCAAGAGCTTCCACGATCCGCTCGTGCCGACCGGACCTGGCGTCCGCGAACCGCAGAACCGCCGCGCCGTTATCGATCTTGGCGGCATGTAACGGTCGTTCAAACGACAAAGGAAAGGGCGGGCTTCGGCCCGCCCTTTTCGTTTGTGATATGCGGTTATTGAACGGCCCAGGCGCATGTCGGCGCTTGGACCTGCGCATACGCCCATCCGTTCAGGATTGTCGCTAGTTGAAAATGCCCGAGAACCAGCCGGAAGGCTTCTTCTGCTGGTCTTTTTGCTGGTCCGCCGGCTGCTGTTGCGGGGGAGTTGCAGGCTGCTGTGCCGCTGGCTGGGCCTCCGGAGCAACCGCGGGAGCTGTCATCGGTGTCATCGGCGTTTCCATCGCCAGCCTGAGCGGATTGGGCTTTGGCACGATCACCGCGGCCGGCACGCCGACCAAACCGCCCGCCACCCGCAGCTCGCAGGAATCGACGGGGCTGGCATCGGTCACCGGAATGCCCGCCACGAAATCGGTCAATGCGGGCTTTTCGGGCGCGAGTGCCGCCGCGAACACCATGCTCGCCGCATGGCAATAGTTCTGATTGTCCCGGATGCTGCGGATCGAGGAATCGTTGGCAAGCCTGGTCTTGAAGGCGTGATATTGCGCCTCGCCGCTCCCGCCGCCGAACAGGCGCTTGAACATATGCTCCAGCTTCGCATCGGACGTCCTGAGTTCGGGCCCGAAACTGGTCTGGAACGCGTTGAAATTGGTTATCTCGTTGCAGGTGAGCGCCGCCACCATCAATTGTTGCTGGATGGCGGCCGCCTGGATGGCGCTCAGCTCGTCGGCCTTGGCGCATTTGGACGCGGGCGCCGCCAGGGCGCTTGTGGCAAGAAGCCCAACCGTGAGCGCGGCCATGCCAGCGCCGACCAACCGTCCCATCGACACACCCATATTGTTTGCTACCCGCGCCAGCATAGCATCGGGGTTTGAGGCCTGCGAATCCTTCCTGGCCGTCAGCGTTAAGAGCCGCCATGAGCAAGAATTCCGATCCCGGCCCGAACCCCGCGCCCCATGCCGTCGACCTTGCGGGCGAGGCGGTCCATTGGGACTTCCGCGAGGCCATGTCCTATGCCGATTATCTGGGTCTCGAAGACCTGCTCGCCTGCCAGCGCCCGCGCACCGGCCAGCACGACGAAACACTGTTCATCGTCATCCACCAGGCCTCCGAACTCTGGATCAAGCTCTGCCTGCACGAGATCGCCGGCGCCATCCGCCAGATCCGTGCCGACGATCTGGGACCCGCGTTCAAGATGATGGCGCGGGTGGCGCGCGTGCAGGCCAATCTGATCCAGTCCTGGGAAATCCTCTCGACCATGACGCCGTTCGACTATTCGAGCTTCCGCAGCGGCCTCGGAAAATCCTCCGGCTTCCAGTCCTTCCAATATCGCGTGCTCGAATTCCGCATGGGCAACAAGAACGCGCAGATGGCGCGGGTGTTCGATTCCAATCCGCGGATCGCGGCGCTGGTGAAGTCCGCGCTCGAGGAGCCGAGCATCTACGACGAATCGCTGGCGTTGCTGGCGCGCCGCGGCTTTGCGGTGCCGCCCGAAAAACTCGAACGCGATTTCTCGCAGAGCTACGTTTCCGATCCGCGCGTGACCGAGGCGTGGCGCCAAGTTTACCGCGACGTGGAAACACACTGGGACCTCTATGAACTCGCCGAAAAGCTCGTCGATCTGGAATACCGTTTCCATCTCTGGCGCTACAGCCACATGAAGACGGTCGAGCGCATCATCGGCGCCAAGCAGGGAACCGGCGGCACCTCGGGCGTTTCCTATCTCAAGAAGGCGCTCGATCTGCGCTTCTACCCCGAGCTTTGGGACGTCCGTACAGAGATTTAACGCTCGAAAACGGAAACTTCTTCCACTTGGACCGTTAGCTGCACGCCGGGGCTGCGGGCCGCCGGCGCAAATTTCTGCGAGCGGAGCGTATCCTCATGAGTATTCGTGCGATTCTATTGGCGGGCGCGGCGGTCCTGACGCTCGCGGCTCCCGCCCAAGCCGGCGAAGGCTGGTATCTCGGCCTCGGCGCCGGATGGGACATGCTTAACCACGTACATATCTCGGGCGCCGGCCTCGACGGCGGGTTGCGGACCAGCGACACAGGAATCGTCGAAGCGACAGCCGGCTACAATTTCGGCGATTTCCGGCTGGAGGCCGAAACGGCTTGGGACCGGCACCGCGCCGGATCGTTCGAGAGCGGCGGCGTGATCACGCCGGTCGACGACGGCCATCTCGAGATGCGTTCGGCGCTGTTGAACGGCATCTACGACATTCCAGTCCTGCCGCGATTCCATATTTCGGTCGGCGCGGGCGCCGGCATCGGCAGCGATACGATCAAATTCTACTATCCGCCCTTGCTGAGCACGTTCTCCAACGGCGATCGCATGCGCTTCATGTGGCAGGCGCTCGGCGGGCTTTCCTTCGCCGCGAGCCCCAACCTCGACCTCTTTGTCGAATATCACTATCGCGACCTGACAAGCGCGGCGAGCGGCTCCCCGCTGCTCGGGCCGATCCGTTCGCACAATGTGAACGAGCAGGCCG
>Ga0302326_10033226_pt1 | contig 10255 bp, 8 predicted proteins | sample Palsa_T0_3_FD_202264 | JGI IMG/M metagenome (GOLD analysis project Ga0302326, IMG submission 202264) | Peat permafrost microbial communities from Stordalen Mire near Abisko, Sweden - Palsa_T0_3 | ecosystem: Environmental > Terrestrial > Soil > Palsa > Peat permafrost | place: Sweden: Abisko... | reverse complement strand
CGACAAATCGCAGCCCGGTAAGCGCCGGAAGATTTTCGCGGATCGCCAAAGTTTGCCCCCGGTCGGCGTAGGTTGAAATTGCTGCCTTCGCAAATCCCAGTCACGCTGCCGGTCGCCATCAGCGCTACAGAGCCGCGAAAACTCCTTTGCTAGCCGTCCGACGCTGTCCGCTTGCCAAGCGCCGCCTGCGCCGCCGCGAGCCGCGCGATCGGCACGCGGAACGGCGAACACGACACATAATCGAGTCCGACCTCGTCGCAGAACGCGACGGAAGCTGGATCGCCGCCATGCTCGCCGCAAATGCCGAGCTTGAGATTTTTGCGCACCTTGCGCCCGCGCTCGGTGGCGATGCGAATAAGCTCGCCGACACCCTCGCGGTCGATCGAGACGAACGGATCGGACGGCAGGATGCCGCGCGCGGTGTAGATATTGAGGAAGCTCGCCGCGTCATCGCGGCTGATGCCGAATGCGGTTTGCGTCAGGTCGTTTGTTCCGAACGAGAAAAACTCCGCGGTCTCGGCGATCTCGCCAGCCATGAGCGCCGCGCGCGGCAGCTCGATCATGGTGCCGACCTGATATTTGAGTTTGGTCTTGGTCTCGCCGGCCACGATCTTCGCCATGGCGTCGATCCGCTCCTTGACCAGATCGAGCTCGGCTTTGCTCGCGATCAGTGGCACCATGATTTCCGGCGTCACCGCGATGCCGGTCGCCTTCTCCGCTTCCACCGCGGCTTCGAAGATGGCACGCGCCTGCATCTCGGCAATTTCCGGATAAGCGATCGCGAGCCGGCAACCGCGGAAGCCGAGCATCGGATTGAACTCGTGCAATTCCCTGGCACGATCCGCGAGCTTCTTCGGATCGGCGCCCATCGCTTCCGCGACTTCGGCGATCTCCTCCTCGGTGTGCGGCAGGAATTCGTGCAACGGCGGATCGAGCAGCCGGATCGTCACCGGCCGCGCGCCCATGATTTTGAACAGTTCGACGAAATCGTCGCGCTGCATCGGCAAGAGCTTGGCGAGCGCCGCGCGGCGCGACTTCTCATCGTCGGCAAGGATCATCTCGCGCACCGCGCGAATGCGATCCGCGTCGAAGAACATATGCTCGGTGCGGCACAGCCCGATGCCCTCGGCGCCGAATTTAACCGCAGCCTGCGCGTCGGCCGGCGTGTCGGCGTTGGCGCGGACCTTGAGCCTGCGTACGCCATCGGCCCATTTCATCACGGTGACGAATTCGCCGGCGAGCGCGGACTGCATCATCGGCACGCGGCCGGCCAGCACCTGGCCGGTCGAGCCGTCGATGGTCAGGATCTCGCCCTTCTTCATCGTCGTGCCGCCTGCGGTCACGGTTTGCGCGCGATAATCGACGCGCAGCGAGCCGGCGCCGGAGACGCAGGGCTTGCCCATGCCGCGCGCGACCACCGCCGCGTGAGATGTCATGCCGCCGCGCGTGGTCAAAATGCCTTCGGCGGCGTGCATGCCGTGAATATCTTCCGGCGATGTCTCGACCCGCACTAATATAACTTTACGTCCCTGGTTCTTCAGCGCCTCGGCGTCTTCCGACGAAAACACGATCTCGCCGCACGCCGCGCCCGGCGAGGCCGGCAACCCGGTCGCGAGTATCTTACGCTCGGCGTTCGGATCGATGGTCGGATGCAGGAGCTGATCGAGGGCTGCGGGATCGACCCGCGTTATTGCCTCGTCTTTGGTGATGAGCTTTTCCTCGGCGAGCTCGACCGCGATGCGGAGCGCCGCCTGCGCGGTGCGCTTGCCGTTTCGAGTTTGCAGCATCCACAGCTTGCCCTGCTCTACCGTGAACTCGAGATCCTGCATGTCGCGATAGTGTTTCTCGAGCTTCGCCCGGATGCGCTTGAGCTCGGCAAAAGCTTCGGGCATCGCCGATTCCATCGACGGATTGTTGGAGCCTGCCTCCTTGCGCGCGTCCTCGGTGATTTCCTGCGGCGTGCGGAGGCCGGCGACAACGTCTTCGCCCTGGGCATTGATCAGGAACTCGCCGTAAAGCCTGTTCTCACCGGTCGATGGATTGCGCGTGAAGGCGACGCCGGTCGCCGAGTCATCGCCCATATTGCCGAACACCATGGCCTGCACGTTGACGGCGGTGCCCCAGCTCTCCGGAATGCTTTGCAGACGACGATAGGTAATGGCGCGCTGGTTCATCCATGAACTGAACACCGCGCCGATTGCGCCCCACAATTGATCGTGCGGGTCCTGCGGGAACGGCTTGCCGCTTTCTTCTTCGACCCGCTCCTTATAGCGGGCGATCACTTCGGACCAGTCGCTGGCGTCAAGCTCAGTGTCGAGCGTATAGCCGTTGCGGTCCTTGTGATCGTCGAGGATTTCCTCGAAGTGATGATGCTCGATGCCGAGCACCACATCGGAATACATGGTGATGAAGCGGCGATAGCTGTCAAAAGCAAAACGCCGGTCGCCGGCCTGCTCCGCAAGCGCGTTCACCGTGACGTCGTTGAGGCCGAGATTGAGCACGGTGTCCATCATGCCCGGCATTGATGCGCGCCCGCCCGAGCGCACCGACACCAGCAGCGGATTTTCGGCGTCGCCGAATTTTCTTTTGGTGATGCGGCCGATCTCGGCGAGCGCCGCTTCGACCTGCGCCCTCAGTTCCTTCGGATAGGTTTTGCCGTGATCGTAGAAGTACGTGCAGACTTCCGTTGTGATGGTGAAGCCGGGCGGCACCGGCAGGCCTAGATGTGCCATCTCGGCGAGACCCGCGCCCTTGCCGCCGAGCAGATTGCGCATTGAGGAGCGCCCGGCCGCCTTGCCGCCGCCGAAGGCATAGACCCACTTGCCCTTCGCTGCCTTGGGGGCAGCAGCGGGCTTTGCGGATTTCGCCTTTGCAGTTTTTGCCGGCTTTGCAGTTTTTGCCGGCTTTGCGATTTTCGCCGATTTAGCGGCGGCGCGCGGCGCCGGTTTCTTCACGGACGGACGGGATTTTTTAGATCGTGATTTGGCCATTGCTGATTGGTGCGATTGAGCCCGGCTGTTGTTGGTTGCAATGCTCGCTGGGGCTTGGCTCCAGATCGAGGCTAATGAAAGAAATGATGGACCGCATTGAGGCCCACCAAACCGACGAAAATAAGGTACAGGGCGACGATGTAGTTGAGCAGGCGCGGCATGATCAGGATCAGAATGCCGGCAACGAGCGCAACAATCGGCGAAAGCTCCGTGGCAGTGATGAACATTGGATTTCCTTAAAGTTACAATGCTTTGGGAAAGCGCCGCCGGCGCGGCAGAAATCGACTAACTCCTAACGCGCGAGCCGCGGATCGATTCTATGCGACAAACGCAATTGACGGAAGCAGGACGGCGCGGGGGAGTGGATTTTTCAACATCGCTCTGCGCCCTCATGCTGAGGAGCATTGCGCAGCAATGCGTCTCGAAGCACGTGGCTCCCCCATCCTTCGAGACGCCTCAGGATGAGGACATGGTATTCCATTCTCGCGATGCGCTTCGCACCCGAGTCTTTTTCCAAGCGTACGGCAAGACGCCCACGGTGGAGCGCAATGGAGCGCCGGGAGGCGCCAGGGTCGTGGGCCACGCCACGCGAACGAGCGTTACCACCCGCTCGCGCTTCGGGCGTGGCGCGCGCCACAGATCAGCCCGCTTGCGCGAACCGCCTGCTTCGGGCGCGCTGCGCCTCCCGGCGCTCCACCGACAACAATACGAGAGCTTTCGTCCGTCAGATTGGCCGTGGCCTGCGGCGAATCTTTAAGCAGAGTGTGGTAGGATTTATATCCTAATTATATCGTTGACAACACAAACCCCAAGGGGTAGTGTTCGGCCATAGATCAAGGGTTTTAGTCATGGCCGACGTGTTTTCCGCCCCGCATTTCCGAGATGACGCTGCCGCCAGAGAATATCTGGAGCGGCTGCGCTGGCCCGCTGGTACGGTCTGCCCGAAATGCGGCGTGATCGGCCACGCCTATAAGACGCCCACTGCTGGCCGCTACCGCTGCGCTGAAAAGGAGTGCCGTAAGGACTTCACGGTCACTGTGAACACTCCGATGGAACGTAGCCACATCGCTTTGCATAAGTGGTTACAGGCATTCCATCTGATGTGTTCCAGCAAGAAGGGCGTGAGTGCCCATCAACTTCACCGCACGCTGGAAATTACCTATCGGTCGGCATGGTTCATGGCTCACCGTATCCGTGAGTGTATGCGCAGCGGCGGCGTTGCCCCGCTTGGCGGGGAAGGCCAGATCGTTGAAGCAGACGAAACCTATTTCGGCCAGATCGAAAAGGCGAAGCGCCGCACGAAAACGACAAGTGGCCGCCCGTACACACGTGGTCAGAAAAGCGGTCGCGGCCCTTCAAACAAGCGTCCTATTGTTGCCCTCGTTGAACGAGGCGGCAAGGTTCGCACTTTCCATGTGCCTGTGGCTGACAAGCCGACCGTAACTAAGATCGTGCGGGAAAACATCGCGCGTGAGAGCCGTTTGCATACAGACGAAAGCCGTCTTTATCACGGCTCCGATGAACACTTTGCTTCGCATGAAAGTGTGAAGCACAGCGCCGACGAATATGTACGCGGCGACGTGCATACCAATTCGGCGGAAGGCTATTTCTCAATCTTCAAACGCGGTATGCGCGGCATCTATCAGCATTGCGGCGAGAGTCATTTGCATCGGTATCTCGCCGAATACGATTTCCGTTACAACCACCGAACCGCGCTCGGCTATAACGATCTGGAGCGTGCGGCGCTTGCGATTAAGAACGCGGATGGCAAGCGTCTCACGTATCGGTGACCTTACTTCTATACGCTTTGGATTTGTAGCCGCCCGCTTCCTGCGATGGCGGAAAAAGCGACGCAAGAAGCGCAGCGATTCGGCTTAATAGTGCCAACTAGCGAAAATTTATCGGCGTTGCTGGCACTATTGACGCCTGGAAAATTAAATTTGTTCTAGCCGCCTTCCCGTACCATCCTGCGCTCATCTCATTACTTGATTTGAGGAGCGCGGCAAAAGCCCTCATAACAACTGCGTAATATGTTGTAATATAACAACTTTTTAAAATGGAAATTATGAAGTAAAAATCCGCGTCAAGTAATGAGATGAGCGCAGGATGGTACGGGAAGGCGAAGTGAACGGATAAGCATTGAAAAAACATCTGCGCGCCAACTCCGTCGCCCAGAATGCCCGCTGATTGGTCGGAGATTGTTAATAGTTCTTGAATGTGTATCAAATTACACTGAAGCGCGGGGAAAAGCGGAAATGCGGGTAGAACCTGCCAATCAAGCCCTAGAAACCCTATATAGGGAAATATATGGCTTTTCGCTTGAAACCCCGAGGGGAGGTAGAGCATACTATAAGAAGGTAGTGTGAGAGCTATGGCCCTGTTCGCTAGGAAAGACCCTCCGGAAGTTAAGCTGCAAGATAAGCCTCTTGCGGTGCCGGAACCCGTTTATGGGCAGGGTCGTCCGATGACGGGCTTTTTCGCGCGCCTCTCGCCGGAACAGAAGGCCCGAGCCCTTGCCTATAGGGACAAGGAAGATCACGGCCAAGAAGATGGCCCGAAGGCCGCTTAAGCCCCGCCCCTAGCGGGGCTTTCGTCTTTTTGGGGTCTTTTGCTACCTCGTGGTGCTCGCTTTCGAGGAATATCCTTCATTGGCTTCGGAGGGGTTTGGAACGCCCCTTTCAATGCGGCATCGAATCGCCGCTGCACTTCCTCGGGTTCTAACTGCTCTTCTGAGAGCCGTTCCGTCATCCTCGAGCTGATAGCACAAAACCAGTGATTTGTCGTCGGCCTGTCGCCACGACCCTATATCTAGTGGCTGTGTTGTCAACGATATAATTGGGATTTTTTTCCTATAGAAGCGCAAATGTCAATGCTCCTTCGACTCGCTATCCTGAGCGGCGAATGGCCGATTTGATCGAGAGCAGAGCCGATGAGCACGCGGATTTGGATGATTGCAGCCGTTTTGGGTGCGGCACTGGCGCTGGTGCAAGCTGCTTCGGCCCCGGCCGACAACACGCCTTCGGCGGACCAGAGCTGCCAGCAGGAGATGCAAGACAACCAGTACGCGGCTGCAGTCAAAGACTGTACGCAGGCGATCACGCTCAATCCGAAAGATGAGAGCGCCTATTTCGCTCGCTGTGCGGCCTATGCCGACCTCGGAAACTACGATGCCGCCATCGCGGATTGCTCGCAGGCAATCGCGCTCAATCCCAAAAATGACGACGCCTATACCGATCGCTGCCTGGCCAACGGCTATCTGGCCAACTACAGCGCCGCGCTCGCCGATTGCTCGCAGGCGATCGCAATCAATCCGAAGAGCGCAAACGCCTACCTCAATCGGTGCAGCGCCTATGGAAATATGGGGAAACTACAACGCGGCGATTGCGGATTGCTCGGAGGCCATAACGCTTCGCCCAAACAGCCCAGACGCCTATCTCAATCTTTGCCAGCTCGATGCCTTTATTGGAAACTACAGCGCCGCGATTGACCCGTGCACGCATGCGATCACGCTCAAACCGGGCACCGAGGCGGCCTACCTCGCGCGCTGTCAGTCTTACGACAAGCTGGCCAACTACGCCCCTGCGGTCACCGATTGCACACAAGCGATCACGCTCAATCCAAAAGATGCGGACGCTTATAATGGCCGGGGCGCGGCCTATCAGGGTTTGGGTAACAGCGGGCAGGCCATCGCCGACTTTCAAAAGACGCTCACGATCGACCCCTCGAGCCAGACGGCGCAAAACGCACCAAAGCAGATTGGTGCCCAGCCGTAATCGCCCTCGTCATTGCGAGCGAAGCGAAGCAATCCAGCGCTCAATGCAACCGCCCCTGGATTGCTTCGTCGCTCTGCTCCTCGCAATGACGAAACGGAATGCAGGCTCAGCCTTCGATCTTCGAAAAATCGGCGACCGCGCGGGTGGCGGCGCGGATTTCGTTGAGCAGCTTGAGCCGGTTTTCGCGCAGCGCCTTGTCGTCGGCGTTGACTGTTACCTTGTCGAAGAAAGCATCCACGCTCGGCCGTAGCTTCGCCATGGCTGTCATCGCGGAACCGAAATCTTCCTTCGCGACGGCGGCGGACGCTTCGGCCCTGGCAGTGTCGATGGCGTGCGCCAGCGCCTTTTCCTCGGGCTGGGTGTAAAGGTTCGGCTTCGGTGCGCCGGTATAGTCGCGGCTGTCCTTTTTCTCCTCGATGCGCAGGATGTTGCTCGCTCGCTTGGTTCCCGCGAGCAGACTCTTGCCGTCTTCGGTGTCGAGGAATTTTCCGAGCGCTTCGACGCGGCGGACGATCAGCAATAGATCGTCCTGACCTTCCAGCGCGAACACCGCATCGACGAGGTCGTGTCGGGCACCTTGATCGCGGAGTTGGACTTTCAAGCGGTCGGCGAAAAACTTCAAAAGCGCGTCCGAAACTTCTCGGTCAGACCATACTGCGCCGTAATGGCCCTCACCTGGACGTTGAGATCCTGATGGCCTTTGTCTTTCAAAAAACAGTCGGGCGGAAACAAAGAAGTCTGAGAGAGATAGCCGCAAGCCATTTTCTAGAATTAGTCGAATAACGCCCAATGCTGCGCGTCTCAGGCCATAGGGATCGCGAGAGCCCGTCGGTCCTTCGTCGTAAGCGAAAAAATCAACCAACATACTAATCTTGTCCGCGAGCGCGAGCGCGATCGAAACCGGATCGGCCGGAACAAGATCGTCCGGACCTTTCGGCCGATAGTGATCCTCGCAGGCGTGGGCGACGGCTTCGTCCTCGCCCTGCGCCTCGGCGTAGTATTTTCCCATTAGGCCTTGCAGCTCAGGAAATTCGCCGACCACTTCAGTCAGTAAGTCCGCCTTACAAAGCTGCGCCGCGCGCTTCGCCTTCTCGACATCGGCGCCGACCAGTGGCGCGAGCTCACCGGCGAGACGCTCAATGCGTGCGATACGTTCGGCCTGCGTGCCGAGCTTTTCGTGGAACACGATGTGCTCGAACTTCGGCAGCCGGTCTTCGAGCCGAGTTTTCAGATCGGTCTCGTAGAAGAATTTCGCGTCCGACAGCCGGGCACGGATGACGCGCTCGTTGCCTGCGACAATTTCCTTGCCGCCGTCCTCGGCTTCGAGATTCGACACGAGGATGAATTTGTTGGTGAGCCTCGCAGTCTCAGTATCGCGCAGCACGAAGCATTTCTGGTTGTTGCGGATGGTGGCGCGGATCACTTCCTCGGGGATCGAGAGAAAGCTCGCGTCGAAAGCGCCCATCAGCACCACCGGCCATTCGACGAGGCCGCAGACTTCGTTGAGCAGCCCTTCGTCCTCGATCAGTTCCAGCCCTTGCGCGAACGCCAATTGCTTGGCTTCGGTGTGGATGATGTCACGGCGGCGCTGCGCATCCAGCACCACCTTGGCCTTGTCGAGTTTTTGCGCGTAGTCGTCGAGGCGGCGCACCGTGAAGCTTTGCGGTGCGAGGAAGCGATGCCCGCGCGTTTCGTTGCCGGCGGCAACTCCGCCGACTTCGAACTTCACGATGTCGGGGTCTTCGGTTTCCGGCCCGAACGTGGCGACGATGGAATGCAGCGGCCGCACCCAGTTCAGCGCGCCGGGCTCTTTCGACTGCTCGCCCCAGCGCATCGACTTCGGCCACGGGAAGCTCTTGATGACCTCGGGAATGATATCGCCGATCACGTCGATCGCGGCGCGGCCCGGCTTCTCGATCACCGCGACATAGAAATCACCCTTCTTGTCAGGCTGCACTTTCGCTTCGTCGATCGACTTCAGACCCGCAGCGCGCAGAAAGCCCGCGATAGCCTGCTCGGGAGCGCCGACCTTCGGACCCTTGCGCTCTTCCTTGATGTCCGGCTGCCGCGCCGGCACGCCGTGCACCGCGAGCGCCAGCCGCCGCGGCGTCACGAATGCCCTGGCGCCTTCATAGACCAGCCCCGCATTTACCAGCCGGTCGGTGACGCCTTTGCGCAAATCCTCCGCCGCCCGCGCCTGCATGCGCGCGGGAATTTCCTCGGAGAACAGTTCGAGCAGAAGATCAGGCATATTGGTCCTTCACCCTCCCCCTTCAGAGGAGGGCTTTATGACTCCCGTCGCACATCGGCTGGTGCTGCGAGCGCTTGCAGGTGCAGAACCAGACTTCCTCGTTCGATGCCGCTTTCCATTCCTGCGGCCGGAACTCGGTGCCCTTGTGCGAGCCGTCGCAGAACGGTTGCGCCTTGGAACGCCCGCAGGCGCACCACCAGTAGCTTTCGCCCGCAACAACATTGATGCCTATCGGGCGACGTCCGCCGATTTCTGGTTCGCTCATTTTGCCTTCTCCGCTCCGCTGATGATGGTCCCGCCGCCTTCGGTCGCCAGCCATGCCTCGCCGCAGGCTTTGGCCAATTCGCGCACCCGCAGGATGTAGCTCTGCCGCTCGGTCACCGAGATGACACCGCGGGCATCGAGCAGGTTGAACACGTGGCTGGCCTTGATGCACTGGTCATAAGCCGGCAGCGCCATCAGGTGACGGCCGCGATTGCCGCCGTTGCTGCCGGCGCGCCAGCCGTCATCGAGATATTTTTTGCACGCCGCTTCCGCCATCTTGAACTGCTCGAACAGCATGTCGGTGTCGGCATATTCGAAATTGTGCCGCGAAAATTCCTGCTCGGCTTGCAGGAATATGTCGCCGTAAGAGACGCGCTCCGCGCCGTCGCGGCCGTTGAAGTTGAGATCGTAGACGTTCTCGACGCCCTGCACGTACATCGCCAACCGCTCGAGGCCGTAAGTGAGCTCGCCGGCGACCGGCGCACATTCGAAGCCGGCGACCTGCTGAAAGTAGGTGAATTGCGACACCTCCATGCCGTCGCACCAGCATTCCCAGCCGAGTCCCCAGGCGCCGAGTGTCGGGCTCTCCCAATCATCCTCGACAAAACGGATGTCGTGGATTTTCGGATCAATGCCGATGGCGTAGAGCGATTTCAGATAAAGGTCCTGCAAGTCGTCGGGCGACGGTTTGAGGATCACCTGCATCTGATAATAGTGCTGCAGCCGGTTCGGGTTTTCGCCGTAGCGGCCGTCCTTCGGCCGGCGCGACGGCTGCACGTAGGCGGCGTTCCACGATTTCGGCCCGAGCGCGCGGAGCGTCGTCGCCGGATGAAAGGTGCCGGCGCCGACCTCCATGTCATAGGGCTGCAGGATGACGCAGCCCCAATCGGCCCAATAGCGTTGCAACGCCAGGATCAGCCCCTGAAAGGAGCGTTCCGGGCGCATATACGGCGGCAGTTGTTCGCTGGGTGAACTCA
>Ga0302326_10033225_pt1 | contig 10255 bp, 7 predicted proteins | sample Palsa_T0_3_FD_202264 | JGI IMG/M metagenome (GOLD analysis project Ga0302326, IMG submission 202264) | Peat permafrost microbial communities from Stordalen Mire near Abisko, Sweden - Palsa_T0_3 | ecosystem: Environmental > Terrestrial > Soil > Palsa > Peat permafrost | place: Sweden: Abisko... | reverse complement strand
CCGCTACGTTGCCAAGCTCGCGCGCATCGCGCTCACCGACGACGAAGTCGCCACGTACGGCGAGCAGCTCTCCAACCTCCTCGATCACGTAGCCGCGCTCCAGCGGCTGCCGACCGAGCAGGTCGCGCCGACCGCGCTCGTCATCCCCGCGCGAAACGTCGAGAGGGACGACGTCCTGCGACCGTCCTTGGACCGCGACGTCGTGCTCGCGGCGGCGCCGCAGGTCGTCGGGGCATACTTCCGCGTGCCCCGAATCATCGCGGAGGCCGAATGATGCTCGACGCAACGGCGGTGCGGCTGGCCGCCGCGGTCCGCTCGCGAGAGATCTCGGCGCTCGAGATCGCGGAGGCGATGCTCGTTCGAGTCGAGGAGCGCAATGAGGCGCTGGGCGCCTACTTGACCGTTGCGGGCGATGCCGCGCGCGAGCAGGCGCGCCGCGTCGACGAGCGCGTCGCCGCCGGGGAGGCGCTGCCGCTGGCCGGAGTGCCGCTTGCGGTGAAGGACAATATGTGCCTGACCGGCACGCGGACCACGTGCGCGTCGAAGATCCTCGCGAACTGGGTCGCGCCGTACACTGCGACTGCGGTCGCGCGCTGCCTCGACGCCGGCGCGGTCCCGATCGGGAAGGCGAACCTCGACGAGTTCGCCATGGGCAGCTCGTGTGAGAACAGCGCGCTCCTCGTCACGAGGAACCCATGGGATCTCTCTCGCGTGCCGGGTGGCTCATCGGGCGGCAGCGTGTCCGCGGTGTCCGGCGGCATCGCGACGATCGGGCTCGGGAGCGACACGGGCGGCTCGATCCGCGAACCGGCGGCGTTCTGCGGCGTCGTCGGGTTCAAGCCGACGTACGGCCGCGTCTCGCGCTATGGGCTGATCGCGTTCGCGTCGAGCCTCGACCAGATCGGGCCGATCGCGAAGACGGTCGAAGACGCTTCGGTCGTGTACGACGCGATCGCGGGCAAGGACCCGTTCGATGCGACGAGCGTCGACCGTCCGGTCGAGGCGACGGCCGGCTACCTGCGCGAGGATTTGTCGGGCGTGCGGATCGGCATCGTGCGCGAATTCGGGCTGGGTGAGCTCGACCCGGACGTGCGGCTCGCATACGAGACCGCGTACCGGGATCTCGAGCGCCTCGGCGCGGAGCTGGTCGAGGTGTCGCTGCCGACTGCCGACTACGGCGTCGCGACCTACTACCTGATCGCGCCCGCGGAATGTTCGTCGAACCTCGCCCGGTTCGACGGCGTCCGCTACGGGCTGCGCGTGGACGGAGCCGACGTCGGGGCCATGTACGAGGCAACCCGGTCGGCGGGCTTCGGCCCCGAGGTAAAGCGGCGGATCCTCATCGGCACGCACGCCCTTTCCAGCGGATACTACGACGCGTACTACGTCCGCGCGCAGAAGGCGCGGACGCTGATTGCAGGCGATTTCGCGCGCGCGTTCGCACGGTGCGACGCGATCGCGTGTCCCGCCGCCGCATCCGCGGCATTCCGGTTCAACGCGAAGTCGGACCCGTATAGCATGTACCTCATGGACTACTACACGATCCCGATGTCGCTGGCCGGCCTGCCCTCGCTGTCGGTTCCGTGCGGCTACGTCACGCCGGACGGTTCCGCGGGCCCGCTGCCCCTCGGCCTCGAGCTCACGACGCCGCTGTTCACGGAGCGCACGCTTCTGGGCCTGGCGCACGCCTACGAGCGCGGCACGCTGCACGCGCAGCGGCACGCGCCGCCCGAGATTCCGGCCGCCGCGTCCATTGGCGGCGCGGCGTGAGCGCGCTCGAGACCGGCGTCCGCTACGAGGCCGTGATCGGCATCGAGTGCCACGTCGAGTTGAAGACCGTCTCGAAGATGTTCTGCGGTTGTCGCAACGCGTTCGGCGGCGAGCCGAACACGAACGTCTGTCCGGTGTGTCTCGGCCTGCCCGGCGCGCTTCCCGTGCCGAACCGAGTGGCGATCGAGCACGTCGTGCGCGCTGGCCTCGCGTTCGGCGCCGAGATACCAGCGTTCTCGAAGTTCGACCGCAAGAACTACTTCTATCCCGACATGCCGAAGGACTATCAGATCTCGCAGTACGACATGCCGCTCACGCAGGGCGGCGTCGTCGAGTTCTGGCTCCCGGACGGAGTGAAGGGGTCGTGCCGGCTCACGCGCATTCACCTCGAAGAGGATACGGGGAAGTCTATTCATGGCGGTTCGAGCGACGGCCGCATCGCCGGCAGCGCGTTCTCGCTGCTCGACTTCAACCGCGCGGGCGTGCCGCTGATGGAGTGCGTTTCGGAGCCCGACATCCGGTCCGCCGAGGAGGCGGTCGCGTATCTCGACGCGCTCAAGCGGACGTTCGTCGCGCTCGGGGTGAGCGACGTCAAGATGGAGGAAGGCTCGCTGCGTTGCGACGCCAACGTCTCGATCCGCGAGGTCGGCAGCGCCGAACTCGGCACGAAGACCGAGATCAAGAACATGAATTCGTTTCGCTCGGTGCTCCGCGCGATCCAGAGCGAAACCGCACGTCAGGAAGCGATCCTGCGCGATGGCGGGCGCGTCGTCCAGGAGACTCGCGGTTGGGACGAGGCGGCGGGTGTGACGCACTCCATGCGGAGCAAGGAACAGGCGCACGACTACCGCTACTTTCCCGATCCCGACCTCGCGCCGATCGAATTCGCCGCGGCGGACATCGCGCGGTTGATGCCGCGCCCCGACGAGCTTCCGCAGACCCGGCTGGCCGGCTTGATCGAGCAGGAAGGGCTCGCGGTCGCTCGCGCGCATCAGATCGTCGACGACGCTGCGCTTGCGCGGTACGTCGACGCAGTGGTTGTGGCGACCGGGTCGGTGCCCGCGTCGGCGAGTTTCATTCTAAGCGACCCGATGCGCTTGGCCAACGAGACCGGGCGAGCGGTGTACGAAGCGCTGCCCCCGAACGCGGCCGCGGAGCTGATCGTTCTCGCGCGTGACGGCCGCATCAACTCGAAGACGCAGAAGGCCCTCCTCGAACGCGTTTGGGGCACGAACGAGTCGCCGGCGGAGATCGTCGAGCGCGAGGGTCTTGCACAGGTCAGCGACCGCGGTGCCGTCGAGGGGTTCGTGCTCGAGGTGATCGCCGCACAGGAGCGGTCGGTCGCCGATTTTCGAGCCGGAAAGGAGACCGCGCTCAAGTTCCTCGTCGGGCAGGTCATGAAGGCGAGCCGCGGCAAGGCCGACCCCATGGTCGTCGAAGCGGTGCTACGGGAACACCTGTCCGCGAGGGATCCGGGCGTGGGGACGGAGGACGGCTCCGCGACGTGAATCCCGTCGCCACACGGCAGCCTCCGCTTGCCGACCCGCGGACGCTCGAGGTCCTCGATTTCGCCGCGATCCGCGAACTGCTCGCACGCGAGACGATGACGTACCGAGCCGCCGCGCGTTCGCGCGCCCTGGAGCCGTCCGTCGATACACAGCTCGCGCGGGCGGACCTCGCGGCAACTGCGGAGATGCGAACGATCGTTGCGGCGGATGGGTTCTCGCTGCCTCGGGTCGTCGAGATCCGCGATTCCGTGCAGCGCGCGGCCCGCGGGTCGTTCCTCTCGGCCGACGAGTTGCGGGGCGTCGCGATCGCGCTCGCCGCGGCGGAGGCCGCGGTCCGCCGCGTGCGCGACGCCGATGCGCCGGTGCTTCGTTCGCGCGTCGCCGGCGTTGTCGCCCCGGCCGGCGTGGTCTCGCGAATCGATCACGCGATCGGCGAGCGCGGCGAGGTGCTCGACCGGGCCACGCCGGCGCTCGGCCGCATCCGCAGGAACGTGGCGCAGGCGAACGAGGACGCGCGCGACCGCACGCAGGCGATCCTACGCTCGCCCGCGTTCGCGAAGGCGATTCAGGAGTCGATCGTTACGTCGCGTGCGGGCCGCTTCGTCGTGCCGATCAAGGCCGACTTCGCCGGCACCGTCCCCGGTGTCGTACACGATACGAGCGCGAGTGGCCAAACGGTTTTCGTCGAGCCGCTCGCCGCGCTCGAGGTGAACAATCGCGTGCGGACGCTGCGCATCGAAGAGGAGCGCGAGGTCGCACGCGTGCTGGCCGACCTGTCCGGCGCCGTGGGCGCGAACGCCCAGGCGATCGAGGTCAATCTCGAGGCACTGTCCGACATCGACCTGGTGCTCGCGCGCGCACGAGTGGCCGATGCGATGCGCGCCGTCATGCCCGAGGTCTCCGACGCGCCGACCATCGTCGTGCGCCACGGGCGGCATCCGCTGCTCGGCGAGCGTGCGGTCCCGCAATCCATCGTGTTGGACGACGAGGCGCGGTTCGTCGTCATCAGCGGCCCGAACATGGGCGGGAAGACCGTCACGCTGAAGATGGTCGGGCTGTTCGTCGTCATGACGTACTGCGGAATGCACCTCCCCGCGGCCGACGGGACGGTCATCGGTTCGTTCGAGCGCGTGTTTGCGGACATCGGGGACGAGCAGTCGATCGTCGAGAACGCGTCGACGTTCTCCGCGCACCTTCGACGGCTACGGGAGATCGTCGCCGGTGCCGGCGAGCGGACCCTCGTGCTCATCGACGAGATCGCGAGCGGCACCGAGCCCGCATCGGGCGCCGCCCTCGCACAGGCGCTGCTGGAGCGTCTGCTTTCGAGCGGTGCGCACGGCGTCGTGACCACGCACGCGACCGAGTTGAAGCTGTTCGCGCACGCGACCCCCGGCCTGCGGAACGCGAGCGTACGATTCGATCCTTCGACCTACGCGCCCACCTACCAACTCGACATCGGTGCGCCGGGTCAGTCCCTGGCGTTCGCGTTGGCGCGCACGCTCGGGCTCTCGGCCGAAATCGTCGCGCGGGCCGAGGCCCTGCTCTCGGAGGACGAGCGCGAATACGATCGCGCGCTCTCGGAGCTCGCCACGATCCGTTCCGCTGCCGCCGCGGAGCAGGAGTCGCTTGCGCAGGAACGCGCGCACCTGGCGACGCTCCAGGACAACCTGCGCAAGCGCACGGAGTCCCTCGATCGCGAGCGGCGCGAGTTCGCGCGGCGCGCGGACGAACGGCTCGGGCGCGCGCTTCGCGAGTTCGCCGCCGAGTTGGAACGCAGGGCCCGCGAGACGGGCGGGCCAGGCCGAGCGCGCGTCACGCCTGGGCAGACGGCGCTCCTCGGGCGCGTGCTCGGAGACGTCCACCGGGAGCTTGGGCTATCGCCCGCGGCACCGGCGGCGGGCGAGGCGGCGCCGCGCGTTTCGGTCGGGGACACGGTCGCCGTGGCCTCGCTCGGCACCGAGGGAACCGTCGCGGACGACTACGGAGACACGGTGCTCGTCGCGATGGGCGCGATGCGCACGGTCGTGCCGAAATCCGCCGTGCGCGTGCTGGTCCGCGGGGAATCGCGCCGGAGAAGCCGGTCGGAGGGCGGTGCCGCGACCCTCGAGGCGGCGGCCGAAGCGCGCCACGAATTGGACGTTCGCGGGAAGCGATTCGTCGAAGCTGAGCCGCTCGTCGAGCGCTGGCTGGACGAGGCGCATCTCCTCGGCATCACGCCATTGCGACTCATCCATGGAAAGGGAACCGGACTGCTCGGCCGCGGGCTGCAGCAGTATTTGAAGCAGCACGACGGCGTGCGCAGCGTGCGGTACGGGAATGCCGACGAGGGTGGGAGCGGCGTGACCGTCCTGGAGTTGCACTAGGTGGAAGAAGCGAAACTGCCGCCGGCAGCGCAGACGAACGTCCTCGTGCAGGGCTGCACCGAGGTCGAGACGCGCGACGAACTCGAGCGACGCATCGCGTCTAAGGAGCGCCTCTCCGTCAAGTTCGGGATCGACCCGACGGGGTCGGAGCTGCACCTCGGGCACGCGGTCGTGCTGCATAAGATGCAGCAATTCGTGGAGCTCGGGCACCGCGTCGTGCTCCTCATCGGCGACTTCACGGCGCGAATCGGCGACCCGACCGGCCGCAACGAGTCCCGGCCGCTCCTGAGCGATGCCGAGATCGCCGAGAATATGCGCACGTATCGCGAGCAGGCCGGCAAGGTGCTCGACCTGGAGCGGGTGGAGATCGCCTACAACTCGACCTGGCTCGCGCCGCTCACGCTCGCTGACCTGATCGGCCTCATGAAGCAGACGACGGTCGCGCAGATGCTCTCGCGCAACGACTTCGCCATTCGATACGCGGCCGGTGTCCCGATCGCTCTGCACGAGTTCCTCTATCCGATCACCCAGGCGTACGACAGCGTGGCGATGCGTTGCGACGTCGAGCTCGGGGGCTCGGACCAGTACTTCAACCTGCTCCTCGGCCGCGAATATCAGAAGCATGCCGGTCAGCCGCCGCAAATCTGCATGACGACTCCGATCCTCGAGGGCACCGACGGCGTCGTGCGCATGGGAAAGTCGCGCGGAAACTACGTTGCCCTAACGGAGCCTGCGAGCGAGCAGTTTGGCAAGCTCATGCGTATCCCCGACGGCATCATGCCGCGCTACGCGGAGCTCGCCGCGTTCTGGTCTCCCGCACAGGTGGAGGCGCTCCGCGGCGGCCTCGCCGCCGGCACGCACAACCCGATCGAGGAAAAGAAGCGATTAGCCGAGGACATCGTCGCGCGATATCACGGACGCGACGATGCGCGTGCGGCGCGCGACCGTTTCGAATCGACGGTCCAGCGCCGCGAGCTGCCCACCGACATGCCCGAGCTCCGTGCCGACGGCGTACAGAAGCTCAGCGACCTGCTCGTGCGGTCGGGCTTCGCCAAGAGCAGGCGTGAGGCGGAGCGACTGATCGAGGGCGGCGGCGTCAAGGTCGATGGCGTGGTCGCGATCGCCGACGCGCCGTGGTCGCAGGCAGCGCCCGTCGTGCTCTCGCTCGGCGTTCGCCGGTTCGTTCGCGTGCTGCCGGAGTAGCGACCCTACGCGCCGGTGCTCGCAGCGAGCCGCGCGGCGAGGCGCCGGACGTCGTCGCTGCTGAGGACGTAGCGGCGCCCGCAGAACTCGCAGGTCGCCTCGGTTTCCGGTTGCTCGTCGGCAAGCCGATCGAGGTCGTCCCGACCGAGCGAGAGCAGCGCGACCTCGACGCGCTCGATCGTGCAGCGGCACGAGAACCGCACCTGCTTCTCGCCGTGGAGGCGCATCCCGAGCGACCCGGACAGGGCATGTATCAGCGTCTCGGGCGTCGCCCCCTCGCCGATCTGCGCGGTCACCGCGGGCATCGCGTGCGCCCGTTCCTCGAGGCGTGCGAGCGTCGCTTCATCCGCACCGGGCATGACTTGCGCGATGGCGCCGCCGGCGGCCACTATGCCGCTCGGATTCGCGAGGACGCCGAGTGCGACCACGCTCGGAATCTGCTGCGATTGCGCGAGATAGGCGGCGATGTCCTCGCCGATCTCGCCGCTCTGCAGCTCGACGATTCCCACGTACGGCTGCCCCACCTCGTAGGAGAGCGTCACTTGCATGCGCCCGTTCCCGACGGCTCGTGCCACGTCGAACTTGCCGCGAGCGTTGAGGGGGACATCGGCAGTGGGGTGGGCGGCGTACCCGCGTGCGCCGATCGCTCCGGACGGGAGCGTCACCACGTCCGCGGCGAGCACGCCGAGTGGACCGTCGCCGGACACCTGGAGCGACAGCCGTTCGCGACCACCGAGCCCCGCGCCGAGCAACGCTGCGCCCGTCATCAGGCGCCCGAGCGCCGCGCTGGCCGTCGGCGCGAGCCGGTGACGCCGCTGCGCCTCGCGTACGAGGTCGGTCGTGATTCCCGCAACGACGGAGATACTGCCGTCGGTCGATGTGGCGCTGACGATCCGATCCGGCATCGCCAGCGCAGTTTTCGAGGGCGTGCCCGTTTCCTTCCCGAACCCGGCCCCGTGCACGTCATGGTGATCCACGGGCCCAATCTGAATTTGCTTGGCCGCCGGGAGCCCGACGTCTACGGTACGTTGACGCTCGCGGAGATCGACGCCCTGGTCCGCGACGAGGCACGCGGGCTCGGCGTCACGGTCGAGACGGCGCAGTTCAACGTGGAGGGCGCAATCGTCGAAGCCCTCCATCGCGCGCTCGGCCGCGCGGACGGCATCGTCATCAATCCCGGCGCGTACACCCACTACTCGTACGCCATCCGCGACGCCCTGGCGGCGATCGCGATTCCAGCCGTCGAAGTGCACCTCTCCAACGTCGCGGCGCGCGAGCCGTTTCGAAGCCATAGCGTGATCGCACCGGTCTGCGTGGGGTCCGTCGCCGGGTTCGGCGCGATCTCCTATTGCCTGGCGCTGCGCGCCCTGGCCGCGCTGGGCGGCCCGAAACCCTCGTGAGAACGGGCTTTCCCCTGTTTCGGGGCAGGAGGCACAAGGGCGCCTGCAAATACGTCGGCCAAACTGACCGCGTTTTTCAAACTAGCGCCTTAGTCGTGGAGAATGGACATTGACAAAAGCTGATCTGATCGACGCATTGGCAGAGGACGCCGAGCTGTCGAAGCGCCAAGTTGGCGAACTCGTCGACGGCGTGCTCGAGCACATCAAACAGGCGCTCGTCGAGGGCGACAAAGTGCAGCTCATCCCGTTCGGGAGCTTCGTCGTGCGCGATCGTAAGAAGCGCGAGGGACGGAACCCGAAGACGGGCGCAAAGATCACCATCGCCGCTCGCCGCGTGCCCGCATTCACCGCAGGCAAGGGCCTGCGCGACGCCGTCGCGGGCGGCAAGAAAAAGCGCGCCAAGCGCTAGAGGCCAGATAACCCGAGCTTACGAGAAGCGCCGGCCTCGGCGCTTCTCTTTTTACGGTGCGGTCCTCGCTCTGCAACCGCGGGCGCCCAGGGGTGGCTACCGGCTACTCGTAGTCGGGGGCTCGCAAATCGGGCGGCTGATTCATGAAGAAGTGCAAGTCGTGCCCGTGGGTCTTGATCACCTTGAACGGTCGCGGCGGCTTGGTGAAGTCGAAGCAATCCGGTTCGGGCGAGTTCGCGCGTCTGTCGCTGCGGGCGAGGCGAGCTAGGCCGAACTGATCCTCGGCAAAGCGCAGGATGCTGCCGTGCTCGTACTGCACGTGCGAGACCTTATTCCGCTTTGCATACGGCGACATGATCACGAGGGGAACGCGGAAACCGAGCCCGTCCTTGTCGACGTATGGTGGCGGGACGTGATCGTAGAGGCCACCCCAATCGTCCCACATGATGAAGATCGCGGTGCTGTTCCAGAACGGGCTCTCGCCGATCGCATTGACGAGGGACGCGACCCATTCGGGCCCAGTGCCACCGCCGCAGTTGACGTGATCCGAGTTGGCACAGATCGGAGTAATCCACGTGACGTTCGCCAGGTAGCCGCCCTGGATGTCCGTGATGAACTGCGTTTGCGGCGTGATCACGTCCTTCGCCCAGTCCGGGCCGAACCGGATGTGCTTCACGGCCTGATACCCCGACCACTCGCCGCCGTCGCCGCTGATCTGGCTCGTGTAAAAGTGCCACGAGAGGCCCGCATTGTCGAGCTCGTCGCCGAGCGTCGTGTACTCGAAGCAGGCGCGCTCCGACGGGCCGATCGTGCGCTGCTCCGTGATCGTCTCGACCTGATCCGAGGGGCCGCCGTCGCATCCCCAGTATCCGTCGGGGAGATTGACGCCCGAGTGCGCCTGGGCCGCAATGATGTATTGGTGCGAGATAAAGCTTTCATCGAGATGCGACTGGAACATCCGGTCGGCGAGCACGCCTTCGTTTGCCATCTCGAAATACGGCTTCGACTCGTTATGCGGCACGTAGACGTATTCCGGATTGGGCGGGCCGCCGTACGCTTCTTCCAGGTCGAACCCGTTCATCTTGCAGTCCGTCCCGGGAAGGGAGCCCGTGCCGTTGCACGCGGAGAACATCGCAGCATTCGAATGATCGATCACGTACTGATCGGCCAGGCTCGTGGGCTGCAGCGTGATCGTCTCCCCCTTCGAATTCTTGCCGCTCGGGACCGTGTCTGCGCCGGGATAGCCCTGGAACATGTTATCGAAGCTGCGGTTCTCTTGCACGATGATCACGACGTGCTGAATTTTCCCGCTCGACGCCAGGTGCCGCATCAGTTCGTCCTTGGTTTGCGGCACCAGCGAAGCGCCCGTGACCGATGAGTGCCCGGGGCCGGAGCACGCTGCGAATGCCACGACGGCAAAGAGCGGAGCAAAGCGAGCGAACAGTCTCGTCATGAAGGGAACTCCCCGAGATCGTCAAGAGAACGGCGCCCGCGAGCGCCAAGGCTCGGGGTACGTGCTCCTACGAGCGCGTCCCCCCGCAACGAGTACGAGAGTGACGTGCCCGGCGGATGAACGCACGTGCGACTGGCGGATGACCGGCA
>Ga0302326_10033224_pt1 | contig 10256 bp, 8 predicted proteins | sample Palsa_T0_3_FD_202264 | JGI IMG/M metagenome (GOLD analysis project Ga0302326, IMG submission 202264) | Peat permafrost microbial communities from Stordalen Mire near Abisko, Sweden - Palsa_T0_3 | ecosystem: Environmental > Terrestrial > Soil > Palsa > Peat permafrost | place: Sweden: Abisko... | reverse complement strand
GAAATACTTCGATTATCTGATCGACCGCGCGCGAAATCATTTTCCAGTGCGCAGCCCCGAAGGCAAGCAGAAGGCAGTGAACTATCTGCTGCCTCACATTCAGCGCGTCCCAAGCCGCATCGTCCGCGACGAACTAAGCCAGGAGATCGCCCAGAAGCTCGCAATCGATTCCACCGTTTTGCGGCAGGAGTTACGGCATGTGGCGGCTGAACGCTCCGCGGCAACGTTGAAAACTCCAGCCGAAGCGCAGGCCACCGACGCCGAGCGCATTCTCATCCGCGCGCTGGCCTCCGCGCGTCAGATGCACCCAGGAGAACGTTTTTCCGCCCGCGACGGCGCCCGCGACGTTGTTAAGCGCGACGTTATTAAAGACGAGGAATTCGATCCCGCTCGCCAGGCCCAGTACGTTCTGCAAAGCGAGGCCCTGCACCGCGGTCTGGCCACGGAATCACTGGTTGAGGCTCTGCTCAATGCCGGAGCCGAAGTTGCCGATGTAATGGAGGTGCCTTGTTCCGAGAGCGAGCGCCGGATGCTGGCCTCCATCCTGCTGAAAGAGGACGAAGAACTCACCGCCGAACGCGTCGAAGGCGCAGTGCGCGCCCTGCGGCGCATTCACTTGCGCCGCCGGCTGGAGCAGGTACAGCGCGAACTGACCAAGCCCGGACTCGGCGACAACAAGGCGCGTAGAAACGAGTTGCTGCTCGAAAAGGATCGCCTGAGCCGCGCTCTCAGGGATCCAAGCCTGGCAGAGAATGGCCTTAGAGCTGCCCAGGAAAACATGAGAAGTGCCTGAAACAAAACGGCAGTTTATGCCATCTAAGTATTTAGCAGAGTTAGGGATAGCGGCGGGCTGGAGAGCTTCACGAGGCAAATGATAGACGGCTCAGCACTTATGTGGTAAACTCAACAGGTTTGTGCTAGGTGCACAACTCCGCACTGCCCCAGATTCCCACCCGTAAGACATTACCACCCGCTCCGCAGCGAGCGAATTGAAGATTTGAGGAACACCTCTTGGCTCTTGAAGACAAGTACGACGACATAAAAAAGCTGGTCGATGCCGGTAAAGAGAAGGGATATCTCACCTACGACCAGGTAAACGAATTAATACCGCACGATGTGGTGAGCCCCGAGGATCTGGACGACCTGCTCACGACGATCGGCACGCAAGGCATCGACGTGCTCGAAGGACCCAAACTGCCTTCCGCCGCGCTCGATAAGAAATTTGATGAAGGCGAAGAGGGTGAGGATGTCGAACTCGACCTCACCCCAGGCGCTCTCGAAAAAACCAACGATCCCGTCCGCATGTATTTGCGCGAGATGGGAACCGTCCCGTTGCTCACCCGCGAAGGCGAAGTGGAAATCGCCAAGCGCATCGAGCGCGGCCAGTTGCGCGTGCTCAAAGCTCTGTCTCGCTCTCCCATTGTGATTCACGAACTGCTGGCGATGGGCGAGGACCTGAAGAAGGGTGTGCGCTCCATCAAAGAGGTCGTGACCTTCGACGAGGAGGAGATCACCGACGAGATTCTGCAGAACCGGCTGAACGAATTTACCGGCAAGATCGACAACATGGCCAAGCTGTACAAGAAGGTCGGCCTTCTGCAGGAAAAGTACGTCGAAGTGTCGCAGAAAAAGCGGCCCAAGGATCATCGCCGCGCCCGCCGCAATCTGGCCCGCGCCATCGTGCGGGTTTCGCTCGCGGTGCGCCTGTTGGGATTCACCAATGCCGAGCGCAAGCGCCTGATCGACCGCGTCAACAAAACCGTCGACAGCATGCGTTCGCTCGACCGCCAGGCCGGCAATCTGGAGCGCAAGGCCGACGCCACGCGCAGCGAAGATCAAAAAAAAGAATACCGCCGCCAGGCCCGCGCCGTGAGAAGCGAAATTGAGAAGCTCGAAGCCGAGGCTGGACTCCTGTTCCAGGAGATCAAGCGCACGCAGCGCGAAATCATCCAGGGGGACATGGATGCGGAGCAGGCCAAGCGCGAGCTGATCGAGGCCAACCTGCGTCTCGTGGTTTCGATCGCGAAAAAGTACACCAACCGCGGCCTGCAGTTCCTCGATCTGATCCAGGAAGGCAACATCGGCCTGATGAAAGCGGTCGACAAGTTCGAATACCGCCGCGGCTACAAGTTTTCGACCTATGCCACGTGGTGGATCCGGCAGGCGATCACCCGCGCCATCGCCGATCAGGCGCGCACCATCCGCATCCCGGTGCACATGATCGAAACCATCAACAAGCTGATCCGCACCTCGCGGCAACTGGTGCAGGAACTGGGACGCGAGCCCACCAGCGAAGAGATCGCCAAGCGCATGGACATTCCTGTCGCGAAAGTGCGCAAGGTGCTGAAGATCGCGCAGGAGCCCATCTCTCTCGAAACTCCGATTGGCGAAGAGGAAGATTCGCATCTCGGCGACTTCATCGAAGATCGCGCCGTAGTTTCGCCGGCCGAAGCCGTGATCAACGTGAACCTCAAGGACCAGACCGGACAGGTCCTGCGCACGCTCACTCCGCGCGAAGAAAAAGTAATCAAGATGCGTTTCGGCCTCGAAGACGGCAGCGAGCACACTCTGGAAGAAGTCGGCCAATCGTTCGCCGTAACCCGCGAACGCATCCGCCAGATCGAAGCCAAAGCCCTGCGGAAGCTGCGGCATCCGTCGAGATCGCGCAAGTTGCGGGCGTTTATGGATGGGGTGAGAGACTAAGAATTAGCCACCGATTTGCACGGATCAACACGGATGGATCTTGAGGCACGGCTTCGGTCGTGCCTTTTTCCTTTCATACGAACATTCATTCCAAAATCGGTAAGCGTTCCCAACATAATTGGCGGTTGTTTTCTTATGCGATGCAGCAGCCCATACAATTGTCAACGGTGAACGAGCCGTTTAGGAGCGCATTGCCAGTGGGTACTGGACGGCGTTTGCCAAATGTCGAGTGGTTTTTCAGCCACTAGGGTTCGACTCCCTTGCCCTCCTCGGGTCACTCGACAGTCTCTGAACGCGCTTGACAATAGGCGCTGTTGGCTTATCATATGGGTGTTTGGCAAACGCCGTTCGGTATCTAAAGGCCCCGAGTGAATCTCGGGGCTTTTGCTTTTGCGTTCGTGGCGCCTCGGTCAAGCGGCGCAAAGATGGGCCGGGCCCGTCCGTGAAATTCCGCTCCTGCAAAGAGCGAGTAGTATTGCTGCAATACTCCTCCCAACAAACGATGATCCTACTTCTAATACACTGACGGACTTGTTGGTCCATGTCATACTTTGGCATATGAGACAACTGAGAAGCTCGAAACCGTATGGTTCACGACGAAGGGGCAGGTTGTCATCCCGCTTCGCCTGCGCAAGCAGTTCGATATCGAGGATGGGACAAAGGCCGTGGTCCAAGCCACACCGGAGGGAATCCTTCTCAAGGCCATGACGGCGGCGCTCATTAAGCGTGGGCGCGGCATCCTCAAGCGCACTCCGGGAGGCAAGCCGCTGAGGGAGGACTGGGCCGAGCACAAGAAGCAGGAACGGGCACTTGAGGGCCGTCATGCCGGCTAAGGTGCTCGACAGCTTCGCACTGATCGCCTACTTCCGCGACGAGCCGGGCGCGGAGACGATGGAAGATATGCTCGTCTCCGCCGGTAAGAAGGACAGCCCGCTCCTCATGACCGATGTGAACTACGCCGAGGTGAATTACTCCATTGTGAAGAAAGACGGCGCAGCGGCGTGGGCGGAGGCCGCGAAGGTCCTGCAGGGCCTGCCGATTGATTTTCATTCCACGACCCGCGCGCTGGCCGACACCGCAGCGGATTTCAAGGCGCGTTTCAAATTGAGCTTGGCCGGCGCTTTTGCCGCCGCTCTGGCAAAGGAAAGGAGGACTGAACTCGTCACTGGCGACCGGGAGTTCAAGCCGCTCGAAAGGGAAATCAAAGTTCACTGGCTGGGATAATCAGAGCCTAATGGTCACGGGCAGGTTCCTGAGATATTCAGGGTGCGTCGTGCATGCGCATAGAGCCTCATCCAAGTGTGATCGGTTGACACTCGTGGCGTCCCTACGGGAGTCGGTTCTTTCTTTAGGTAGTCGCCCCGGACTTTGTCCTGGGCTATTGTCGGCCGCCCCCTCCGGGGCTTGTGTCGAAGTTCCCATTTTGGGAATCGTTCCTGCTTTTGCCCTTCCGCGCTCTTGGCTCCCTCCTTTAATTCCTGTCGAATAAAAACATGAGGCGGCATTCGCGAGTTTTTCCTGAATGCCGTCTTTTTCGTTTTGAGGCGGGTCAATGAAGAAGCGGAAACCGAAAATCATTGGTAAGAAACTTCGGGGTGAGTGGGCTGAGATGATTTTTATGGTCCGCGCCACCGAGCATGGATTGCAGGTGAGCAAGCCTTGGGGTGACTCTAGAAGTTATGACTTTGTGGTGGGACGGCCGCGTCACTTTGTGGCAGTGCAGGTGAAATCCACCATCTTCGAACTGGAAGAGGGTTGGATGTGCACGGTGTGCAGCAGCGGCGCTCCGTATCCGCCCGAGTCGTTCGACTTTCTGGCGGCTTATGTTGTTTTTGAGGATGCGTGGTACCTCATTCCTGAGGAGGAGATTCTGGGAATGAGGTCGGTTTCGCTACATACAAAGTGCAGCCATTCGAAGTACGAAAAGTTCAGGGAAGCGTGGGAATTATTGGGGCGCGATCTCAATCCGAACCCCGAGGGAGGCGAGATCGACAGCATTCAGGGCTGCGCGGAAGAGTTTCCGGCGGGGTGGGGTGAATGAACGGGTGGCAATTCCTTTACAGCGTCTAAGTTATTGAACCGGCGGTCACGTTCGCAGCAATTCCTGCGCGGATTTCCTCAGGCCTCCACAAGCAAGTCTAATCCTCCACAGTTTCTGCACAAGGAGGGAAAGTTTTTTTGTTGCGGCGCGAAACATTCTGCCGGAGAGTGGGTTCAGCGAAAACGTGGCAATTCTCAAGGCTTGCCAACGGATGATTGCGGTGACGCCAGCGGCAGACCGGCAATTCTCGAGGGTGAATTGCCGGGGGAAAATCGGAAGCGCGTAAGCGCAGGCTGGTTGCCCGGGCATTGCGGCCTCCTCTACGGTCCGCTCTCTGGAGCGGGCTGGGCCGCTGGACACTGCAGGGGTTGCAGAGCGAGATTCTTCGGAATGGCGCTGCTGCCGCCAGTACTGGTAAATGTGGCACTCCTTTGCTTTTCAACAAGGTGAGCGCTGTCGGACCAGTACCGTCGTCCCGCCGCTCCTGGCGGTGGGAAGGCAGGACGAGAGATCCACGGAACGATGCGGCTCGGGGTGGCTGGCCCCGGGCCGCATTTGTTTTGCGCAGAGCCACTGCGAATTCTTGCCACTGATTTGCAGGGATCGACACGGATAGACCTCTCACTCAGTGGGTGCGCGGAAATCTGTTAGGGACGGGTTTTCGCGGGGCTTCCACAGTAATCGCGGGGGCTGCACAGCTTCTGCACAAATCATTTGGAGATTCGCTGTTTCTTCGCTTATGCTAGGCGCAGGATTGGGGGCAGAGTTCAGTTCGACAATAATGGCAACGACCGATTACAACATCAGCACTCTTCCGGCGAATGTGGAAGCGGAGCGCTCGATACTGGGTGCGATCCTGCTGGACAACTTTGCTTATAACCAGGCGGCGGAGCATTTGCGGATCGAGGACTTCATGCTCGATTCGCACCGGCGGATTTACGGGCGGATGGTCGATCTGGCGGAGTCGTCGCGGCCGATCGACATGATTACGCTGATCGACGAGCTGGACCGGCACAAGGATCTGCAGGCGATTGGGGATGTGGGCTATGTGTCGAGTTTGCTCGACGGTGTTCCGGACCGGCCGAGCATTGAGCATTACGTCAAGATTGTGCGCGACAAGGCGCTGCTGCGCGGGCTGATTCATGCGGCGAACACGGCGATTGCGCGGGCGGCGGATCAATCGGATGCGGCGGAGGAAGTGCTCAGCGATGCCGAGGCGGCAATTTTTCAGCTCTCGGAGAAGCGCATTGGGCGCGGCTTCATGGGCGTGCAGGAGATCGTCCGCGAATCGTTTGGATCGGTGGATGCGCTGCTGCAGCGCGGACAGCGGATTACGGGATTGGCGACGCACTATACCGATCTCGATGAAATGACGAGCGGGCTGCAGCGCTCGGATCTGGTGATCATTGCGGCGCGGCCTTCGATGGGCAAGACCGCGTTTGCCATGAACATCGCGGAGAATGCCGCGGTGGAAGATCAGCAGGTGGTGGGAGTGTTTTCGCTGGAAATGTCGCGTGAGGCACTGCTGATGCGCCTGCTGTGTTCGCAGGCAAAAGTCGACGCGCATAAAATGCGCACTGGCTCGCTGTGGCAGGACGACACGCGGAAGGTCGTGCGGGCCATGGAGCAACTGGCACACGCTCCCATTTTTATCGATGACACGCCGGGCATTGGGTTGAGCGAGATGCGGGCGAAGGCGCGGCGGCTGAAGCAGTCGCAAGGCAAGCTCGATCTGATCATCGTGGATTATCTGCAGCTCATGTCGGGCGGGAGCAAGCGTTACGAGAATCGGACCCAGGAAGTGTCGGCGATTTCGCGCGGGTTGAAGGCGCTGGCCAAGGAGCTCAGCGTGCCGGTGATTGCGCTCTCGCAGTTGAGCCGCGAGCCGGAAAGCCGCGGCGGAGACCATCGTCCGCAACTCGCCGATCTGCGCGAGTCGGGATCGATCGAGCAGGATGCCGACCTGGTGATGTTCATTTTTCGCGAAGAAGTTTACAAGCAGGACGATCCTGATTTGCAGGGCAAGGCTGAGATCATCATTGGCAAACAGCGCAACGGTCCCACCGGCAGAATCAATCTGGCGTTTCTGAAAAGCTGCACGAGATTCGAAACCATGGTCGAAGGAGGGCTGCCTCCGGAGGAGTGAATGGCGGGCATTTACGGTACAGGAATTACTGTAGTTTCGGACCGTAAGTACCTTAGGCGGCTTGAGTTGCGGTCTTCGAATCCAGCTGTGGAAAAGCTTGTGGAATTGCTGGCGAGCGGAAAAATGACTTACAGCAAAGCAGCGGAGACCTAGATCACTTCGCCGCGTTTTCTCCCGTCTAAGGCTCTGAATGGTAACCAGTTAGGCAATTCACTTGGCATTAACATATCAGCCGGGTTACGGGTTGGGGGCGAATTCCCGCTTTAGAGATTTGCACATTTTGGCGGTTCCTTGATCTTTGAATTCCGTGTCTCTGAGTCGGGCGAGGGCATTATGGGCCTGACTGAAGCATTTTCGCATAATGAAGATGCCAAGTTCGTAGAGGCCCGATTTTGCATGGTTTTCGAGTTGCCGCCCAACCGGGAGTTGTCGGCGCACTGCCCGGCTGTGAGACCGGACATCGGGCCCAAGACACGTCGACGAAGGCCGTTTTTTGACTAGCGGATGGCGTCTCCTTAAGATGAAGCGACCTGGAGGCCCGCATCCTCGAATGATCGGCCAGACCATTTCGCACTACCGCATCGTCGAGATGCTGGGCGGCGGCGGGATGGGGGTGGTTTACAAGGCTGAGGATGTGAAGCTCGGCCGTTTTGTTGCCCTCAAATTCCTGCCTGATGACGTAGCCAAAGACCCGCAAGCCCTCAGCCGCTTTCAGCGCGAGGCCAAAGCTGCCTCCGCCCTGAATCATCCAAACATCTGCACCATCTACGAAATTGACGACCAGCATGGGCAGGCGTTCATCGCCATGGAATTTCTGGACGGCGTGACGCTGAAACATCGCATCGCGGGGCGGCCGATGGAGACGGAGCTGATTCTGTCGCTGGCCCTCGAGATCGCCGATGCGCTCGACGCCGCCCACGCGGAAGGCATTATCCATCGCGACATCAAGCCCGCCAACATCTTTGTCACCAAGCGCGGCCATGCCAAGATTCTCGATTTCGGGCTGGCGAAGGTCGCTCTTGCAGGCAGTTCCTCGAGAAAGAGTGCCTCGCCTAACGCGCAAACCCTTTCGCTCGAAGCGGAGCATTTGACCAGTCCGGGGACAATGCTGGGCACGGTGGCGTATATGTCGCCGGAGCAGGTGCGGGCGAAAGAGCTGGATGCGCGGACCGATCTGTTTTCTTTTGGGGCAGTGCTGTATGAGATGTGTACGGGTGATTTGCCGTTTCACGGAGAAAGCTCAGCAGTCATTTGCGAAGCCATTATGAATCGTGCCCCGGTGGCTGCGGTGCGACTGAATCACGACGTGCCGCCCAAGTTGGAAGACATCATCAACCGGGCGCTGGAGAAGAATCGAGACCTCCGTTATCAACACGCTTCCGAAGTGCGTTCCGAATTGCTGCGGCTGAAGCGGGACACGGATTCCGGTAAGTCAGCGGCCGTGACGGGCTCGGCACCGGTTTCTCGCCGAAGACGGCTGCCATGGATCACTGTGGGTGTGGTTGGGGTCATCGCCGCAATCGCGATCGCACTATTTCTCTGGCAGTCGCGGCATCCCGCCGTCGCTCCAGTGGATTCTGCAAACCCGAGGGCGATCGCGGTGCTTCCGTTCCAGAATGCGGGCTCCGATACGGACACTGATTTTCTTCGGCTCGCTTTGCCCGATGAAATTGCGACGGCTCTGAGCTATGTGCCGTCGTTCTCGATCCGTCCCTTCGCCACGACCAGCAAGTACAGCGGTTCGAGCCTGGACTTACAACAGGCTGGGCGAGAGATGGGGGTTACCTCCATCGTAACGGGACACTACCTAAAGGAGGGCGATCAGTTGGAGGTGACGCTGGAAGCGGTGGACGTTGCGAATAACCGTAGCGTTTGGCGAGACACCATCGATGTCGCCGCATCGGACAAGATTGCGATGCGGGAACAAATCACGTCGAGAGTTCGGCAAGGTCTTGTCCCCGTGCTCGGTGGATTATCCGACTCCGGGGAGGCAGGGACTCGGCCCAGGAGCGAGGAGGCCTACGACTTGTATTTGCGCAGCATTCCCGTTCCCCGTGACGTTGCTCCTAACAAGGATGCGATCGCGATGCTGGAACGTGCGGTCGGCATTGACCCCAGCTATGCGCCTGCCTGGGAGGCTCTGGCCTTGCGGTATTACTTCGACGCCAGCTATGGCGACGGCGGAAAACAAATGCTAAAGCGTTCGGATTCCGCCTTTGAACGTGCTCTCGCGCTTGATCCAAATCTTACTTCTGCGGCCGCAGAATTGATTACCAACCGGGTAGACGAAGGTGAACTCGCAAACGCTTATGCAGAAGCTACAGCGCTGGTCAAGCGGCGACCCCAGAGCGCCATGGGCCACTTCGTCCTGAGCTATGTGCTGCGCTATGCCGGGTTGTTGCAGGACGCGGCCCAGGAGTGCGATACCACGTTGGCGCTCGATAGCAGGAACTATCAATTCCGTTCATGCTCTCTGGTTTTTATGCTGCTGGATCAACCCCAGAGGGCAATGGAGTTTGTGCACCTCGATGCGGGTTCGGAATGGGCTGCTCGATCCACCGCTTACATTCTTCTGCGCCAAGGCAAGCTGCCCGAGGCAAGGCAAAGCCTCCAAAATGCTTCGGCGAGTGTCCTGACGGGTCGCGACCTGATGCAAGCCTGCTTAGAGCCTTCAAAGACTCGCGCTCGGGATGAAATCGCGCACGAGACCGAAGATGCACTGATGGCCGATGCTGATGCGGAACCCCGCTATATCATCGGAACTACGCTGGCATATTGTGGTCAGAAGGATGCCGCCTTGCGTTTGATGAAGAGTGCTATCGAACAGAATTATTGTGCCTACACCGCCCTGCAGACTGACCCCTTGCTTGCGAAGCTCCGAGGAACTCCTGAGTTCAGCGAATTGCTATCGGAGGCGAAAGAGTGTCAAAACAAGTTCATGGCACTGAGAGACCAGCATCCACAATGAAAGAGCCGATCCCGGCATGCCCATTCTGAAGGAAGCCAAAGCGTGGTGGCGTCTCTTGAAGCGCACGAGTTATGCACAAACCTCACCTAGCCCGGTAAGGTAAGATTCGCCGGCAGAGCACCCGGTGAATTAGTCCTGGAGAACGCACTCGATTCTGGCCGGGTAACGGGCAAACAGAAAGTTATTCCCTCTGTTAGTTGCTGTCTTCGCCGACCTTCAGGACGGCGAGGAAAGCTTCTTGAGGGATGTCGACGCGGCCGATGCGCTTCATGCGTTTTTTGCCTTCTTTTTGTTTCTCGAGGAGCTTGCGTTTGCGAGAAATGTCGCCGCCGTAGCACTTGGCGATGACGTTTTTTCGGATGGCGGAGACGGTCTCGCGGGCGATGATTTTCGCGCCG
>Ga0302326_10033221_pt1 | contig 10257 bp, 8 predicted proteins | sample Palsa_T0_3_FD_202264 | JGI IMG/M metagenome (GOLD analysis project Ga0302326, IMG submission 202264) | Peat permafrost microbial communities from Stordalen Mire near Abisko, Sweden - Palsa_T0_3 | ecosystem: Environmental > Terrestrial > Soil > Palsa > Peat permafrost | place: Sweden: Abisko... | reverse complement strand
ATAACCGGATATCAACGCCACGCCGGGTAGATTGGCATAGGCGTTATTGTTTCCGGATACGCCGCTGTAAGCCAGGACGGCGGCGGTGGTGGTTGCGACCGTCGCCCCGGTTTGGGACATGGCTTCCGCTCCCGCTAACGCCGCCGCTTGGGTTGAGTCGATGAGCTCTCTCTGGTCTCTATATAGAATGCCCAAATCGAGCACCAACGACAAGATTCCAAAGAACACGGCCGATGACATCGTCACGAGAATGATCACGGCCTGCCCGCGCCGGAATTTACGCGCCCTGCGGCGCACGAGAACTTGGTTGTTTTGGTTCATTGGATCAACTCCACGGTTTGCGTCATGAGGTTACACGTACTAAACTTCATTCCGAAGACTCCGAGAGTGCAGGGATAAATGCCCTGTACCTCGGCAGATGCGCCCTGCACCATGTTGGTGGTTCCCGAGGTGCACGACGAGGACGTATAGAGCGTTCCATTAATCGTAAACCTCATCGTGAGATTCGCCGTTGTGAGACCGAGAGCAGCGCTATTGACCGCCGCGTAGGCTGTAGCGCACGGGTCCGAGGTCTGCCCCCGGCTAACCGCAAGAATCTCGGCGCCGGCGGTCACCGCGTTCGCGAGCACTATATAGTTGTGCAGGGCAAACCCAAAAGATAACATGCCCGTCATGATGAGCAGCAGGAGTGGGATCACCAAGGTGAACTCGACGAACGATTGGCCTCGCCTGTTGCCGATGCGGGCCCGGTTACGTCCGGACCCTACTCCTACTGTCCCAAGCTGAATTCCGTCGGGTATCGGGAGAACCGGCCGGGTTCTGATCAAGGCAGCCGCGCCCTTCCATCCGCTCACGAGGCGCCGGGGTTGGTGTTGGTCCACGGTCCCACGATAAACGCACAACCGGCATAAGAAAATGCTGTCAATGGAGATTCAGGGGTCTCTATCGAAAGTTAACAAAGGATATCAGTCCATAGGGTGATAACCGATTGACTCTCCAAACGCAGGCCCGTAAGGTGGCATAGGGCGGCTGGCGTGGTATCAACAAGATCCGCCTGTAGCAGGGCGGTCAGCCCCTTTTTTCGCGCAGCGCGGTATTTTGTAGGGATGCGTTCCCGTTGCCTGTTTTCCCTCGCCGGCGCCGCCGCTCTCGCCGCTTCCTGTGGCGCGCCGCGCCCCACGGCTTCCGACGCTAAGGCGTTCATCGATAACGCCGAGCAGAAGTTGTTCACTCTCAACACCGATGCCGCCCGCGCCGATTGGATTAAATCTACCTACATTACCGACGACACCGAGGACATCTCGGCGAAGCTCGATCAGCGCGCGATCGACGCTCAGGTGGATTATTCCAAGCAGTCCACTCGTTTCGACGGAATCGCGCTTGACCCAGTGACCGCGCGTAAGATCCAGATCCTCAAGCTGGGTCTGACCATCGCCACGCCGTCAGATCCGGCGGAGGCCGAAGAACTCACGCGCATCGCATCCGGCATGGAGGGGACCTACGGCAAAGGCAAGTGGTGTCCGGACGGTCCGCAAAGCTGCAAGGACATCGAAGACCTCACCAAGTTGATGGCCGAGAATCGCGATGCCAAGCAACTGCTGGATGCATGGACCGGCTGGCACGCAATATCCAAACCCATGCGGAAAGATTTTGTGCGCTATGTCGCGCTTGCCAACAAGGGCGCGCAACAGCTTGGCTTCAAGGATAACGGGGCCATGTGGCGATCGAAATACGACATGGCGCCGGACGATTTTTCCAAGGAGCTTGACCGCCTCTGGGACCAGGTGAAGCCGCTCTACCTTTCCCTGCATGCTTATGTGCGCGGCCGGTTGCGCGCCAAATACGGCGATGCCGTTCCCGCCAACGGCCCCATCCCCGCGTATCTGCTGGGCAACATGTGGGCGCAGGATTGGAGCAACATCTACCCATTGGTTGCGCCGCCCAACAGCGACCCGGGATACGACCTGACTGCGCTACTCAAGAAACACAACGTGGATGAGAAGCAGATGGTGAAGGATAGCGAGAACTTTTTCAAATCGCTGGGTTTCGCTCCGCTGCCGCAGACTTTCTGGGAGCGTTCGCTTTTCGTGAAGCCGCGCGACCGCGACGTGGTGTGCCATGCCAGCGCCTGGGATATCGACTCCGTCGAGGATGTACGTCTGAAAGTGTGCCTGCAGATCACCGGTGAAGACTTCCTCACCGTGCACCATGAGCTGGGCCACAACTTCTATCAGCGCGCGTATGACAAGCAACCGTTCCTTTTCCGGGACAGCGCCAACGACGGTTTCCATGAAGCCATCGGCGACACGATCGCGCTGTCGGTCACGCCCGAATACCTGGTCAAGATCGGTCTGCTGGATAAGGCGCCGGACCCGTCGAAGGACCTCGGTCTGTTGATGCACAAGGCGCTCGAGAAAATCGCGTTCCTGCCATTCGGCCTGGTGATCGACCAATGGCGCTGGAAAGTGTTCTCCGGGGAGATTCCGCCCGAGAAGTACAACCAGACGTGGTGGGACCTTCGCCTGAAGTATCAGGGCATTGCGCCACCGCCCGGCCGCACGGAAGACGATTTCGACCCGGGCGCCAAGTATCACGTGGCGGCCAATGTTCCCTACATGCGCTATTTTCTCGCGGATATTCTGCAGTTCCAGTTTCATCGCGCGCTCTCGCAAACGGCGGGATGCGCCGAGCCTCTCAACCGCTGCTCGATTTTCGAAAACAAGGCCGCGGGAGACCGCCTGAATTCCATGCTCGAGATGGGCGCGAGCCGGCCGTGGCAAGAGGCGCTCGAGAAGATTGCGGGAACCCGGCAGATGGATGCTTCGGCGATTCGCGATTACTTCGCGCCGCTGCAGAAATGGTTGGACGGGCAGAATCAAGGCAAGCCAGCGGGTTGGTAGGCGGTTTTCAGCTTGGAGGGGCTCTTCAACGCGGAGGCGCGGAGATCGCTGAGGCAACGCAGAGAGTTGCATAAAAAAAGGAGGCTTCTCAGCGCTTTCTCCGCGACCTCCGCGCCTCCGCGTTGAGATTCAAAGTTGCGAGTATCGTGGCGGTTGCTACAATTTTATAGATGCCCAACGAAATCCACGCTGCATTCGACACCACTGAGGGAAGTTTCAGAGTCAAGTTTTTCGCCGACAAGGCTCCGCTTACGGTTGCCAACTTCGTCGCGCTTGCCGAGGGGACCAAGACCGGCAAGCCGTTTTACGACGGCACCGTCTTTCACCGCGTCATCCCCGATTTTATGATCCAGGGCGGCGACCCGGAAGGTACCGGCCGCGGCGGCCCCGGCTATAAGTTCGCCGATGAGTTTCATCCGGACCTCAAGCATGCCAAGCCCGGTTTGCTCTCGATGGCTAACGCCGGTCCGGGAACCAACGGCAGCCAGTTCTTCGTCACCGTCGCTGCCACGCCGTGGCTCGATAACAAGCACAGCATTTTCGGCGAAGTGATCGAGGGTTATGACGTGGTGAAGAAGATCTCCGAGGTCCCGCGCGGCTCCCAGGACCGGCCCGTAAAAGAAGTGCGGGTTAATTCGGTGAAGATTGAGCGGAAGTAGAATCGCGCTCTTCGGCGGCGCCTTCGATCCCATTCACAACGCTCATCTGGCGGTAGCCCGCACGGCCGCCGAGCATTCTAATCTAAATCGCGTGCTCTTCGTGCCGGCGCATCATCCGCCCCATAAAGGCGGCGCGACTTATGCGCCGTATGAAGATCGCGTCCGCATGCTGGAGCTTGCGTGCGCCGGGGACGCGCGGTTTGAAGTATCCCGGCTGGAAGAAGGAACGGAGCGAAGTTACTCTATCGACACCATTGAGAGGGTGCGCGCCGCGCTCTCGCCCGGCGATGAATTATTCTTCATCATCGGCGCCGATGCCTTCGCCGAAATACAGACTTGGCGGCGGTGGCAGGAAGTCGCTCAGGCTGTTCACTTCTTAGTAGCCAGCCGTCCGGGTTATCTCTATGACGTTCCCGCCGGAGCGAAAGTCGAACGCCTCGATTCGCTGGATCTTACCGCGTCGTCATCCGAGGTGCGCGCCGGGCTAGCTAATGGACGGCGTGCCGATGGCGTGCCGCAGAGTGTCTTACAGTACATTTACCAGCGCGGTTTATATTCCGTGACTTAGTCAACCACCTGTGTCGGCAAGATACACCGATTGTGTCTTGACGCTGCATTAGTCGGGGAATCGGGATTCATTCAGAAAGCTCAATGATTACCTATAGGCTAAAGAATTCATGATGTTATCCTAAAGAGGGTAATACTGGCCTTCGGCTTGCATGCTTTAGCCCCGACGCCTTCCGTCTTGAAGGGTCACGCGGTGGAGGTTTTCCATGAAAACGTTGCATTCCCTCTTAATTTCCCTGGCGGCGCTGGCGGTTGGCACAGCAAGCGCGCAGACTATTTCCGTTACTGCATCTTCCTTGAGTTTTTCCGGGCAAGCGGGCGGGGCCAGCATCTCGCAAACCATGACCGTCCTCTCCAGCGGGGGTAATACATCGGTTGCGCTGATTCCGTCCCAGACGTGGCTCACCGTAAGTCCTTCGTTGGGTGTCACGCCTTTGCAGGTTACGGTAACCGCGAATCCCGCCGGTCTCACAGCCGGAACGTATCAAGACACCAAATTTCAGGTTGAGGGCGGAAACCCCGAGAGTATAGTGCTGGTGCCGGTCACCTTCACAGTGAGCTCGATCGCCGTGGCGCCGGCGTCGCTCAGTTTTGCCTATGCGGCCAACAGCAGCCTGTTTCCGGCAAGCCAAAATCTCACGTTGAGCGGGCAATCCGGGGCGACCTTTACGGTAGCGGCGACCACCGCCACGGGCGGCAACTGGCTGGAGCCGGCGCTGGTCAGCGGCGCCCTTCCCACGAATACCGCACTCTCTATCTTCATGAACCAGACGGTGATTCAGAGCCTGGCCACGGGAACTTATCAAGGCACGGTCACCATTTCGCCGAGCGGATCTCCCGCGATCAGCGTCCCCGTAACGCTCACCGTCAGCACCGAGCCGCCGGTAACGATAACTCCATCCACGGTGAACTTGAACTACCAAATCGGCGGGCTTAATAACCAAGGCTCACAAGAGGCAGTGACGCTGGCGACCACCAGCACGGCGGCGCTTTCCTACAGTTTCGGTACGCCGTCGGTAAGTCCAAATCCGGAGGGATGTAATTGGATTTCCGTTAATCCCACCAGCGGCACGATTCCCGCCGACAGCAGCGCGCAAGCCATCATCAGTTACAACTGTCCCACAGCGCTTCCCGCGGGTAGCTATCCCGGCAGCGTGGTGGTTTCCGTGCCTGGAGCTACGCCTGCGACGACCACCTTGCCGGTGAACCTTAACGTATCCACTACGCCGCTCTTGATCGTACCCACGGGAGCGTTGAGCTTCACCTACGAGCTCGGAACGAATCCGCCGGCGGCGCAAACGGTGACGCCGCAATCCACCGCGGTGACCGCGATTTCCCCCGTCGGCCAGATGGCGATTACAGCAACGGCTGCCACCACGTCGGGAGGCGCGTGGCTTTCCGTCTCGCCCACTGTCAACCTCACTACCGGAATGCCGATTTCAGTTTCCGTGAGTCCCTCGAGTCTGTTGCCCGGCACTTATATGGGTACGGTTACGGTGGCTCCGGCGGTTGGGGCTACCGCGGGAAATGGCGCGCAAACCATCCAAGTATACAAGCGAGTGCGAGCACGTTGAGTTTCCCGTATCAGATTGGCCAGGCGGCTCCGGCCACGCAGACGGTCAATTTGAGCAGCAGCACGGGCGCGCAACTTACCTATTCGGTCACTTCGGCCGAAAGCACATGCGGCAGCGTGACTTGGCTGAGCCTGGGCGGAACCACTACGGGAGTGACCAACGGAACATTCACGGTGTCCATGCAAAACCTGGCGAGCCTTACGGCGGGCGCCTGCACGGGAACCATTACGGTGAGTGCAACCAATCCGGCGACGGGCAATGCGGCGCTGGGCAGCCCGCTCTCCATTCCCGTAACGCTCTATGTCAGCGCCAATCCGCTGCTGGTGGTGAGCGCTCAATCGTTGAGCTTTACATCCGCCGTCAGCGGCGCGGGCTCCACGCAGACTCTTACCGTAAGCAGCACCAATCCGAGCGTCAACCTCGGATATACGATTAGCGAGACTACCAACAACGGCGGCAATGGCTGGCTGGTAGTATCGACCTCCGGCTCAACCGCGGCTGGACAGAACTCGGTTTCCGTATCCATAATCCCGGGACTGCTTTCCGCTGGGACTTACACCGGAACCATCACCATTACGGCGACCGGCGCCGGGACGGCAAATAGCCCGTTGACCATCCCGGTCACGTTGCAGGTTACCGCGGGTGCGTTGACGCTCAGTACGAATACGCTGAGTTTCTCATCTATTCCTGGCGGCGCGGCTCCGGCTGCGCAAACCGTACAGGTGACCAGCAGCGGCAGCGCGTTCAATTTCACCGCGGCCGCGAATCCCGGTACGGCAGGCGTCACCTGGCTTTCGGTTACGCCCACCAGCGGGACTACGCCGGGAACGCTTTCGATCAGCGTGAATGCCGCCAATCTGACTCCCGGAACGTATATCGGTACCGTGGCCGTAACCGCTCCCAATGCAAGCGGTAGCCCGGCGACTATTCAAGTGACGCTTGCGGTCAACGCCGGAACCATTTCGGCTTCGCCGACGCCCTCGGCCGGTCTGACCTTTACGCAACCGCAAGGTGGCAGTGCGCCGGCGGCGCAGACGATCAGTGTCGGAAGCACCCCCGTTGCCTTGACATTCAGCGCTGTGGCTACCACGGCGAGCGGTGGAAATTGGCTCTCCGTTTCGCCGGCCAGCGGCACGACCGTTACGCCCAGCAGCGGCCCCACCAGTTGCACTTCCTGCACTGTTCAGGTTTCGGTGAATGCCGGCAGTCTGGCGGTGGGAACGTATACCGGGACAGTGACGATCACGGCTGCCGGAGCTACCGGAAGTCCGATTACATACGCGGTAACGCTGAATGTGGTCACGCCGATCAGCATCACGGCGTCGCCCACGACGCTTAGCTTCGCCGCCATTCTGAACGCGGCTGCGCCGGCTGCGCAATCGGTTCAGGTGGGGGCTTCCGGACCGGCTGGCGTAACCGTGACCAGTTTCCCGGTTGCTACCGCCGTGACCACTGTCAGTGGGGGCAATTGGCTGTCGGTGACCGGCTCCAGCGTGACCGATCCGGGCACTATCTCGGTGACGGCGAATCCGGCTGGTCTGGCGGCCGGCAATTACACGGGAAGCATCGTAATTTCAAGCGGGAGCCAAAACGGGGCCGCGCCGGCGACGGTGGCCGTTAATCTGACGGTATCGGCCGCGCCTACTCCGGTAATCGCCGCGGTGGCGAACGCGGCCAGCGGGTTCATCGGCGCAGTTTCGCCGGGTGAAGAAGTGGCGATTTATGGTTCGAACTTCGGGCCCTCGACGGTGGTGACTGCAGCGCCTTCGAGCGGCGCGTATCCCACCACGCTGTCCAATACCGAAGTATTGTTCGACGGTACGCCCGCGCCGGTCATCGCCGTCACTAACGGACAGATCGACGTGATGGTGCCCTACGGCGTCTCCGGCCGGGTCACCACGGCGGTTCAGGTGAGCTATCTTGGGGTGAATTCCGCCGCTATCAGTTACACCGTTGCGACTACTGTTCCCGGCATTTATACGCTCAATCAGACAGGTTCGGGACAGGGAGCCATCATCAACCAGACCAATACGGTCAACGGACCCAATAGCCCGGCGGCGCCCGGCTCGGTAGTGGCCGTCTATATGACGGGCGAAGGAATCACTTTCCCCGCCAGCACAACCGGCCAATTGGCGCCAACCAACGGCAGCGGATTAAATTCCCCCGGGCAGAAGGTAACGGCTACCGTCAATGGAGTCGCAGCTACGGTAGAGTACGCCGGTTCGGCGCCTGGGATTGTCTACGGGGTAATGCAGGTCAACGTGCTGATTCCGGCGAATGCGCCCGCCGGCAATCTGCCCCTTGTGATCACGGTGGGTACTACTAACGCGCAGACCGGGGTGACGGTGGCGGTGAATTAACGCCGCACCCCATGGGGCGGCGCTACTGTAACACTTCGAGGAATGCCCGCGCGGCGTGGCTCAAGGCCCGCCGCGCGGGATATACCAGGCGGATTTTCCTCTCCACGTGCAGCTCTTTCACGCGGATCTCAAACAACGTCTTCTGTTCAATCTCGCTCTGTACGCACATCCTGGGCAGGAACGCCACGCCCATATTGCTCTGCACCAGCTTGCGAATGGCCTCGATGGTGGGCATCTCGACAGACATATTCAGCGGCGTCTTGTGGGCCTGAAACTCGCGCAGCACTAAGTCGCGATACGGGGAAACTACATTGTGCGCGATGAAGATCTCGCTACCCAGCTCGGCGATGGAAACCGACTTCTTGCGCGCCAGGCGATGCTGCGGCGAAACCACGAAGGCCAGCGAATCGGAGTAGATCACCTTGCTCTTGATGCGCTCATCGGCGGGGTCGAAACTGATTACGCCGAGTTCCAGGTTGCCATCGATCAACTCATCGGGTATCTTACTCGACAGGCTGCGGCGTACCTGCACTTTGATTTTCGGGTATAACTCGCGATAGCGCTGGATGTGTTGCAAGAGGTAAAGCGTGGTGGATTCATTGGCCCCGATCGCGAGGCGCCCAGCCGAGTTATCGCGCAGCTCGGCGAGCGAGTTATCGAGCTCCAACTTGAGGCTCTGGAAGCGACGGGCGTATTCGAGCACCGTGCGGCCGGCATCGGTGAGGATGAGTTCCTTTCCGGTGCGGTCGATCAGCTTCTCGCCTAATTCCAGTTCCAGCCGTTGCAGCGCGAGGGAAATCGCAGGCTGCGTGCGAAACATTTTTTCAGCCGCGCGCGAAAAGCTGCGTTCCGTGGCCACGGTCAGGAAGACCTGAAGCGTATGAAGTTCCATAACACATGCTAATATATTCCTTCAGTATTATAAATTTGCCAAATCGCAAGGCGCCCGTCATACTGAGCTGGTTGGAGCAATTATGAGCGACCGCGTATACATCTTCGACACTACGCTGCGCGATGGCGAACAGTCGCCGGGCTGCAGCATGACGGTCCCGGAAAAGCTGCGCATGGCGCGCAAGCTGGTGGAGTTGGGCGTCGATATTCTCGAAGCCGGGTTCCCCATCGCCTCCGAGGGCGATTTTGAAGCCGTGGACGCCGTGAGCCGCGAGTTTCCCTGGGCGAGCGTGGCGGCGCTGGCGCGCTGCTGCACGCTCGATGTGGAGCGCGCCGCCAGGTCGCTGGCGCACGCCAAGCGTCCGCGCATTCACACCTTTATCGCTACCAGCGAGATCCACCTCAAATACAAATTGAAAAAATCGCAGCAGCAGGTGCTGGATGACGCCGTGGCCGCTGTGGAATTGGCGCGGCGGCATGTGGACGACGTGGAGTTTTCCGCCGAGGATGGGGCCCGCACCGATCCCGGCTATCTGGAACAGATCTCGCGTGCGGTGGTGGCTGCGGGCGCCCGCACGGTCAATATTCCGGACACGGTAGGCTACTCGGTTCCGGCAGAATACGCGGCGCTGATCGGCCGCGTGGCCAAAGCGCTGGGCGATAGCGCAGTGGTCAGCGTCCACTGCCACGACGACCTGGGTCTGGCGGTGGCTAATTCGCTGGCTGCGGTAGCCGCCGGAGCGCGGCAGATCGAATGCACGATCAACGGCATCGGCGAACGCGCAGGTAATTGCTCGCTCGAAGAGATCGTCATGATCCTGAAGACACGCGGCGATGCCTATCCCTATCGAACGGGCATACACGCCGAGCATCTATATGGGGCCAGCCAGTTGCTGAGTTCCATCATTACTTTCGGCCCGCAACCGAATAAGGCGATCGTGGGGCGCAATGCGTTCGCGCACGAAGCCGGCATCCATCAAGACGGGTACCTGAAAGAGAAGTCCACTTACGAAATTATCGATCCACGCACAGTAGGCGTTCCCGAGGGCAGGCTGGTGCTGGGCAAGCATAGCGGCCGGCACGCGCTGCATGAGCGGGCCAAGGAATTGGGCTTTGAATTAAATAAGGAACAACTCGACCGGCTCTATCATAGTTTCACCGCGGTCGCGGACCATCGTAAGAAGGGTCTGATGGATGAAGAGATCGTGTCATTGATTCAAGAATGTCAAACAGCGGCGATGGAAGCGGCGGCGCATTGATGGAATGCATTTTGTGGCGCACGCACTCGTGCGTGCAGCGTCCCCAC
>Ga0302326_10033220_pt1 | contig 10257 bp, 7 predicted proteins | sample Palsa_T0_3_FD_202264 | JGI IMG/M metagenome (GOLD analysis project Ga0302326, IMG submission 202264) | Peat permafrost microbial communities from Stordalen Mire near Abisko, Sweden - Palsa_T0_3 | ecosystem: Environmental > Terrestrial > Soil > Palsa > Peat permafrost | place: Sweden: Abisko... | reverse complement strand
CCAACCTGGCCCCGGTGGGAGGCGTCGACCCGGGCCCGGACTGGATCGCCGAGCGGGCCAGGCGGTGGCAGGCGCTGCACGTGTGGTTCGTCGGCGCGGACGGCGAGCCCGCGCGCCTGGACGGGCTCATCGAAATCGCTCGCACCGCCATCCTCCAGCTGCTCCGGGTGCTCGAACGACGGTGGGAGAGCCGGCGCCGCTCGGCATCTGTGGCCAACGACTTTCGCCGGCTCGCCGCCCTGTTCGCCGAGGCGCCGGGCGACGCCGAAGCGCACGGGTTGTTCAACGCCGCGTTCGGGTTGTGGCCGGCCCGGCACGCGCACATCCTGTCGGCGGACGGCGAGGCCCAGACCCCTTCGGTGCCGTGGGCGTCGGCCACCCCGGCGGAGGTCGCGCCGTCGCTGCGTACGACCGGCACCCTCGCCAACCGGGGACGGGTGCGGCCGATCGGCGACCCCACCGGGCTCCGGGCCGCCCGCCAGGCCGTGCAGGCTCGGGCCCTCGAGCAGCACGAGCAGCTGCGAGCGACACTGGTCACGGGCGGCTCAGTGCCGCTCAGCTCGTTCGGAACACTCGATTCGTCCGCCTTCGGCGAGCTGCTCGCCCTGCTCTCCGTCGCCCTCGACGCCCCCGCCTCCTCGGATGGGGTACGTCGGGCGATCTCCGCCGACGGCCGGGTCGAGATCGAGCTGGTTGATCCAGGCGACGGGCGGACCGCCGTCCTCGAGGTCGCGCACGGGACGCTCCATGCACCCGACTTCCGCGTCTCCATCCAGCTCACCGCCCCCGCCGGGGCAGCGCCGGCCGGGGCCAGCCATGCGGAGGCAGCCCGTGCCTGAGGCCACGCTCGACCGGGATCTGGCCGCCGAGCGAAGCCGTGCGGTCCGCACGATGTTGCGCGATCCGCTGCTCCACTCACGTGCGGACCCCGAAACGTTCCGCAACGTGGTGCGCCACCGGGCTTGGCTGGGGGAGTGGTTCGAGACGACGTGCGGCTGGCCGTTCTCCGTCGACGTCGCCGCCGGGTTCGCCCGACTGCACAAGCGCAGTGGGACTCCGGACCAGCGACGGCCGTTGGTGCGGACCAGGGGCGCAGGGGCGCCTTTCGACCGGCGGCGTTACCAGCTCCTGTGCCTAGTCTGCGCTGAGCTGGTCCGGCATCCGGCGACCACGGTCGGCCTGCTGGCAAGCGCCATCACCCCGGAGGCAGGGTTCGACAGCAGCCGGCACGCCGAACGCGTTGCGTTCGTCGACGCCCTGCGCGCCCTGATGGCGTGGGGCGCAGTGGAGTCGGCTGCTGGCGACGTCGACGCCTACATGGAGCAGGAGCGCAGCAACGCCCTGCTGACTGCCGACACCGCCCGCCTTCACCGCCTCCTCGCGAGCGTCACCGCGGCCAGCGCCCTCGACCCGTCGTTCGACACCGACGCGGCGGTCGGCGCCCTGTGCGCCGAGCCCCGTTACGGGGAAGGTGAGGATGCCAGCGACGAGCAGCGCCGCCTGTGGCTGCGCCACACCCTCGCCCGCCGGCTGCTCGACGACCCCGCTGTGCACCTCGACGAGCTCTCGACCGCGCAGGTCGAGTACGCAGCCAATCCGGCTGGGCGGCGGTGGCTTCGCGAGCGAGTGGCAGAGGCGGGACTCGAGCTCGAGGAACGCGCCGAGGGCTTCGTCGCCGTCGACCCCGACGGCATCGCCACCGATCGCCTCTTCCCGGCGCCTCAAGGCAATGCCCACCAGCTTGCCCTGCTCCTCGTCGACCACCTGCTCGATTGGGAACGCCGGCCGGTCACCCGCACTCGCTCCGAGGTGCAGCGTGCGGTCGGCGGCATCCTCGAGCGCTTCCCGGGGTGGGCCCGCGCCCATCGCGAGGACGACGGGCCAGACCGCCTCGTGGCCGAGGCGCTGGCCCTCCTCGCCGACCTCGGGCTGGTCCGCCTCGAAGGGGACGGGTCGGTCACTGCTCGCCCGGCCCTCGCCCGGTACCGAGCAGGTGAGCCGACGGCCGGGCACCGGGCCGCTGACCCCGCCACCCACACACTCTTCGAGGAGCCGGGATGACCGTCACCGACCTGAGGACCCACACCGCCGCCGCATCCGCCAACCGGGCGGACCGCTGGCAGCCCACCCGCGCCGGGCTGATCGGGGTGTGGCGGTACTGGGACGAGACGTTCACGTTCCACAAGGGGCGGCTCCTGTTGCGCGGCCCCAACGGCTCGGGCAAGTCGATGGCCCTCGAGCTCCTGCTCCCGTTCGTCCTCGATGCCGACGCTTCGCCGAACCGCCTGACCTCGGCGGCGAAGTCCCGCGGCGGCCTCTACGAGCGCATCATGGCCGGCGGCGACGAGTCCACGCGCGCCGGTTTTGCGTGGGTCGAGTTCGGGCGCGGCGACGACGTCTTCACTGCGGGGGTCCGGCTGCGCGCATCGGCCAGCACTCGTCGGGTCGACACCGACTTCTTCACTACCACCCAGGCCGTCGGCGACAACCTCCACTTGCTCGACGAGCGCAGGGAACCGTTGTCCCGCAAAGACCTCATCGCCGCGCTGGGTACCGCGGGCAGGGTGCACGACAGCCGGGAGGAGCACCGCGCCGCAGTGCGGGCCACGCTGTTCCCGGGTTTCGGCGCCGACCGCTACGAGTCGGTCCTGACCGCCCTCCTCGCCCTCCGCAAGGAGAAGCTCTCCCAGAACCTCGACCTGGCCAAGCTGTCGGAGGTCCTCACCGACGCCCTTCCTCCGATCGACGACCATGACCTGGCGGCTGTCGCCGAGGGCTTCGAACGGCTCGACCGTCGCCGGGACGAGCTCGCCGCCCTCGTGCGCGAGCTGGAGGCGGTCCGCGCGCTCCATGCCCGCCAGCGGACCTACTCCCGAGCCGTGCTTGCCCGGGTAGCGGGGGCGGTGCGTAGCGCGGAGAGCCAGCGGGACAAAGTCACGCGGGAGCACCGCGAGGCGACCGAAGCGTTGGAGAAGGCCCACGCCGAGCTCGAGACCGTGTTATCAGACCTCGAGAACGGCGAGACCCGGATCGCCGAGATCGAGGACACCGTCAGCGGCCTCAAGTCGAGTGCGGCCTACAGGGAAGGCGCCCAACTCGACGACCTCAAGGGCGAGCTCGAGCACTTGCAGCAGGCGGCCGCCCGCGCGGAGGACGACCTCCGTCACGCTCAGGAGGCGGTAGACGATGCGGTCGGTGAGCTCGAGCGCGCCGAGCAGGGCCAGGCTGTCACCGCCGGCAACCTCGACGCGGCCGTCCGGGAGCTTCGGGGCAGGGCCGCGACCGCCGGCGCCGAGCCCGTCATCGACGAGGCAGCCGCGATCGACGACACTGATGACGCCCTCCGGTTGGTCGCCGCTTGGCTGACCGCCCGCCGCGGCCTCATCGGCGAGGTCCGCGCCGCGCTGGCCCACCACGACGAGGCCGTCCGACAACGGGGCTACGCCGAAACCCAGGTCGCCGGTGACGAGACGACGGTCGAGGAACGTGCCGCGACGCGACGGGCCGCCGATGTTGCGGTCGCCGTCGCGGCCGCTGCGTTCGGCGCGGCGTGCGAAATCTGGTCCAGCGGCTGCGATGCCATCGGACCCGACCGTGTCCGGGCGGCGCTCCTCAGCGTCGACCGACACCCCCTCGCGGTCACCGGAGCGGTCGCCGCCCTCGCTGCCGACCTCCAGACCGAGCAAGCGGTCGCCCGTCGGGTGCTCGATGAGCAGTACGCCGCTGCGGTCGATGCCCGTACCGCACTCCAGGACGAACGGGCGCTCATCGCCGAAGGCGGCCTCGCTGACCCGCCACCGCCTCCCTGGCGGGGCGACCGTACAGGGCGGGCCGGCGCGCCGCTATGGCACCTCGTCGACGTCCCTGACGGTGCCGGAGTGGACGGGCTCGAGGCGTCCCTGTTCGCCGCCGGGCTGCTCGACGCGTGGGTGGGGCCCGACGGTGACCTGACGACACCTGACCTGGTCCTGGTCCCCCGGCCGCTCGAAGGCCCGACGCTCGCCGATCACCTCGTCGTCCTCCCCGACTCCGCAGTGCTGGGGAACGTGATCGAGTCGATCCTCAGGTCGATCCCGGTACGTGCCACTGCGCGCCCGTCGATCGAGGGAGAAGCCGACGTCGTGGTCGGCCTCGATGGCTCGTTCCGTCTCGGCGCCGCCGTCGGCCGCGGCGCGACCGGGCCGGCGTCGCTACTCGGGGCTGCAGCCCGCGAGCGGCACCGCCTCCGCCGTCTCGCCGAACTTGACGCTGCCATCGATCTCGCCGGCCGGGACATCGCGACGATCATGCGGGAGCGTGATGCGTTCGAGCGGACCGTAGAGGCAGTGGCCGCTGACCTCGCCGCTGTCCCCTCGGGCAAGGCGATCCTGGATGCCGAACAGCAGGAACGCGACGCTTCGGCACGTCTGGCCGAGGCGGTGTCCCACCTCGAGTCGAGCCGCGAGCGACTGCGGGCCGCCGAGGACGGGGTGCGGGCCGCCTTGCGGGCGCTGACCGCGACCGCAGCTCGTCACGGGTTACCGTCGAGTGACGACGCGTTGGCCTTGGTCGAAGCGGCGTTGACCGATCTCGAACGGTCGGCGCAGACGTGGGCCCGACGCCGCCAGGATCACAACCACAAGGTGGGTGCGGTGTCATCGGCGACGGCGGCTCGGGGTCGGGCCGAGGGTGGTGCCCTCCGTGCGGCCGACGTCGCCGGGCGCGCCGCGGAACAGGCGGGTTCGCTACGACGCCGAGTGGAGACCATCGAGGGGGCGATCGGCGCGGAGTATGCGGCCGTCGTCGCCCAGGTCCGCACGCTCACCGCAGAGCAGCAGACGACCCAGGCGCGGGTGAAGACATTGCGCAGCGAGCGTTCCGACCTGGACCGGCGGACGGGTGCGTTGCAGCAGAAAGTCACCGAAGCAGACGCCCAGCGAACGTCGGCCGATGCGGAACGTCAGGCGTCCCACCAGCACTTCTCGGCAGCGGTCGCCGCCGGCTTCCCTGACGACGCCGGACTGGCCGCCCCACCGCCACTAGACGGCGTCACCGCCGTCCTCGAGGCGGCGCGGGTGACGGGCAGCGCGGTGGGCGAGCCCGACGCTGCCGCCGAGGAGCGCTCGTCGTCGCGGGTCGACGAGGCTCTGCATCAGGCCCGCACTGTCCTGCGGGGACGGATCGACCTTTACCGGGACCTGGCCGAGGACGGGTGGTGGGTACTACGGGCGGCCGCGACCGGGCTCCGGCGCCAGATCGCCCTGCAGGCTGAGGCGATGGCGGCGGAGCTCGACGCGGGACGCGCAGAGCTGGACGCCGACGAAGAGCACCTCTTCGAACAGGTGCTGGCCGGCAGCGTGCGCAGGGTGCTGGCCGAACGCATTCGGCTCGCCAACCAGCTCGTCGACGGCATCAACGTTCAGCTGGCCAAGGTGCGCACCCAGGCCGGTGGCGTTTCGGTACGGCTGCGCTGGGACGTCGACCCCGACCAGCCGGATGCTGTCAGGGCGGCACGGGCGTTGTTGTTGCGAGATCCGGCCGATCTCAGCGACGTCGAGACCGCATCCCTTCAGGCCTTCGTCCGGGCCCCGTGTCGAGCAGGCCCGGATCGAATTGGAGGCCAACGCCCCGTGGGAGGCGCGGCTGCGGGAGACCCTCGACTACCGGGCGTGGCACCGCTTCACCTTGCAGATCGGCCACCGCGACTGGGAGGGCCACCGGCCGGCCTCCGCGAAGATGCTGCAGCGGCTGTCTACGGGCGAGCGGTCCATCGCCCTGCACCTGCCGATGCTCGCCTCAATCGCCGCCCACTACACCGGGCCCGGCGGCGAGCCGTCGGAGTGCCCGCGGCTCATCTTGCTCGACGAGCTGTTCGCGGGCGTCGACACCGCCAACCGGGCGCAGCTGTTCGGAACGTTTACCGACTGGGACCTCGACGCGGTCTTCACCAGCGACCATGAGTGGTGCCAGTACGGGACACTCGACGGGATCGCCATCCACCACCTGCACCCGGCGACCGGGGACGAACCGGTCACGTCCACCGGCTTCGTGTGGGATGGCCACGAGCGATCCATCCTGAAGCCTGGGTGAGCACGCGCTCGCACCGGCTCGCTCGTGCGGAACTCGCACCGCTCGTCGCCGAGCTCGCGCGGCGGTTCAGCGAAGGCTCGCCGGCGTCGGTGTCCTTGCGGGGGTTGGACCCGGCGTGTCTGGCGGCCGTCGCCGATCTTCTGGGCGCCGATCGGCTACCCGCTGACCGCCTGTCCGTCGGACGCTTGTGCACAGCCTTGCGTATCGCCGACGCGGATGAGCTCCGCATCGCGGTCGAGGCGGTCACCGGCCCGATACCGGATCGGCGCGGCGCGCGCATCTCGGCCGCGGCCGACCGCGCCGGTCTTTGGGATTGGTTGTCTCTTGCGGCCCGCGAGGTGTCCGGCAACGGCGCCCTCGACGGCTGGGTTCTCCGTACCCGGGCGGCGGGCGTGCGCGGCGGCTTGGAGGCCCACCGGCGCCGGCTGGAGGGCACCTTGGAGGTGCTGCGCCGGCTCCCCGCAGACGGCACCACCCTCGCCGCGCTCGCCCAAGACGCTGTCGGCGATCCTCACGGGCTCGACCGCGGCCGCTCGGTTGCCGCGCTGGTGATGGACGCCCTCTGCGGCGCACCGCCGACAGACGCGGAATCCGTGCGCGCCGAATGGGAACGAGTCGGCGTCGCCCCGGACGCTCTCTCGTCGACCGTGCTCGTGCTCGGCTCGCGCCAGCCGCCCGGACACACGCTTCATCGCTACCTCGATGTCGCCGCGGACGCGTCAGAGCCGGTCGTCCTTACATTGGCCCAGCTGCGACGGTGGCCTCTGTCACCGGTGTCGGGAGCGTTTGTTGTCGAAAATCCGTCGGTGATCGCGGAGGCGGCAAAGCGGGGCTGGCAGGACGGGCCGACGCTCGTCTGCAGCTCGGGCCGCCCGTCGGTCGCAGTGCTCGTGCTCGTCCGTCAGCTCCGAGCCGGAGGCGCGTGCGTGCACCAGCACGCCGACTTTGATGTCGCCGGCCTTGGCATCACTGCGTGGCTGGCCGAACGCGCCGGCACCCGTCCGTGGCTGATGGACGCAACTTCGTACCGGGCGGCGGCTCATCGCGCAGAGGCGTCGGTACCGCTGGCCAGACCGATGCCGGCTACGCCGTGGGATCCTCCGCTAGCGGCCGCGATGTCCGCCCTGGGAGTGGCCGTATACGAGGAACAGCTGCGCACGACGCTGATCGACGCGATGACCGCCTGAGGGTCCCTGTTGCAACCCCTCGGCAGACTTCACCCTGCGAACGAGTCAGACAACCCGGCAGCGTCTGCTTGTGTGAGATGCCCTTCGGGTTCTCGCCCCGCTGACGCCCGTCAGAGGCCCGATCTCTGGATCGGAGCGAAACAACCGGCCTGAGGCCCGACGCCAGAAGCCCTGAAAACATGGGCTCTCTGCTCCCGATCATCGGCAGCGGAAGTCGTCTGGTTTTGGAGCCCACCGAGGGCTCGCCGGAAAACTGTTGACAAGGCGTTGACAGCGCCTAGAACCTGTTCTAGCGACACCCCGTTTGACCAGCGATCTTAGTGGCGGGGGGAGGATTTGAACCTCCGACCTTCGGGTTATGAGCCCACCGCGGCTCGTGCTGTCCCGTAGGCGCTAGTAGGCGTCTGTGCTGCTCAGAGCCGGTTTCGTGGCGTCCTTCGTCTGCTTGCGTATGCACCCGTAGGCAGCCGTATGTCCAAGAAGCGTTGACATCGCGTTGACAACGACCCCGCTCATCCTCACGCCACCGTGCGGTCGAGGAGGTGACGGTTCTTTTCAACCGACCCGGGCAGGATGGCGAAGTGAACTTGGCCATCGGCGTCGACGGCCACGACCCGAACAACAGCGTGCGCGTGCGCGTTGCCAGCAAGCAGCATCGCGCCGGGCCGCACCCAGGAAGCGTCGACGGCCTCAGCAAGCGTCGACCAGCCCAGTCCGTCATCGTCCTGGGCGTTCAGGTCAGCTACGAGATCGATGTGATGTTCCACGGCAACTCCGGTATCGGCTCAGTCTTCATGGTAGGGGTTCAGCCAGACGCGGTGTTCGCAGCGCTTGAGGCGTTCGATGCCGGCCTCGAGGTCGTCGAAAACGACAGTGAAGTGGCGCGGGTCACGTCCTGTCGGGTCCAAGCGAAGACCGGCACCCCGGAGCACGCCGACCCGCATGAGCGTCAGGACGCCGAACCGGACGAGGGGCGCCTGCTGGGCCAACTCGTCGACCGAGACGTCTCGAGCGGCGAAGACGGAGAGCCCGTAGCCGCCGTAGACGGCGTGGTAGCGCTCCGCGTCGGCCCGCAGCACTTCGGCGTCCAACTCGCCGCCACGGACGACCACGATCGCGTCATCGTTGAGGGCGTCGCCGACCCGGACGTATCGCTGCTTCGCCATCCCGGCTCCAACGATGCCATGTCGTCAACATGGCCTGAGTTCGTTCTGTGCAAAGGGCGCGCCGATCGCTCTCGTGCAACCGATGAGTTAGACGACAGTTCAGGTTCGGCTCAAACGAGGGTGGCGGCGTGCCGGGAGGCCCTCCGAAGCCTGGCAGCCGCAACTACCTGAGCAGTGCGGCGAGTTCCCGGTCGGGGCTGATGGCGCTGCCGTACAGGGGGCTGCACGGGACGTTCGCCAACCAGAGGGTCAGCTCGACGAGGTCGACGGGACCGCGGCGGTCCCGGTAGCTGTCGGCGAGGTGGGCGAATTCGTTCATCACGCCGAGGGTGCGGCGGCTGGCGGTCTTGGCGAGCACGTGGTCGCCCATGGCGGCAAGCTCGCTTCTCAGCGCCGCGTCGTCGACGCCGATGCGGATGGCGATGTCCGCGAACGCTACCGGCAACCGTGCGACGACAGAGGCCGCCGGCGCCAACGGGACGAGCACCGGGAGCAGCGAGCGCTCGTTGACAAAGAGGGCAACTTGGGGTCGCCAGAACAGCGGGTTTGCGTACCAGTCGCCGAGCACGCCCGACGAGGCGAACTCTCCCGGCGCCGGTCGTCCGACCCGGTCGAGGAACTTCTTGGTCCCGCGGACGACGATCACGGCGCGAGTCTTGCGCCGACCTCGGGCGGGGGTGGTGAGCGTCGCCGGTCGGCTGGTGTGAGTCGGTAGGGTCGTCGTCGGTGGCCGACCCGGTTGACGCCCTGATCGATGAGGTTCTGGTCGATGCGTATGGCGAGGACGAGCAGTTGTGGTCGTTCCGTCAGGTGTTCGAGGATCGAGGACGGTTCCCCTTCCGCGGGCAGGTCGTCGGCGCCGACGTCGAGGTCCTCGCGGTTGACTACGACGGGGATGAGCGGCGCGGCCTGGTGGGGGTGTGCCGACGGGACGAAAAGCGCTACAGGGTGGCGCTGCTGGATGTGACACCGGTCGGCCCGTTGGCGCTCGAGACCCGCCAACTGTTCGACGCCTATCGGCGCTGGTCGGGAGCGCCCCCCCTGGTCGTCCCGTCCGCCGCTGTCGGCGTTGGATGGCGCTACCCGCGGTTCGCGTCAACGCCGGCGCCGGTCGCGGCGCCGTTGGCGCTGAACCCGATGGGCGACTGGGATCCCGAGGAGGAGTACTGGGGGGAGCCGGGCGAAGCGCGCCACCCGCTGGTCGAGGAGGTCTTCGCCGCCGGGGTCCGGCCGTGCTTCGAGATGGACCAGGTGATCCCCGGCGTCGAACTGGACGATCTTGATGACCCGATCGTGGAGGCAGCCGACTTGCACCGGGCCGGCCATGACCGCCATGCCATCCGCCTGCTCGAGGGCGTGTTGGGGCTCGACGAGCGGTGCGTGGACGCCTGGGGCCATCTCGGGCTGATCGCCTTCGACACCCGCGGCCCCGGCCCAGCAGCCGCGTTCTACGACAAGGGAGTGGCCATCGCGGAAGCGTCCCTTCCGCAGGGGTTCGGGGGCGTCCTGCCCTGGGGCATGGTCGACAACCGGCCGTTCCTGCGCTGCCTGCACGGATTGGCCTTGTGCGCGTGGCGGCAACGGCGCTGGGACGACGCTGAGACCATGTTCCGGGCGCTGCTATGGCTCGACCCCAGCGGCGCGCTCAACGCCATCGCCTGCCTCCAGCCCGTCCTTGCTCACCAGCGGTGGACCCCGCGATGAGCGCCGCTGAGCGTCGCAGCCCGATGTTCGGACCCGAACCATGGACGACCGTTGGCGGCAGCACTTGGTGCCAGTTCGACCGGTGGTTCGCGCTCACCACCGCCACCGACTTCGATAGCAACCTCGACGCG
>Ga0302326_10033219_pt1 | contig 10257 bp, 8 predicted proteins | sample Palsa_T0_3_FD_202264 | JGI IMG/M metagenome (GOLD analysis project Ga0302326, IMG submission 202264) | Peat permafrost microbial communities from Stordalen Mire near Abisko, Sweden - Palsa_T0_3 | ecosystem: Environmental > Terrestrial > Soil > Palsa > Peat permafrost | place: Sweden: Abisko... | reverse complement strand
CGATCCCGAGGACACAGCCGATATCGCACGTGGGCTGAGCGAGTTGTTGAGCGATTCCCCGTTGCGCGAGACGCTGGTGGCGCGCGGTTTGGAGCGTGCCCGGCAGTTCACCTGGGAGGGCACCGCACGGGCGGTCCTGGCGGTGCTCGAGGGCCAGGCCTAGTCAGCCGTCCTGCGCGGGTCGGCGGGCGAGCAGCCAGACGTTGCGACGGTGGAAGGGCAGCCATGCCAGCGCTGTGAACAGGCGCGGGCGCCGTTTGCGTTGCGTCCTGGCAGACAGCACGCCCACCCCCGGCATCACCGACTCGTAGCCGACCTGGTCGACCGCGAAGCCCTGGTCTGCGAACAGCAGCCGGAAGCTCTTGCGCGTGAACGGGCGGCGGTGGGTGTAGTCGTCCCACACCCAGCGTTGCGCGTCGGGGGAGGAGGCAAAGAGGATGCCGCCGGGCCTGAGTACGCGCCGGGCCTCGCGCACGAGCGCGGTGGGGTCGGCGACGTGCTCGAGCAGGTCCTTCATCACGATCGCGTCGAATGAATCCTCGGCGAACGGCAGCGGCCGATCGACGTCGCCCTCGATCACGTTGCGTCCGAGCCCGGTGGCGATCTCGACGGCGTCCGCGGAGCCGTCGATGCCGGTGTAGTGGGGGAAGTGCTCGGCCAGCCAGCCGGTGCCGCAGCCGATGTCCAGCAGCTCCGATTCGGAGGGGAAGTGATGCGTTACATCCGCCCAGTAGCCGGGCTGCTCATGCCAGTCGAAATAGCTCACGGGCGTGCGCACCGTAGCATCGCGTGCGCATGTTCACTCCCAAGCACGTGCTGCTCAACGCTCTGTACCTCGCTCCCGGCGTCTCAGGCGGGCCTGAGACCTATCTGCGCGGGCTGGCGCCTGCCCTGGCCGAGGAGTTTCCGGACCTGCGGCTGACGGTGGCGAGCACCCCGTCTGGCGCGGCGGCGCTGCGGGCGGACGGTTGGGAGCGGTGGGCGAGGCTGCTGGCGCTTCGGTGCGAGGACGGCCAGCGCGTCAGGCGCCAGTGGGCCGAGCAGGTGCTGCTTGGCCGCGCGGCGCGCAGGGAAGGCGCGCAGATCGTGCACAGTCTGGCCAGCATCGCGCCCGTGTATGCGGGCGCGCGGGCGGTGGTGACGTTGCACGACGTGACCTTCCTGGTGAGGCCGACCTTCGGTCGGCTGACGACCTGGGGGATGGGCGTGCTCGTGAAGGCGGCGGCCCGGCGCGCGGATGGGCTGATCACGGGCACGGCCGCGGCGCGGGAAGAGATCTGCGCGGTGCTCGGCGTCGATCCCGCGCGCTTCACCGTCGTCCACCACGGCCACGAGCCCGGGCGTGCGGTGACGGCGAGCGGCGCCGAGCCGATCCGCGAGCGCTACGAGCTGGGCAGCTCGCGGGTGGTGCTGTGTGTGGCCGCCAAGCGGCCACACAAGAACCAGGAGCTTTTGATCCGGGCGGCGCGGACGCTCGATTCTGACATCGTGATCGTGCTGGCCGGCCACGCCGAGCCGTACGAGCTCGAGCTGCGCGCGTTGGCGCGTGAGCTGGGGGTGGAGAGGCGGATCCGTTTTGTCGGCTACGTCTCAGACGAAGATCTCGAGGGCCTGTGGGGGGTGGCGGACTGTGCCGCGTTCCCGACGCTCGGCGAGGGCTTCGGCATCCCCGTGATCGAGGCGCTCGCGCACGGCGTGCCCGTGGCGGTGTCCGACATCCCCGTGCTGCGCGAGGTGGGCGGCGAGCTGCCCCACTACTTCGACCCTCACGACCCGGTCGACGGGGCGCGGGCGATCCGGGAGGCACTCCGCGATACGGACGCCGTCAATCGTGGGCCCATGCACGCTGAACGGTTCACTTGGAGTGCTGCGGCGCGGGCGACATATGAGGTCTACGAGCGCGTGCTCGTCGAGCGAGGATGACCCCGCAACCCCACGCGCCGTACGCGGCTGCGGCCGCCAGCGAGCCGAAGGCGGGGACGGTGAAGCGGTAGTCGTACTCGGAGGTGAGGATCGGCGCGACGAGCAGGACGAGCGCTGCGGCCAGGAAGAGAGTTGCCGCGCGCCGCTGATCTGCGTGCGTGACGAATGGCGCGGCGAGTGCCAGCAGCAGCAACAGGGCCATCGCGGGACCCTCCAGGCGGGTGTCCTTTTCGTAGGTCGTGAGGAAGTTGATGCCGTCGTGGACGGTCACATCGCCCGGGTAGTATTCGCCGATCACCACGGCGGCACCGGCTGAGGTCGATGCAAGGAAGTAGTAGCCGAGCAGGCTTTCGGGTGTGTTTCCGTATCCCGCATTCCCGATGCGCGCATATGGAGAGCTACTGAACGACGGGTCCACGATCCGCACCAGGTCCCGTCCCACGTATTCGGCGTAGCGCAGCGGCTGGCCGAGAATCGCGTCGATCGCAAAGCGGCGAAGCTGGGCGTTCTCGCCCGGCGCGACGGAGATGTCGGGGTCGCCGAAGACGCGGAAGGCGGGCGAGATGGTCGTGTACTCCCACTCATCGTGTCCCGGTCGCTGCGAGACGGGTGTCGTGATGCACAGTCGCTCCAGTTCCTTGGGCGGATGGAACTTGCCGCACTGCGCAAATGGCGCCACGCGGGCGTAGAGGTCGAAGTAGCCCGTGCTCGTCAGGCCGCCGCGGCCGATGGTCGCCTCGCTCTCGTGCGTGTAGTAGAGGACCGGGCTCACAGCGCCGGCCACCAGCAGCACGGTCACCAGCAGCCGCCGGCGCCAGCGGCCGGGCGTCAGCAGTGTGGTGATGGCCATCACCACCACGACGGCCTGCCCGATTGCGCGCACGTCGGTGGCTGCTCCGAGGGCCAGGCCCGCGAGCAGCGCCCATGCCGCGTGGCCGTGCCAGGTGCGCACGAGCGCGTAGAGGGCGAGATCGACAAGGAAGATGAACAGCGCCTCGCTCAGAGGAGCGTGCTCGAGGAAGAGCTCCGATCCCCCGAGCATCACAACGGCGGCCGGAACCAGTCCCAGCCAGCGAGGGCCGCCCGCGCGCCGCATCGCTGCGTATAGCAACAGGCCGCTGGCGATTCCCAGCAGGTGCTGGACGCCGATCGCGAAACGCAGGTACGGTCGGACCCCATGCATCAGACGCAGGAACTCGCCGTAGCCTCCTGCACGAAACGGGTTGTCGAAGATGCCCGTATGGGCGATCTGCATATATGTGGTGCTGTCGGGAAAGCCGACGAGAGCCGGGCGCCAGCGGATCAGGAAGTACAGGCGCAGCACGACACCGATCGCGACGATCGCCACCAGCGCGAGCGTCTCGGGGCGATGCAGCTCAGCCCAGGCCCGGCGCCGCGCATCACGCGCTGCACGGCCGAGGACTTGGAGGGCATGCCCTGAGCGGTCGATGGCGATCTCGACGGCTGACGACACGGCGCGAAGCCTAGCTGGGGATGACGTCTCGCCCGAATCGCGCACGATCGAGCCCATGCGGGGCCGTGGCATAGCCTTCATGGCCTTGAGCGCACGGCAACCGCACATCGGCCTGAACCTGATCTTCCTCGTCCCCGGCGAGACCGGCGGGATGGAGGTCGCCGCGCGCGAGCTGATCCCGGCGCTGCTCGCCGAGGCGCCCGGAGGGATGCGCTTCACCGCGTTCGTCAACCGCGAGGCGGCCGCTGCGGGCGGTCCGTGGGGCGAGCTGCTGCCGGCAGTGACTGTGCCGGTGAACGCGCGGAACCGCGTGCAGTGGGTGCTCGGCGAGCAGACGCTGCTGCCCCCACTGGCCATGCGCGCCGGCGTCGATCTGGTGCACAGCCTGGCGAGCACCGCGCCGCTGTGGGGGCGCTTTCGCAGGGTCGTGACCGTGCACGACCTGATCTACGCGCGCTTTCCCGACGCGCATGCCGGCATCCGCGACAAGGGCATGCGGGTGTTGGTGCCCCAGGCGGTGCGCCGTTCGCATCGGGTGATCGCCGATTCGCTGAGCACGCGCGATGACCTCGTCGAGATGCTCGGAGTCCGCGATGATCGGATCGACGTTGTGCCGCTGGGGCTCGGCGGCGTCCAGCGCGCGGCGCCGCTGCCCGAGCAGGAGGTGCGCGCGCGCTTTGACCTCGGCGAGCGCCGCGTGCTGCTGAGCCTGTCCGCCAAGCGCCCCCACAAGAACCTGCTCGCGCTGATCGGCGCGCTCGCGCGGATTCCCTCCGAGGACCGTCCCGTGCTCGTGCTGCCCGGCTATCCCACCGCGCACGAGGCCGAGCTGCGCGAGCGCGCGGCGAGCGAGGGTGTCGCCGGCGACGTGCGCTTCCCGGGGTGGGTCTCCGCCGCGGAAGTCGAGGGTCTGTGGGCGCTCGCGGCGGCGTTCGTGTTTCCTTCCCTGTACGAGGGCTTCGGGCTGCCCGTGCTCGAGGCGATGGCGCGGGGAGTGCCGGTTGCGTGCTCGAACGCCTCCTCCTTACCCGAGGTCGCGGGCGAGGCGGCGCTGCTGTTCGACCCTCACGACGAGTTGGCGATCGCCAATGCGCTTCGAGGACTACTCGAGGACCAAGCGCTGTGTGATCGCCTGCGCGCCCGTGGACTGGCCCAGGTGGCCGAGTTCACCTGGGATCGCACCGCGCGCCTCACGCTCGAGAGCTACAGGCGTGCACTGGGCCCCTGACGGTCCCTACGAGGTTCCGGCGCGCGGTGTCCAGGAACTCGGCCGAATGGGGGCTCATATCTTCCCCGAGAGCACGATCTTGTCGCGGTCGACCTCGGCAACGAAGAACGAGCGGATCTCGCGACGCTGTGCGAGCCATGCTGGCGTGTTGACGTGGATCGAGAACGAGAATGTGAGCGCCTGCAAGTTGAGCTCGCGCGCCGCCGACTGTAGAGCGGCGTGCACTTTCATCTTGGATGCCCACGACGCGTCCTCGAGGAGCACCAGCACATCCACGTCTGAGTCCTTTGCCGGCTGCTCTGCCCGGGCGCGAGAGCCGAACAGCCAAACCGCCTCTGGCTGCAGTTCCTCGGAGTACAGCGCGGCGGTGAAACGCGTCAGCAGCGCCCGCTCCTCGCTACTCAACGACGCTTGGGCAAGCGTGGTCATAGACTCAATGTACAGCGGTTGATGTGCTCGCATAGCTCGCGAGCACCTGCTCCAAAGAGGACTCCAGCGACAGTTCTTTGGCGTGCTCGGCAAACCAGCGAGCCGTGCTCTCGCGCATTGCCAGCCCTGCCTCGTGTACGAGCACGATCGCAGCCGCGATCGCCTCCGGATCGGCGCTGGGAACGACCACCCCGTTGACCCCGTCCTGCACGAGCTCGGTCGCGGCGTTGTCCTCGCCGGTCACAACGATGCTCGGGGTGGCGTGGGCCGAGGCCTCGACCGCGACCATCCCGTAGCCCTCCCGTCGCGAGGGCAAGAGCATGCAGAGCGCGCGACGCATGTCGGCCTCGACCAGCTCGGCCGCGGCGAAGCCGGGAGCGGCGACGAACGCCTCGGCCCCGTGCTCGGCGATCGCCTCATGCAGTGCCTCGCGCTCAGGCCCGTCGCCGTAGAACACGCCCTGTAGGCCCTCGATCCGCTGTGCGGCGAGCGCGACGGCGGCGACGCCGAGCGTGACGCGCTTCTCGGGTATCAGTCGTCCCGCGAACAGCACGAGCGGATCCGCCATCCGCACGGCCGCCGGCTGCAAAGAGCCGGCGTAGAGACCTCGCAGCACGGTGACCTCACCACGCAGCCCCTCCGCGCGCAGTCTCACGGCGTGCAGCTCAGAGAAGCAGAACGCATGCTGTGGTACCGCAGCACAGGCTCGCTGCACCAGTGCGCCGATCCTGCCCTGGAGGCCACCGAGGTAGTCATGCCAGTAGGAGCGGCTCCAGACCTCAAACCAGTCGACGAGCAGTCCATAGCGTCGCAGTGGCCGCAGCGCGGCGGCCGCCAAAAGCGAGAAGTAGGGGAAGGCGCAGGTGTGCACGACGTCGTAGCGCCGGCCGTGGCGCAGCAGGTGCCACAGCACGCCGAGCCCGAACACGAGCGGCGGCAGGATGCGCCGCCGGCCACCGTCGGTGTAGAGCGCCATGCGCGGACCGACGGCAACGACCTGCACCGGGCCGGCGATCTCCGGTGGCGCACCACGATCCCACTGGCGCAGCGTCAGGTAGGTGACCTCGTGCCCGGCCGCCGCGAGGCGCTCGGCGAGGTTGCGATACCAGCGCTCGGCGCCGCCGACCGTGAACGGGAAGAGGCAGTCGTAGATGACGCAGATACGCATGGCGGTAGCATCATCTCGCGAATCCGCCACTTTCCGCCCCCACGCGCGTTATAACCGCATGGCTCCACGTCCCACCCGGGAAACCGGGGCGCCGAGCAATCGCCCATGAGCACAGCCGTCCAGACAAAGCCCCCGATCTCCACGGATGCCGACAGCGCCGCGCCGCTGGTGTCGGTCGTGATCCCCTGTTTGAACGAGGCCGAGAACATCGAGGTCTGCGTGACCGCTGCGCTCGGCGCGCTGCGCGACGGCGCGATCGACGGTGAGGTGCTCGTCGTCGACAACGCCTCCGAAGACGACTCGGCTGCGCTGGCCGCCGCCGCGGGCGCCCGCGTCGTCTCCGAGCCGCGCCGCGGCTACGGCAGCGCCTATCTCGCCGGCTTCGCCGCAGCTAAGGGCAAGTACATCGTGATGGCCGACGCCGACCTGACGTACGACTTCAACGAGATCCCGCGCTTCGTGTCAGAGCTGAACGACGGCGCCGAGCTCGTGATGGGCGATCGCATGGACAACATCCAGCCCGGCGCGATGCCGTGGCTGCACCGCTACGTCGGCAACCCGCTGCTCTCGGGCCTGTTGAACTTCTTCTTCCGCACGGGCGTCAAAGACGCCCACTGTGGCATGCGGGCGCTGCGCCGCGACGTGCTGCCCCGCCTGGACCTGCGCACGACCGGTATGGAGTTCGCCTCGGAGATGGTGATCCGCGCCTCCAAGGAGCACCTGAAGATCGCCGAGTTCCCGATCGAATACCACCCGCGCGGAGGCGAATCGAAGCTATCGAGCTTTCGCGACGGCTGGCGCCACCTACGCTTTCTGCTGGTCCACAGCCCCACACATCTGTTCATCGTGCCGGGCACGATTCTCTCAGGCTTGGGCACACTGATCCTCGTGTTTGTGGCCGCCGGCCTCGACTTCTTCGGCCGAGCCTGGGGATTGCATGCGCTGATCGGCGGTGCGCTGCTGATGATCGTGGGGACACAGGTGCTCGGGCTCGGGTTGTGCGCGCACGCTTACGGCACGTACTTCATGGGCGAGAAGGACCCCTGGTTCGACCGCATGCGCGCGCGCTTCCGCCTCGAGCACGGCCTGCTGCTCGGTGGCGTCTTCATGCTCCTCGGGATCGTGATGGGGGCGGTGATCGTGGCGACCTGGATCTCGCACGGCTTCGGCTCGCTCGCCGACGAACATCTCGCAGTGGTCGCCGCCTCGCTGTTGATCGTTGGGATTCAGATCTTCTTCTCGTCGTTCCTGCTGAGCATCCTCGGCCTGCGTCGCGAGCACCGGGTCGGGTAGCTCGGCGCCGGCGTCCTTTATGGAATTCCTCGCGGTAGTCGTTCTCTTTCCCCTGCTGTTTTGGCTGCTCTCGCTCGGCTGTGGGTTGCTGCTCGAGCGGCTGACCGGAGCGCGCCTGCCTGCTCTGCTGCTCCTGCCGCTCGGGTTTGGAGTGCTGATCGTCGTCTCGCAGTTCACCACCTGGTGGGGGCCGACGGCTCCCCTGACCCCGCTCGTGCTGCTCGCGCTCGCGCTGGCAGGCTTCGGACTTGGCCGGCGGAAGCTGCGCGAGCGCTGGCGTGGGCGCCCGGGCGGCTGGTGGTGGGGCGTGGGTGCGGCGGTGATGACGTATGTGATCGTCGCCGCCCCGATCCTGGTAGCGGGTCGAGTCACCTTCACCGGCTACCTGCTGGACACGACCGGGGCGATCCAGATCGCGGGCGCGGAGCGGCTGTTGCACCACGCGCATCACTTCTCGACCGGGATGCCGGCCTATGGGACGACGCTGGCGGCCTACTTCGGCAACGGATACCCATCGGGCGGACACGGCGTGCTCGCGTCGGTCGGGTGGCTGAGCGGCCAGGATCTGATCTGGCTCTACAGCCCATTTCAAGCGCTCGAGCTCTCGCTGGCTGCGCTCGTCCTGACCTTTCTCGCCAGGCGGGCGGGCCTGCCGCGGCCTGCCGCCGCGATCACGGGGGTGGTCGCCTCGGTGCCGGCGCTCGTCTACGCGTACGCGCTGATGGGGTCGATCAAGGAGATCACCGCGCTGCCCATGATTCTGCTGATGGGCGCGCTGATGGTCTGTGCGCGCGAGCTGCGGGAGAGGGCGGGGATACGCGCCGTTCTGCCCTTTGCCGTCGCCGGGGCGGCCGCGTTGGGTGCGATCGGGATCGCCGCCTCGCCCTGGGTGGCGCTGTTCGGCGCGACGGCACTGCTGGCCGCCGTGCCGCTCTCGCGGCGGCGTGAGGATATCGGGCGCCTGCTCGTCGGGGGCGCGGTGCTTGCGGTGGGCACTGCGCTGGTCGCTCTGCCGACCGTGGGACCGCTCTCCAAAACGCTCAAGCTGGCCGAAGGCGTCTCCAGCTCCGACTCGGGAGCTGTCAGCGACCCCGGCAATCTCCTGCGACCGCTGAAGTTCATCCAGACGCTCGGCGTGTGGCTCGGGGAATCGCATCGAGTCGAACCGCGCTACGTCAACCAGACCTACCTGCTGATGGGCGTGGTGCTCGTGTGCATTGCGCTCGGCGTGGTCTACCTCGTGCGCCGTCGCGCCTGGAGCGTGCTCGTGTTCGTCGCGGGCTCGCTCGTCGTGTGGGCGTTCCTGCATCGTCACGGCACGACCTGGACCGACGCCAAGCTGCTGATGCTGCTGTCCCCGGTCGTCGTGTTCGTCGCGCTCGTGGGCGTCTTCGGTCTCATGCGCACGCGTCTGTTCGAGGGGCTCGTGCTGGCGGCCGCGCTGCTGGTCGGAGTGCTCGGCTCCGATGCGCTGCTCTATCACGGGACCAATCTCGCGCCCACGGCCCGCTTTACGGAGCTGAAAGTGATTGGCACGCGCTTCGCCGGGCAGGGTCCCACGCTCGCACCGGACTTCGAGGAATACGATCTTTACCTGCTCCGCAAGATGGACGTCGACATTCCCAGTCTCGCGTATGCTAACCCGTTCACGTTCGTTGCAGGCGCGACACGGGAGTACGGGCGCAGCTACGACCTCGACTCGCTCGCGCTGGGAAGCGTCGAGCGCTTTAGAACCATCGTGATGCGCCGCTCACCCGCCTGGAGCAGGCCGCCGTCGAACTACGCGCTCGAGTCGAGCGGTCGCTACTACACCGTCTGGCGTCGGGTTGGGCCGTCTCCCCTCGTCCATATTCCCCTCGGGACGGGCGTCGAACCCTCGGCGGTGCCCACCTGTCAGGCGTTGAGGAGTGTTGCGCGACAGGCCGAGCACCTGGGTGCCCAGATCACCTTCGCGGCGCGGCCGATCAACATCTCGGTGAGCCTCGCCGGCGCCTACCACTCACCGTCGATCGTTGAGTCATCCGACCTCGAGGGTCTTCCTCTGCTGTCGATCCCAGGGCCGGGGAGGATCGAATCGGGCTTCCGAGTGCGGTCTGCCGGCACCTATGAACTGTGGCTCGCCGGGGATGCGGATCGGCCGCTGAGCGTGTTCGTCGACGGTCGCCGCGTGGGTGCGGTGGCAGCGGAATCCGGAGATGACGGCAACGTGATGGACGTCGCCACGGTGCGGCTGAGTGCTGGCAAGCACGTTGTTCGGGTGCTGCGCGGTGGCGGCGATCTGCGCCCCGACGACACCGACAGCTCGATCGTGGACGGGATCGTGTTCGAGCCGCTGGCTGCCGGCGCCGAAAGAGAGTCGGTTCAGAGCATCGCGCCCGCTGCGTGGCACTCGCTCTGCGGCCGCCCGCTCGACTGGATCGAGCTCACGCGGGCCTCCTGAACGTCCTGAGCGCGCGACTCGTCAGGCGGAGGGCGTCAGGCTGGCTTCCCGCTCGCGCAGCGCGTGGCGCAGCCCCGCTTCGACCTCGTCGGTGGCGTGCTCCCAGGTATGCGAGGCGACGAACTCGATGCCCTCGCGCGAGCGGCGCTCCCAGCGCTCGGGATCGTCCAGCAGCAGCTCGAGCGCGTCGGCTATCGCCCGTGGGTCCAAGGAAGCCAGCTCGAGTGGGCCGTCCTCGCCGAAGATCGACTCGGCGCTGACGCCCGCGAGCTCGACGCAGGGCAGCCCGCAGGCGAGCATCT
>Ga0302326_10033218_pt1 | contig 10257 bp, 8 predicted proteins | sample Palsa_T0_3_FD_202264 | JGI IMG/M metagenome (GOLD analysis project Ga0302326, IMG submission 202264) | Peat permafrost microbial communities from Stordalen Mire near Abisko, Sweden - Palsa_T0_3 | ecosystem: Environmental > Terrestrial > Soil > Palsa > Peat permafrost | place: Sweden: Abisko... | reverse complement strand
TTCTGCTCGGGAGTTCGATCCACTCTCGGTTTTCTGCCCATATTGCCTCCTGTCCGGAGGCCCTGATTCTACCTAATCGAGGTGTCCAGTTTTAGCGGGGTGCACTACAGCATCTCACCGATTCGGGAATTGAAATGGCTAAAAGCAGCCCATGTATAGCAAGATCAAAACCAAAGGGGCGGTGAAAATCTGTGCCTAAACTAACTAAGGAAAAGCGTAACAAGCCCGGCCCAAAGCCCGAAGTTCTGAAAATCAATCAGAACTGGAAGAAAGCCATCAAGGGGTCGTTTGCCAAGAAGAAGCCGTCAGGCGGCTGGCCGAAATGATGTTATGAGCTACCACATTGAAAAGGGGCGGGGTTGCGTAAAGTACATACTTCCGTTTCAAAATGACCGGAGCGATGGAAATTCTGAACGGCGTTTAACGGCGGAAAATGACCTGCAGGCCGCGGCGCCAATTCTCATTGAGCCCAATGCGCGTCACCTCAATTTCGGGCGAAACATAGCTCAATAAGGTGTCCGTGGAAGAATGGAACTGAAATCCCGGCGCGACCATCCATAGCAGCGGCGGGCGGGAATCCAATTCCACATCGTGGAAATATCCGAGCGCGCGAAAGTCGCCGTGCGCATGGTGATGCCGGACGCGCTGCCAATAATCGAGCGCCTGCAACGGGAGCTGTATATCCTCGGAGGCTTTCAGCTCGATGACGGCCAGCCGCCCCTGCCGCGTCACTCCCAACAAATCAACAATGCCGCGATCACCCGCGGAAACGGCCATGACCTGCGAGTACAGATGCCGGGGATTCAATAAGGCATCGAGGCGCTCCGGCTCGGCTGCAATAAGTGTTTCGAGCCAGCGCTCGGGGGCAGCGCGATAAAATCGATGCGCCGTTTCCGTGCCAAGAGGGTTGCGCCGTTCGGAAAGCTCCTGCAACAGTCGAGTGAGTTTTGGCCGCGCCCGCGACGTTAGAGGCTGGAGATCATCGCCGACTCCAAAGAGCATTCCCTGCGCCGTCCAACGGGCAAAGTCGAGTCCGCGAAAACGCAGCGCGATTGTGTCCGTTCCCGGAAGCGGCACGGCATCAATGGCCTGGGCGTCTTCCAGCGCTAGCGCCCGCGTTTCGTCAATAGCAGATTTGGAAGGCTCCAGCCGGGCACCACGCTCGGCGCGGGAAGCGAGGCGGCATTCCAGATTTCCGGCATCGGTGATGTCCACGCGATCCACGCCGCCCGTGACATCGTCATATTCAAAAAGCTGCAGCTGCGCACAGGGATGGAGGTCCACGGCGCGGCGCGCCGTCACGTTCGCGGCGCCCTTGGGAAGAAAGAGGCGCAGGCCGCGGATCGCCCGGCTTTCCGAACGACGGCGCGTGTGGTCCAGCCAGAGCAGGCCGAAAGCCAGGGCATCGTCCACCACTGACGCGGATTCGGACGGCGAAACGCCCATCACCGCCCACGTGCTGCCGCCTTCGGTGAGTATTCCCCGTGGATAAATGCCGGAAAGGGAATGTTCGAGGTCGGGCGATACGGCGAGGGATTGCAGGCGCGCATCAGGAAATTTCTCCGCGAGGAAACGGCTGAATTGCGCGCGAAATTTTTCGCGAGTAAGGCGCCCTTGGGTGCGCGGGACATCGCGTCGCAGAAACTCCAGTTTGCCGGGCCGCGTACGGCCGAAACGTGCCGTTTCTAAAGCAATGCCGTCCGCATCGGAATCCAGTATGCGGATCACCCGGCGAGTGAGATTGCGGTCGCCGGTCCAGACGTGGAGGATAAGATTGCGGGCCTGCTCACGAACTTCCCACTGCGGGGATGAAAGCTCGCCGAGGAACCGGCCGTCTTCGCGGACTTCGATTTCTCCCGCTGCCTGAAGTCTGGCCAGGGATTGTTCGAGCTCGCGGGCGAATGACATAACAAGCAGCGGAAAGCGCGCTATTCGAGCGTGAGCACGACGAGCTTCAATTCGGGATAATTTTGGTTCCAGGTATCCGGAACCGACTCGAAAGCCAGTTGAAAATCGCGCCGCTGTCCGGGTTCCATCACCGCGCCATGGCCGCCGAACACATGGCGGGTTTCGCGCAAAACAATCGTGCCCGAAAAATCGCGGAAATCCGCGGCCACATCCATGGTCACGATGCGGCGCGGACCGTCGTTGGAAACCACGCCGCTGATGTAAGTGATTTCCTGATTCAGGAAATTCTCGGCCCGGGACATCTGAATATTGCCGAAATGAACGTGCGCGGCATAGTCCTGTAAGTCCGCTGACGCGAGTTGCTGCTGCGTGCCCGCGCTCGGCACAAGCTTTTCGCCGCTGGCCCAATGCTTTAATCCCAGCACGGCGAGGACCATCGCACACGCGACGATGAGGCAGAGTCCCCAACGAAAACGGCCACGATCGTTCGTCCCTGCTCCAAGCTGGGGTTCAGAGGCCATCGGTGAATGAGATTATTCCGCGCTGCGGCGCTCAGCGGCCGGTGGCAAGCCGCTGTATCAGCGGTTCCGGCAGCTCCGCAGCCGCCATCCGCCGCTGCACGGCTTCGATATCGTACGAAATCCGCCAAAATTCCACGCGCTGCCCCGGCAAATCCGCTATGGCAAACCCGGCCCGGGCATCGCCATCGCGCGATTGCCCCACGGAACCGGGATTCAGCAGATATTGCGTCGCAGGTTCGACTGTGAGACTTTCCAGGTCCTGGCTTGGCTTCGGCGATAAATGCAACACGTCGACGCGATTGGCGCGCAGGGAAAAACCGCCCTGCACATGGGTGTGGCCGAAAAAAGTCAGGGGCGTGGAGGCGTCAAGAAGTCCCTCGAGCGCCTGGGCGGAGGTAAACACATATTCGTCCTCATCCTGCAATGCGCCGTGCACGATGGAGATCCCATCCACGGCCAGTGGCCCTGGAGGCAGATCGCGCAAATATTCCCGATTTTGGCTGGTGAGTTGTTCGCGGGTCCACAATGCGGCACTGCGCGCCACGGGGTTGAAACCCTCAGGTTCTTCCAGACCGCAGCAGACTTTGTCGTGGTTTCCGCGAATGGTTACCGCGCCGAGCTCCTGCAATCGAGCAATCACCTCATTCGGATCAGGCCCGTAACCCACCAAATCGCCCAGGCAAACCACCTTGTCCCAGCGCCCCTGGACACGCTGCAAGGCGGCGTCCAGCGCCGTTAGATTCGCGTGAATATCGCTGAGAACCAGAATTCGCATCGTAGTCAGCCCGTTGTCCAGTTGCGGATTATAGTCGAACGCCGCCTTCGATGCACGAAGACAGCGTGTCCTTTTCACCGGGCGCATGTCGCCCAGAGGAAATTAACATGCAATCGCCGTAACTGTAAAAGCGGTATCCCGCCGAAACGGCATGGCGATAAGCCGCTAGAACCGCTTCCCTTCCGGCGAATGCCGCCACCATAACCAACAGGCTGGAGCGCGGGAGATGAAAGTTCGTCAGCATGGCGTCCACTACACGAAACGGGCGCCCGGGATAAAGGTAGATCTCGGCCTGTGCCGCGCCTGGTACGAAAACCGGCTCATCTGGATCTCTTGATACGCCTCCCACTGTTCTTGCCTGCTTCTCCGCCGCGTCTTCCAAAGCGCGCACCACCGTCGTTCCCACGGCCACGATGGGCCGTCCGTCGCGCCGCGCTCGATTAATGGCCGCCGCTGTGTCTTCGGGGATTTGATACCGCTCCTGGTGAATGGTGTGCCGCTCAATTTCGTCAGCATGGATCGGAGCGAATGTTCCCAAGCCGACTTCCAGAGTCAGCTCGCGGATTTCGACGCCGCGCGCGCACAGACGATCCAACACTTCGGGCGTGAAATGCAGCCCCGCCGTCGGCGCAGCAGCCGCTGTCCCCTGGCTCGCGAACACGGTCTGGTATCGCAGGTGGTCGTCGGGGTCGTCGGGCCGTCGGATGTAAGGTGGCAGCGGAATGTGACCTATACGATCGAAAAGGGGGCGTAGGTCATGCGTCACGTTGAAGCGCAGGAGCCGTAGGCCGAATTCTCCGCGCTTTTCCACAAGCGCGGAGAGCTCGCCATTTGCAAAGACCAGGGTCTCTCCAGTGGGAATTTTCCTGCCCGGCCGCACGAGAGCTTCCCACAGGCCCGGTTCGACTTCGCGCACCAGCAGAACCTCAATCGGGGCGGACAGAAATTCGCGGGCGGCATGGCCTGACGAGCCGGGCGGTTGCGCGCGAACGCCACCTCGTCGCCCCAACAACCTCACGGGGCGGACGCGCACGTTATTCAAAACCAACAGTTCGTCGCCTCGGAACAATTCGGGCAGCTCCCGGAACAATTGGTCCTGCCAAATCCCAGTCTCGCGGTCCAATAAAAGGAGCCTCGATGCATCGCGCTCCGCAAGGGGCCGTTGGGCGACCTGCTCCGGAGGCAGATCAAAATCAAAATATATCAACTTCATTGAACTAGGATAGCACCGCTATCTGCAATGTAAGCCATTTATAACAATGTGGTTATTGAAATAATGCGGATTCGTGCCACTTGCCAATATAAATACTTGACAATATAACACGCATATTATATTATGTCTATGTGCTAAGACACACAAATTACTTGGAGGATCGCAAATGAACAACATTACTCGCTGGAACAATTTTCGCTCTTTCCCTGCCGTTCAGGACCGTATAAGCCGCATTTTTGAGGACGCCTTCCAAGGAGGCTCCGATGAATCATCGGTCGCCACTTGGGCGCCGGCCGTGGACATCTATGAAACCGAAAACGAACTGGTTCTCAAGGCCGACATTCCCGACCTGGATGAAAAGGACCTGGATATCCGCGTCGAAAACAATATGCTGACTGTCCGCGGCGAACGGAAGTTTGAGCAGAAGGTGAAGCAGGAGAATTACCTGCGGATCGAGCGCACATACGGCTCCTTTGTTCGCAGTTTCACGCTGCCCAACACCGTGAACACGGAGAACATCCACGCCGAATACAAGAACGGAGTGCTCACGGTGGAAATGCCGAAGCGCGCGGAATCAAAGCCGAAGCAGGTTAAAATTAGCGTGAGCGGCAACGGCAAGAATGATGGCCACCAGACGGCATAATCCGCAATCGGCGAAGCGGTAAGCGGGCCCGGGTTCTCCCGGCCCTGTTGCCTCTGAGAAAGCGAAGAGAGTGATTCGATACGACAAACTGACGGTGAAGGCACAGGAGGCTCTGCAGCAAGCGCAGGAGTTGGCGTCGCTGTCCGGGCAGCAGCAGGTTGAGCCGCTGCACTTACTGCTGGCGCTGATTCGCCAACCCGAGGGAGTTGTCCCGGCGCTCCTGTCGCGCCTGGGAGTGCCTACCGGTACGCTGGTTGGAGATCTGGATGCGCAGTTGCGTCGCTTGCCGAAAGTTTCCGGCGAGTCGTCGCAGCAATATTTAAGTCCTGCGGCGGAGACCGTCCTGAGGCGCGCTTTCGACGAGGCTGCCAACTTCAAGGATGAATACGTCTCCACCGAGCACCTGCTGCTGGCTATTTCGTCGGGAACGAGTGAGCCTGCGGCGGAAGCCTTGAAGAAAAACGGCGCGGGGCATGACGCCATTCTACAGGCGCTGACGTCGGTGCGCGGGACGCAACGCGTTACCAGCCAAAATCCGGAAGCCACATACCGCGCGCTGGAGCAGTATGCACGTGATCTGACGGAACTGGCTCGTCGCGGAAAACTGGATCCGGTGATCGGGCGTGACGAGGAAATTCGCCGGGTGATGCAGATCCTGGCGCGCCGGACGAAAAACAACCCTGTGCTCATTGGCGAACCCGGCGTGGGCAAGACGGCCATCGTGGAAGGACTGGCGCAGCGAATTATCGCGGGCGACGTTCCAGAGGTCCTGAAAACGAAGCGCATCGTCGCGCTGGACTTGTCGGCGCTGGTGGCCGGAGCGAAGTATCGCGGCGAGTTTGAAGACCGGCTGAAGGCCGTCCTGAAGGAAATCACCGAAGCCGACGGCCAGATCATCCTGTTCATTGATGAGCTGCACACGCTTGTGGGCGCGGGGGCGGCGGAAGGCTCAATGGACGCGTCGAACATGCTGAAGCCGGCGTTGGCGCGTGGGGAATTGCGGTCGATAGGCGCAACCACGCTGAACGAATACCGCAAGTACATCGAAAAAGACCCGGCGTTGGAGCGGCGATTCCAACCTGTCTTCGTGGGCGAGCCCTCAGTGGAAGACACGATCGCGATTCTGCGCGGACTCAAGGAACGCTACGAAGTCCATCACGGCGTACGCATCAAGGACGCCGCAATCGTGGCGGCGGCGACGCTGTCGCATCGTTATATTTCCGACCGATTTCTGCCGGACAAGGCCATTGACCTGATTGACGAAGCAGCAGCAAGCCTGCGGATGCAGTTGGATTCGTTGCCGACGGAAATCGACGAATTGCAACGTCGCATCCTGCAACTGGAAATCGAGCGGCAGGCGCTGCAAAAAGAATCCGATGCCCATTCGCGCGAGCGGCTGAAGCAGATCGAAAAGGAACTGGCTGGGTTGCGCGAACAAGCTAGCGGCTTGAAAGCGCGCTGGCAAACAGAAAAGGACGCCATCGGCCGGATTCGTCACCAGAAAGAGGAAATTGACCGGCTGAAGACTGAAGAGCAGCAGTTTGAAAGAGCCGGCGACCTCCAGCGCGTGGCCGAAATTCGCTACGGCAAGCTGGGCGAGGCCGAGCGCGAGATGGCAAAAGCGCAGGAGCGCCTGCAGGCTGTTCAGGGCGGCCAGCCGATGCTGAAAGAGGAAGTCGGCGAGGAAGACATCGCCAAAATTGTCGCCAAGTGGACAGGAATACCGGTAGGCCGTCTGCTGGAAGGCGAAGTGCAAAAATTGGTGCACATGGAAGGGCGTCTGCGTCAGCGGGTCGTGGGCCAGGAAGATGCATTGGTACGGGTCTCGAACGCAATACGGCGCAGCCGATCGGGTCTCGCCGATCCCAACCGGCCGATCGGCTCATTCATTTTCATGGGTCCGACGGGCGTGGGAAAAACGGAATTGGCGCGCGCGCTTGCCGAATTCCTTTTCGACGACGATCGAGCCCTAATACGCCTGGATATGTCGGAATACATGGAGAAGCATTCCGTATCGCGGCTGATCGGCGCGCCGCCGGGTTACGTCGGCTATGAAGAGGGCGGCCAGCTTACCGAAGCGGTGCGGCGACGTCCCTATTCCGTGGTGCTGCTCGATGAAATCGAGAAGGCGCATCCGGACGTGTTCAATATTCTGCTACAGGTGCTGGATGACGGCCGGCTGACCGACGGCAAAGGCCGCACCGTGGATTTTCGCAATACGGTAATAGTCATGACCAGCAACTTGGGATCGTCGGCGATTTTCGAGCTTTCGGAAAAGGATCCCAAGCGGGCGCGCGCGGAGGCGATGGAGACTCTGCGTGCCGTCTTTCGACCGGAATTTTTGAATCGCGTAAACGACATCGTCCTTTTCCGTCCATTGGGCAAGGAGCAACTCGATCACATCGTGGATTTGCAATTGGCCGCACTTATACGCCATCTGAAAGAACGGCAAATTACTTTGCGGCTGACGCCCGCGGCGCGCGGTTTGCTGTTGCGCGAGGGATACGATCCCGCCTATGGCGCGAGGCCTCTGAAGCGTGCCATCGAGCACCTAATCCAGGACCCTCTGGCGCTCCGCATACTGGAAGGCGAGGCTTTGCCGGGAGACGAAGTGCTGGTGGACACGGATGCGAGCGCAGAAGAAATGCGTTTCACGCGCCAAGCCGGAGCAGCCGCAGCCCAGGTTGACGCTGCGGCGGCGCGCACCTAGACTGGTTAAGTACAGAAGAAAAGGGAGTTGTAAATCATGAGGGCTTTGAAGACAACATTGCTGCTGACGGCGCTGACGCTGCTGCTGGTGATGGGCGGCGGTGCGCTGGGAGGGCGCGCGGGGCTGACATATGGGCTGATTATGGCCATGGTGATGAACGGCACGGCTTACTTTTTCTCCGACAAGATCGCCCTGCGGAGCAGCGGCGCGCAACCCGTGACGCGCGAGCAGGCGCCGCGTCTCTATGCCGTGATGGAGCGGTTGGCCGCCAAGGCAAATTTGCCGGTACCCAGGCTTTTCCTGATTCCGCAGCCCGCGCCAAACGCTTTCGCCACGGGGCGAAATCCGAGCCACGCTTCGGTGGCCGTGACGCAGGGTTTGATGGATTTGATGGACGACGAGGAACTGGAAGGCGTGATCGCACATGAACTCTCGCATGTGCGCAATTACGACATCCTGACGACTTCGATCGCGGCCACACTGGCCGGCGCTATCACGTGGATCGCATACATGGGCCGCTGGGCAATGTTCCTCGGCGGCATGGGCGATTCCCGCGACCGTCGCGGCGGAGGGCTGGCGGCGCTGCTCATGCTGTTTGTGGCGCCATTTGCCGCACTCCTTATGCAACTGGGGATTTCCCGGCAGCGCGAATACCAGGCGGATGCGTCGGGAGCGCAGATGGTGGGGCATCCCTACGGGCTGATGCGGGCGCTGGAAAAACTCGGCGCTGTGAACAAGCGCATCCCCATGAACATTCCTTCCACGACGGCCGCTCTTTGCATTGTAGCGCCGCTGAGCGCCCGCTCGATGATGAGCGGCCTCTTCAGTACACATCCGCCGCTCGAAAAGCGCATCGAAACTCTTCGCAACATGACTGTCACGCGGTGATGCCATTCGGCAAGAATCTGCCGCAATGCCCGGTGTTCTCACGGTAAGAAGCGGTAAGGACGCGTAATGTTTACACGGCCCTGTATGAGCCGCACCTCTCTCGTTGTCACATAACTATATTTTTGCCAATCACTTACGACAATCTGTCAATGGCACCATAATTGCAATTTTCCACTGCATGCGGCTTCTATCCTAAACGAGGAGAATGACAGTTATGAACGATCAACACGAATTTGGAAATGCTCCGCGCACTCCTGCGTGGGTGCCTGTCGTACTTGGGCTTGTGGCGGTGATAGCGCTCGCTGGCCTCGGGGAAGGTTTTGTGGCTTCGAACCACGCCAAAGCAGTGGAGCAGAGCCTTTCCGGGCAGACGCTGACGACGCGCCAATCGCAAGATGCATTCAATCAAAAACTGGCTCAGGCGGAGGAAAACAGCGCGGAGATGCGCGGCGAGTTGAGCGTGGTGACGGATCGCTTGCAGCTAACGCAAACCGAGTTGGCCCGGGCGCGGCGTCAGGCCCAGGTGATCAAAGCCGACGACGCGCAGCAGCTGGCAGCCGTGCAGGCGCAGGTGCAGACACAGCTCGCGACCAAAGCGGATACGGATGACGTAAACAAGCTCGGAAACGACGTGAACGGTGTCAAGAGCGACTTGGCGGCCACGCAGGGCAACCTGGCATCGGCGCGCGACGAATTGGGCAATGGGATCGCTCACAACCATGATGAACTTGAACAGCTACGCGCTCTCGGCGAGCGAAACTACATCGAATTTAATATCAATGCCAAAGGGCCGCGGCAAAAAGTGGGTGACGTACAGGTGGAACTGCGCGGTACCAACGTGAAAAAGAATATGTTCACCCTGCGGCTCTATGCGGACGACAGGCAGTTCGAGAAGAAGAACCGCGCCATGGATGAGCCAATCTACTTCTACACGAGTGAGTACAAGGCCCCACTGGAGCTGGTGGTAAACCAGGTAAGCAAGAACCAGATCGCCGGCTATCTCAGTGTGCCGAAGGTAAACGGACAACAAGCACCGGCCGCTTCGTCTAACGCCGTGACGCCCGACTCGATCAGGATGACGGCACAGGCGCAACGGAATCAGAACTGACGCACGTTTTGCTCGACTCGATTTCCCTCAGCGAGGGCCATCGCTGAAGCGAGTCACAACCAATCAAGGGAAGGGATCACACGGTTCCTTCCCTTTTGGGTTTTACGCGGAGCTCTTCGCGGTTCGTCCTCTGCGGCTAAGCAATCGTTTGGCGAGAGAAGGCAGTTTGTCATGCGTCAACTTTTTCTGGTCGTACAAACTGATCTTCGCTCTCGCCGACTTGCGCTTGCGATTCTGAAGCTTTCTGATCTTGAGTCTCTTCGTTTTTGCCATGCGCATCCTCCGTTACTTTTCGGCACGAATGTGATCAATGAGATTGTAGCGGACTCCGCTCTCGCGCCCTAACTGTTAGGGATTGCGGCACACGTCCAGTAGCATAAAGAACGCCATGCCCATTCTATTGCTGCGCGCAGCACGACTCCTGACTCCGGCGGAAGAAATTCGCAACGGCGCGTTGCTGATCGAAGATGGAACAGTGCTCGAAGCGGGTC
>Ga0302326_10033216_pt1 | contig 10257 bp, 7 predicted proteins | sample Palsa_T0_3_FD_202264 | JGI IMG/M metagenome (GOLD analysis project Ga0302326, IMG submission 202264) | Peat permafrost microbial communities from Stordalen Mire near Abisko, Sweden - Palsa_T0_3 | ecosystem: Environmental > Terrestrial > Soil > Palsa > Peat permafrost | place: Sweden: Abisko... | reverse complement strand
CCGTAGCTGGCTACGCCGCTGCTCATCGTGACCACCCTCGGCCCTGGCGCCGCCAGCACCAGTGGCAGCAGCCGCACGGTCAGCGCGAACGGGCCGAGGAAGTTGCTGCCGAACTGCAGCTCGAAGTCGTCAGCGGTGGTCATGCGGGTCGGCGGCGCCATCACGCCGGCGTTGTTGATCAGCACGTCCACGGGCGTACCGTCCGCCTTCAGGCTGTCCGCGAACTCGCCGACCGACGCAAGGTCGGCCAGGTCGACCCGGCGGACCTCGAGTTCGGCGCCGGGATGGTGAGCCAGGATCTCCTCGCGCGCCTGCTCCCCCTTGGCGATGGTCCGGACGGCGAGCACGACGCGCGCGCCGGCTTCGGCTAGGCGCCGGGCCGCTTCCTTGCCGGTGCCGCTGTTCGCGCCCGTGACCACAACGAGCTTTCCGGCTTGATCGGGAACCGCATACATGGCTGCTCCTCTGGGTCTCTTCAGTAGACCGTCGGTCTGTTAAATCCGAACTTAGCAGACCGGTGGTCTTTACACAAGGGACCACCGGTCTGTAAAGTGTGCTTCGTGACAGTGTTCCAGCGGGCGCGAAGCGAGGAGCAGCGTGAAGCGCGCCGGCAGACGATCCTCGGGGCCGCGACCGCGATGCTCGCCGAGACTCCGGTGGCCGAGGTTACCCTCAACGAACTCAGCCGCCGCGCCGGGCTGGCCAAGTCGAACGTCCTGCGCTATTTCGAGTCACGAGAAGCCGTGTTGCTCGAGCTTCTCGACTCCGCCTGGCAGGACTGGCTGGTGCAGCTAGACGGGGACCTTCAGGCCGCGGTCGACGTGGCCGCGCCGGCCACCGGGCGCTCCGGTCAGCTGGCCGCCGCGCTGGCGGCCTCGCTCGCGTCCCGGCCTATGCTGTGCGACCTGATCAGTGCCCAGGCTGCAGTGCTCGAGCGGAACGTCTCACCCCAGGTCGCCGCCCAGTACAAGCGGGCCAGCATCGCCGCCATCACCGCGCTCGGCATCCTGATGCTTGGCTGCGTGCCCGAACTCGGCGAGCAGGACGCGATCCGGCTGGCCGGCGTCACCGTCATGATGACCGGTGCGTTGTGGCCGCACACGCAGCCGTCCGCCGCGATGCTGGCGGCGTACGCGGCCGAGCCAGACCTGGCGGCCATGCGCCTGGACTTTAGGGCCACCCTCAGCGAGGTGGTCCAGGTGATGACCGCGGGCCTGCTGGCGCGTTCGTCCCGGTAGCGTGAGGACAGCGGCCGCTACGTCGAGCCGGGCTCGACCCCTCGCCAGCCGTCGGCGTCCGGCCGGGCGGCCAGCGGCGCGCCGGACTCGTAAGGTTCCCGGGTAAAGACGAATGATCCCAGGTCAAGGTGATCGACCTCGTCGTCTGCGCCGCGAACCACGCGCAGGGTCTCGCCCGCGTAGTAGCCGTCGAGACCGGTCCAGGTGCCGTCGGGCTCGGCGCGGAAGCGGGAAGCGCGACCGCTTGCGGCCGCCGGCGACAACTCGACGGCGCGATCGGCGCGCAGCCGCAGCACGTAGGGACGGGGGCCCCAGTACCACAGGCCGGTCAGGGCGAGCAGGGCCGCCTCGACGTGCGGCAGCGGCTTCCATCTGGCCGGAAGGCGCGGCTCGTTATCCGCCACGATCTTCACCAGGTCGATGGCGATCGTGCCGATATCGGTTCCCGACGTGGCGTTGGCCAGGGCGATTCCGGCGACGCCATCGTCTGGGCTGACGCACAAGGTAGCCAGGAAGCCGGGCATGGAACCGGAATGGCCATAGAGCACCTGCCCGTCCCGGCGGAACAACTGCAGGCCGAGCCCGTAGCCGCTGGCCCAGGCGCTGTCCCCGGGCGGTGCGGCCGGGGTCCGCATCTCGGCGAGCGTGCTTGAGGCCAGCACCTGGTCGTGGCCATCGAGCAGGAACGCCGCGAAACGGCACAGATCCTCCGCGGTCGACCACAGCTCCCCCGCCGGGGCCATCAACCCGGTGCCCTCGGCTGGTTCCAGCTGCATGACATCCGCCCACGGGTGCACGGCGAAGCCACGCGCATACGGTGACTGGGGGGCGGTGGTGGTGCGGGCCATACCCAGCGGTTCCAGGATCTCCTGCTGGAGCACCTCATGCCAGGCCAGACCGCGCAACTTTCCGACGAGCGCGCCGAGCAGCGCATAACCGGGATTGGAGTAATGGAACACCCGCCCGGCCGGATGCCGCTGGGGCTCGGGCCCGAGGATGTCGGCTAGCTCAGGCCGCAGGTCACCCGGTGTCCGCTCCCACCACGGACCGTGGGTTTCCGACGCCAGCCCGGCCGTGTGCGACAGCAGCTGGGCGATCGTGGCGCTCTTGGCCTGGCCCGCATCCAGGTACTTGCCCAGCGGGTCGGCTAGGCCCAGCCGGCCTTCGTCGCGCAACCGCATCACCAGTACCGCGACGAACGTCTTGGTCAGCGAGCCGATGCGGTACTGGGTGTTGCCGTCGGGCTCATGTTCCTCCAGCATGCTGCGCGCGCCGCACCACACCGGGTAGCTGTCCCGTACGACCGCCCCGACGAGCGACGGCGTGCGGCCCTCGGCCTGACCGACCGCCACGCGGCGGGTTAGTGCCCGGCGCGTGGCCGGCAGCAGTTCTTCGGCAGGTCCCCCTGAGGAGGCGGGTGAAGATCCGTTCACGGTAAAACCCTAACGGTTACCGCCCGGCGGCCACTCCGCTCCGCGCCGGACCCTCGCACCGCAATCCGCTCAGAAGGGCGAGGAGCTGAGGGTGAGCTTAAGCGGCTGCGCGCCGAGCGTCGTGTACGCCGACAGCTCGCCGGAGTACGGGCTGCCGAAGGACTGCCCGCTCGAGGCCACCGTCGTTCCGGTCGGCACCGTGACGGGTACCGGCGTGCCGGGCGGGCCGGAGATGGTAACCGTGTTGCCTTGCACCCAGGCGGTGACGTCGCCCGCCTTGACCGCCTGGGCCCACAGCTGCTGGTCGCGCAGCACCACCCCGTCCCCCGACGTGGGCAGGTTGTCGACCGGGGCGCTGGCGCCGTAGACGTCGCGGTAAGCGGAGAGCACGCCGTCCATCACCGAGTATCCGAGCCGGTCGCCGGTCAGGTTGGACTGGTGCATGAAAAAAGGCCGCGCGTCGTTGTTGATCATCGCGTCAAAGACGATCCGGACCTGCTCCGGCACGATGAACGAGGTCCACCCGGCCGCCTGGCTCAGCGGAGTGAGGCACCGCGTGACCTTGCTGCCCTGGCAGGCTCCGCTGCCGCCGTCGGCCTTCGATGTGTTGTACCAGTTGAACTCGCTGACTTCCTCGGCCACGGTGTCGACGTCTTCCCCGACGTCGATCGGGTGCCTCGGCACGCCGAACGCCACGCCGACCGGCCGCATGGCCGGCTCGCGCGAGGCATCCATCACGATCCAGTTGATGTGGTCGGTGCTCATCGCCTGGACCAGATAAGGGTTGTCCACCGGCTGCTGGGGCAGCAGCCGCAGCCCCGAGTACTCGCCGCTGGCCACCACGCCGGCCTCGAAGGGAATCCCGTTCTCCTTGGCCCAGGCGAAGTTGTCGTTGATCTGGCTGTTGATCAGGCCCGGGCCCGCCGCCCACACGATCTGCCCGCCAGACGTCACGCACTTCCACGGAACCACGCTGAAGTCCTGCTTACAGCCCATGTACGCGTGCGTGTAGGTGTGGTTGACCCAGTAGAAATCCTTGGCCACCGGCCTGGTCGCCACCAGCAGCGCGTCGACCCCGTTGACCGCGAACCGGGGCGAGGCCCCGCCGTTGTACAGGAACTCGATGGTGAAGTCGTGCTGCTGCTCCCACTGCACGGCGTAGCTGACATCGGCCGGGGTCATCCGGATGGTCCCGGTCATCGGGGTGCCCTTCGGGCAGGTGGTGACCCCCGGCGTGCAATTGCCGATCATGCTCCACTGCGAATCCCCGAGGAACATGTCGTCGTAGGCGATGTCGAGGTAGTTGCGCCAGTCGCCGAGGTTCACGCCGCGGGTGACCCAGGTGACGATGCCGTGCGCCAGGTAGTGGAACTGCGCCTGGAAGGAGGCGTAGCCGAAGCCGATTCCCAGCTGCTCGCGTCCTCCCTCGTCGTACTGCCACACCAGCGTGGCATGGTCCGGCGAACCCGGGATCGCCGCGTCTAGCAGCGGCGTGGCGCCGCCGCCGGGTACGGGATCCGCGAGATAGCCGAACAGCGCGGGACCAGCCGCCCCTCCGCTGAACGGGAAGGACTGGTTGAGGTAACCGAACCCGGCACTGGACCCGGCACCGGTGACGCTCATCCGGCCGGTGAGAAGCCCGCTGTACACCGGCGCGTTCATCCCGGTGCCGGGTGCCGGCGGCGAGTAGGCGTCCACCTGCCGGACCTTAAACTTCTCCTCGTACCAGGCTAGCGCGTCTTCCTCGGATCCGGACAGCTGCGAGGGGGTGGCGTCGGGCAGTACGATCCCCTCGAAATTGCCGCCTTCTGAGCCGCCGGGAAGGCGGCGGGCCAGGAAGTTCCTGGTGATGACCGGCCGGGACGAACGCTTTAGGTTGACTACCGTGGACGGTACGCCCTCGGTGGTCAGCTGCGCTTCGATGGCCTGCACGGCCGCGGTACCGTCGGTCACCACGAGCACGTTGAGGTCGATACCGCCGTGCGGGCCGACCGGCGGCGCGGTCGGAGTCGCCGTCGGGGTCGCGGTCACCGACGGTAGCACCTGCTGGGGTGCTGGCGTCGCCTGGCTGCAGGCTGCGACGAACGCCAGCGCAGCGACCGCGAGCACGACAACGACGGATCGCCACCCGATAAAAGTCCCCACCACAACTCCCGCTACGGGCGACCGACCGTGCTCACCCCGCCGACTGCAAGACCCTCATGTCGCCCGGCGCCCGCTTACCGGAAGTGACCCACCTACCATAGTTGGTAAGGCGAGCACCCGGGCGGCGCTGAGTGACTTGATTTCCGCTGAGGACGGCGTGTCACTCACGTCGGATCACGTCCGTGGCTGTACCTTTTCCCGCAGCGCCGCCCGTGACGGGTGTGAAGCAACGGTGAGCATGGGTGTGTAAAAACGGAGTAAATGGCTCTGAGCTGCGACAATGAAGCTTTCGACGCCATTATGTGACCTAATTGAATCGACCCTGTTGCGTGCCTGTTGCTTGACTAGCCGCTGGAGCGGGAGTAGCTCTAATGGAAGCGGTTCCATACAAAGTGACCGCTCTGGCAGCGAAGCCGGGGGAGGTGAGTCGGCTGAAATCAGCCCATCGGGTGAACATCGCGGAGGTCGCCGCGACGGCTGGGGTAAGTGTTGGCACCGTCTCACGGGTACTCAACGAGAGCCCCAACGTCAGCGAGCACACCCGCAGGCGGGTCATCGAGGTCATGAAGCGCCTCAATTACCGGCCGAGCCGCCTCGCGGAAAGCCTGTCCCGCGGACAGACGCGAACCATCGTCATCCTGGTGCCGTTCTTGACCCGCCCCTCGGTGACCGAGCGCCTAGCCGGAGCCATCAGCGTGCTCGATGACGAGGGCTTCGACACCGTGGTGCGCAACGTGGAAACCCCCGGGCAGCGAGACCGTCATCTGGCCGCGCTGACCACCCGGCATGAAGCCGACGGGGCGGTAGTGGTGTCGCTGCGGCTGAACAGCGAGCACCTGGCCGCCCTGCGCCACGGCAGCGTGCCGCTGGCCATGGTGGATACGGAGGCACCGGGCGTTCCGTGCACCGTCGTGGATGACATCCGCGGTGGCTCACTGGCGACCGAGCACCTGATCAGCCTCGGGCACCGCCGGATCGGTTTCGTGGGCGACTCCCCCGACGAGTTCGGCTTCGTCTCGACCCGGCGGCGCCTGCTCGGCTACCGCCGGACGCTGTCCCGGCACCGGATCGAGTACGACCCGGCGATCATCCGGCTCGGCAGGCACTCGGCCTCGGTGGCCGCGATCATGGCGCAGGAACTGCTGACCCTGCCCTCGCCGCCGACGGCGATCTTCGCGGGCTCAGACACCCAGGCGCTTGGCGTCCTCGCCGCGGCCGACAAATCCGGTCATTCGGTTCCCGACGACCTGTCGGTGATCGGCTACGACGACATCGAATCCGCCGCCTTGCTCGGGCTGTCGACGGTTCACCAGCCGCTGACCGAAAGCGGTGCCCGCGGGGCCAGGCGGCTGTGCGCGCTTATCCGCGGGCAGTTGGTGCGACCGCTGAGAGAGGAACTGCCGCTGTCCCTGGTGGCCAGGACAAGTTCCGCAATGTACGCGGTCGCGGGTGCCGCATGAGCGGCACCGCGACCCATTCCAAACGCATGAAACCGGTGAAAGCCCAACCAGATAGGTCCACGGGCAGCACATACGGCCCGCACGCACGGGCATAGCCCCAGGAGGAGCACACATGTCACGAAGAAGTCTGCGGAGAAGGTCCCCTGCCCGGCTGAAGGGGGGCTTGGGACTGACCGCCCTGGCCGGGGTCACGGTACTGACCCTGGCCGCCTGCGGCAGTAGCAGCACCACCACCGCCAGCAGTGGGAGCAGCACTCCCGCGAGCACGAGCACGAGCGGCGAAGGTTCCACGACGTCCGGCAGCATCGTCTGGTCCGCCAGCCCGCTGTCCGGCACCGGTGCCAACGACGCCCGGACCGTGCTGATCAACGCGTTCGAGAAGCAGTACCCGGGCATCCATGTGACCCTGGTGTCCGCGCCCACCGACACCGACACCAACCGGGCCACGCTGGCCACCCAGATCGCGGGCGGCTCGAGCACTCCCGACGTGTTCATGGGCGACGTGATCTGGCCCGCTCAGTTCGGCGCGCACCAGCTCGCCGTCCCGCTGTCGCAGTACCTGCCCTCGAGTTACTGGAGCAAGTTCGCTCCCGGGCTGGTCACGGGGGCCACGTACAAGGGCGCGGTCTACGGCTCGCCGCTGTTCGAGGACCAGGGCTTCCTGTACTACCGCAAGGACCTGCTCAGCAAGGACGGGTTGGCGGTCCCGACGACCTGGGAGCAGCTCGAGACCGACGCCAAGGCGGTTCTGGCCAAGGGCCAGACCAAGTACGGATTCGTCTGGGAAGGCGACTCGTACGAGGGCCTGACCTGCAACTTCATGGAGTACCTGACCGACGCGGGCGGGACCGCGACCAACAGCGGTTACACCCAGGCCACGCTTAACTCGGCCGCGGCCCTGCAGGCCGTCACGTTCATGCGCGGCCTCATCACCTCCGGCGTTACCCCGGCCGCGGTGACCACGTTCCAGGAGCCGCAGGCGATGAACACCTTCGCCGCGGGCGACTCCGTGTTCCTGCGCAACTGGGACTACGCCTACGAGGACGCCATCACCCCGTCCGACGGCGGCAAGCTGACCGCGAGCCAGGTCGGCGTGGCGCCGCTGCCGACCTTCACCGGCCAGACGGCCCCCGGCTACTCCAACATCGGCGGCTGGAACATGTACATCAACCCGCACAGCAAGCACATCGGTGCGGACCTGACGTTCATCCAGTGGCTGTCCGGCACCACGGCGCAGGACATCCTGTCCCAGAAGTACGGGTTCATCTCCACCGTCGAGTCGGTCCGCAGCGCGCCCGCGACCATTGCCTCGAACCCGGTGTTCGCCGTCGTGCCGAAGACCAAGCTGGTCCCCCGGCCCGCAGGCACGCCCGAGTACCCGGCGCTGTCCACCGCGATCTACACCAACGTGAACTCGGCCCTGGCCGGGTCGAGCTCTCCGTCGGCCGCCGTGGCGGCCATGCAGTCCGCGGCCAACACCGCGCTCAGCAGTACATCCAGCGGCGGATTGTGACCTGATCCGCCATGCTGCCCGGGCCGGGAAGCGATTCGCTTCCCGGCCCGGGCGGCCGTCCCGCCCGGTCAGCCGGCCCGCCCATCTACTTATCTCGGCTCTACTTATCTCGGTCTCCGGCCGCGAGGAGTTACCCATGACCGCCATCTCAAGTGCCTCTGGACAGAGTGCCGCTGGACAGGTGAGGCCCGTCGTCCCGCCGGTCCCTCGCCCTGACATCAACAGGAAACGGCTGGCCCGGATGGGCTGGGGCTTCTCGGCTCCCGCGCTGGTCGTCATCGCCGCGGTCACGATCTTCCCGATCGTGTACTCGGTGATCATGAGCCTGAACAACGTGACCGTGACGGGCAGCGGCTTCAGCCTGGACGGCTTTACCTTCAGCAACTACAACCTGCTGCTTCATGCGTCCCTGTGGCGGGACGCACTGTTCTTCACGGTCTACTACACCGTGGTCACTGTCATCATCGAGCTGGTGATCGGAACCTGTATCGCGCTCGTGCTCGAGCGTCTGGTCGCCGGGCGCGGGTACATGATGGCGCTGCTGCTCCTGCCCTGGTCGATGATCACCGTCATCAACGCCGAGCTGTGGGCCTACATCTATAACGGGACCTACGGCGTCGCCGATTACATCCTGGGCGGGCTCGGCTTCGGCCACCCGGTCATCCTCGGCACCCCGACCCCCGCCATCATCGGGCTGATGATCGCCGACATCTGGAAGACGACGCCGTTCGTGGCGGCGGAAATGGACGGCGCGTCGGGCTGGTATACGTTCTGGCGCATCACCCTGCCGCTGCTGCGGCCGACCATCGCGCTCGCGGTCATCTTCCGCGTGCTGCAGGCCTTCGGGCTGTTCGACCTGCCCTATGTGATGACCGGCGGCGGTCCGGGCACGTCGACCCAGTCGCTGGCGATCCTCGCCTACAACGCGCTGTTCAAGAACCTCGCCTTCGGGCCCGGCGCCGCCGTGGCGACCAGCACCGCGCTGCTGGTGCTCCTCGGCTGCCTGGCCTCGCTGCGGGTGTTCCGGGTCCAGGTCGGACAGGAGGGCAACTAACATGCGCAATCGCAAGCGAGTCGGCTGGCACAAGTACGTCAACGGCGTCACGATCTCCACGCTGGTCACCGTGCTCTTCATCCTCATACCGCTGTACTGGCTGGTCGCCTCGAGCTTCAAGCCGCCGAACGACCTCAACAACGCTCGCCTCTTCCCCAGCTCGTTCAGCGGGGGGAACTACAGCAACGCGTTCGTCGGCTACGATTTCGGGATCTACTTCCGGAATTCGCTGATCGTCACCCTCGCCACCACCGCGCTCGTGCTGGTCCTGGGCACGCTGGCCGGCTACGCCCTCGGCCGGCTGCCGATGCGAGGCAAGTTCACCACGATGGTGATCCTGCTGATCATCTCGGTCTTCCCGGCCGTCGCGGTGCTCGCGCCGCTGTACCTGCTCCTGCGTGAAATCGGCTGGCTGAACAGCTACCAGGCCCTGATCCTGCCGTACACGGCCTTCAACCTGCCGTTCGCCATCTGGATCCTGCGGAACTACATGATCGGCATCCCGAAGGAGATGGAGGAGACCGGCCGGATCGACGGCGCCTCCGCGCTGCGCACCGTCTGGTCGATCGTCCTGCCGCAGGCCCTGCCGGGCCTGTTCACCGCGGGGATCTTCTGCTTCACCGCCTGCTGGACCGAGTTCCTGTTCGCGCTGACGTTCAACAGCTCAAACAACTTCCGCACCATCCCAGTGGGCATCGCCGAATTCGGCGGGAACTTCCAGGTTCCGTACGGGACCATCTTCGCCGCCTCCGTGGTCGCCACGGTTCCCATCGGCATCCTCGTCTTCATCTTCCGCAAGTTCGTGGTCTCCGGCCTGACCTCGGGCGCGGTGAAGGGATGAGCAAGTCCTGCGATCTCGGGCGCGCGCCCGGTAAGGAGTCACCATGGCCACGGTAAGCCTGCAAAACATCAACAAGGTCTACGAGAACGGCTTTCACGCGGTCAAGGACCTCAGCGTGGACATCGCCGACGGCGAGTTCATGGTCCTGGTCGGCCCGTCCGGCTGCGGCAAGACCACCGCCTTGCGGATGATCGCCGGGCTGGAGGACATCACCAGCGGCATCCTGCGCATCGACGGGAAGGAGGCCAACGACGAGACGCCCAAGGAACGGGACATCGCCATGGTCTTCCAGAACTACGCCCTCTACCCGCACATGACGGTGGCGGAGAACATCGGCTTCGCGCTCAAGCTGCGTAAGCTGCCCAAGGACCAGCTCAACGCGAAGGTCAAAGAGGCGGCCGACATCCTCGGCCTGACCGACTGGCTGGACCGCAAGCCCGGACAGCTGTCCGGTGGCCAGCGCCAGCGGGTCGCCATGGGCCGCGCCATCGTGCGCGAGCCGTCGGTGTTCCTGATGGACGAGCCGCTGTCCAACCTGGACGCCAAGCTGCGGGTGCAGATGCGGGCCGAGGT